>Ga0153956_1000335_pt1 | contig 56287 bp, 56 predicted proteins | sample TSFL040MetaG_FD_104704 | JGI IMG/M metagenome (GOLD analysis project Ga0153956, IMG submission 104704) | Attine ant fungus gardens microbial communities from Florida, USA - TSFL040 MetaG | ecosystem: Host-associated > Fungi > Mycelium > Unclassified | place: USA: Florida, Wekiwa Springs...
CACGAACGGCGGCTGCATCGTCACCAGCCCCGTCGCCGGTGCCAAGCCTGCGGCGACCGCGGCGGCACCCGTCATCGCGGTCGTCGCGACCGAGCCGCGACCACCCACGAACCACACCCCGACGCGGGCGTCCTGTCCGCTCATCCGTCCTCCCCAGCGAGCGCGCGCAGATGAAATGATGGCATCGATCGCGCAAGCACGTCCTTGCTCGCGCCTCGGCCATGACCGTTCTCCTCCGGCATACCGGCCTCCGACTCTATGGCCGCTGTCAAGCGCTTTGAAGGCCAAATCGGCACGATCGAGAGGGGCTATCCCCAAAAGGTCAGCCTGCAAGGCTTTGCAAGCTTGGCGCACAAATCGGCGAAAAATCGCCTGTTCGTGAAGAGAAACGAAAGGCTCGATGGGGTCGCTACGTGGTCGCCGAGCACGCCGACGATCGGTGGCCGGCACGACATACTGTGCGGGCATGGTCACTCCCCACGACGGAGCCGGTCCCAGGGCGTTCGCCGATGCCGTCGCAGGCGCCGGTTCGGCGACATGGACCCCGAAACCGGCGATCGAGCTGGCGAGCCAGCGCGCCGTCCGCCGTCACAACCTCGGACTCGTCCTGCGTCAGGTCGTCGAGCGCGGGCCGCGGTCGCGGGCGACGATCGCGCTCGACACCGGCCTGAACAAGACGACGGTCTCGAGCCTGGTCGGCGAGCTGATGGAGCTGGGGCTGCTGGTCGAGCGGGGAGCGGAGGCGCGCGGGACCGCCGGCCGGCCGGGCCTGGTGGTCGACGTCGCTCGCGAGGGCGCCGTCGCGTTGGGGCTCGAGGTCAACGTCGACTACATCGCCGTCCAGGCGACCGACCTCGCCGGCGGCTCGCGCTACAAGGCGCTGGAGGCTGCCGACAATCGGCGCCGCAGCGTCGAGCTGGTGCTGGACCGGCTGGCCGGACTCGCGGACGACGCGCTGCTGGAGGTCCGTCGCCAGGGGCTGCGGCCGATCGGCGCCACGGTCGCGCTTCCCGGCCTCGTCGACGTGAACCGGGGCAGGCTGCTGGCGGCACCGAACCTCGGCTGGGCCGACGTCGACGTCGTCGAACGGCTCTGCGAGCGGATGCAGGAGCCGTTGTCGCTGAGCGCCGACAACGAGGCCAATCTCGCCGCGCTCGCGGAGCTGTGGGAGGGGGCTGCCGTCGGCCTGACCGACTTCATGTTCGCCTCGGGGCAGGTGGGCGTCGGCGGCGGCATCGTGCTCGGCGGCGAGCTCTTCCGCGGCTATCGCGGGTTCGGCGGCGAGTTCGGCCACATGACCCTGGAGGCGGAGGGGCTGCCCTGCGCGTGCGGCAGTCGCGGCTGCCTGGAGACGCGGAGCGGCCTCGAGCCGCTCCTGCAGGCCGCCGGTCTCGACGGTCAGCGGATCGTGACGTCCGGCATCGGCAAGCCCGTCGCCGAGCTCGCGACGCGGGCGCGGGCCGCCGATGCCGCCGCACTCGCGGCACTGGCGGACTGCGGGCGCTGGCTCGGCGTGGCCCTGGGAACGGTGGCGAACCTCCTGAGTCCGCAGGCGATCATCCTCGGCGGCTACTTCGGCTCGCTCGCCGAATGGCTGACGCCGGCGATCGACGAGCAGCTGATGGCGCGGGTGCTCGGCGGCGGCGAGGCGGTCCCACCGGTGCTCGCGTCGACGCTCGGGCCGGAGGCCGCCGTCCGCGGCGCCGCCGCGACGCAGCTGCGGCGGGTGCTGGTCGATCCGACGATCGTGGCCTGAACGGCTGCGACGGGATCGCCACGGTCGATCGTGGCCCCTGACAACGAATGATCGTCTCCGCCTGGGTTGCGACGGCGCGCGGGCGGATACCCTGATGGCGGGGAGTTCTGTCCGTCCGGAGGAGAGGTACATGCGGCGACCGAAGGTTCGGCTGCTCGCGGGGATCGTCGTGATCGCCGGCGTGCTCGCGGGCTGTGGCGGCTCGGAGAAGAAGAAGGACTCGGCGGAGCCGTCCGGCCAGACCGTGCGCGGCCAGACCGAGACCGGCATGTGGATGACGGTCACGACATTCGTCGACCCGAGCACCGATCCGACGCTCAAGCGGATCGACGCCTACCGGACGGCGACCGGTCACGGCCCCGCGTACTACATGCGCGTGGTCGCCGACAACACGAAGGGGAAGCAGTCCGACAGCGGCCGCGAGATCTCGTTCGCCACCGACGCGAACGCGATCCAGGCCGGCAAGGCGATCACGCCGATCTTCCTCTGCGACGTCCTGCAGAACCAGTGGTATCCGCCGGCGGGCGACGCGAAGCTGCTGGCGCAGTGGCGCCAGATCATGAAGGGCTGCGTCGACGGTCCGCCCAAGCAGGACGGCATCGCCCCGGGCACGAAGCAGACCTACTACCTCGAGCTCGATCGCGGCTTCAACTCGCGCGGCGCGCAGAGGATGAAGGTCTTCGGGCCCGACTCGGTCCAGTTCAAGCCGGCGACCTGACGGCCTCGACATGAGCATCACCGTCGGGATCGACGTCGGGACGTCCGCCGTCAAGGCCATCGCGGTCGCGGAGGACGGGACGCTGGTGGCGCGGCGCGAGGTCGGCTATCCGCTCTCGACGCCGCGACCGGGCTGGTCCGAGCAGGACCCGGAGGACTGGTGGCGGGCGACCGAGCAGGCGCTCGACGGCATCGCCGGCGGCGCTGAGATCGTCGGCATCGGCCTCAGCGGGCAGATGCACGGGCTCGTCGCGCTCGACGCCGCCGATCGCGTGATCCGCCCGGCGATCCTCTGGAACGACCAGCGCACCGGTGCGCAGTGCGCGGAGATCGAGCGGCGCGTCGGGCTCGAGCGGCTGCTCGCGCTGACCGGCAACCGCGCGCTGACCGGCTTCACCGCGCCGAAGCTGCTCTGGCTGCGCGAGCACGAGCCGGACGCGTACGCGCGGATCGCGCACGTGCTGCTGCCGAAGGACTACGTGCGGCTGCGGCTGACCGGCGAGCGCGCGACGGACGTCGCCGACGCCTCCGGCACGCTGCTGCTCGACGTCGGCGCGCGGCGCTGGAGCGAGCCGCTGCTCGACGCGCTGGCGCTGGACGGCGGCTGGCTGCCGCGCGTGCTGGAGTCGCCGGCGGTCACGGGCACGACGCGGGCGGGCGGGATCCCGGTCGCGGCGGGGGCGGGGGACCAGGCCGCGGGCGCGCTCGGCGTCGGCGTCGACCGGCCCGGGCCGCTGTCCGTCGTGCTCGGCACCTCCGGCGTCGTCTTCGCGGCGCTGCCGGCGTTCGCGGCCGACGAGCGCGGGCGCGTGCACAGCTTCTGCCACGCGCTGCCGGACGCCTGGCACGCGATGGGCGTGATGCTCAGCGCGGCCGGGTCGCTGGCCTGGCTGCACGATGTCGTCGGTGGCCCCTTCGAGCAGCTGCTGGCGGAGGCCGAGCGCTGGCCGGTCGGTGCCGAGGGGCTGACGTTCCTGCCCTACCTGAGCGGCGAGCGCACGCCGCACGCCGACCCCGACGCGCGCGGCTCGTTCACGGGCCTCTCGCTGCGCCACGACCGCGGCGCGCTGACCCGCGCGGTGCTCGAGGGCGTCGCCTTCGGCCTGCGCGACGCGCTCGACCTGATCGCCGCGCTGCCGAGCGCCGGACCGATCACGAGCGCACGGGTGTCGGGCGGCGGCGCCCGCAGCGAGCTGTGGCTGCGGATCCTCGCCTCGGTGCTGGAGCTGCCGCTCGCGCCCGTCGCCGTGCAGGAGGGCGCGGCCTACGGCGCGGCGCTGCTCGGCGGCGTCGCCGGCGGCCTCTGGCGCGACGTGCCCGAGGCCGTGGCGGCCTGCGTCCGCGTGCGCGAGGCGGTCGAGCCCGTCGCCGACTGGACTGGCGCCTATCGCGAGCGGCTGCCGCGCTTCCGCGCGCTCTACCCGGCGATCAGCGCCGGCGCCGGCCGCTGCGCGTGACCGGCGCGTGCGGCCAGTCGTAGAAGCCGATCGTCTCCGCCGCGCCCTCGGCGCGCTTCCAGGGCGCGCGGGCGTCCATGTCGCGCCGGCGACCGCCGGTGCGGGTCACGTACTCGGTGATCTGCGGCTCCAGCGCCGGGTCGCCGGCGACCGCGAGCACGTTGTCGACGAACGCGTACGGCTCGGCGCGGCGCAGCTTGACCCAGCGCACGCGCTCGTCCGTGAGGATGCGGTCGAGCTCGGCGTCGTCGAGGCTGTCGGACCCGCGCGGCGGCGGCGGCTCGCCCTCGCTGAAGGCGATCGCGTCGCGCGGGTGCATGCCGGCCGCGCGCAGCACCGCGTCGGCCTGCGAGCGGTGGTCGGTCAGCAGCAGGATCAGCACGTGGATCGGCCGCGCGTCGTGCCGCTGCGCCGCGCTCGCGAGCGCGCGCTCGGCCGCCTCGCCGTCGCCCGCGACTGCCGCGGCGACGGCCAGCCGCGCCGCCAGCCGCTCGCCGTCGAGCTCGAAGTCGGCGAGCAGCCGTGCGGCCTCCGCGTCGGCCGCGATCGCCCGCAGCAGCGCGCCGCTGCCGGCCTGCTCGCCGGCCGCCGCGCGCAGCGGCGCGAGCGGGTCGGCGGTGCGGGATCGGCGGCGCCAGGGATTCACCTCGAGCACCCTACACTTCCTGAAGTCATGGCCCAGGAACTGCGAAACCGCCCCTGCGGCGGCCGCTACGGCGACATCGTGCAGGCGATCGGCAACACCCCGCTGGTCGAGCTCAAGCGGCTCTCGCCGAAGCCCGGCGTCCGCATCTGGGCGAAGCTGGAGTCCTTCAACCCGACCGGCTCGGTGAAGGACCGCGTGGCCCGCTCGCTGATCGAGGACGCCGAGGCCAAGGGCGCGATCCGGCCGGGCCAGACGATTCTCGAGCCGACCTCCGGCAACACCGGCATCGCGCTGGCGATGATCTGCTCGCGCAAGGGCTACCGGCTGAAGGTCGTGATGCCGGACAACGTCACGCCGGAGCGCACGCAGCTGCTGCGCATGTACGGCGCCGAGATCGTCTACTCGCCGGGCAGCAAGGGCTCCAACGGGGCGGTCGAGCTGGCGCTGCAGATGGCCGAGGCGGACTCGTCGTACTACATGCCCTACCAGTACGGCAACGAGGCCAACCCGCTCGCGCACTACAACGGCACGGCGCCGGAGATCCTCGCCGAGCTCGACGAGGTGACGGCGTTCGTCGCCGGCCTCGGCACCGGCGGCACGCTGATGGGCGTCGGCCGGCGCCTGCGCGAGGAGCTCGGCGACGGCGTCAAGATCGTCGCCGCCGAGCCGATGCAGGGCGAGCCGGTGCAGGGCCTGCGTTCGCTCGACGACGGCTTCATCCCGCCGATCATCGACCTCTCGCTGCTGGACCGGAAGATCTTCGTCACGAACCGCGACGCGATCGTCTGGACCAAGCGGCTGCTCGACGAGGAGGGCATCTTCGCGGGCGTCTCGAGCGGCGCGATCGCCTCGATCGCCGTGCGCATCGCCGGCGAGCTGGACGAGGGCAACGTCGTCTTCATCGTCTGCGACGACGGCTGGAAGTACCTGTCCTCGGGGCTCTACACGACCCCGGTCGACGAGCTGGAGAACCTGGACACCACCGTCTGGTGGTGAGAGATGAGAGGATCGCTGGCGCTGCTCTCGGCGCGCCGGTACATTCCTCGAACCGACCGCGAAGGGATCTCTATGCCGTTCAACAACATCGGGCCTGCGGAGCTGATCATCGTCCTCGTGATCGCGCTCGTCGTCATCGGCCCCAAGAAGCTGCCGGACGTCGGCAAGTCGCTGGGCAAGGGCATGCGCGAGTTCAAGGACTCGCTCAGCGGCGAGTCGCGTGAAGAGGGCGACGGCGTCAAGAAGACGATCAGCCGGGCTGACTGACCTGCGCATCTCGAGACACCTGCTCGACGACGTCGTCGAGCACGCGCGCGCCGAGGCGCCGAACGAGTGCTGCGGGATGATCGCGTCGCGCGACGGCGTCGCCGTCGCCGTGCATCGTGCGCGCAACGCCGCCGCCAGCCCGCTGCGCTACATCATCGACCCGCGCGAGCAGTACGAGATCACGCAGGCGATCGATGACGCCGGCCACGAGCTCGGCGTCATCTACCACTCGCACACGCGCTCCGATCCGGTCCCGTCGCAGACCGACATCAACCTCGCCAAGCTCGCCGGCAGCGACCTGCCGGCCTTCCCGGGGACGCTGTACCTGATCGTCGGCCTGAAGGCGCCCGAGGTGGATCTGCGCACCTGGAGCATCGTCGGCAACGACGTCGCCCAGGTCGATCTCCAGGTCGAGGAGTGACCGGGCCGCTGGCGTGCCCCTCCTGCGGGGCGCGTCATGCGGCGAGCGAGCGCTTCTGCGCGGACTGCGGGCTGCCGCTCGTGTTCGCTCCGGGCTTCGAGCCTGCGCAGCCGAAGGACTCCGAGCGGCGCGACTGGGCGCGCAAGATCCACCCGTCCTACGCCGAGGGGCCGCTGACGCGCGTCGGCAGCGCGCGCCATCAGGTCGAGGCCGAGTTCCTCCAGCAGCTGCTGCTGGAGGAGGGCATCCCGTCGCTCGTGCGTCGCTCCGGCGGCTTCGACGTGCCCGACTTCCTCGCCTCCGGACCGCGCGACATCGTCGTGCCCGCCTCGGGTGCCGCGGCGGCGCGCGCCGTGCTCGGCGCCGGCGCGGTCGGTGATGGCGGCGGCCCGACGGCGCGGCGGCCGGCGAGCGAGCGCACGCCGGCCTGGGTGCGCGCGCTGGCGGTCGCGCTCGCGGTCGTGATCGTCGCGGCGATCGCCGGCGCGGTGATCGCCTCGACGATGTCCTAGCGCGCGCCGAGGGAGGTCCGGCGCGGCCAGGCTCCTAGAGCCGCGCGAGGTAGGAGCGCCAGGCGCCTTCGGTGTGGCGCAGCGCGCGCGGGAAGGCGATCTCGAGCGCGCGCAGCGGACCGTCCGGGTGCGGGCCGCGCGCCAGCGTCACGCAGGCGTGCGCGCCCTCCTCGCGCGCGAGCAGCTCGAAGATCGTGCCGCCGAGCAGCAGCGCGTCGGCGCGGTTGGGCGGGAACTCGGGCTCGGAGCCCTCGCGCAGCCGCCGCTGGACCGCCGGGCGCACGTGCCGCGTCTGCCCGGAGAGCCATTGCGCCGCGCCCTCGACCAGCCAGGCCCAGCGCGACCAGCGGGCGAGCCGCCGCGGACCGAACGGCGGCGGCAGCGCGGGGTGCCCGGCGGCGACGTAGCGGCGCGCCAGCAGCGCGCTCGGCGTCAGCATCAGCATCTCCAGCGAGCCCTCGACGTTGGAGGCGCGGTGCGCGAGCAGCCGCGGCGTCAGCACGTGCAGCTGGTGGTCGCCGACCGAGCCGACGACGTAGCGGCGCGCCGCCGGCGCCGTCAGCCGCCGCGCGAGCGGCAGCCACGGCTGCGCGGCGTCCAGCTGCGCGGCCGAGGGATGCAGGACGACCTCGAGCTCGCCGGGGCGGACGAGGAAGCGCTGCTCGAGCTGCTCGCGCCCGGCCTCGAGCTGCGCGAGCACGCTCAGCGCGTCGTCGGCGTCGCGCTCCTCGTGGCGCGCCACGAACGTCTTCGACGCTGTCTCGACCCACGCCACGCGCACAGGATGACGATCGCGCCGGACGTACAGTAGTTGTTCACGCAACTATATTGCGCTAGGGTTCGCGGCACACCGAAACGAGGAGGCGCCGATGCGACTTGTCGGGCTGCACCACATCACGATGATCACCGGCGACGCCCAGCAGAACGTGCGCTTCTACGTGGACCTGCTCGGCCTGCGGATGGTCAAGAAGACGGTCAACTTCGACCAGCCCGAGGCCTACCACCTCTACTTCGGCGACGAGCGCGGCGCGCCCGGCTCGATCCTGACCTGGTTCGAGTTCGCCGGCGCCGCGCGCGGCCGCGCCGGCATCGGCCAGATCCACACGCTGCAGCTCGGCGTCGCCGACGCGGCCGCGCTCGACTTCTGGGCCACACGGCTGGCGGGCGCCGGCGTCGAGAGCGCCCGCGACGGCGCGACGCTGCGCTTCGCCGACGCGGACGGCCTCGCGCTCGAGCTGGTCGTCGCGACGCTCGGCAACGCGCCGCTGCGGGCCGCGCACCCGGAGATCCCCGAGCCGCACGCGATCGTCGGCCTCGAGGGCGCGCGCGCCTACAGCGCCTACGAGAACGTCGAGGAGCGCTTCCTCACCGACACGCTCGGCTTCGGCTACCAGGGCGGCGGCGAGTACCTGCTCGAGGGCAGCGAGCGCCGCTTCCGCTGGGCCTACGACGCCGCCCCGAGCGTCCGCGGCAGCCGGGGCGCCGGCAGCGTCCACCACATCGCCTGGGCCACGCGCGACGAGGAGCAGCTGGCCTGGCAGGCGCGCGTGCGCGAGGCCGGCGGCTTCGTCACCGAGGTGCGCGACCGCGACTACTTCACGTCGATCTACTTCGGCGAGCCGCGCGGCGTGCTGTTCGAGATCGCGACGCTGAGCCCCGGCTTCGCCGTCGACGAGGCGCCCGAGCGGCTCGGCGAGCAGCTGCGGCTGCCGCGCCAGCACGAGCACCTGCGCGCCCGGCTCGAGCGGACGCTGCGCCCCGTCGTCAACCCGCGCGCCGCGCTGCGGGCATGAGCGCGCTCGTCTTCGAGCAGCGCCCGGCCGCGGGGCCGCCCGCCGGGCTGCTGATCCTGCACCACGGCCGCGGCGCCGACGAGCGCGACCTGATCGGCCTCGCCGACGTGCTCGACCCCGGCCGGCGGCTGCACGTCGTCACGCCGGGCGGCCCGCTGCGGCTGTCCGGCTGGCCGGGGCGGCACTGGTACGTCGTGCCGCGCGTCGGCTATCCCGACAAGGCCAGCTTCGACGCCGCCGTCGCGGCGCTCGCCGCGTTCCACGACGAGCTGTTCGAGCGCACCGGCATCGGTCCCGAGCGCACGGTGCTCGGCGGCTTCTCGATGGGCGCGGTGATGAGCTACGCGCTCGGCCTCGGGCCGCAGCGGCCGGCACCGGCTGGGATCCTCGCCTTCTCCGGCTTCGTCCCGACGGTCGCGGGCTGGGCGCCGGAGCTGACGCGGCGCCCGCGCGTGCTGATCGCGCACGGCCGCAGCGATCCGGTGATCGGCGTCGACTTCGCGCGCAGCGCGAGCGAGCGGCTCAGGGCCGCCGGGCTGCCCGTCTCCTACCACGAGTCGGACGTCGCGCACCAGATCGACGGGCAGCTGCTGCCCGCCGCGGTGGACTGGCTCGCCGAGACCTACGCGAAGGCCGGCGCGCCGTTGGCGTGAGCGATGCTCGCGATCTTCTCGGAGGCGCGCTCGAACTCCTCGTCGGAGAGCACGGGCGTGCCCTCGAAGGGGAGGTCGCGCGTGATCTCCAGCCAGGAGCGGCAGCCGCCGTAGTCGTCGCGCACGCGCACCGTCACCGGACGCGGGATCCGGTAGGTGCGCAGCAGCAGCACGTTGAGCGGATGTCGGCGCTTCCAGGAGAGCCGCTTCTCGGCGTAGTCGGCGGTCCAGACGTGGAACGGCGAGAGCGCGTCGACGACGCGGCGATCGGTGATCGTCCAGACGCCGGCGACCTCGGCCCAGGCGCGGATCCGCACGCGATCGGGCTGCGGGATGCCGCCGTCCATCGTCAGCGCGCGGCTCGTCGGCTCGCCGTCGGGCCAGACGCCCTCCTCGAGCGCGCGCCGCAGCTCGGGATGGTGCGACTCGCGGACGAGGTCGTTGCGCTGGTGGTCGAAGGTCGGGTACAGGAAGAAGCGGTCGTGCTCGAGCTCGAAGTGCTTGCTCGGCTCGCGAATACCGCCTTTTCGGAGTGTCAAGAGCTGTTCACCCTCCGCGAGCGCGCGTACGGTGACGGCCCATTCCTTGAATGCGATCGGCATGGCTTCTGGGAGAGGGAGGACGTATGGGACTGCCGTGCCGGGCGTGACCTCGTCCGGCGTCACATACTATGCACAAAGTCTCTGTATAGCCAAATATCGCTGGAAATTCGGTGATTTCGGCGGTTTTTCGGCGACGCTCAGCATCCCGCTGTCCGGTGGCGGTTTCTTCACGCGCCGCTCAGAGCCTCGACGACCTCGACGACCGCCGCGAAGTCCTGCTCGCCGAGCCCGCGCCCGATCGCGGCGCCGTAGAGCTCGGCGGCCAGCCCGCCGAACGGGAAGCTGCCGCCGGCGCCGCGCGCCTCGGCCAGGCAGAGCTCGACGTCCTTGAGCATGTGCGCGAGCTTGAAGAGCGGCGTGAAGTCGTGCTCGATCATCGGCCGCGCCTTCAGCTTGCGCATCGTCGAGTCCGACGAGCCGCCGTCCATCGTCGCGAGCATCGCGTCGAGGTCGATGCCCTCGCGGCGCGCCAGCACGAGCCCCTGCGCGAGCGTCAGCGCGTTGATCGCGCTGATCGTGTTGGTGATCACCTTCACCGCCTGGCCCTGCCCGACCTCGCCGCAGTGGACCAGGTTCTCGCCCATGACCTCGAACAGCGGCCGTGCGCGCTCGACGTCGGCCGGCGAGCCGCCGGCCATGATCGTCAGCGTGCCGGCCTCGGCCTTCGGCGCCGAGCCGGTCACGGGCGCGTCGACGTAGCCGTGGCCGGCGCCGCGCACGCGCGCGGCGAGCGCGCGCGTGGTCGCGGGCGCGATCGTCGACATGTCGACGAACAGGCTGCCGGGCCGCGCGCCGGGCAGCGCCGCGTCGAGCATCGCCTCGACCTGCGGGCCGTCGACGACCATCGTGATGACGACGTCCGAGCGCTCGGCGACGGCGCGCGGCGAGTCGGCGACGCTGCCGCCGTGCTCGGCGACCCAGGCGTCGGCCGTCGCGCGCGTGCGGTTGAAGACCGTCAGCTCGTAGCCGGCCCTGGCCAGGTTGGCGGCCTGGCGCGCGCCCATGATCCCCAATCCGATGAAGCCCACGGCCTCAGCCATGCCCGCCACCTCCCGGCGTCTCGATCCGTAGTCGTTGACCGGGCGCCAGGCTACCGCGCGCCTTCGGCGGCAACTCCTCGCCGTCGAGCAGGTTGCGCCCGGCCGCGCCCGGCCCGCCGCCGGCGGCGCCCGGCGGCCGGTGGCGGCGGCGCTCGGTCAGCAGCGAGTACTGCATCGGCGCCAGCGCCTCGAGCTCGCGGATCACGCCGTCGCCGCCGCGCCGCGCGCCGCCGCCGCCCGAGCCGCGGCGGATCGCGTAGCCGGCGACGCGCAGCGGGAACTCCAGCTCGAGCGCCTCGACCGGCGTGTTGAGCGTGTTCGACATCGCGACGTGGACCGCGCTCGGCCCGTCGGCGTCGGCGCAGGCGCCCTGGCCGCCGCCGAGCGTCTCGTAGTAGGTGAAGTCGTCCGAGCCGAGCGTGAGGTTGTTCATCGTCCCCTGGCCGAGCGCGCGGCCGAAGGCGGCGAGCACGAGGTCGGCGACGCGCGAGGAGGTCTCGACGTTGCCGGCGACGACCGCGTGCGGCGGCTCGGCGTTGAGCAGGCAGCCGCGCGGCGCGATCACCGTCAGCGGCCGCAGCGCGCCGCCGTTGGCGGGGATGTCCGGGTCGGTCAGCACGCGCAGCGCGAACCAGCAGGCCGAGACCGTGACGGCGAGCGGGCAGTTGAGGTTGCCGTCGTGCTGGCGCGCCGAGCCGCTGAAGTCGAGCGTCAGCGTGTCGCCGGCGACGGTCGCCGCGAGCTGCAGGCGCAGGTCGCCCTCGCGCGCCTCGAGCACGTCGCTCGCCCGCCGCGTGCCGTCCGCGAGCGCGGCCAGCGCCGCGCGCGTGCGCCGCTCGGCGTAGTCGAGCGTCGCGGCCATCGCCTGCGCGAGCGGCATCCGCTCGTGCAGCTCCCGCAGGCGCGCGACGCCGGCGCGGTTGGCGGCCAGCTGGGCGCGCAGGTCGGCGCGGCGCTGCTGCGGCTGGCGCATCTGCGCGACGAGCCGCTCGACCAGCGCGTCGTCGAGCCGCTGCGGCGCGATCACGACGCCCTCGTCGGCGAGCGTCGTCGAGTCGGCCGGCATCGAGCCGGGCGTCGGCCCGCCGACGTCGGCGTGGTGGGCGCGGTTGGCGGCGAAGCCGATCAGCTCGCCCGCGGCTGAGAAGGCGGGCGTGATCAGCGTGATGTCGGGCAGGTGCGTGCCGCCGGCGTAGGGGTCGTTGAGCACCCAGGCGACGTCCGGCGCGTGGCGCTCGCGCGCGACGGCCGCGACGGCCGCCGGCATCGCGCCGAGGTGGACCGGGATGTGCTCGGCCTGCATCACGAGCTGGCCGTGCGGGTCGAACAGCGCGCAGGAGGCGTCGCGGCGCTCCTTGATGTTCGCCGAGTGCGAGGCGCGGATCAGCACCGCGCCCATCTCCTCGCAGGCGGCGCGCAGGGCGCCGGACGCGACGCGCAGCGTGACCGGGTCGAGGGCGCTCATCGCTCGATCCTGATCGTGCCGGAGGCCAGCACCGTGCCGGCCCAGCCGGGCGGGACGACGAGCGTCGACTCCGGCAGCTCGACGATCGCCGGCCCGACGATCGCCGTGCCGGGCCGCGGCTCGCCGCGCAGGATCGCGGCCTCGTGCGGCTCGCCGTCGAAGCGCGCCCGCCTGCTGGAGCGCTCGGCGCCCGCGGCGGCGCGGCCGGTCGCGGTCGCGTCGATCCGCGGGCCGGGCGCGGTCGCGACGGCGCGCAGCGTCACGAGCTCGACCTCAAGCTGAGGGTCAGAGAATCCATAAGCTGTCGCGTGTGCGGCGTGGAAGGCCGCGCGCAGGGCGTCCGTGTCGCGGCGCTCGTCGACCTCGACCGCCAGCTCGAAGGCCTGGCCGCGATAGCGCAGCTCGGCGACGAGCCGGATCGCGGCGTCCGCGTCGAGGCTCGCGCGGGCGGCGTCGGCGAGCGCCGCCGACGCGCGCGCCAGCGCCGCGTCGGTCAGCTCCGCGCCGCCGAGCAGGACGCTGCGCTGGGCGTCGCGGCGGCGCTCGGAGACGACCAGCCCGAGCGCCGCCAGCACGCCAGACGCGCGCGGGCAGAGGACGCGCGCGATGCCGAGCTCGTCGGCGATCGCCGCGGCGTGCAGCCCGCCGGCGCCGCCGAACGCCAGCAGCGCGAGCGTGCGCGGGTCGACGCCGCGCTCGACCGTCATCACGCGCAGCGCGCGCACCATCTCGGCGTTGGCGACGCGGCGGATGCCCTCGGCGGTCGCCAGCGGCGCCATGCCGAGCTCGTGCGCCAGCCGTGCGATCGCCGCGCTCGCGGCGGCGCGGTCGAGCGCGATCCCGCCGGCCAGCGGCGCCGTGTCGGAGAGCAGGCCGAGCAGCAGGTTGGCGTCCGTGACCGTCGGCTCGCGGCCGCCGTGGCCGTAGGCCGCCGGACCGGGCTCGGCGCCGGCCGAGCGCGGCCCGACGCGCAGCGCGCCGCCGGCGTCGCGCCAGGCGATCGAGCCGCCGCCGGCGCCGACCGTGTGGATGTCGAGCATCGGCAGCGCGACCGGGCGGCCGCCGATCTCGCTGCTCGAGGCCTCGCGCACGGCGCCGTCGAGCACGAGGCAGACGTCGCAGCTGGTGCCGCCCATGTCGAAGCAGAGCGCGTCGGCCTCGCCGGCCGCCTTGGCCGCCCACGCGGCACCGGCGGCACCGCCGGCCGGGCCGGAGAGGACGGTCAGCGCGGCGTGGCGCGCGACCGCGTCCGCGCTCGCCAGGCCGCCCGAGGACTGCATCACGCTCGGCTCCGGCAGCCCGGCCTCGCGCGCACGGTCGATCAGCGCGCGCAGGTAGCCGGCGAGCAGCGGCGACAGCGCCGCGTCGAGCTCGGTCGTGGCGGCGCGCTCGTACTCGCGGAAGGTGCCGACGACCTCGTGCGAGAGCGAGACGTGGACGCTCGGCAGCGCCTGCGCCAGCGCCGCGCCGAGCGCGCGCTCGTGCTGCGGGTGGCGGTAGGCGTGCAGCAGGCAGACGGCGACGGCCTCGGGGTCGTGCCGCGCGACGGCGCGCGCGGTCGCCGGCGCGTCGAGCGGGCGCAGCACGCCGGCGGGCGTCGTCCGCTCGTCGGCGCCGACGCGGCGCTCGGGCGGCACCAGCGGCGCCGGCCGGGCGGCGCAGAGGCGGTAGAGGTCGGCGCGCGTCTGGCGCGCCAGCTCGACGACGTCCTCGAAGCCCTTCGTCGCGACCAGCACGGTGCGTGCCGCGTCGCCTTCCAGCAGCGCGTTGGTCGCCGCCGTCGTGCCGTGCGCGAGCTCGCGCACGTCGCCGGCCTGCGCGCCGGCGCGCTCGAGCACCGCGGCGACGGCATCGAGGACGCCGATCGACCGATCCGCCGGCGTCGTCCGCGCCTTGGCCGTGTAGAGCCGATCGCCGACCGCGAGGACGGCATCGGTGAAGGTGCCCCCGACGTCCACGCCCAGCAGCATCGTCGGGGGAACCTAGCGGCTGGCGCCTCTCAGGCGGCGAGCGGCACGTCCTCCGTCTCGGCGAGGTGCTGGTGCGAGGGGCAGTAGCCGTTGTGCGGCAGCGGCGTGCGCTGGCACGGCGTGCCGCGTCGCGTCGTCGCACGGCACTCGACGCGCCCGTCCGCCGGGTTGGCGGCGAAGTAGTCGCTGGCGTAGCGCATGTAGCGGTCCACGATCGTGTAGACGCGCAGCTGCGCCGACATCGGGAAGTAGACCCGGACGTCGTTGAACAGCGTCTTCGTGGGCTTGGCGAAGTAGTGCCGGTCGGTCGCGAGCCGCTCGATGCAGGTCTCGCAGGCGCGCAGGACGCGCTCGTGGTTGGTCATCCCGTCGCGGTGCTGGGGATCTTCGATGATCTCCGGTGCAAGCTCGCGATAGATGGAACGGCTGAGGTGATACATCGCTGTCTCCTCGGGACCGACGCTCTCCGATCGCCTGTCCCTTCCGTGGCCCGCCAGGAAGTGTCTCCATCTGGCCGCACTTCTGAACGTCTTGCGTGTTGACTGCGCGTTAAGAAGCCGGCGGGAAGGCTATCGGTTGCGGCAGCCGATACGAAGTCGAGGGCGCCGAAGATCCGACTGTGCGATGACGTCCGGGCGCTACGCCCAACGCGCGCGGCGCGGCGTTTGCGGCGTGGGCGCCGCGACTACGTCCAGCGCTCGAGGCGCGGCGTCTCGGCGTCGGCGTCGATGACGCCGTGCAGGCCGTCGAGCGCGGGGTCCAGCTCGGCGAACTCGGCGCGCGCGTGGGCGCCGCGCGTCTCCCGCCGCGCCAGCGCCGCGGCGGCGACGAGCCGCGCGAGCGGGTGCGGGTCGCGCGCGAGCTGGCGCAGCTCCTCGGCGCGCCGCTCCAGCCCGGCGAGCCGCCAGAGCGCGATCCGCGTCTCGCGCGTCGGCGCGGGCGCGATCGTCGCGTCGGCCGGCGGCGGCAGCGGCACGCCCGGCTCGGGCTCGTCCAGCCCCGCGAGCGCCGCGCGGCGGCCGAAGACGAAGCACTCGGAGAGCGAGTTCGAGGCCAGCCGGTTGGCGCCGTGCAGCCCGGTGCACGCGCACTCCCCGATCGCGTAGAGCCCGCGCACGCCGCGTGCGCGCCCGTCGAGGTCGGTGACGACCCCGCCCATCACGTAGTGCGAGGCGGGGGAGACCGGCACGAGCTCGCGCGTCGGGTCCAGCCCGGCGTCGCGCAGCGCGCGGACGATGTTGGGGAAGCGCTGCGGGTCGACCATCCGCATGTCGAGCATCGCCGCCGCCGCGCCCGTCTGGCGCACCAGCTCGAAGATCGCGCGCGCGACGGCGTCGCGCGGCGCCAGCTCGTCGACGAAGCGCTCGCCGTCGGGGCCGTGCAGCGTCGCGCCCTCGCCGCGCACGGCCTCGGAGATGAGGAAGCCCTCGCGGCCCTCGACGCCGGTGACCGCCGTCGGGTGGAACTGCGTGAACTCGAGGTCGGCGAGCTGCGCTCCCGCGGAGCGGGCGAGCATCAGGCCGGAGCCGAACGAGCCCGGCGGATTGGTCGTCCGCGACCACAGCGCGGCGGCGCCGCCGGTCGCCAGCACGGTCGCCGGCGTGCGCAGGCTGCCGCCGTCGCGCAGCGCGACGCCGGCGACGCGGCCGTCGTCGTCGCGCAGCAGCGCGGCGACGCGCTCGCGCTCGCGCACGTCGATGTTCGCGTCCTCGGCGACGCCGGCCGACAGCTGGCGCAGGATCCGCCGCCCCGTCGCGCTGCCGCCGGCGTGGACGATCCGCCGCCGCGAGTGTCCGCCCTCGAGCCCGAGCGCGAGGTTGCCGCGGCGGTCCGCGTCGAAGCGCACGCCGAGCGCCTGCAGCTCGCGGACGCGATCGGCCGCCTCGTCGGTGACGACCCTCGCCGCCGACTCGCGCACGGTCCCACGCCCGGCGACGAGCGTGTCCTGCAGGTGCAGCGCGGGCGAGTCGTCGATCGCCAGCGCCGCGGCGGCGCCGCCCTGCGCCCAGTAGGACGCGGTCTCGGCGAGCGGTCGCGCGGAGACGAGCGTCACCTTCGCGCCCTGGCGCGAGGCGACCAGCGCGGCGAAGAGCCCGGCGGCGCCCGCGCCGACGACCACCAAGTCAGCCCTCGGCTCCGTCATCGCGCGCACACGCTAGTAGGCGCGGCGTCCGCCGGCCGCGCGCGGGTACGGTGTCGGCGATGGACGGCTCACGGCGACGCGGCGTCTGGCTGCGGCACGAGGCGGGATTCGCGCACGACGTTCCCGGCCACCCCGAGCGCCCGCAGCGCATCCGCGCGCTGGAGGCGGAGATGGCGGCGCACGACTGGTTCGGCGCCGAGGTCGTCGTCTCGCCGGCGGCGACGCGCGAGGCGCTGCTGCGCGTGCACCCGGCGGCGCACGTCGCGGCGATCGAGACGCTCTGCGCGGGCGGCGGCGGGGCGATCGACGGCGACACCTTCGCGCTGCCCGCCACGTGGGAGGCCGCGCTGCGCGCGGCGGGCGGCGCCGTCGCGGTCGTCGACGCGCTGCTCGACGGTGCGGCCGCAATCGCAGTCAGCGCCCAGCGCCCGCCGGGCCATCACGCCGAGCCGACGCGGGCGATGGGCTTCTGCTTCTTGAACAACGTGGCGATCGCCGCTCGCCAGGCGACCGCGATCCACGGTCTCGAGCGGGTGCTGATCTACGACTGGGACGTCCACCACGGCAACGGCACCGACGCCGCCTTCGCGACCGCCGGCGACGTGCTCTTCATGTCCGTCCACGAATCGCCGCTGTACCCCGGAACGGGTGTGGCCGAGGACGTCGGCCGCGGCGCGGGCGAGGGCTTCACCGTGAACATGCCCGTGCCGCCGGGCAGCGGCGACGCCGCGTACGCCTCGCTGGCCGAGCACGTCGGCGCGGCGCTGATCGCGGCCTGGGAGCCGCAGCTCGTGCTCGTCTCGGCGGGCTTCGACGCGCACCGCGACGATCCGCTCGCCACCTGCACCGTCAGCGAGGCCGGCTTCGCGTCGATGGCCGCATCGCTGCGTCGCGCCGCCGACGCCGTCGGCGCTCCACTCGGCGTCGTGCTCGAGGGTGGGTACGACCTCGGCGCGCTGAGCCGCTCGATGGCGGCGGTCATGCCGGTGCTGGTCGACGAGCGGACGCCGACGCCGGCCGACGTCGAGCCGCACCCGCTCGCGACACGCACGCTCGAGCGGCTGCGCCGCTACTGGCCTGCGCTTGCGACCTGACGCGCCGGTCGCGGATCGGCGATCGCCGAGCAACGCTCGCCGTGGCGGCGCTCGCCGCCCTGGCGGGTCGCCGCCGCGGCGGTCGCCCACCAGGGCATCACAGGCCGCGCTTGCGGCGCCGCGGGCGGTTACGGCGTGATCTGGCGGACGTAGGCGTCCGGATAGTCCGCGACGAGCCCGTTCAGCTCGTCCTGCGCGGCCTTGCGTGAGCTGTGCTTGGCCGTGAAGACGACGTAGTAGCCCGGGTTCAGCGAGGAGTAGTCGTCGGACTTGAGGATGCCGACCGTCTGCCCGGAGCTCTGCGCCGTCGTGGCGACGCTCTCGGCCTTTGACGCCGTCTTCGCCGACTCGAGGATCACCGTCCAGCCGCTTCCGCCGGGCCAGCCCGAGAAGCCGCCGTACGTGGCGCCGCCCGAGGAGCCGGTGTCGGGCGTCGTCGTCGGCTCCGCCGTGGTGGTCGGCTCAGCCGTGGCCGTCGCGTTCGGGTCCGGTGTCACGGTCGCGTTGGGATCCGGTGTCACGGTGGCGTTCGGATCGGGCGTCACGGTGGCGTTCGGATCGGGCGTCACGGTCGCGTTCGGATCAGGCGTCACGGCTGGTGGCGTCGTCGTCGGCGCCGGTGTCGGCGCGGCCGCGGTCGGCGTGGGCGTCGTCGTCGCCAGCTTCTCCGATCCTCCGGAGAAGGCGACGATCGCGAGCACGATCCCGACGGCCAGCAGCGCCAGCAGTCCGCCCGCCAGCAGGATCGGCACCCGCCAGCCGCGCGGGTCGGCGACCTCGGTCGTCGCGGCGGCACCGCAGGACAGGCACCACTCCTGATCGGCCGACATCGCGCTGCCGCAGCGCGGGCAGCGCCGCTCGGACGGCGGCGCGGGCGGCGGCGTCTCGCCGCTCGACGGCGGCGTCTGCAGGCCGCTCACGAGCCACGCTCCACGCGCCGCAGGATGCCAGGGTCGCCCTCGTCGCGTCCGTCGTCGCCGGCATCGGCAGCACGGCCGTTGTCGGGCTTCGGCGACTCGGTCAGTGCGTCGCGCGCGTCGTCGACGGCGGGCTGCGAAGGATCGCGACTACCGAGAGCAGGCCTGGCGGGCTCCTCGTTCGCGGGCACCTCGTCGCTCGATGACAGGGCGGCGTCGGCAGCCGGCGCGTCGGCGCCGCGCTCGCGAGGCGCGTCCGCCGGCGACGGCGTTTCGGCGCGGCGCTTGCCAGGCTGCGGCGTCGTGACAGCGGCGTCGGTGGCCGACGGCGTCTTGGCGTCTGCGTCGGCGGTGGCGGGCCGCGGTGTCTCGGCGCCCGCGCCGGTGGGAACGTTGGCGGCGGCCGGCGCGCCGCTCGACTCCGGGCTCGTCTGCGGTGCCGTGCGATGGCCGCCGGCGTGGAAGATGTGCGGTCCGTCCAACGGCTCGCCACTCGCGGACACCGACGGCGACGCGGGCGTTCGCGGCGGCCACTGGAAGTCGCCGTGCTCCAGCGCGGCGAACGCCTCGCGCGGCAGCTCCTCGGTGGCCTGCTCGTCGACCTCCTCGGCGGGCGGCGCCGGCGGCCGCGTGTACGGCTGCGGCGTGGCACCCGCATCCGACGGCCGTGCATAGGGCTGCGCTGCGGGCGCCTGCATCGGCGGCCGCGTAAACGGTTGTGGCGCGGCACCGGCGTCCGGCGGCCGCGTGTACGGCTGTGGCGCGGCGGCCTCCGTCGGCGGCGACGTGCCGGTCGCGCCGTCGACCGCCCCCGGCGTGCGCTCGAGCGCCCGCCGGGCGACGTCGGTCAACGGCATGCCGCAGTGCGAGCAGTAGTGCGCGTCGCTGCCGTACAGCTCACCGCACTGCGGGCACTCGCCGCCGACGCCGGGCTCGCGCACGATCACACTGCGGCGGACGTCGTCCAGCCGCGCCTCGAGCTCGTGCAGCTCGGCGTCGACATGCGTCAGCCGCGCCAGCTTGGCCACGCGCAGGCGCCGGTGCGCGTCGTGCTCGACGTCGCCGGCCGTGCGGTGCAGCTCGTAGACGAAGCCGCCGAGATCGCGCAGCAGCAGCTCGCGCGCCGCGCGCAGGAAGGCAACGCGCTTGCGCAGCCGCCCGCGATGCGCGCTCGAGCTCGGCACGGCGGCCAGCTCGTCGGGGTCCAGCCCGGCGGGGAGGTCGGTGACCTGCTCAAGCTCCGCCGCCGCCTGCTCCTGCGGATCGAACGGCGCCGGGTTCCCGTACGCCGGCGGACCGTACGGCGCGCCCGGACCGTACGGCGGCTGCGCCGGGTCATAGCCGCCGGGGCCGTAGCCCCAGCCGCCGTAGCCGCCCGTCGCGTAGTCGCCCTGCCCGTAGCTCGGCTGGCTCGGGTCCTGCGTCTCCGGCGCCGCGCCGGAGCCCATTGGGCCGTGCGCGCTGGCAGCCGGGTCCGAGAGCAGCGAGGGACGATCCGCGGATTGCTCGGCGGCGTGGTCCGGCGTGGTCTGCGCCGGCGTGACCGGGTCACCTTCGGGACCAGCGGAGCGCCGGCGGGTCAAGCGTCGCATGAGGCCGCTCATAGGTCTTCGAGCACGGGACGCTCAGGCCCCGTGTGGTCGAGTATAGGGTCGGCCTCGCCGCTCATGACCTGTCACAACGTGGCGACTGCTTGCGCGGTTCGGTCTTCCGTCAGCTCCTGCCACGCGGCGACCACGCGCTCGGCCATCGCGTCGGCGGAGAAGAGCCTCGCGCGAGCGCGCCCGTCCACGCGCGGATCGGACGCGTCGAGGTGGGGACGCAGCGCCGCTCGCCAACGGTCGCGCTCGTAGGGCGCGCAGTGGACTCCGGCGATGCCATCGAGCGCGACGGGGTGGATGCCGACCGCCGTGGCGAGCACCGGCACGTTGCACGCGAGCGCCTCGATCGCCGAGAGCCCGAAGGCCTCCTTCTCGCTCGGGACGAGCACCGCGTTGGCCGCGTTGACCCAGTACGGAACCTCGTCGGGGTCGACGCCGCCGAGCGTCAGCAGTTGTACGTCGCCGGCGACCTCACGCGCGCGGTCGAACCGCTTCAGCGGCCGCGACGGATCGTGCGGGAACAGCAGGTAGCGGCCGTCGGGATCGAGCCCGAGCCGCTTGCGCGCCTCCCGCCGCGGGATCGGCCGGAAGCGACCGACGTCGATGCCGACCGGCAGTACCGCGACGCGTCGATCGACGCCGGTGCCCGGAAGCTCGTCGCTGAACTCGCGTGAGACCGTGGCCGTCAGCGCGCAGAACGGCAACGCCGCGCGCGTGACGACGCGCGAGCGCCGCACGAGCAGGTCGTTGCCGTGCAGCGTCACGACGACTGGGCCGAGCCGCGCGAGCAGTGCCGGCCATGCCGTCAGTCCGAAGTGGGCATGCACGATGTCGAAGCGCTGGCCGCGATAGCGGCTGCGCAGCGTGAGCGCCGCGCGCACGAGCGCCCGCGGTCCCGGCTTGAACGCGAACAGCTCGACGTCGAGGCCGGGCCGCCGGCGCAGCGCCTCGACCTGGTCGCGCACGAACGGTCCGAGCGCCGGGCGCTCCCGCGTGGGGTACATGTTCGTGACGACCAGGACTCGCATCTGGATCGCAACCCTAGTCGCGGGAAGACGATCCACGCCCGAAGGCGCGAAGTCGTCACAGAATCGGCACGGGTGCGGCACGATCGCGCCTTTTCCCGTGCCGTCCGCGACCGCAGACTCGCCCCAGTCCCGCACACCGCGGCGACGCCGGCCCGGGGCACGCCGGGACGCGAGCGAGGAGGACAACGATGCACGAGTTGATCGGTCGAGCGCACGCGGCGCTGATGCGCGAGCGCGGACAGGGCACCGTCGAATACGTGGGGCTGATCCTGCTGATCGCGGTCGTGGTCGGCGGCCTGGTCGCGGCCGGCAGCGGGCTGGCCGGCGGCGACGCGATCGCCTCGACGATCGTCAAGAAGCTCAAGGACGCGATCGACAGCGTCAAGGTCGGCGGCTGAGCGCCGTGGCCGCGCTGGCCGGTTCCGGCGAGCGGTCGTGGCAGACTGGCGGCGTGGTTGCGCCTCCCGTCCTGTCGTCTGCGCCCGACGTGTTGCGTCGGCGGCCCGTCGGCGTGTTCGACTCGGGCGTCGGCGGACTGACCGTGCTGCACGAGCTCCTCGTGCAGCTGCCGCACGAGGACTTCGTCTACTTCGCGGACTCGGCGCGCGTGCCCTACGGGCCGCGGCCGGCGGCGCAGATCGAGGCCTTCTCGCTCGCCGTCGCGGAGGAGCTGCTGGCGCGCAGCATCAAGCTGCTCGTCGTTGCCTGCAACACCGCGTCGGCCGCGGCGCTGCCGGCGTTGCGCGAGCGCCTCGCGCACACGACGCTCGGCGTCGACGTGATCGGGGTCGTCCAGCCCGGCGCCGTGCAGGCCGTCGCGGCGACGCGCAACGGTCGCGTCGGCTACCTGGCGACGGAAGGGACGGTCGCCTCGGGCGCGTACGAGCGTGCGATCGCGGCGGTCGACCCGTTCGTGAGCGTCACCGCCGTGGCGTGCCCGGAGCTCGCGACGCTGATCGAGCGCGGAGCGACGTTCGACGACGCGATCGTCGATGCCGTCCGCCGCTACACGGTGCCCCTGCGCGAGGCCGCCGTCGACACGGTGGTCCTCGGCTGCACCCATTACCCGCTGATCCGGCCGATGCTGCAGCGCATGCTCGGTCGCGGCGTCGCGATCGTCAGCTCCGGCGAGCCAGTGGCGCGCCAGGTCGAGCACGTGCTCGGCAGTCGCGGGCTGTCGAACCCCGCGCCGGGCGAGGGCGGCTACCGATTCCTGACGTCGGGCGACGCGGAGTCGCTGCGCACGCTCGGCACGCGCTTCCTGCAGCTTCCGCTCGGCCCCGTCGAGCATGTCCCACCCGCAGCGACCGAGGAGCTCCTGGCGGTGTCCCGATGAACGCGCGTGAGCGCAGTGGCGGCCGCGCCGCCGATGACCTTCGACCGATCACGATCGAGCCCGGCTTCGTCGGCACGGCGACCGGCTCGGCGCTGATCGCCTGCGGCGGCACGCGCGTGATCTGCACCGCCTCCGTCCAGGAGTCGGTGCCGCGCTGGCTCGCCGGCCAGGGACGTGGCTGGATGACGGCCGAGTACGGGATGCTGCCCGCGTCGACCGGCGAGCGGAAGCCGCGCGACGTCAGCAAGGGCCGCGCGGACGGGCGAACGATCGAGATCCAGCGGCTGATCGGCCGCGCGCTGCGAGGCGTCGCGGATCTGTCGGCGCTGGGCGAGCGGACGATCTACGTCGACTGCGACGTGCTCGAGGCCGACGGCGGGACGCGCTGCGCGTCGATCACCGGCGGCTACGTCGCGCTCGAGCTGGCGTGCCGGCGGCTGGTCGCCGAGGGCAGGCTCGAGCGCCTGCCGCTGACGGGCAGCGTCGCGGCGGTCTCGTGCGGGGTCGTCGACGGCGTGCCGCTGCTCGACCTCGACTACCCGGAGGACTCGACCGCGGAGGTCGACGCGAACGTCGTCATGACCGGCGACGGCGGCCTGATCGAGGTGCAGGCGACGGCCGAGCGCACGCCGCTCTCGCGTGCGCATCTGAGCGATCTGCTCGCGCTCGCCGAGCACGGCATCGAGGGCCTGCGCGCGGCGCAGGCGGCAGCGCTCGGGTGATCGCCGGTGAGCCTCGTCCTGGCGACCTACAACGCGCACAAGCTGCGCGAGTTCGCGCGGCTGCTGCCTGACGTCGAGCTCGCGTCGTTGCCTGCCAACTCGGTCGCGCCGGAGGAGACCGGCGCGACGTTCGCGGAGAACGCGCTGATCAAGGCGCGCGCCGCGGCTGCGGCGAGCGGTCGTGCGGCGATCGCGGACGACTCGGGAATCGAGGCCGAGGCGCTCGGCTGGCTGCCCGGCGTGCGCAGCGCTCGCTTCGCCGGCGAGCAGGCCAGCGACGCGGAGAACCTGGCGAAGCTGCGGGCCGAGGCACCGGCGGGCTCGCGGGCGCGCTATGTCTGCGTGATCGCGCATGTCGCCGCGGACGGCGGCGAGCGGCTCTTCGAGGGCCGCTGCGAGGGGCGGCTGGCCGCCGCGCCCGCCGGCGAGGGCGGGTTCGGCTATGACCCGATCTTCGTCGCCGACGAGACGCCGGGGCGCACGATGGCCGAGCTCAGCGACGCCGAGAAGGACGCCATCTCGCACCGCGGTCGCGCGGCGCGCGAGCTGCTGGCCTGGCTGTCGCCATGACGCCGGATCGCGCCGAGCCGCGGGCGCGCAGCCGCGCTGCCGCCGTCTCGATCGCGTCCAACAGCGCGCTGATCGCGCTCAAGATCGTCGCCGGCGTCCTCACCGGGTCGGTGGCGGTGCTGACCGAGGCGCTGCACTCGGGCATCGACCTCCTGGCCTCGCTGATCGCGTTCTTCTCCGTGCGGCGGGCGGAGGAGCCGGCCGATCTCGGTCACCGCTACGGCCACGACAAGTACGAGAACGCCGCCGCCGCGGCCGAGGGGATGCTCGTGCTCGCCGGCTCGGCGGTGATCGCCTTCGCGGCGATCCGCTCGCTGATCGTCGGCCCGCACCTGCAGCGGCTGGGCATCGGCGTCGCCGTCGTCGCGTTCGCGGCGGCCGTCAACCTCGGCGTCTCGCAGTGGCTGTTCCGCAAAGGCCGCGAGATGTCCTCGCCGGCGCTGTCGGGCGACGCGACGCACCTGCGCACCGACGCCTACACCTCGATCGGCGTGCTCGTCGGCCTGGCGCTGGTCGAGATCACCGGCCAGGCGTGGCTGGACCCTGTGGTCGCGCTCGTGGTCGCCGGCGCGATCGTCGTGACCGGCGTGCGGTTGACCGCCGCGTCGCTGCGCGTGCTCGTCGACGAGGCGCTGCCCGACGAGGATCTGGCGGCGATCCGCGCCTGCATCGCCGCGTTCGACGGCGCCGGCGTCGTCGGCTACCACCAGCTGCGCACGCGCAGCGCGGGCTCGCGGCGCTACGTCGACCTGCACCTGCAGTTCCGCGCCGGCACGACGCTCGAGGACGCGCATCGCACCGCGCATCGGCTGCAGGACGCGATCGAGCGCCGGCTCGGCGGCGCCGACGTGCTGATCCACCTCGAGCCCGAGGACCGCGTGCGGCCGGGGGAGGAGTTCGTCGCGCGCTGAGCCGCGCGGCCGATCGCCTCAGAAGAGGTTGATGCCGGCGGCGATCCCGACGGCGAGCGAGACGCCGGCGTAGCCGTCGTAGCCGGACAGCACGAGGATCAGCGCGGCGACCGCGCAGATGGCGATGGTGACGATCCAGGCGATACGGGAGAGCGGCATGCGGACGGGTATTGTCGCCGATCGCGATGACGGCCCGACGTCAGCCCGAACGGCCTGGCCACGCCGCGCTCACGCCGGCGCTCGCGCTCGCCTATCTGCGCGAGCTGTCGGCCGACCTGCGGGCCGGCGTCGTGCTCGACGCCGCGGGCGCGCTGCTCGCCGGCCCCGCGGCGCTCGCGGTGCCCGCTCGCGCGCTGCTCGCCGAACGGCCGGACGCGGGCGCGATCGTCGCGCGCGGCGCGGCCGGCGCGGCGTTCGCGGCGCGCGACGGGCAGCGTGCCGTCGTCGTGACGACCGGCCCGCTGGCGCTCGACGCGCTCGTGCTGCACGACCTCGAGCGGGTGCTCGCCGCGCTCGCCCCGGCATCCGCGCCCGTCGCGGAGCGACCCGGTGGTCCCATCGAGGCGGCCCCGACGCCGTCCGGCGGCTCCGTCGAGAGGGACGCAGCGCCTGTCGGCGATCTCGCGGACGCGGCCGCGTCGTCGTCTGGCGAATCCGTCGAGGGGGGTGCGACGTCTGCTGGCGACTCCGCTGACGCGGCTGCGTCGTCGTCTGGCGGCCCCGTCGAGGGGGCCGCGAGGTCTGTCGGCGATCCGGCTGCGGCGTCGTTCGGCGGTCCAGTTGCGGGGGCCGCGAGGTCTGCCGGCGGTCCCGCTGCGGCGGCCGCGACGTCGTCCGGTGAACCCGTCGTGGCGGCCGCGACGCCTGCCGGCGCTGGCCCGGCTTCGCGCGCTGTCGCGCAAGGGTCGGCGGCCGCGGCGGCGGCCTTGCTCGCCGCCACCTGAACCCCGTTTTTCGCTTCACAGCGCCGAATCTTGCACCGGATCCGTGCCTGCAATTCTCGCAATTTGCGAGTTTTTCCGCGGCAAGTGGCGAAGCGCGTCCGGGGCCGCTGTTAGCTTCGCGCTTCGACCCAATCCCCCGAGGGACCACAGGAGGACGACGTGTCAGTGACGAAAAGCGAGTTCGTCGATCGAGTGGCCGCTTCCAGCGGCCTCAGCAAGAAGGACGCCGGAGCGGCGGTCGATGCCGTGATCTCCTCCATCGAGAGCGCGCTGCAGGCGGGTGAGGAGGTCAACTTCACCGGCTTCGGCAAGTTCCACGTCGCCGAGCGCGGCGCGCGCGAGGGTCGCAACCCGCGCACCGGCGAGACGATGACGATCGCGGCGAGCCGCGTTCCGCGCTTCACCGCGGGCTCCGGCCTCAAGAAGGCCGTCAAGTAGCTCGAATGCCGGGCGCCGGCGACACGGTGTCGGCGCCCCTCGACGGCGGATCGCGCGGATGACGGACCGCGAGCGGCACAGCGGGCCGGCGACGGGCGTCGACGATCGGTCGGCCGAAGCCGTGACGGGCTTCGGCGATCGGCTCTCGGCGGCCGTGGCCGGCCGCCAGTCGCAGATCGTGCTCGGCATCGATCCCGACCCCGCGCGCCTGTGGCCCGCGGCGGTCGAGCGCGCCAGCGAGGCCCGCGCGCAGCTGGCGGCAGTCCTGGCGGAGGCCGAGGTCGCCGCGGCGCGGGCGCGTGGTGCGGCCGGGGCCGCCGAGGCGCGGGCGCGTGGTGCGGCCGGGGCCGCCGAGGCGCGGGCGCGTGGCGCGGGCGGGGCCGCCGAGGCGCGGGCGCGTGGTGCGGCCGGGGCCGCCGGCGCGGATTCGAGCGCGCCGCGGCTCGACGCCGGTGTCGTCGCGCGGCTCGAGGCGGCGGTGGCGGTGCTCGCGCACTGCCTGGCGCTGATCGACGCCGCCGGTCCGGCCTGCGTGGCGATCAAGCCGCAGCTGGCCTGCTTCGAGCGGCTCGCCGCTCCCGGCTGGCTCGTGCTCGAACAGGTCTGCGCGCACGCGCGCGAGCGCGGGCTGCTCGTGCTGGCCGACGGCAAGCGCGGCGACGTGCCGGTGACGGCGCGCGCCTACGCGCAGGCGCTGGTCGGCGCGACGCCGTCGCCCTTCGGCGAGATCCCGGGGCTCGACGCCGATGCCTTCACGGCCAACCCGCTGCTCGGGCGCGACGCGCTGGAGCCGTTGGTCGCGGGCGCGCGCGCCCGCGGGGCGGGCGCCTTCGTGCTCGTGCGCACGTCGAACCCGGGCGCCGCCGACCTGCTCGACGAGCGGCTGGCGAGCGGCGAGCGGCTGTGGGAGCGCCTGGCGGCGCTCGTGCACGAGCTCGGCAGCGCCGGCACGAGCGGGCTCGCGGATGTCGGCGCGGTGACCGGCGCGACGCAGCCGCAGCACCTCGCGCGACTGCGCGAGCTGATGCCGCGGACGCCCTTCCTGCTGCCGGGCATCGGCGCGCAGGGCGGCGACGTCGCCGCGCTCGCGCCCGTCTTCGAGCCGGGTCGTGCGGGCGGCTTGGTGTCGGCCTCGCGGTCGATCGCGAACGCTCACGAGAGCGGCGGCGGCGCGCCCGCGGACGCCGCCCGCGCGGAGGCAGAGCGGCTGCGTGCGCAGGCCTGGGCACTGCCCGGGTGACGCCTCGTCCGCCGCTATGATCGCCGGCGATGCGCGGTCGCAACCCGTTGCGCTTCCTGGCGCCGATCGCACTGCTCGCGTTCTGCTTCGCGCTCTACACGGTCGTCAAGGACGCGCGCGATCCGGCGAAGACGACGTCCTCGAGCACGCAGGTGCCGACGCCGACGGCGACCTCGTCGCACAAGCGCACGAGCAAGCATGCGGCGAAGGCGAAGAAGAAGACGTACATCGTCAAGTCCGGCGACACGCCGTCCGGGATCGCCGCCAAGACCGGCATCTCGCTGGCGACGCTGCAGAAGCTCAACAAGGACTTCAACCCGCAGTCGCTCGCGCCCGGCCAGCACATACGGCTGCGAAAGTGAGGCCGGGTCGCCTCGGGCTGCTGGCGCTGGCGACGGCGCTCCTGCTGGCGCTGCTGGCCGCTCCGGCGCCGGCGCGCGCCGAGTCGCCGCCTGACTGCCCGTCAGCCGTCGCGGCGCCGGCCGCGATCGCGATCGAGGTCTCCACGGGCGACGTCGTCTGCGCCCGCCACGCCGAAGAGCGGCTGCCGATCGGCTCGACGACGAAGCTGATGACGGCGCTGCTGACGTTCGAGCACGTCAAGCACCTCGGCTCGACCGTCTTCACCGCGTCCGACTACCGGCCGGCGCCGGTCGAGTCGCAGATCGGGCTCGAGCCGGGCGAGCGGATGACGGTCGCCGACCTGCTGCGCGGGCTGCTCGTCGAGTCCGGCAACGACGCCGCCGCGGCGCTCGCGCAGGGCATCGCCGGCAGCCAGGCGGGCTTCGTGAAGCTGATGAACCGGCGCGCGCGCCAGCTCGGGCTGAAGGACACGCACTACGAGAACCCGATCGGCCTCGACGCGCCGGGCAACTACTCCTCCGCGCGCGATCTCGTCACGCTCGCGACCGTGCTGCGCACGAACGCCTTCTTCAAGAAGGTCACCGACTCGGCGACGATCACGCTCAGGTCCGGCACCCACCCGCGGACGTTCATCAACAGCAACGCGCTGCTGAGCCAGTACTCGTGGGTCAACGGCGTCAAGACCGGCCACACGAGCGGCGCCGGCTACGTGCTCGTCGGCGGCGCCAGCCGCGACGGCATCCAGCTGCTGACCGCGGTGCTGAGCACGCCGAGCATCGACGCCCGCGACGAGGACACGATCGCGCTGATGAAGTGGGCGTTCCCGCACTTCCAGCGCGTCCGCGTCGTCGTCGACGGCGCCAAGCTGGCGTCGCTGCCGGTGCGCGGGCGGCCGGGCCGCCGCGTCGCGCTGGACGCGTCCGAGACCGTCCGCCGCGTCGTCCGCCGCGGCCACCGCGACGAGCTCAAGATCGCGATCGACGCGCCGAAGCGCGTGACCGGCCCGATTCGCCGCGGCACGCGGCTCGGGACGGCGACCGTGCGCCAAGGCGCCGTCGTCGTCGCGACGGTCCCGCTGGTCGCCGCCGCGGCCGTCCCGCCGCCCCCGCCGCCGCCCAAGCCGCACGGCAAGACGACGCTGCCGCTGCTGCTGGTCGGCCTCCTGCTGGTCCTCGGCGGTACGTTCCTGTTGGCACGCCGGCGCCTCCATCGGGCGGCGCGGCGGCCTTCACGGGAGGCTCGCGCCGCATGATCGTCACCGTCACGCTCAACACGGCCATCGACAAGACCCTGTCGGTGCCGAACTTTCGCCTCGGCCGCCGCCACCGCACGGTCGAGCAGACCACCATGCCGGGGGGCAAGGGCGTCAACGTCGCGCGCGTGCTCAAGACGCTCGGCGCGCCGGTGATCGCGACGGGCCTGGCCGGCGGGCCGACGGGCACGCGGATCGTCGAGCAGCTGACGCAGCTGTCGGTGCTGACCGACTTCGTGCGGATCGGCGAGGAGTCGCGCACCAACACGGCGGTGATCGACCCGACGACCGGCGAGCAGACGGAGATCAACGAGCGCGGGCCGAAGGTCACGCTGCGCGAGGTCGAGCTGTTCGTCGACAAGCTGCTCTACCTGGCCAAGGGCGCGAGCGTCTGCGTCTTCGCCGGCTCGCTGCCGCGCGACGTCGACGTCGACATCTACGGCCAGCTGATCCGCGAGCTGCGGCGGATCGGCGTGCTGACCGTGATCGACACCGACGGCGAGCCGCTGCGCCGCGCGATGCGCGCCGAGCCGGACATCATCTCGCCGAACGTGCTCGAGGCCGAAGAGCTGGTCGGGCACGAGTTCAACGACGACGAGGACCGCATGATCGCCGTGCGCGAGATGACCGAGCTGGGCGCGCAGTCCGCGGTCATGACGATGGTCGACGGCTGCTTCGCGCAGATCGCGCCGAGCGAGGGCGCGCCGCCGTCGCTGTTCCGCGTGCGCGTGCGCGGCGGCGCGATCGAGCCGCGCGCGACCGTCGGCTCCGGCGACGCCTTCCTCGCCGGCTTCGTAGCGGCCCGCTACAACGGCCGCTCGATCGAGGAGGCGCTCGCCTACGGCGTCGCCTGCGGCGCCGAGTCGACGACGCACCTCGGCGCCGGGCTGATCGATCCCGATCGGGTCCAGCGGCTGCTGGCCGAGGTCGAGGTCGAACGCCCGCCGCTGGCGGTCAGCTGAGCGCCGGCGGGTCGCCATCGACGGCGGCCCGTGACGGCTACCGTAAGAGGTTCCTCTTCGTCCGTACCCCACCCTAGGATTCCGCCATGGAGATCGAGATTGGCCGAGGCAAGAAGGCGCGCCGCGCCTACGGCTTCGATGACGTCGCCATCGTCCCTTCCCGTCGGACGCGCGATCCCGACGACGTCGACATCACGTGGACGCTCGGCCCGTATCGCTTCGAGCTGCCGCTGCTCGCGTCCGCGATGGACGGCGTCGTCTCGCCGGACACGGCCGCCGCGATCGGCAAGCTCGGCGGCCTCGCGGTCCTGAATCTCGAGGGCATCTGGACGCGCTACGAGGATGCCGACGACATCCTGCAGCGGATCGCCGGCCTGCCGAAGGCCGAGGCCACGCGCGAGATGCAGGAGATCTACCAGGAGCCGATCAAGGAAGAGCTGATCGCCCAGCGGATCAAGGAGATCAAGGAGCACGGCGTCGTCGCCTCCGCGTCGCTGACGCCGCAGCGCGTCGAGCGCTTCTACGAGCTCTGCCTCGACGCCGGCCTCGACATCCTCGTCGTCCAGGGCACGGTCATCTCGGCCGAGCACGTCTCCTCCTCGGGCCACGTGCTGAACCTCAAGGAGTTCGTCCGCGAGCTGCCGATCCCCGTGGTGCTCGGCGGCTGCGCCAGCTACTCGACGGGCTTGCACCTGATGCGCACCGGCGCGGCCGGCGTGCTCGTCGGCGTCGGTCCGGGCGCGGCCTGCACGACGCGCGGCGTGCTCGGCATCGGCGTCCCGCAGGCGACGGCGATCGCCGACGTCGCGGCCGCCCGCTCGCAGCACATGCTCGAGACCGGCGAGTACGTGCGCGTGATCGCCGACGGCGGCATGCGCACCGGCGGCGACGTCGCCAAGGCGGTCGCCTGCGGCGCCGACGCCGTGATGATCGGCTCGCCGCTCGCGCGCGCCTACGAGGCGCCCGGCCACGGCTTCCACTGGGGCATGGCGACGTTCCACCCGACGCTGCCGCGCGGCGCGCGCGTGAAGACGACGCAGAACGGCTCGCTGGAGGAGATCATCAGCGGCCCCGCGCGCGAGAACGACGGCACGTTCAACCTGATGGGCGGCCTGCGCACCTCGATGGCGACCTGCGGCTACCAGGACATCGCCGAGTTCAACCGGGCCGAGCTGATGGTCGCGCCGGCGCTGCAGACCGAGGGCAAGCAGCTCCAGCGCGATCAGGCGATCGGCATGGGCGCGCGCGGTGGGGCGGTCGCGGTTGCGGTCGACTGAGGTCTCCTCGCTCGGTCACGGCTCCGCGCTGCCGGCCGATCAGCCGGTCGCGGAGCTGGCGCTCGAGCGGGGCGTCGCCACCGACGAGGTCATCGTCCTCGACTACGGCGGCCAGTACTCGCAGCTGATCGCGCGCCGCGTGCGCGAGCTGGGCGTCTTCTCGGAGCTGCTGCCGCATCACGTCGGCGTCGAGGAGGTGCGCCGCCGCGCGCCGAAGGGCCTGATCCTCTCGGGCGGGCCGGCGTCGGTCTACGCGCCGGGCGCGCCGAAGCTCGACCCGGCGCTGCTGGAGCTCGGCATCCCCGTGCTCGGCATCTGCTACGGCATGCAGGCGCTGGTGCTGACGCTCGGCGGCCGCGTCGAGGGCGCCGAGGTGGGGGAGTTCGGCCGCTCGCAGCTGACCGTCGCCGAGCACGGCCGCCTGCTGGCCGGCACGCCGGACTCGCAGGCCTGCTGGATGAGCCACCGCGACACCGTCTACGAGGCGCCGCCGGGCTTCACGGCGCTGGCCTCCTCGACAGAGTCGCCGGTCGCCGCGGTCGAGGACCCCGAGCGCGGGCTCTACGGCATCCAGTTCCACCCGGAGGTCGCGCACACGCCCTACGGGCAGCAGATCCTGACGACGTTCCTCGAGGACGTCGTCGGCGCGCGGCGCAGCTGGAGCGCGGCCTCGATCATCGACGAGCAGATCGCCGCGATCCGCCGCCAGGTCGGCGACGGCAAGGTGATCTGCGGGCTCTCGGGCGGCGTCGACTCGTCGGTCGCGGCGCTGCTGGTGCATCGCGCGGTCGGCGATCAGCTGACCTGCGTCTTCGTCGACCACGGGCTGATGCGCAAGAACGAGGGCGAGCAGGTGATCGCCGCGTTCCGCGACCACTTCAAGGTGCCGCTGGTCGCGGTCGACGCCGAGCGGCGCTTCCTCGACCGGCTGAAGGGCGTCAGCGAGCCGGAGGCCAAGCGCAAGGCGATCGGCGCCGAGTTCATCCGCGTCTTCGAGGAGGAGGCCGCCAAGATCGGCGACGCCCGCTTCCTCGTCCAGGGGACGCTCTACTCGGACGTGATCGAGTCCGGCGGCGGGACGGGCGCGGCGACGATCAAGTCGCACCACAACGTCGGCGGCCTGCCGGAGGACCTCGAGTTCGAGCTGGTCGAGCCGCTGCGGGCGCTGTTCAAGGACGAGGTGCGCGCCGTCGGCGCCGAGCTCGGGCTGCCGGAGCGGCTCGTCTGGCGCCAGCCGTTCCCCGGTCCGGGGCTGGCGATCCGCATCGTCGGCGGCGAGGCCACGAAGGAGCGGCTGGACACGCTGCGCGGGGCCGACGCGATCCTGCAGGACGAGATCCGCAAGGCGGGGCTCTACCGCGAGCTCTGGCAGTCCTTCTGCGTGCTGCCGGACATCCGCACCGTCGGCGTCCAGGGCGACGAGCGGACCTACGGCTACCTGGTCGCGATCCGCGCCGTCACCTCCGACGACGCGATGACGGCCGACTGGGCGCGGCTCCCGTACGACCTGCTCGAGCAGATCGCGTCGCGGATGATCAACGAGATCCGCGAGGTCAACCGCGTCGTGCTCGACATCACGAGCAAGCCGCCCGGCACGATCGAGTGGGAGTAGACGAGCACCAGCACGCGCCGGCCGAGCCGGCGCCGCCGTCCGAGCAGGGCGCCGGCGCCGCAAGCCCGGCGCCCGCGCCCGGGCCGCTCGGCGACCCCGGGTGGGCGGGCGCGCTCGCTGACCCCGGGCGGATGAGTGCGCTCGCTGACGCCGGGCGGGCGGCCTCGCCGCCCGGCGAGCTCGCTCGCTCGCGCTCGCTGTGGCGCCGCGACGACCTGCTCGGCCAGCGCGGCCGGCTGGTCGTCGGCGTGCTCTTCGCCGTGCTCTACGTGCTGACCTTCGGGCTGCGCGGGAACCTGCTCGCGGGCATCGTCTCCGGCGTGCTCGGCGGCGTCGTCGTCTACCTGCTGCTCAAGCAGGCCGACGACCGCCGGCGCCGACGGCAGCGCCGCGACGGGTCGCTATAGTTCTCCGCCGCCGCGCGGGCTCGCGTGGTCCGTCCTGCGCACAAACGCTACGAGAATCGTGAAGACTTACGTCGCCAACCCACAGGATCGCGAGCGCAACTGGCTCGTCGTCGACGCCGAGGGCCAGACCCTCGGCCGGCTCGCGACGCAGATCGCCGACGCGCTGCGCGGCAAGCGCAAGCCCACGTACACGCCGCACGTCGACACCGGCGACTTCGTCATCGTCGTGAACGCCGAGAAGATCTCGGTCACCGGTACGAAGCTCAACGACAAGCGCTACTACCGCCACTCGGGCTACCCGGGCGGGCTCAAGTCGCGCACGCTCGGCGAGATGCTCGATCGCCGGCCCGAAGAGGTCATCCGCATCGCGGTCAAGGGCATGCTTCCGCGCAACCGCCTGGCCCGCAAGCAGATCACCAAGCTGAAGGTCTACACCGGCCCTGAGCATCCGCACGCTGCGCAGCAGCCGCAGCCGCTGGCGCTGATCGAGAAGAAGTAGGAGAACCGGACTTCCCCATGGCCGACGAGAACGACCAGGTCAACGAGGCCGCCGAGGCCCCCGCTCCCGAGCAGCCCGAGGCCGCCGCGCCGGCGCCCGAGGCCGCTGAGTCGGCCGAGCAGGCCGCGCCGGAGGCGACGCCCGCCGCCGAGCAGCCGGCCGCCGCGGCCGACGCCGAGGACGAGGAGTTCGAGGAGGAGGCGACGCCGCGCGTCAAGCCGGCGATCCCGGGCCTGGATCTCGAGGTCGACATCGTCCGCGAGGGCGAGGAGGCGCTCGGCTCGGGCCGCCCGCGCTACAGCGAGGACGAGTCCGACGAGGAGGACGAGGAGTCGTCGGTGGAGGCCGACGACGAGCTCCCCGAGACGATCGCCGACGCGGCGATCGACCTCGCCGCCGACGCCCGCTACCGCGCGACCGGCAAGCGCAAGACCGCCGTCGCGCGCGTCACGCTCAAGCCGGGCACGGGCGAGTACCGGATCAACGGCCGTCCGCTCGAGGCGTTCTTCCCGCGCGCCACGCTCCAGCGCACGATCCGCCAGCCGCTCGAGACGGTCGGCTACGAGACGCGCATGGACGTGATCGCGGCGATGCACGGCGGCGGCGTCTCGGCGCAGGCCGGCGCGCTGCGCCACGGCATCTCGCGCGCGCTGCTCGAGGCCGACCCGAACCTTCGCTCCGAGCTCAAGCGGCGCGGCTTCCTGACGCGTGACGCGCGCGTCAAGGAGCGCAAGAAGGCCGGCCTGAAGAAGGCCCGCAAGCGGCCGCAGTTCTCGAAGCGCTAGTCCGCACACCGCGCGCCATGCGCCGCGACCACGAGGGATCAGTAGTGGGCGCGGCGCCGGCGGCACGCCGGCTCTTCGGCACCGACGGCGTCCGCGGCGTCGCCGGGGAGTTCCTGACGGCCGAGCTCGCGCTCTCGCTCGCGCGCGCGGCGACGGCGCGCCTGACCGCGCGCGCCGGCCACCCGCTGCGCGCGCTCGTCGTGCGCGACACGCGCGAGTCCGGCGAGATGCTGGAGGCGGCCGTGGCCGCCGGGATCGCCGCGGCCGGCGGCGAGGCGCTGCTAGGCGGCGTGCTGCCGACGCCCGGCGCGCCGCTGCTGATCGCGCGCCACGGGCTCGACCTCGCGGTCGTCATCTCGGCCTCGCACAACCCGTACCGAGACAACGGGATCAAGTTCTTCGGCGCCGACGGCTACAAGCTCTCGGACGCGGTCGAGACCGAGATCGAGACCGCGCTCGAGCTGCCGGCCGCGCCGCGCGAGCCGGGCCGCGTGCGCGACTTCCACGGCGCGCTCGAGGACTACCTGCGCGCGCTGCAGGAGCGCTTCTCGGCGCTCGACCTGCGCGGGCGCCGGATCCTGCTCGACACCGCCAACGGCGCCACCTACCAGGCGGCGCCGGAGATCTTCCGCCGGCTCGGCGCCGACGTCGGCGTGCTGGCCGACGCGCCGGACGGCCGCAACATCAACCACGAGTGCGGCTCGACGCACACGCGCCGGCTGCAGGCGGCGATGCAGGTCGGTGACGACGAGATCGGCTTCGCCTTCGACGGCGATGGCGACCGCGTGCTGGCCGTCGACCGCACCGGCGCGCTCGTCGACGGCGACGAGCTGATCGCGCTGGCCGCGCTGCACCTGCGCGACCTCGGCCGGCTGCGCGGCGGCGGCGTCGCCGTCACGGTGATGACGAACTACGGCTTCCACGCGGCGATGGCCGAGCACGGCGTGCCGGTCGCGACGACCGCCGTCGGCGACCGCTACGTGCTCGAGGAGCTGCGCGCCCGCGACTGGTCGCTCGGCGGCGAGCAGTCCGGCCACATCATCGACCGCGACTTCGTGCCCTCCGGCGACGGCATCGCCGCGGCGCTGCTGACGCTCGAGGCGCTGGCCGATCGCGACCTCGCCGAGCGGCGGGCGATGCGCAAGCTGCCGCAGACGCTCGTCAACGTGCGCGTCAGCGACAAGTCGCTGGCGCACGCCGAGCACGTCGTCGCCGCCGTCGAGCGCGAGTCGCGCGCGCTGGCGGGAGCCGGCCGCGTGCTGCTGCGGCCGAGCGGCACCGAGCCGCTGATCCGCGTGATGGTCGAGGCGCCGACGCAGGACGCCGCCGAGTCGGCGGTCGCGCGGCTCGTCGCGGTGCTCGAAGCCGCCTGCGCCTGAGCCGCCGCGGGCGGGAGCCGCCGCCCGGCGGAGCCGCCTGCGCCTGAGCCGCCGCCGGAGCGCCGGTCGCGCGTGGGGTGAGATTCGGCCGACCGGGGCGCGGAAGATCCGCGGGGTCGGCGCCCGTTAGATCTGGGTATGTACGCCGTCCAAGGCAGCTCGACCCTGCTGCGCGCCAAGCGGGCGATGTCGTCGGGGAAGCTGCGCGAGCACGTCGGCGGCACGGTGCTGCTGCTCGGCACCTGCTCGCTGCTGACCGACGTCTCCTCGGAGATGGTGTCGGCGATCCTGCCGCTGTACCTGGTCGCGACGCTCGGCTTCTCGCCGCTGCAGTACGGCGTCGTCGACGGCATCTACCAGGGCGCCAGCGCGCTCGTGCGGCTGCTCGCCGGCTACCTCGGCGACCGGCTCGGCCGCCACAAGCTCGTCGCCTCCTTCGGCTACGGCGTCTCGGCGGTCTGCAAGCTCGGGCTGGCGCTCGTCGGCAGCTTCTGGACCGGCCTCAGCGCGCTGATCCTGCTCGACCGCACCGGCAAGGGCCTGCGCACGGCGCCGCGCGACGCGATGATCTCGCTCAGCGCGCCGGAGCAGGAGCTCGGCCTGGCCTTCGGCGTCCACCGCGCGATGGACACCGCCGGCGCGATGATCGGCCCGCTGATCGCGTTCGCGCTGCTGGCCGCGGCGCCGGGCTCCTACCACAACCTGTTCCTGATCTCGTTCTTCGTCGCCGTGCTCGGCTTCGGCGTGATCACGCTGCTCGTACGCGAGCCGAAGCCGCGCCGCGAGCGGCCGGCGAAGGCCGAGACGCCCGACCTGCGGGCCGCGCTCGCGCTGCTGCGCGGCGCCCGCTTCCGCGCGCTGACGATCGCCGGCGCGGCGCTCGGGCTGGCGACGATCAGCGACGGCTTCATCTACCTGACCCTGAAGGACCGGATCGACTTCAGCGACGAGCTGTTCCCGCTGCTGGCGACCGGCACCGCGATCCTCTTCATGCTGCTGGCCGTGCCGCTCGGCCAGGTCGCCGACCGGATCGGCCGCGGCCGCGTCTTCGTCGGCGGCTACCTGGTGCTGCTGGCCGACTACCTCGTGCTGCTGCTCCCGGGCGCCGGCGCGGCGACGCTGATCCTCGCGCTGGCGCTGCTCGGCACCTACTACGCGGCGACCGACGGCGTGCTGATGGCGATGGGCAGCGTCCAGCTGCCGGACGAGCTGCGCGGCAGCGGCCTGGCGCTGCTCGGCACCGCGACCTCGATCACGCAGCTGCTGGCGTCGGTCGTCTTCGGCGCGCTCTGGACGGTCGTCGGCATCCAGACCGCGATCGGCCTGATGGCGGCGCTGCTGATCGTCGCGCTCGTGCTCGCCGTGCGCGGCCTGCGGGTGGCCGGCCGTGCGTAGCCCGCGCACGCTCGTCTTCGTCGCGCTGGCGGCGGTCTGCGGCGCCGCGGTCGTCGCGATCGGCACGGCGACCGTCGTCGACGCGCAGCGCTCGCGCCACGCCGCCGACCGCGCCGTCAAGGCCGACGCGCCGCTGGCCGCGAAGATCCTCACGAGCGGCAAGCCGTACGCCGTCGTGCGCACGCTCGACAAGCGGCAGTCCTCGACCTACGGGCGCGTCGCGATCGCGCCGCTGAACGGGACGACGCCCGGCACGCCGGTGCTCGCCGGCCCGACCTGCGGGCGCGTCGCCGTCGCCGCCGGCCGCGGCCTCTGCCTGGACTCGTTCGGCACGACGATGGGCGTCGAGGTGCTGAACGCCAAGCTCCAGCAGGTGCACGAGATCGACCTCGCCGGCATCCCCAGCCGCGCGCGGATCTCGCCCGACGGGCGCTGGGGCGGCGTGACCGCGTTCGTCGTCGGCCACGCCTACGCGGCGCCCGGCACGTTCTCGACCGCGACGACGCTGATCGACATGGACAGCGGCAAGGCCGTCGCGAACATCGAGAAGGACTTCAAGGTCTACGACGGCGGCCGGCTCGTCACGGCGCAGGACAAGAACTACTGGGGGCTGACCTTCGCCAAGGACGACGACACCTTCTACGCGACGCTGGCGGCCAACGGCCGCACCTGGCTGATCGAGGGCTCGATCAGGGCGCGCACGGCGCACACGATCCACAGCAACGTCGAGTGCCCGTCGCTGTCGCCCGACCAGACGCGGATCGGCTTCAAGAAGGCGGTCGCGCACGATCCGACGCGCTGGCGGCTGACGGTGCTGAACCTGAGGACCGGCAAGGAGACGCCGCTGGCCGAGACGCGCTCGGTCGACGACCAGGTCTACTGGCTCGACGACCGGCACCTGCTCTACGGCGAGGACGGCCAGACCTGGATCGTCGACGCCGACGGCGGCGGCAGGCCGCGCGTCTGGCTGCCGAACTCGGACTCCGCCACCGTCGAGGGCGCGCGCGGCGCCGCCGTAGAATGAGCGGGCCGCAGGAAGCGGCCGGCGAGTAGCGAACCCTGCCGAAAAGGAGGCACGGCCATGTGCGGCATCGTGGGCTATGTCGGACGGCGGCCGGTGCAGGAGATCCTGCTGACCGGCCTCGAGAAGCTCGAATATCGCGGCTACGACTCGGCCGGCATCTCGATCCAGAGCGAGGGGCAGCTGGAGTCGGTGCGCGCCGTCGGCAACCTGTCGCGGCTGAAGGAGGCGCTCGCCGCGCGCCAGGCCGCGAGCGCGAACGGCGCCGTCGCGCTGCTCGACCGCCCGGCGACGACCGGCATCGGCCACACGCGCTGGGCCACGCACGGCCGCATCACCGAGGAGAACGCGCACCCGCACTACGACGACGCCGACCGCGTCCACGTCGTCGTCAACGGCATCGTCGAGAACTACATGGAGCTCAAGCAGGAGCTGCTCGCCGCCGGCGCGCGCTTCAGCTCCGAGACCGACGTCGAGGTGATCGCGCACCTGATCGCGCGCGGGATCGACGAGCACGGCTTCGTCGAGGCGGTCCGCCGCGCCTACCTGCGGCTGCGCGGGCACTACTCGTTCGTCGCGCTCAGCGCCGACGAGCCGGACGTGCTCGTCGGCGTCCGCAAGGAGTGCCCGATGATCGTCGGCTTCGGCGACGGCGAGTACTTCCTCGCCTCCGGCATCCCGGCCTTCCTGGCGAGCACGCGCACGACGCTCGCGCTCGAGGACGACGAGCTCGCCGTCCTGCGCTGCGGCGGCGTCGAGCTGCTGACGGCGGCCGGCGCGCCGTTCGAGCGCGCGACGCTGGAGATCGACTGGGACGCCGAGGCCGCCGAGAAGGGCGGCTACGAGACGTTCATGCTCAAGGAGATCCACGAGCAGGCGGACGCCGTCGCCGAGACGATCGCCGATCGCACGGTGCGGCCGGACGGCGTCGACCTGCCCGAGCTCGACGACGAGCTGCTGCGCGGCGCCCGGCGGATCGTCATCGTCGCCTGCGGCACCTCCTACCACGCCGGCCTGATCGGCCGCTACGTGCTCGAGGCCTGGGGGCGGATCCCGGTCGAGATCGACATCGCCTCCGAGTACCGCTACCGCGACCCGATCGTCGGCCCCGGCGACCTCGTGATCGGCATCACGCAGTCGGGCGAGACGCTCGACACGCTGGCGGCGATGCGGCTCGCGCGCTCGCGCGGCGCGACGGTCGTCGCCGTGACGAACATGATGGGCTCGCAGGCGACGCGCGACGCCGACGCGACGGTCTACACGCGCGCCGGGCTGGAGATCAGCGTCGCCGCGACGAAGACGTTCCTCGCGCAGGTCGCGGTCATGTACCTGATCGCGCTGCGCATCGCCGAGGCGCGCGAGACGCTGCCGGCCGAGCGGCGCCGCGAGCTGGTCGCGCAGCTCAAGCAGATCCCGCACGACATCCAGGTGCTGCTGGAGGGCGGCGAGGACGCGATCGCGGCGGTCGCCGAGCGCCACCACGCGAAGGAGTTCTTCCTCTACATCGGCCGCCACATCGGGCTCGCCGTCGGGCTCGAGGGCGCGCTGAAGCTGAAGGAGATCTCCTACACGGCGACCGACGCCTACGCGGCGGGGGAGATGAAGCACGGGCCGATCGCGCTGCTGGACGAGGCGACGCCCGTCGTCGTCGTCGCGACCGACTCGCCGGTGCTGGAGAAGGTCGTCTCGAACATCCAGGAGGTGCGGGCGCGCGGCGCGCACGTGATCGCGGTCGCGACCGACGGCACCGACCTCGGCGCGCACGCCGACGACGTCCTGCGCGTCCCGCCGACGGACTGGATGCTGCAGCCGCTGCTGGCGGTGATCCCGCTGCAGCTGCTGGCCTACCGGATCGCCCGCGCGCGCGGCCTGAACGTCGACCAGCCGCGCAACCTGGCGAAGACCGTCACGGTGGAGTAGGCGCCGCGGCGGTCGCCGCCGCCCACAGGCGGCTGCCGAGCTCGTGGACGGCGCCGGCGGGCAGCACCAGCTGCGCGCCGGCCTCGATCAGCTGCTCGAGCGTCGCGTCCTCCTGGCGCGAGCCGGCGAGCGCGATCCGGCGCGTGCCGGCGAGCCGCGCGTCGGCGGCGAGCCGGCGCAGGAACGAGGTCGGCGGCCGATCGCCGGTCGACGTGCCGACGACGACCGCGTCCGGCCGCAGCTCGACGGCCAGCCGCAGCGCCTCGTCGGCGTCGCCGGCGACGCAGGTCACGGCGCGCCCGCCGAGCCCGGCGAGGATCGCGTCGGCGCGGCCCGGGACGCGCTCGACGATCACGACCGCCGGCGTCGCCGGCTTCGACCACTCGGCGGCCAGCTCGGCCTCCAGGCGCGCGCGCACGTACTCGGTGCGCTGCGCGGCCGCGGCGTGCTGGGCGAGCGTCGCCGTCACGCGCGGGCCGTCCGGCGGGCGCAGCGGCAGCGTCACGGTGAACAGCGCGCCGCCCTCGGGCGCCGAGCCGAGCGAGACCGCGCCGCCGTGCAGCTCGACGAACTCGCGCACGATCGCCAGCCCGAGGCCGGCGCCGGCGCCGCCGGAGCGGCCGTCGCCGTCGAGGCCCGCGTGGTGGCGGCCGAAGACGCGGTCGCGGTACTCGATCGGCACGCCCGGGCCGGAGTCGGCGACCTCGATCGTGGCGCTGTCGCCGTCATCGCTCAGCGAGCAGCGGACGCTGCCGCCGGGCGGCGTGTGGCGGATCGCGTTGGCGAGCAGGTTGGAGACGACGCGGCTGACGCGCTCGACGTCGAAGCGCGCCGGCAGGCTGTCCGGCCTGCCGACCGTCAGCGCGACCGCGCGGTTGGCCGCAAGCGGCTCGAAGGACTCGGCGACGGTCCGCACCGCGCGCGCCAGGTCGGCGTCGACGACCGCCAGCCGCGCCTCGCCGTGGTCGGCCTTGACCTGCTCGAGCATGTCGTCGACCTGCTCGAGCGCGCCGAGCGCGGCGACGCGGATGTTGAAGAGCTGCGCGCGCAGGCCGTCGTCGGTCGTCGCCCGCAGCACCTGCTCGGCGCGCGTGACGATCACGTGCAGCGGCGCGCGCAGGTCGTGCGAGAGCTCGCCGAGCAGCCGCTCGCGGTAGTCGTGGACGCGCGCCAGCCGCTCGGTCAGCGCCGAGAGCTCGGCGTTCTGGCGTGCCAGCCGCTGCTCGACGCGCTTGCGGTCGGTGATCGTGCGGCCCTCGGCGACGATGAAGGCGACCTGGCCGTCGCGCGCGCGCAGCGGCCGCAGCGAGAGGTCGAGCGTGCCGGGCGCGCCGGAGCCGTCGCTGCGCGCGTCGATGTCGAAGCGCGAGAGTTCGCCGGTCGTGGCGGCGCGCACGGCGGCCGCGAGCCGCGCGACGGCGGCCGGCTCGACGTCCGTCCACCAGGGCGTGTGGCAGAGCGGCAGGCCGACGACCTCGACGCGGTCGACGCCGCCGGCGATCAGCGCCGCGGGGTTGACGTCGAGCACGTTGCCCTGCGCGTCCAGCAGGACGATCAGGGTCGCGGTCTTGGCGTGCGCGACCTGCGCCATCAGCTGGCGGGTCGCCACGTCCGTCTGCGGGTCCTCGACCGCGCGCATCCGCTGCTGCAGCAGCTCGACGGCATCCAGCGACGCGCCCCAATGATCCAGGCGTCTCGATCTGCTCATCGGTTGTCACGAATCTAACGCGATGAGTGAGGCAACGGCGGCGGACTACCCGTTCGGACATGGCGAAAAACGTCTGGTCCAAAGGTCAGTGACCGCGCGCGGCCGTCCGCATACCGTTGGCCGCACGCCGATGCTCGCTTCGCAGTCCGGTGCCTCAGCGTCCTCGCGTGCTCACGTACGCACGACGCCCGAGCCACTCCCCGTCCATCTCGCCGTGACCCGCGCGGCGGCCGTGCGCCTGGCGCCGATCGCCGCCGCGCTCGGCCGCGCCGCCGCGCCGCACGCCGTCGTCGACCTGACGGCCGGCGGCGCCGCGCCCGACGGCCCGGCGTCCGCCGCCGTCGCGACCGCGGTCGACCGCGCGCTGCTGCGCGCCGGCGCGGGCGCCGTCGCGCTCGTCGCCGGCGACGGCGACGCCGTCGTCACGGCGGCGCTGACCGCGGCGCGGCGCGGCGTGCCGATCGCGCGCGTCGGCGCCGGGCTGCGCGGCGGCGACCGCACCGTGCGCGCCGAGATCAACCGGCTCGCGCTCGACGAGCTGGCCGCGCGGCTGTACGTCAACGACGACCTGGCGGCCGAGCGGCTCTGGCACGAGGGCGTGGCGCGCGAGCGGATCGCCGTCGTCGGCTGCACGCTCGCCGACGGCATCCTGCGGCTCGGCCCCGACGCCGCCGAGCGGGCGATGTGGGACCAGCTCGGCGTGCCGGCGAACCGCTACGTGCTGGTCGCGCTGCACCAGCCGGAGAACGCTGGCGAGGACGAGCGCGTCGCGCGCATCACCGAGGCGCTCTCGGCGCTCGCGCGGCGCGAGCACGTCGTGCTCTGCCTGCACCCGCGGCTGCGCGAGACGATGGCGCCGATGGGCGACCTCGAGCGGCTGCGCTCGGCCGGCGCGCGAATCGTCGACGGGCTGACGCGGGTCGAGTTCCTCTCGCTGCTGCTGCGCGCCGGCGCGGTCCTGACCGACTCCGCGGCGCTGCAGGAGGAGACGACGATCCTGCGCGTGCCGTGCTTCACCTTCGCGCGCGCCAGCGAGCGCACGCTGACGCTGACCGCCGGCACGAACCTGCTGATCGGCGACGATCCCGCCGACATCGCCGAGGTCGTGGTCGCGCCGTTCGCCGAGGCCGTCGAGCCGATTCCGCTGTGGGACGGCGCGGCCGGCCGGCGGATCGCCGCCGACCTGCTGGAGCGTCCGGAGCTCGAGGCGTGAGGGGCGGCCACATGACGCTCGTCCCGCCAGCGCCCGGTGACCCGGGCGAGCGCGCGCCGATCGCGGACTGGCGCAGCGCCGGCGTGCCGCTGCACGACGGCGGCGCGATCGTCCACGTCTGCCCGGCGCACGAGGACGTGCCGCGGGTCGCGCCGCTGATCCGCGCGATCGACGCGACCGGCGCGTTCGACCAGGTCGTGCTCGACGCCGGCGGCCGCCGCGGCAGCGCACGGGCGCTGCTGGCGCTGGGCGTCGACGTCGCGCTGCGCCGCGTCGGCGGCAGCCGCGCGGAGCTCGCACGCGCGCTGCGCGACGAGCTGGCGCTGCTGCCCGCCGTCGCCGTGCTCGTGTACGACGACGATGACGCCGGCGTCGCCGCCGCGCTCGCCGCCGCGCGGCTCGGCGTCTCGCTGGTCCGCGTCGGCGCCGTGCCGACGGGCGCCGCGGCGACGCCGTCGCGGCGGCTGGTCGCGCGGCTCGCCGACCTGCTGCTGGTGCACGGCGAGGAGGACGCGCAGGCGCTGTGCCCGGCGATCGCGCCCGAGCGCATCCACGTGATCGGCAATCCGCTGATCGACGCCGTCCGGCGCGCCAAGAGCCCGGCGCCGCCGGCGCGGACGCCCGGCGGCTACGTCCTGGCCGTGCTCGCCGCGGCCGACGCGGCGCTCGTCGCGGCGCTCGCCGCGCTCGCCGCGCGCGTCGAGCTGCTGATCGACGCGCCGGCCCACGTGCGCGTGCCCGGCGCGCGGCGGCTGGACGGGCGGGCGGACTTCCACGAGCGGCTCGCGCTGCAGCGGGCCGCGGGCGCGATCGTCACCGACTCGCGGCGCGCGCAGGAAGAGGCGGCGGCGCTGGGCGTCCGCTGCTACGCGCTCGGCCCGCGCTACGAGCGCGTCGCCGTCGACGCCGGCGGCACGACCGTCGCGCTCGAGCACGCCGGCGCGCTGGCCGCCGTGCGGCTGGAGCCGCACGCGCCGACGCCCTGCGCCATCCCGCTCTGGGACGGCCGCGCCGGCGCGCGGGCCGCGGACGTGCTGGTCACCAACTTCGCTCGCCTCCGACCGATCTAGGCCGCGGCCATCAGGTCGTTGAGGTGGGCGTAGCGGCTCGCCTCGGTACGGTTCGAGACGCCGAGCTTGCGGTACGTGTTCGAGAGGTGGAACTTGACGGTCTGCTCGGTCACCCACAGCTCGCGGGCGATCTTGCCGTTCGTGTAGCCGCGCGCGACGAGCTGCAGGATCTCCAGCTCGCGGTCGGTCAGCGGGATGTCGGCGCGGACCGGCCGGACGGCCGCCTTGCGTGGCACGTGGACGATCGCGCCGCGCGCCAGCTCGCGCAGCAGCGTGGCGAGGCTGACCGGGTGCACCGACTTGGAGATGACCGCGTCGGCGCCGGCCTCGGTCGCCTGCTCGATCGCCTCCTGGTCCATCCGCATCGTCAGCAGCACGCGCTTGGCGTCCGGCGCCATCGCCGTCAGCTCGTGCAGGCGCGCGGCGGTGTGCTCGGGCTCCTGCATGTCGTCGAGCAGGACGAGGTCGGGGGCGAGCTCCGCGGCGCGCGGGCTCAGCGGCACCGTGCCGTCGACGAAGCCGACCACACGGAATCCGGCGGTCTGGCGCAGGGCCAGCCGAATGCTCTGGGCTGCGAACGAGTTGTCCGCCACGATCATCAGTCGCGTCACTTCCGCCACCTCCGTGGGCATCGGTCCATGCGGCCAGCGTGTCGCCTGGACGTTCGGGGGGAAAGGGGAACTCCGGCCCCTGCGAAGGGGAGGAATTTCCCTCTCGTCGGTCCAGGTTCGCGTCCTCCCCCCTGCGAGTTGGGGAGGGCGCGCGCGGACGGTGGAGATTCGGATCGGCCGCCCGGCGGCGAGGAAGCGGGAGCACCGGGCCGGCGTTGATCCGGCGTGATGAGCCCGCAGACCGCGCGCAGGCCGACGATCGGCGAGACGGAGCTGGAAGCGCTCCAGCGGCCCGCGCTCGGCGTCGCCGGCCCGCTGACGGCGCTGCCGGAGCGGCCGCGGCCGGCCGACGAGTACGGCCGTGCGCGGCTGCTGCGGCGCGAGGCGCTGCACCGGCGGCTGCTGGGCGCCGCCGACGTCGCCGCGGCGGCGGCGACGTTGGTCGTCGTGCTGCTGGCGATGCACCGCGGCGAGGTCGCGCTGATCCCGCTCGCGGGCGCGCCGCTCGTCGTCGTCCTCTTCAAGGTCGCGGGCCTGTACGACCGCGACCAGGTGCGGCTGGCGCACTCGACGCTCGACGAGGCGCCGCTGCTGCTGCAGCTGACCGGGCTCTACGCGCTCGCCTTCACGATCGTCGCGCCGCTGCTCGGCGCGTCGCTGGCGGCGCCGCAGATCGCTGCGCTCTGGCTGGTCGGCTTCCTGGCGACGCTGCTCGGCCGCGTGCTCGCACGCGCGGTCGCCGCGAAGGCCTCGCCGGTCCAGCGCTGCCTGGTGATCGGCGAGCCGCAGCTGGCCGACCGCGTGCGCGACAAGCTCGGCGGCAGCCGCGTGCGCGCCGAGGTCGTCGCGACGCTGCCGCTCGCCGACGAGCTGCAGCCGCCCTGGGGGCAGCTGCCGGCGCTGCGCGCGATCGTCGACGAGCTGCGGCTGGACCGCGTGATCATCGCGCCGACGACGAGCGACGCGCGCGGCGTCGCCGAGCTGATCCGCACCGCCAAGGCGACGGGCGTGCGCGTCAGCGTGCTGCCGCGGATGTTCGAGGTGATGGGCTCGGCTGTCGAGTTCGACCACGTCGCCGGGCTGACGATGCTGGGCGTGCGGCCGTTCGGCCTCTCGCGCTCCTCGCGGGCGCTCAAGCGCGCCTTCGACCTCGTCTTCACGTCGCTCGGCGTGCTCGCGGTGGCGCCGATCATGCTGGCGGTCGCGCTCGCGGTCCGGCTCGACTCCAAGGGCCCGATCCTCTTCCGCCAGGTCCGCATCGGCCGCGACGGCAAGCCGTTCAAGATCTTCAAGTTCCGCTCGATGGTCGTCGACGCGGAGGAGCAGAAGGAGCGCCTGCGCGCCTTCAACGAGGCCGGCGACGGGCTCTTCAAGCTCGGCGCCGACCCGCGCGTCACGCGTGTCGGCGCGCTGCTGCGCAAGAGCTCGCTCGACGAGCTGCCGCAGCTGCTGAACGTGCTGCGCGGCGAGATGAGCCTCGTCGGCCCGCGCCCGCTGGTCGTCGACGAGGACGCCAAGGTGCTCGGCCTCGACCGTGCCCGCCTGCACCTGACGCCCGGCATGACCGGCCCCTGGCAGGTGCTCGAGTCGCGCGTGCCGATGCAGGAGATGGTCGCGATCGACTACCTCTACGTCGCCAGCTGGTCGCTCTGGGCCGACCTGAAGCTGCTGCTGCGCACCGTGCGCCACGTGACGAGCGCGAGCAACGTCTGAGATGGCCCGCGCGCGCTCACGCACGCTGCTCGCGGTCGCCTCCAGCGGCGGCCACTGGGTGCAGCTGCGCCGGCTCGTGCCGGCGTTCGCGACGCACGAGGTCGCCTACCTGACGACCGACGCCGGCCACCGCGCCGAGGTCGCGCCGGCGCGCCTGCACACGGTGCGCGACGGCAACCGCTCGAGCAAGGCGGCGCTCGTCGCGAGCGCGCTGAAGATCGCCTGGGTGATCGCGCGCGAGCGGCCCGACGTCGTGCTCTCGACCGGCGCCGCGCCCGGCTACCTGGCGCTGCGGCTGGGCAAGCTGGCCGGCGCGCGCACCGTCTGGGTCGACAGCGTCGCCAACGTCGAGGAGCTCTCGCTCTCCGGCCGGCTGGCGAGCGCGCGCGCCGATCTCTGCCTGACGCAGTGGCCGCACCTGGCCGCCGGCCGCGTCCACTACGAGGGCGCCGTCCTGTGATCTTCGTCACCGTCGGCACGCAGCTGGCGTTCGACCGGCTGATCGCGGCCGTCGACGGCTGGGCCGCGCGCAGCGGCGCCGAGGTGTTCGCGCAGACCGGCCCGGGCGCCTATGTCCCGCAGCACGTCGAGCACCGCGCGTTCGTCGCGCCGGCCGAGTGCCGCGAGCGGATGCTGGCGGCCGACGCGATCGTCGCGCACGCCGGCATGGGCACGATCCTCGGCGCGCTCGAGCTGGGCAGGCCGCTGCTCGTGCTGCCGCGCCTGGCCGTGCTCGGCGAGCACCGCAACGACCATCAGGTCGCGACCGCGCGCCGCTTCGGCGAGCTCGGCCGCGTGACGGTCGCCGCCGACGAGCGCGAGCTGGTCGTCCGGCTCGACGAGCTCGACGCGCTCGGCGCCGCGGGCCGCATCGGCCCCTACGCTTCAGAGCGGCTGCTCGCCGCCCTGAGCAGCTTCATCGACGCCTGAGCGAGCCACCGTGTCCCGTCGTTGCGCCGCCGTCCATGCGCTGACCGCCATCGCCGCGGCCCTGGCGGCGCTCGCGCTCGCGCCGGCCGCGCGCGCCGCCGACCGGCGGGCGACGCCGGCGACGCTGGCGGGCGTCCTCGCCGCGGCCAGGCCCGGCGATCGAATCCTGCTCGCCGGCGGCGACTACGGGAGCTTCGCCGGCGCCGCCAAGCCCGGCCGCGTGACGTTGCAGGCGGCGCCGGGCGCCGTCGCGTCGCTCGCGCTCGCCTTCACCAACGCGTCGAACCTGACGCTCGACGGCGTGACGGTCACGAGCGCGAGCCTGACCGGCACGACGAAGAACATCACCGTCCAGCACTCGACGTTCACCGGCTTCACGTCGATCCGCGGGCTCAAGAACGCGAACGTCGTCTTCGACCACGACAGCTTCAACGGCATCGACGCCTGCGACAGCGGCTGCAACCCGGCGCGGATCTGGCTCGGCTACCCGTCCGACGCGCCGTCCGGCTTCACGCTCTCGAACTCGCAGCTGATCGGCGGCAGCTCGGACGGGATCCAGGCCGGCCCGCCGGTGCGGATCGTCGACAACGAGTTCGGGAACATCGTGCCGGGCGACTGCGGCGCCTGCCACACCGACGCGATCCAGCTCTACTGCGGCTGCACGGCGACCGCCGGCTCGACGATCGCCGGCAACTACATCCACGACTCGGCGACCGCGATCGGCGGCTACGACGGCAACGGCCACGACCTGATCGAGGACAACGTCCTCTGGCACAACGGCGCGAACACGTTTGTGCTCGGCGGCGACGACCACTCGATCATCCGCCACAACACGACCGACGGCACGATCAACCTGACCTCGAAGGCCGGGCAGACGAGCCGCGGCACGATCGTGCAGGACAACATCGCCAGGGCGATCGTGCTCGCCAACGGCGTCGGCGGCACCGCGACGCCGGCGCTCGACAGCGGCAACATGCTGCGCAGCGGCGCCCGCGGCAGGAACTTCGCCGGCCGGCCGACGTTCGCGCGCGGCGGCGGCCTGCTCGCCCGCGCGCTCGGCCTCGCCTTCGGGCTCGACCCGACGGTGACCTCCGGCTACCGGCTCGCGCGCTCCTCGCGCGGGCACGGCAGCGGCGTCGGCGCTCGCATCGGCGCGCCGCGGATCTGGGCGCCGCCGAAGAAGCCGTAGCGAGCGCGCGGCGACGAGGCCGCCGCGACGGCGCACGGCGGCAGGCCGGCCGCGGGCGGCGGCCGGTCGTCACGTCCGGGCGCCGCCTCAGGCCGCGGGCGCGGCGGCCTGGTCGCCGAGCGCGAGGATGCCGAGTCCGTAGCCGGAGTCCGGATCCTGGATCCGCGAGACCGCCTCCGAGCGCGAGCGCGCGTCGATCTTGCGGAAGGCGGAGGAGAGGTGCGTCTTGACGGTGCTCTCGGCCAGGTAGAGGCGGTCCGCGATCTCGCGGTTGGTCAGCCCCTCGACGACGAGGCCGAGGATCTGCTTCTCGCGATGCGACAGCGGCCGCGGCGCGATCTGGCGGGCGAGCGCGCTCGGGACGGCGAGCTGGCCGGCCAGCAGCGCGCGCGCCGTGGCGGCGAGCGCGTGGTCGACCTCGTCCGTGAGCACGATGCCGGCGGCGCCGGCGAGCAGCGCCCGCCGCAGCGAGGCGTTCGGCGCCGCGGTCGGGGCGATGACGAGGATCGTCGCGTCCGGCTCGCGCTCGGCGAGCGTGCGGATCTCGCGCAGCCGGACGACTTCGCCGGCGGCGCCGATCAGGACGGCAAGGGTGCCTGGGCCGGTCGTCTCCCGAACCTGGAAGCCGTGCTCGGCGAGCAGGCGCGCCACCTCGCGGCGCGCCCGCACGTCACCGCCCAGGACCGCGGCCGCCGGCGAAGCGGCGGAGACGGGGGTCGCGGTGCTCATGTGAGAGCAACGGCGCGAGCCGGCCGAACCTTTCACGTGCCCGGGCGGCGCCTGGAAGAGCCCGTCGCCCGCGCGCGTTGGTCTCAGGACAGCGCATGCCGTTCACCCTGACCCCACGCGCCCGGCTGGTCCTGCTGGTGCTCGTCGCGAGCACGCTCGTCGGCGCCGTCTGCGCGAAGGTCAACACGCGCGGGCACCTGCAGCTCGGCGCGGCCGAGGCGCGCGTGATGGTCGACTACCCGGCGCCGTCGATCGTCGACAGGCGCTCACTGGCACAGGACATCAGCACGCTGCAGAAGCACGCCGAGCTGTACGGCCAGCTGCTGACGACGCGGCCGGTGCTCGACGCGGTCGCCAGGCGCATGGGCATCCCGCCGGACTCGATCTCCGGCCTCTCGCGCATCACCGCCGAGGTCCCGATCACGCTGACGCAGCCCGACAGCGAGCTGCGCGCGAGCCAGATCGAGGCGTCGCTGGCGCCCTACCGGCTGGAGCTGCAGCCAGACCCCGAGTACCCGGTGCTGCTGATCTACGCCGCCGCGCCCTCGGCGCCCGACGCGCAGCGGCTGGCGAACGACGCGGTGCTCGGGCTGCGCGACTACCTGCGCACGCTGGCGGCGAAGCAGCTCTACGCGCCGGCGAACCTGCCGGTCCTGCGCCAGCTCGGGAACGCCAGCGCGAGCGTCGTCAACCACCGCGCGCCGATCGTGATCGCGGCGCTGAGCTTCATCGTCGGCTTCGCGCTGACCGCGGCGGGGCTGTGGACGGCGATCGTCCTGCGCCGCCGCCGCCGCGACGGCCGGGCGCCGCTGCAGTCCGACCCGCGCTCGCGCTACCTGGACGACTGGCCGCACACGACGCGCCTGCTGCCGTGGGCGCTCGCCGGCTTCGTGACGCTGCTCTGGCTGACGCCGTTCAACCGCATCCAGCTCGACTTCCACACGCCGATCGACCTCAAGCTGGACCGGCTGCTGCTGCCGTTCGTGGCGCTGATCTGGCTGATCGCGCTGCTGGCCGGCGAGCGCGCGCGGCCGCGGCTGCGGCTGACCGGCATCCACGTCGCGGTGCTGGCGTTCGTCGCGCTGGCGTTCCTCAGCGTGACGCTCGACGCGCACTACCTGAACCAGACGATGGAGCTCGACCTGTCGCTGAAGAAGCTGCCGCTGCTCGTCTCCTACGTCTCGGTCTTCTGGATGATGTCGACGGCGATCCGGCCGAGCGAGGTGCGCGCGTTCATGACGCTGACGCTCGTGCTGGCGGTGATCGTCGGGCTCGAGATCATCTGGGAGTACCGCTCCGGGACGAACGTCTCCAGCTTCCTCTCGCAGAAGCTGCTGCCGCACCCGCTGGAGCTGCTCGGCTCGACGAAGGTGCAGGTCGACAGCCTCGGCCGGCGCGGCATCGTCGGGCCGACCGACGTCGGCCTGGAGGCGGTGACGATCCTCACGCTGGCGCTGCCGATCGTCGTCGGGCGGCTGCTGTCGGCGACGCGCGGCAAGCCGCGGCTGCTCTACGGCCTGGCGGTCTGCGTGCTGCTCGCCGCGATGCTCGCGACCGGGCGCAAGAGCGCGCTCGTCGCGCCGCTCGCGGTGCTGCTTACGATGGCCTACTTCCGCCGCCGCGAGATGATCTCGCTGGCGCCGCTGGGGCTGGTGATCGCGGTCGTCGCCAGCGTGCTGTCGCCCGGCGCCGTGCACGGCACGATCGCGCAGTTCGTGCGCCCTGACAGCTCCAGCGTCGCCACGACCAGCGACCGCACCTCCGACTACGACGCGATCCGCCCGGACGTCTGGTCGCACCTGCTGCTCGGCCGCGGCTACGGCTCCTACGACATCTCGACCTACCGGATCCTCGACTCGGAGATCCTCAGCCGCACGATCGAGATGGGCGTGCTCGGCCTGCTGGCGCTGCTCGCGATCGGCTTCTCGGTGATCCTCTGCGCGCGCCGCACGATCGCCCGCCGCGACTCGCCGTACGCGCCGCTGGCGCTGATCGGCGCCGCCTGCGCCGCCTGCTTCCTGACCGTCGCGACGCTCTACGACGAGCTCGGCTTCCCGCACGCGACCTACACGTTCCTGTACCTGGCCGGGCTCGTCGCGGTGGTCGCCGGGCGCGAGAACGAGGTCGCCGCGACGTCGCCGCAGCTGCGCGAGCGGGCGCTGCGCGTGCGCCGCGCGCGCCGCCGCCGCGCGGACGCAAGTCCGCAGCGCCGCGGGGCGTTGGTCTGACATGGGCCTCGGCAGACGCCTGCGCACGCTCTGGACGCTGAAGCTCGGCGTCGTCGTCGCGTTCGCGCTGGCCTGCCTGGCCGCGGTCTGGAGCGTGCAGAAGATCTCGCTCTCGCCGCTCGGGCTGACGCCGCGCGCGCTCGAGATGGCGACCGCGACGACGCACGTGATCGTCGACACGCCCGACTCGACGGTGCTCGACCTGCGCCAGGACACCTACAGCCTCGAAGGGCTGATGAACCGCGCCGTGCTGCTCGGCAACGTGATGGCGAGCACGACGGTGCAGAACGACATCGCCCGGCGCGCCGGCGTGCCGATCCAGCTGCTGCGGATCCAGGCGCCGCTGACGCCGGCCCAGGCGGCGCCGCCGGCCGACTCCGAGAACGCGCGCCACACGACGGACATCCTCAAGTCGACAGACCAGTACCGGCTCGACATCGAGGCCAACCCGACGGTGCCGATGCTGAACATCATCGCCCAGACGCCGACTTCGGCCAGCGCCGCGGCGCTCGCCAACGCGGCGGTGACGGAGATGCAGCTCTACATCGACGGCCTGGCGGCCTCGCAGAAGACGCCGGCGAAGGACCAGATCCGGCTGCTGACGCTCGGCAAGGCGCGTGGCGCCGTGATCAACAAGGGCGTCGACTGGCAGGTCGCGGCGGTCGTCTTCCTGCTCACGTTCGCGATCGGCTGCGCGACGGTGATCTACGTCTCGCGCGTGCGCCGCGGCTGGCGCCAGGCGACGCTGTCCGAGCGCGCGGCGGCGGCCTGATGGAGCTGCTGGCCTTCGGCCGGCTGCTCTGGCGGCGGCGGCTGGCGGTCGCCGTCGGCGTGCTGCTGGCGCTCGCGGCCGCCTACAAGCTCGGCGGCGCGCCGCCGTCGCGCAGCGCGATCGCCTGGACGCGCGTCGACCTCGACACCGCCAAGTCGCAGCTCGTCGTCTCGAACCCGGCCGCCTACGGCTCGCTGCCCGGGCGCGCCGAGCTGATGCTGCATGAGCTGACGGGCGACGACGTCCGCCGGCGGCTGGCGGGCGCGCTGCGCGTCCCGCGCGACCAGGTGAACGTCGTCGACCCGACCTGGGCGCAGCCGCTCGTGCCCGCCTCGCTGCCCGCCGGCGCCGCGAAGGCCGCCGCGGTCAGCGGCGCCGGCTACGTGCTGACGCCCTCGATGCCGGACGGCACGCTGCCGCTGATCTCGCTGCAGGCCGGCGCGCCCGACGCGGCGAGCGCGAAGCGGCTGCTGGCCGCCGCGGTCAGCGTGCTCGCAGGCTGGGGCAACGGCGGCGGGCCGTACGTCTCGCCGTTCGCGACCGGCGGCGGCGTCGAGCAGCTCGAGCCGTTCCGGGTGCAGATGGTCGACCCGGTGCGCACGCAGGTGGTCGTCTCCGGCAAGGGCGCCGTCAAGGGCGTGCTGGCGGCGATCGTGCTGCTGCTCGGCTGGATCGCGGCGGTCGCCGCGCTGCCGCCGCTGCTGCGCGCGACCTTCGTGCGCCGCGTGCCGCGCGCGGCCTGAGCGGGCGCGGAAGCGGGCGGCGCCGGCCGCCGTTGATGGGGCGATGGCGATCGACACGGCCTCATCGCCGGCGCCGGAGCGCGAGCCGACGGACGCCGATCGCGAGCTGACCGGCGGCGTCCGCCACGGCCTGCTCTGGGGCGCGATCAACAGCCTCGTGCTGCGGCTCGGCAGCCTCGTCGTCGGCATCGTGCTGGCGCGGCTGCTGACGCCGGCGGACTTCGGCGTCTACGCCGTCGCGCTGACGGTCCAGAGCGTGCTGCTGACGCTCGCCGACGTCGGCATGAGCGTCGATCTCGTGCGCGCGAAGGACCCGCGGCGGCGCGCGCCGACCGTCGCGACCGTCAGCGTCGCCACGAGCCTCGCGCTGACGCTCGTGATGATCGGCTGCTCGAGCCCCGTCGCGTCCGCGCTCGGCGCGCCGCGCGCGACCGGCGTGATCATGGCGCTGTCGGTCACGGTGCTGATCAGCGGCGTCGGCGTCGTGCCGTACGCGACGCTGCAGCGCGACTTCCAGCAGCGCAAGCTGTTCGCGTGCTCCTGCGCGGACTTCGCCACGAGCACGGTCGTGACGATCCTGCTGGTGCTGGCAGGGCTCGGCCCGCTCTCGCTGGCGCTCGGCCGGATCGCGGCGCAGTCGGTCGCGACCGCGCTGCAGTTCGTCTTCGCGCGCGTGCGGCCGCGCTTCGGCTTCGACTGGTCGATCGCGCGCGGCGCGCTGATCTTCGGGCTGCCGCTGGCCGGCGCGAACCTGCTCTCGTGGGCGCTGCTGAACATCGACAACGTCGTGATCGCGCGCGTCGCCGGCACGACCGCGCTCGGCCTCTACGTGCTCGCCTTCAACGTCTCGACCTGGCCGATGAACGCGATCGGCCAGGCGATCCGCAGCGTCTCGCTGGCCGGCTTCTCGCGCGTCTCGCAGCGTGAGGGCGACGGCGACCGCGGCCTCGGCACGGCGCTCTCGCTGACCTGGACGGTCGCGCTGCCGGCCGGGCTGATGCTGGCGGCGCTCGCGCACCCGCTGATCGAGCTGCTCTACGGCCCGAAGTGGTCGGCGTCGGCGGTCGTGCTGGCGGCGCTCGGCATCTTCGGCGCCGTGCGCGTGATCCTCGACCTGCTCGCGACCTACCTGATGGCGCGCGGCGCGTCGCGGCCGCTGCTGTACGTCAACGCGCTCTGGTTCTTCGGCCTGATCCCGGCGGTGATCGCCGGCGCGCACCTGCACGGCGTCAGCGGCGTCGGCTGGGCGCACGTCGCCGTCGCCGTCGCCGTGATCCTGCCCGCCTACATGGTCGCGCTGCGCCGGATCGGCGTGCCGCTGCGCGTGCTGGCGACGTCGATGTGGCTGCCGACGCTGGCAGCCGTGCCGATGTGGCTGGTCGCGCACCTGCTCGGCCGGCTGATCGGCGAGCCGCTGCTGGCGCTGGCCGCCGGCGGCCTCGCCGGTCTCGCCGTCTACGCCGCGATCTGCCTGCCGTGGCTGCGGCGGCTGCTGCCCGCGGACGCGCTGCGGCTGCGGCGCCGGCGCGCCGCGCGGATCGCCGACCAGCCGCAGCCCGAGGGCGCCTGATGAGCCGGCATCCGAAGGTGCGGTTGCCGGCGCGGCGGCCGTCCGTGACGGTCGTGATCCCCTGTTACAACTACGGCCACTACCTGCCGCGGGCGCTCGAGAGCGTGCTCTCGCAGCCCGGCGTCGACGTCGAGGCGATCGTCATCGACGACTGCTCGCCGGACGGCTCGGCCGCGGTCGTCAGCGCGCTGGCGGCGGCCGACGAGCGGATCACGCCGATCCTGCACACGGTCAACCGCGGCCACATCGCGACCTACAACGAGGGCCTGCTGCAGGCGCGCGGCGACTACTGCGCGCTGCTCTCGGCCGACGACGCGCTGACGCCGGGCGCGCTCGCGCGCGCGACGGCGCTGCTGGAGGCCGAGCCGGGCGTCGGCTTCGCCTACGGGCACCCGCTCGTGTTCGAGGACGACCTGCCGCCGGCGCCGACGCGCGTGCGCGGCTGGACGGTCTGGAGCGGCCACGAGTGGCTCGAGCGGCGCAGCCGGCGCGGCGACAACTGCATCCACAACCCCGAGGTCGTGATGCGCACGTCCGTGCAGCACGCGATCGGCGGCTACGACCCGGCGCTGCCGCACGCCGGCGACCTGGAGATGTGGCTGCGCGCCGCCGCGGTCGCCGACGTCGGCCGCGTCAACGGACCGGCGCAGGCCTACTACCGCGTGCACGCGCAGAGCATGCAGCGGACGACCTACGCCGGCCACGTCAACGACCTCGAGGGGCGGCTGGACTCGTTCGCGAAGGTGCTCGTCGGGCCGGCGTCCACGGTTCCCGACGGGGTTCGGCTGTTCGCGTCGGCGCGCCGCGCGCTTGCCGTCTCCGCGTTGACCTACGCACGGCTGGCCTACGAGCACGGGCGCGCCGAGCGCGAGCCGGTCGGCGAGTACCTGGCCTTCGCGCAGCGCGTCTGGCCCGAGGCGCGGCGGCTGCGCCAGTGGGGCGCCGTCGAGCGGCGCGCGAGCCTGCCGGCGGAGCGGCTCGCGCGCGGGCTGAGCTGGCGCGGGCGCCGCGTCTACCAGGATCTCGAGGGCCGCCTGCGCTGGCGCCGCTGGCGCCGCTACGGGATCTGAGCCCGGGGGCGCCGCGCGTTACGTGTGCAGCGCGCCGACCTTCGTCGCGATCAGGCTGACGCCGAAGAGCTGAATCGAGCCGGAGACGGTGTTGTCGATGCAGCGGTAGCTGATCGTCGAGGCGGCGGTGAGCAGGTCGGCGCGCGTGATCGACTGCGTGGCCGACGTCTGCGTCTGGCCGGACACGAACGGGCTCAGCGACTCGGGATAGCCCGGGCCGGTGTTGTTCCCGAGCTGGAGCACGCAGCTCACGGGAGCGGCGCTGGTCGCCTGGTTGAACAGCGAGGCGGTGACGGTGGCGACGTAGACGCCGGCGGGGACGGAGAGGCTGGCGACGGTCTGGTAGGCACCCGACGTCATTGTCATAGAGCTGACGGTCACCATGTAGGCGTCGCTGGGGCCGGTGGCGCCCGTTGCGCCGGTTGCACCGGCGGGGCCTGTGGCGCCGGTTGCGCCGGCGGGGCCGGTGGCGCCCGTGGCGCCGGCAGGCCCGGTGGCGCCGGTATCGCCCTTGGCGCCGGTGTCGCCCTTGGCGCCGGTGTCGCCCTTGGCGCCGGTGTCGCCCTTGGCGCCGGTGTCGCCCTTGGCGCCGGTGTCGCCCTTGGCGCCGGCCAGGCCGGTCGCGCCGGC
>Ga0153956_1000336_pt1 | contig 56278 bp, 58 predicted proteins | sample TSFL040MetaG_FD_104704 | JGI IMG/M metagenome (GOLD analysis project Ga0153956, IMG submission 104704) | Attine ant fungus gardens microbial communities from Florida, USA - TSFL040 MetaG | ecosystem: Host-associated > Fungi > Mycelium > Unclassified | place: USA: Florida, Wekiwa Springs...
CCGGGCCGGAGAAGAAGACCCGCGTGATGGGCGAGCGCGAGCGGCTGGTGACGGCCTACCACGAGATGGGCCACGCGATCGTCGGCCACTACCTCGAGCACGCGGACCCGGTCCACAAGATCTCGATCATCAGCCGCGGCCAGGCGCTCGGCTACACGATCTCGATGCCGCAGGAGGACAAGTTCCTCACGACGCGCGCGGAGCTGACCGACACGATGGCGATGACGCTCGGCGGCCGCGCCGCCGAGGAGCTGATCTTCAGCGAGATCACGACCGGTGCCTCGAACGACCTCGAGAAGGTCACGCAGACCGCCAAGCAGATGGTCATGCGCTTCGGCATGAGCGACAAGCTCGGCCCGCGCGTCTTCGGCCACGATCACGGGCAGCCGTTCCTCGGCCGCGAGTTCTCCTCCGAGCCGGACTACTCGGACGAGATCGCGCGCGAGATCGACCTCGAGATCCGCACGATCGTCGAGACCGCGCACAAGGCCGCGCGGGCGATCCTCAGCGAGCACCGCGAGCGGCTCGAGGTGATCTCGGAGATCCTGCTCAAGCGCGAGACGATCGAGCGCGACGAGTTCGTGGCGCTGCTCGACGGCAAGTCCGAGGACGAGGTCTTCGGGCCCGACGACGGCTCCGGCCAGCTGCCGCCCGGCACGCCGGAGCGCCCCGAGGTGCCCGGCACCGTCGCGCCGCGCGACCGCGCGCCGCAGCGTCCGCTGCGGCCCGGCTACGCGGCCGAGCTGCGCGGGCTCGACCTGCCCGAGAAGCCGGACCTCGCCTAGCGTCCTGAAGCGCGCGTCGCCGCCAACGGCAGCGGCGACGCGGGCTTGATCTCCTCCAGGCGCAGCAGCGTGATGATGCGCTGGGCGCCGGCGCGCGTCGACAGGCGCGAGAGCGTCAGCTGCAGCTCGGCGACGTCGCGCGCGACGATCATCAGCAGCGCGTCGGTCTCGCCGGCGACCCAGTCGGCGGCGATCACCTGGTCGATCGAGCTGACCTCCTGCACGAAGCGCCGGTGCGAGGCGTCGTCGTGGCGCGCGAGCGTCACCGACACGTAGACCTGCAGCGTGAAGCCGGCCGCGGCCGAGTCGAGCCGCGCGCGGATGCCGCGGATCACGCCGGACTCCTTCAGCCGCCGCACGCGGTTGAGCGTCGCGGCGGGGGAGAGGCCGACGAGCCGCGCCAGGTCGACGTTCGGCCGGTCGGCGTCCAGCTGTAGCTCGTGCAGCAGGCGGACGTCGATTTCGTCAAGCGAGACGGGCATCTAGCTGAACATCATTTCGTCTACGGGCGCGACTGGCAAATCGAGACGGCATCGTGCGCGTAGTTCGTCAATATGCGAACAACTATGACGACCTTCCTGCGCTCTCGCTCTCCGCTCTCGCCGGCGCTTGCCGCGCTGATCCTCGCCGGGCTGCTCTGGGGCCTGACGGTGCCGCTCTCGAAGGTCGCGCTCGGCTGGCTCGACGGCGGCCAGCTGACGCTCGTGCGCTTCGGCCTGGCTGCACCCGTGCTGGCGATCCTCGGGCGAGGGCGCTTGCGCGAGGCGGCCAAGCCGGCCGTGCTGCGCTCCGGCGCCGCCGGCTACGGCGCCGTCGTGATGCTGCAGAACCTCGGCATCGAGCGCACGAGCGTCAGCCACGGCGCGCTGATCGTCGGCGCCGTGCCGGCGATCGTCGCGCTGATCGTGACGCTGCGCGGCGCGCAGCGGCGGCGGCGCGCACGCTCCGGCGGCGCCGCCGTCGGCGGCCGCGCCTGGGCGGGCTTCGCGCTGGCGCTGGCCGGCATCGGCCTGGTCGCGGGCGGCGGTGGCGGCGACGCCTCGCTGGCCGGCGACGCGCTCGTGCTCGCCTCGGTGCTGCTCTCGTCGCTCTTCGTCGTCGCGCAGCCGACGCTGCTCAGGGGCCGTGACCCGGTCGCGGTGACCGCCGTGCAGATGGCCGCCGGCGCGCTGCTGGCGCTGCCGACCGCCGCCGCGTCCGGGCTGCCGCACGCGCCGGCCTCGCTGACGCCCGTGCTGGCGCTGGTCGCGCTGCTGGGCTTCGGCACGCTGGCGCCCTACGCGCTGTTCGCCTACGGCCAGTCGCAGGTCGCGCCGCAGCTGGCGGGCGTCTTCCTGAACCTCGAGCCGCTCGTCGGCACGGCCGCCGGCGCGCTCGCGTTCGGCGACCCGTTCGGCTCGCCGCAGCTGGCCGGCGCCGCCGTGATCCTGCTCGGCATCGCGCTCAGCTCGTCGCCCGCGCGCCCGCGCCCGCGCGCGGCCGAGCCGGTCACGGGCAGCCACGCGCTGCCGGTGGCCGAGCGCGTCATGACTAGCGTGTAGCGCCGTGTTCACGATCATGGGCGTCGTCAACGTGACGCCGGACTCGTTCTCGGACGGCGGCGCGTTCGAGGACGCCGACGACGCCGTCGCGCACGCGTGGCGGCTCGTCGCCGAGGGCGCGGCGATCCTCGACGTCGGCGGCGAGTCGACGCGGCCGGGCGCCGCGCCGGTCGCCGCGGAGCGGGAGATCGCGCGCGTGCTGCCGGTGATCGAGGGCCTCGCCGGCAGCGGCGCGCAGCTCTCGATCGACACGATGAAGCTGGCCGTCGCCGAGGCGGCGGTCGCCGCCGGCGCCAGCTACGTCAACGACGTCAGCGCCTTCCGCCACGACCCCGAGCTGGCCGGCTTCGTCGCCGACCGCGGGCTCGACTGCTGTCTGATGCACATGCTCGGCGAGCCGCGCACGATGCAGGAGCGGCCGCGCTACGACGACGTCGTCAGCGATGTCAAGGCCTTCCTCGCCGAGCGGATGGCGGCCGCCGTCGCCGCCGGCGTGCCCGAGCGGCGGATCCAGCTCGACCCCGGGATCGGCTTCGGCAAGACGCTCGAGCACAACCTCGAGCTGCTGCGCCGGCTCGACGAGCTCGCCGAGCTGGGCCGGCCGCTCGTGCTCGGCACCAGCCGCAAGTCGTTCATCGGCCGGCTCACCGGCAGGGACGTGACTGAGCGCGTGCCGGGCACGATCGCCAGCTGCGTGATCGGGTTCGAGCGCGGCGCGCGCGTCTTCCGCGTCCACGACGTCGCCGCCGTCAACGACGCGCTGCGCGTCGCTGCTGCTACCTTGCAGCCCTCCAGCCATGGCCCGAGACGAGTCTGAAGACTTCGAGGACGACGACCTCGACGAGGACGACGAGGACGACGAGGGACCCGAGGTCGGCGTCACCGTCGAGATCGTCGGCCTCTCGCTCTACACGCATCACGGCGTCACCGAGGCCGAGCGCGACATCGGCCAGCGGCTGGTGCTCGACGTCCGCTTCGACGTCGGCGAGCCGGACGCGCTGATCACCGATCGCGTCGAGGACACGGTCGACTACGCCGAGGTCTGCCAGGTGATCGCGCTGATCGCCCAGGCGCGCTCCTACCGCACGCTGGAGCGCCTGTGCGCGGTGATCGCCGAGCGGCTGGCGTCGCAGTTCGGCGCCGAGAGCGTGACCGTGAAGGCCTCCAAGCCGGAGCCGCCGATCCCGCTTCCCGTCGAAGAGGTGTCGGTCGAGGTCTGGCGTGAAGAGCGCTAGCGCTCGCTGAGCTGTCTCGGGCGATGGCCCGCAAGACGGCAGAGGAGCGTCGCGAGCAGATCGTCGCGATCGCCTTCGGGCACTTCGCGGCCGGCGGCTACCACGGCACCTCGACCGAGGCGATCGCGCGCGAGGCCGGCATCTCGCAGCCGTACCTGTTCCGCCTCTTCGGCACCAAGCGCGGCCTCTTCGTCGCCTGCCTCGAGCGCTGCTACGCCGACGTGATCGCCGTCTTCGCCGCGGCCGCCGAGGGCGTGCCGGCGGGCGAGGACCGGCTGCACGCGATGGGCCGGGCCTACATCGAGCGGCTGCTGCGCGACCGCGTCGCGCTGCAGTTCCAGATGCAGGCCTTCGCCGTCGCGCCGGAGCCCGAGCTGCGCGACGCCGTCCGCCAGGGCTACTGCGACGTCGTCAAGGCGGTGATCGAGCTGTCCGGCGCGCCGCCGCAGGCGACCTGGAGCTTCTTCGCCGACGGCATGCTGCTGAACCTGATCGCCGTCTTCGACCTGCACGGGATCGAAGGCCCGGAGGACTGGGCCGCCTCGTGGGCGCGCGGCGGTCCGCTCTAGGCGCGCGCCGGCGGCGCACGCTCTGGGCCTTCCTGGCGCTGTTCGTGGTCGCGGCGGCGCTCGGGCTGCCGGTCTTCGGCGCGCTCGGCGGCGGCGACGACTTCGACGACCCGCACGCCGAGGCGGTGCTCGCACGCGACCGGATCGCCGCCGCCAGCGGCGTCGAGGCGGCGCCGAGCGTCGTCGTGCTGGTGCGGCTCGGCGCGCCCGCCGACACGCCCGCCGCGCAGCGCCGGATCGCGCTCGTCGCGGCGCGCCTGCGCGAGCCCGCGATCGCCGAGGTCGTCCGCTACCGCCCGGGCGGCGAGCGCGCGCTCGTCTCGCGCGACGGCCGCTCGACCTACCTGCTGGCCTCCTTCCGTGCCGGCGCCGGCCAGCCGACCGCCGGCATCGAGCGGCGGCTCGGCGCGCTGCCCTACGTGACGCTCGGCGGCGGCGCGTTCGCCGCGCCGCAGGTCGCCGACCAGGTCACCGCCGACATCCTGCGCGCCGAGCTGTTCGCGCTGCCGCTCGTCTTCCTGCTCAGCCTGCTGGTCTTCCGCAGCGCCGTCGCGGCGCTGCTGCCGCTGGCGGTCGGCGTCACCAGCATCCTCGTCAGCTACGCGGTGATCCGCGCGATCGACCTCGTCAACCCGATGTCGGTCTACGCGCTGAACCTGATCAACGGCGTCGGGCTGGGGCTGGCGATCGACTACTCGCTGTTCATGGTCAGCCGCTTCCGCGAGGAGCTGGCGGGCGGCGCCGACGTCGAGCGGGCGCTGGCGACGACGCGCGCCAGCGCCGGCCGCACGGTCGCCTACTCGGGCGTCACGGTCGCGGCGGCGCTGGCCGCGCTGCTCGTCTTCCGCCAGCGCTTCCTCTACTCGATGGGCGCCGGTGGCGCGATCTGCGCGCTGGTCGCCGCCGGCGCCTCGCTGACGCTGCTGCCGGCGCTGCTCGGCGCGCTCGGCGCGCGCGTCAACGCCTTCGGCCCGCGCCGCTGGCGCGAGTCGATCCTGCGCGAGGCCAGGGGCGAGCAGCGCGGCTTCTGGTATCGCCACTCGCGGCGCGTGATGCGCCATCCGATCCCGGTCGCGGCCGGTGCCGCGGCGCTGCTGATCGCGCTCGGGCTGCCGTTCGCGCAGATCCGCTTCGTCGGCATCGACGCCTCGGTGCTGCCGAAGGACCGCAGCGCGCGGATCGTCGAGGACGCGCTCGCGCACGAGTTCCCGCCGAGCCCGAGCGCGCCCGTCTACGTCGCCGCCGGCACGAGCGACCGCGCGGCGCTGGCCGCCTACCTGCGGCGGCTGCCGCCCGCGCCGGCGCCGCCGCGGCTGACGACGACGCCGAAGGGCGCGCGGATCGACCTGGTCGCGCCCGGCCAGCCGCTCTCGCCGCGGGCGCAGGCCTTCGTCCGCGCGGTGCGCGCCGTACCGGCGCCGTTCCCGGCGCTGGTCGGCGGCCAGACGGCGGCGTTCATCGACCAGCAGGCGTCGCTCGGCGCGCATCTGCCGCTGGCGCTGGCGCTGCTGGCCGTGACGACGCTGGTCATCCTCTTCCTGATGACGGGGTCGGTCCTGCTGCCGGTCAAGGCGCTGGTGATGAACGTGCTGACGATCAGCGCCGCGTTCGGCGCGCTCGTGCTGGTCTTCCAGGACGGCCATCTGCAGGGCCTGCTCGGCTTCAGCAGCCAGCACGCGATCGACTCCTCGCAGCCGGTGCTGCTGTTCGCGGTCGCCTTCGGGCTCTCGACCGACTACGGCGTCTTCCTGCTCAGGCGCATCAAGGAGCTGCACGACCGCGGCCTGTCGAACGAGGAGGCGGTCGCGCGCGGGCTGCAGAAGACGGGGCGGATCGTGACCTTCGCGGCGCTGCTGATGCTGGTCGCGATCGGCTGCTTCGTGACCGCCCAGATCATCTTCATCAAGCAGCTCGGCTTCGGCGTCGCCGTGGCGGTCGCGATCGACGCGACGCTCGTCCGCGCGCTGCTGGTGCCGGCGCTGATGCGGCTGCTGGGCGACTGGAACTGGTGGGCGCCGGCGCCGCTGGCGCGCCTGCACGAGCGGATCGGGCTGCGAGAGGGGAGCACGGGGTGAAGGACGTGGGCTATCTCGGGCTGGGGTCGAACGTCGGCGACCGGCGCGCCAACCTGCAGGCGGCGGTCGAGGCCCTGTGGGTGCACGACGTCGTCGTGCTCGCGTCCTCGGCGGTCTACGAGACCGAGCCGGTCGGCGACGTGCCGGACCAGCGCGAGTTCTTCAACGCCTGCCTGCGGATCGAGACGGCGCTCGCGCCGGAGCCGCTGCTGGACGCCTGCAAGGCCGTCGAGCGCGCGCTCGGGCGCGCCGCCGAGGGCACGCCGGGCTACGTCCACCACGGGCCGCGGCCGATCGACGTCGACCTGCTGCTGCTGGGCGAGCGCGTCTACGCGTCCGCGCGCCTGCGGCTGCCGCATCGCGAGGTGCTGTCGCGGCGCTTCGTGCTCGTGCCGCTGCTGGAGCTGGCGCCGCGGCTGGTCGTCCCCGGCGGCGTCGTCGCGGCCGACGCGCTGGCGGCGCTCGGCCCGGGCCAGGACGTGCGGCGCGCCGGCCCGCCGCTCGACGTGGCACCCTGACGCGTCGACATGCTGCTCGTCGTCGACGTCGGGAACACCCAGACCCACCTCGGGACCTACGACGGTGCCGCGCTGGTCGAGCACTGGCGCTTCGCCAGCGTGCGCGAGTCGACCGCCGACGAGCTCGGCGCCGCGCTGCGCAACCTGCTGGCGCTGCGCGGGCTGACGTTCGCGGACATCGACGCCTCGATCGTCTCCTCGACGGTGCCGTCGCTGCGGCCGGAGTGGACCGCGATGGCGCGCCGCTACCTCGGCCACGAGATGCAGCTCGTCGGGCCGGGGCTGCGCACCGGCATGGCGATCCGCTACGACAACCCGCGCGAGATCGGCCCCGACCGGCTCGTCAACGCCGTCGCCGGCTACGAGCGCGTCGGCGGCGCGGTCGTCGTCGTCGACTTCGGCACCGCCGTCACGCACGACGTCGTCTCGGCCGAGGGCGAGTACCTCGGCGGCGTCATCTTCCCGGGCGTCGAGATCTCGCTCGAGGCGCTCAGCGAGCGCGCCGCGGCGCTGCCGAAGATCGACCTGACGCCGCCGCGCGCGCTGATCGGCAAGTCGACGGTCGACGCGATCCGCGCCGGCGTCCTGTACGGCTACGCGGGCATGGTCGACGGCATCACGGGGCGGCTGCACGCCGAGCTGGGCGACTTCCGCACGATCGCGACCGGCGGCCTGGCGGGCATCGTCGTGCCGCACTGCACGACGATCGACGAGACCGACGACCTGCTGACGCTGACCGGCCTGCGGCTGATCTGGGAGCGCAACGCCGCCGGCTGAGGCGTCGCCATACTGGGTGACGTGCGCTCGTTGCGCGATCCCTGGACCCTCGGCGGCGTCGAGCTGCCGAACCGCGTCGTGCTGGCGCCGCTGGCCGGCATCGGCAACTGGTTCGTGCGCCTGCAGGCCAAGCGCTACGGCGCCGGCCTGGCGGTCTCGGAGATGATCTCCTCGTTCGCGATCCACTACGGCAACCGCAAGACGCTCGACGAGCTGCTGGTGATCCACCCGGACGAGCGCGAGCGCGGGCCGGTCTCGATGCAGCTGTTCGGCCAGGAGCCGGAGGTCATGCGCTCGGCCGCCGCGGAGGTGGCGCGGATCGGCGCCGACATCCTCGACCTGAACATGGGCTGTCCGGTGCCGAAGGTGACCAAGACGGGCGCCGGCGCGGCGCTGCTGAAGGACCCGGACACGGCGGTCGCGGTCGCACGCGCCGCGCGTGAGGGCTCCGGGCTGCCGGTCACCGTCAAGCTGCGCGCGGCGCTGAAGGCCGGCGGCGTCGAGGGGCTCGAGCTGGCGCGGCGGCTGGTCGAGGAGGCCGGCGTCGCCGGCATCACCTTCCACCCGCGCTCGGCCGCCGTGCACCACAAGGGCGTGCCCGACTACGACCTCGCCGCCGAGCTCGTGCGCGAGCTCGACGTGCCGGTGATCGTCTCCGGCGGCATGGCCGGCGCCGAGCACATCCGCTGGGTCTTCGAGCACACCGGGTGCGCGGCAGTGATGCTGGCCCGCGGCGCACTGGGCAATCCGTGGCTGTTCGCCGAGGTGCTGGGCGAGCGCGAGGCGGCGCCCGGCGCCGACGAGGTGCTGGCCGAGTGGATCTGGGTGATCGACCGCGCGGAGGAGCATCTGGGCGCCGAGCGGGCCGCGCGCTACCTGCGCAAGTTCCATCCCTGGTACGCCGAGCGGCTGGGCGCGGGACGCGAGCTCAACGACGCGCTGCAGCAGGCCGAGACGCTCGCCGAGCAGCGCGCGCTGCTGCGGGCGCGGGAGCCGCTTGCGGCCTGACGGGCCGTTGCTATCCTGCGCCGCCAGCGCCAGAGCCGAAGCGCGATCGGTCCGCCCACAACGGCGGGCCTTTTCACTCTTTCAGCCCCCAGCAAGGACTGACGGCACATGCAGAAAGACGTCATCCTCACCCCCGAGGGTCTCGAGAAGCTCAAGAGCGAGATCGAGTACCTCTCGATCCAGAAGCGCCGCGAGGTCGCCGAGCGGATCAAGGAAGCGCGCGAGTTCGGCGACATCTCGGAGAACTCCGAGTACGACGACGCCAAGAACGAGCAGGCGATGCTCGAGGCGCGCATCGCGACGCTCGAGGACAAGCTGCGCTCGGCGTCGGTGATCAACGCCGCGGAGCTGTCCGCCGACGTCGTCCGCGTCGGCTCGCAGGTCCACGTCACCGACGGCTCGGGCCGCAAGCTCAGCTACACGATCGTCGGGTCGACCGAGGCCGACCCGTCCGCGAACAGGCTCTCGAACGAGTCGCCCGTCGGGCAGGCGCTCGTCGGCCGCAAGCAGGGCGACGTCGCGAAGGTCGTGCTGCCGAACGGCAAGACCCGCGAGCTGACGGTCACCAAGATCGACGTATGAGCATCGAGGGCGAGGAAGCCTCCGAGCTCCTCGTCTCCCGCCGGCGCAAGCTCGATGCGCTGCGGGCGGCGGGTGTCGACCCATTCCCGCACGCCTTCCCGGACGTGACGCCGATCGCCGACGTCAAGGCGCCGCACGAGGGCCTGGAGCCGGGCGCGGAGACGGACGTGCGCGTGCGCGTCGCCGGCCGCCTGGCCGCCCGCCGCGGCCAGGGCAAGGCGGCCTTCCTGGACCTCGTCGACCGCTCCGGCCGCGTCCAGCTGCACGCGCGCGCCGACGTGCTCGGCGCCGAGTCGCTCGAGCAGCTCGTCGCGCTCGACCTCGGCGACCTGCTCGGCGCCGACGGCACGGTCTTCAAGACGCGCCGCGGCGAGCTCTCGATCAAGCTCGACGGCTGGACGCTGCTGGCCAAGTCGCTGCGCCCGCCGCCGGAGAAGCACCACGGGCTGACCGACACCGAGACGCGCTTCCGCCAGCGCCACCTGGACCTGATCGGCAACGAGGAGACGCGCGAGCTGTTCATCACGCGCGCCAAGATCACGGCGGCGATCCGCCGCTTCCTCGACGCCGAGGGCTTCATCGAGGTCGAGACGCCGGTGCTGCAGCCGATCTACGGCGGCGCGCTGGCGCGGCCGTTCACGACGCACTACAACGCGCTCGACCGCACGATGTACCTGCGGATCGCGACCGAGCTGTACCTCAAGCGGCTGATCGTCGGCGGGCTCGAGCGCGTCTACGAGATCGGCAAGGACTTCCGCAACGAGGGCCTGTCGCCGAAGCACAATCCCGAGTTCACGATGCTCGAGTGGTACGAGGCCTACGCCGACTGGGAGGTCGTCGCCGACCGCGCCGAGCGGATGCTCGACGCCGTCGCCCGCGAGGCCGCCGGCTCGGACCGCTTCAAGCCGCCCTGGCGCCGCGAGACGCTGGCCGGCTCGATCGCCGCGCGGCTCGACGGCCTCGACGTGCTCGCCAACCGCTCGCTCGAGTCGCTCCAGGGCGCGATGCGCGAGCGCGGCCTGGAGGTCCCGGACGAGCCGAACTGGGCGGCGCTGGTCGACCACCTCGTCTCCAAGCAGGTCGAGCCGACGCTGATCGAGCCGACGATCCTGCACGACTACCCGGTCGAGCTGTCGCCGTTCGCCAAGCGCCATCGCAGCCAGGACGGACTGGTCGAGCGCTTCGAGGCGTTCGCCGAGGGGATGGAGTTCGCGAACGCCTTCTCGGAGCTCAACGACCCGGACGACCAGCGCGAGCGCTTCGAGCAGCAGCGTCGGCATGCTGACGCGGGCGACGAGGAGGCGCAGCCGTACGATGAGGACTACGTGCGCGCGCTCGAGCACGGGATGCCGCCGACGGGCGGCATCGGCATCGGCATCGACCGGCTGACGATGCTGCTGACCGGGCGGCGGACGATCCGCGAGGTCGTGCTCTTCCCGGCGCTCAAGTAGGCCGGCGGTCGCGCTCTCCAACGATGGTGTAGGGCCGTCGGGGCCGGCTCGGGCCGTTGGTAGACTGAGGCATGGCCGGCAGGACGTACCCCGAGCGATCATCTGGAATCGGCGAAGCTAGCCGAGACTCGGATGGGCGTCGGGGTATTTTCGTCTTCGGGCACTTCCGTCACATGCCCTCCCACGACCCACGAGACCACCAGAACGACCGAGCGCTAGGCGAGCACTAGTAGGAAGGAAGCTCCCCACCACCATGTTCGAGCGATTCACAGAGCGAGCACGTCAGGTGGTCGTTCTCGCCCAGGAGGAGGCGAGGACGCTCAAGCACAACTACATCGGGACCGAGCACATCCTCCTTGGCCTGCTCCGTGAGGAGGAGGGCCTCGCTGCGCGAGTCCTCGAGTCCCTGGACATCACCGTCGAGCGCGTGCGCGCCCAGGTCGTGCGCATCGTCGGCTCCGGCGAAGAGGTGACGTCCGGGCAGATCCCGTTCACCCCGCGCGCGAAGAAGGTCCTCGAGCTGGCGCTGCGCGAAGCGCTCTCGCTGGGCCACAACTACATCGGCACCGAGCACATCCTGCTCGGCCTCGTGCGCGAGAACGAGGGCGTCGCCGCGCGCATCCTGCTCGACTTCGACGCCGACTCCGAGAAGATCCGCAACGAGGTCATCCGCATGCTGTCCGGCCCCGGCGGCCGGCGCGGCGGCTCCGCCGCGGCCGGCGCCCCGGCGGCCGCCGGCGCCCAGCAGGGCGAGGGCAAGAAGTCCTCGAAGCTGCTCGACCAGTTCGGGCGCAACCTGACCAAGCTGGCCGCGGACGGCAAGCTCGACCCCGTCGTCGGGCGCGAGACCGAGATCGAGCGGATCATGCAGATCCTCTCGCGGCGGACCAAGAACAACCCGGTGCTCGTCGGCGAGCCCGGCGTCGGCAAGACCGCCGTCGTCGAGGGCCTGGCGCAGCGCATCACCAACGGCGACGTGCCGGAGCTGCTCAAGAACAAGCAGATCTACACGCTCGACCTGGCGGCGCTGGTCGCGGGCTCCAAGTACCGCGGCGAGTTCGAGGAGCGCCTGAAGAAGGTGATGAAGGAGATCACCCAGCGCGGCGACATCATCCTGTTCATCGACGAGCTGCACAACCTCGTCGGCGCGGGTGCCGCCGAGGGCGCGATCGACGCCGCGTCGATCCTCAAGCCGGCGCTGGCGCGCGGCGAGCTGCAGACCGTCGGCGCGACGACGCTCGACGAGTACCGCAAGTACCTCGAGCGCGACTCCGCGCTGGAGCGCCGCTTCCAGAAGATCACCGTCGACCAGCCGTCGCTCGAGGAGTGCGTGCAGATCCTCAAGGGCCTGCGCGACCGCTACGAGGCGCGCCACAAGGTCAACATCACCGACGAGGCGCTCGAGGCCTCGGCGGAGCTGGCCGACCGCTACATCTCCGATCGCTTCCTGCCCGACAAGGCGATCGACCTGATCGACGAGGCCGCCTCGCGCATGCGCATCAAGTCGATGTCCTCGCCGCCCGTCTACCGGGAGCTGGAGGAGGAGATCGAGACGACGCGGCGCGACAAGGAGGCCGCGATCGAGAACCAGGAGTTCGAGAAGGCCGCGCACCTGCGCGACCGCGAGCGCCAGCTGACGAACAAGAAGCGCGACCTCGAGGACGCCTGGGAGTCCGGCGAGGGCGGCGAGCGGCCGTCGATCGGCGAGGAGGAGATCGCCGACATCGTCTCGATGTGGACCGGCATCCCCGTCTTCAAGCTCACCGAGGCCGAGACGGCGAAGCTGATGCGCATGGAGGAGGAGCTGCACAAGCGCGTCATCGGCCAGCACCAGGCGATCCAGGTCGTCTCGAAGGCGATCCGCCGCTCGCGCGCCGGCCTGAAGGACCCCAAGCGCCCGACCGGCTCGTTCATCTTCCTCGGCCCGTCGGGCGTCGGCAAGACCGAGCTCGCGCGCACGCTGGCGGAGTTCCTCTTCGGCGACGAGGAGGCGATGGTGCGCATCGACATGTCCGAGTACATGGAGAAGCACGCCGTCTCGCGGCTGGTCGGCTCGCCGCCCGGCTACGTCGGCTACGACGAGGGCGGTCAGCTGACCGAGGCCGTGCGCCGCAAGCCGTACTCGGTGCTGCTGCTGGACGAGATCGAGAAGGCGCACCCGGACGTCTTCAACATCCTGCTGCAGATCCTCGAGGACGGGCGGCTGACCGACTCGCAGGGCCGCACCGTCGACTTCCGCCACGCGATCGTGATCATGACCTCGAACATCGGGGCGGGCGAGATCGCGCGCAACACGCCGCTCGGCTTCGCCGTCTCCGAGGACGAGACCGGCATCTCCTACGACGACATGAAGTCGCGGATCATGGGCGAGCTGAAGAAGGTCTTCCGGCCCGAGTTCCTGAACCGCATCGACGACGTGATCGTCTTCCACAAGCTGACGAAGGACGAGATCAAGTCGATCGTCGAGCTGCTGCTGCGGCGCATCCGCACCTCGCTGGCCGAGCGCGAGCTGCAGCTGGAGCTGACGGAGGAGGCCGAGGACTTCCTGGTCGAGAAGGGCTGGGACCCGTCGATGGGCGCTCGCCCGCTGCGCCGGGCGATCCAGCGCTACATCGAGGACCCGCTGGCGGACTTCGTGCTGCGCGCCGAGCTGGTGCCGGGCGGGACCGTGATGGTCGAGCCGGCGCCGGAGGGCTCGGACGAGCCGGTGCGCCTGTCGATCCTCAAGCCCGAGGAGCCCAAGCCGGCGCCGGTCGGCGTCGGCGGCCGCAAGGGCGACGAGGACGCGAGCGCCGGCGAGGACGACGCCGCGCCCGCCGACGGCGAGTAAGCGGCTTCTTTCGAGATCGTCGTGCCGAGGGCGCCCGCGAGGGCGCCCTCGGTCGTTGTGAGAGCGCGGGCGCGCCAGGCCGATTCGGCGCCTATCGTGGGCGGTCGTGCGCGCCCGGCTGGAGTCGCTCCGCGAGCTGAAGCGGCCCCGCTTCGAGCAGGCGCGCGCGCTGCTGATGCTGGTCTCGGCGGCGCCCTGGCTGGCCGCCGCGGCGCTCGCGTTCGTCGTCGCCGAGGGCGTCCTGCCGAACCTCGTCGTGATCGCGATGGGGCACGTGACGGGCGAGATCCCGGCGGCGGTCGCGGACGGCGTCGGCTCGCCCGCCGGACGGCGGATGCTGGTGGCGCTCGCCGTCGCCGGCGGCGTCTACGCGCTCTCGCTGCTGCGTGGCCCGTGCGAGGACGCGCTCGCCGCCGCGGTCCGCGCGCGGATGACGATCGTGCTGCAGCGGCGGCTGATCGCCGCCGTCTCGGGCCTGGTCGGGATCGCCCACCTCGAGGACGCCGACGTGCTCGATCGGCTGGAGTCCGCCGGCGGCAGCCTGCGCGGCGACCAGCTCGCGGACGCGCCGATGACCGCGCTGTCGCTGTGGGGCGACCGCCTGACCGGCGCGCTGTCGTGCGTCGTGCTGGCGAGCTTCCGCTGGTGGGCGGGGCTGGCGCTGTTCGCCGTCTGGCTCGCCGTGCGCCGGCTGACGCGCGCCTTCGTCGTCGCCCGCGTCAGCACCTTCGCGCGTGGCGCCGGCGTGCTGCGCCACGCGAACTACGCGCTCGGCCTCGCCTCGCGCGCGAGCATGGCGAAGGAGCTGCGCGTCTTCGGGCTCGCCGACTGGGTGCTGGACCGCTACCGGCGCCGCTGGACGGGCGCGATGGAGCCCGCCTGGAGCGAGCTGCGCGCGATCGACCGGCGCGTCGCGCGGATCTCGCTCGTCGTGCTCGCGGTCTACCTGGTCTGCGCCGGCACGCTCGGCTCCGCCGCCTACCACGGCGAGATCGGGCTGCGCACCGTCGCGACCATGCTGCCGATGCTGCCGATGAGCATGCAGCTCGGCAGCATCACGGTGACCGACATCAGCCTCGCGTCGATGCTCGCCGCGATGCCGGACCTCGATCGCCTGACCGCCGACCTGGCGCGCGCCGCGACGCAGCCGGGCGGCGCGGCGGCCGCGGCCGGCCTGCCGCGCGACGCGGTCCGCTTCGAGCGCGTCAGCTTCCGCTACCCGGGCGGCGAGGAGGACGTCCTCGACGGCCTCGACCTGACGCTACCGGCCGGCCGCTCGCTGGCGCTGGTCGGCGCCAACGGCGCCGGCAAGACGACGCTCGTGGCGCTGCTGGCGCGGCTCTACGAGCCGAGCGGCGGCCGCATCGCGGTCGACGGCACGCCGCTCGCCGAGCTCGACCCGGACGGCTGGCGCCGCCAGCTCGCGATCGTCTACCAGGAGGCGCTGCGGCTGCCGCTCAGCGTGTGCGAGAACGTCGCGCTCGGCGATCCGGCGCCGGACCAGGCGGCGCTCGACGCGGCGGCCGCGAGCGCCGGCGCGAGCGAGCTGATCGCCGGGCTCGAGCACGGCTGGGACACCGTGCTGTCGCCGCAGTACCGCCACGGCACCGAGCTCTCCGGCGGCCAGTGGCAGCGGATCGCGCTCGCGCGGGCGCTCTACGCGGTCGCGCGCGGCGCCCGCGTGCTCGTGCTCGACGAGCCGACCGCGCAGCTCGACGTGCGCGCCGAGGCGGCCTTCTACGAGCGCTTCCTGGAGCTGACGGCCGGCACCGCCAGCATCGTCATCTCGCACCGCTTCTCGACGGTCCGCCGCGCCGACGCGATCGCGGTGATCGCGGACGGGCGCATCAGCGAGCTCGGCAGCCACGACGAGCTCGTCGCCGGCGGCGGCGAGTACGCGCGCATGTTCGAGCTGCAGGCGGAGGCGTTCACCCGATGAGGGCGCGGCTGCGCGACGCCGCGGCGCTGCTCGGCGTCGGCTGGCGGGCGGCGCCGGGCCTGCTGGCGACGGCGTTCGCGCTGGCGCTGGTCGGCGCGGTCGCCTCGGTCAGCTACACGATCGGCTTCCGCGTGACGATCGACGCCGTGACCGCGCACGACGCCCGCGGCGTCGCGCTCGGCGTCGTCCTCGTCGCGCTGCTGTTCGCGGTCGCCTGGACCTGCGGCATCCTCGGCGCCAGCCGCAACTCGGTGCTGACGGATCGCGTCTCGCTCGACCTCGGCGCGCGGATCGGCGCGCTGATCGCCGCGCTGCCCGGGCTCGAGCACTTCGAGCGCGCCGAAGACCTGCGCCGGATCGAGCAGCTGCACGCCAGCCGCCGCTCGCTCGCGGCGGCGCCGCGGCAGCTGCTCGGGATCTTCCAGCTCGGCCTGCGCTCGCTGGCGATCGTCGTCCTGCTCGCGACCGTCTACCTGCCGATCCTCGTCGTGCCGGCGTTCGCCGCCGGGCCGGCGCTGGCGAACCGCTTCGCGAGCCGGCTCCAGCAGCGCTCTGACGACGACCTCAGCGAGTCGCGGCGGCTGCTGGGCGACCTCTTCGCGCTGATGACCGGCGCCTGGAGCGCGCGCGAGCTGCGCACGTCGGGGGCGCTCGCGCCGCTCGCGGAGCGGCACGCGGCGCTCGCCGAGACGATCCGCCGGCGCGCGCTGCGCAGCGCGCTGCTCGCCTCGGCGCTGGAGGCCGCCGGCTGGCTGGTCTTCGCGGCCGGCTTCCTCGCCGCGATCCTCGCGCTCGTGCTGCGGGCGGCGCACGGGCACGCGAGCCCGGGCGGCGTCGTGATGGCGGTCAGCCTGATGCGGCGGGCGCAGCGGCAGGTCTCGAGCGGCACCGACACGGCCGCGAGCTTCGGCGACTCGCTGCGCACGGCCGGCCAGCTGCGCTGGCTCGAGGCGCGCGTGCGCGAGCTGGCCGCGCCCGGCACGGCGACGGTGCCCGAGCGGCTGGCCGAGGGGATCCGGCTCGAGCGGCTCGGCTTCGGCTATCCGAACGCCGCGGCGCCGGTGCTGCACGACGTCGACCTGCTGCTGCCGGCCGGCTCGATCGTGGCGCTGCTCGGCGCCAACGGCGCCGGCAAGACGACGCTGGTGAAGCTGCTGACCGGGATGTACCGGCCGATGTCGGGCACGATCCGCGTCGACGGCGCCGACCTGACGACGCTGCCGCTGCTGCGCTGGCGCGAGCGGACGACGGCGACCTTCCAGGACTTCCAGCGCCTGCGGCTGCTGCTCGGCGAGGCGGTCGGCGTCGGCGACCTGGCGCGGATCGACGACGCCGCCGCGATCGAGCGGGCGCTGGAGCGCGCCGGCGGCGGCGAGCTGGCGGCGCAGCTGCCGAGCGGTCTCGAGACGCAGCTGGGCCGCGAGTTCCGTGGCGGCCGCGAGCTCTCCGGCGGCCAGTGGCAGCGCGTCGCGCTGGCGCGCGGGCTGCTGCGCGAGCGGCCGCTGCTGATCGTGCTCGACGAGCCGACGGCGGCGCTCGACGCCGACGCCGAGCGGGCGCTGTTCGAGCGCTACGCGGCCGCGGCGCGCGGCGCGAGCGATGGCAGCGGCGCCGTCACGCTGCTCGTCACGCACCGCTTCTCGAGCGCCCGCGCCGCCGACCTGATCGTGCTGCTCGAGGACGGCCGGCGTCGTCGAGAGCGGCACGCACGAGCGGCTGATCGCGGCCGGCGGCGCGTACGCCGAGCTGTACGAGCTGCAGGCGCGCGGCTATCGCTGAGCGCGGCTAGCCGGAGATCTCCATCACGGTGCCGTAGACGAGGCAGGTCGCGCTCGGCGCGCCGCGGCCGTCCTGGCGGACGACGCCGTCGACGAGCACGTCAGTCGATCCGCTCTGGATCTGGTATTCGAACGTGTTCGAGCCGCTGATCGTCAGCGTCGCGGCGGCCTGCGGCGCGAGCGGCGCGACGACGGCGGCGTTGACGCCGACGCGGTGCGAGACGTTCACCGTCGCGCCCGAGGCGTTGTCGAAGCTGAGCGTGCTGGTCGGGTCCTCGACGCCGGCGGCGGGCGCCTGGTCGTTGCAGGTCGCGGTCAGCGGGCCGAGCGCGCCGGCGGAGCCGATCGTCTGCGGCGCGCCGGGCGCGTTGTCGTTGACGCTGAAGGCGCGGCCGAAGGTCTGCGTGCGCGGGACGCCGGCCAGGAACTTGCCCGGAATCCGGCCCTTGTCGGGGCCGGCCGCGTTGGTCGCGACGAGCTTGCCGGCGGCGTGCGTCGTCAGCGTGTGCGCCGAGACGGCGCTCTTGCCGTCGACCGCACCAGCGTTCGCGGCATAGTTGACGGCCGCGAGTGACGTGCCGCCGAGCGACACGAACAGCGCGGTCGCGGCGATCGCCATGGACGGCGACGGGCGCGAGAACTTCATGGGCTCCCCTTTCCCGAGCCGGGCCGTGACCTGGCGGGCTCGGCGCAGACTCGGATGGTGATGATCGGTTGACAGTTGGATCCAACTCCTCAGGGACCGCGGAAGCTGCGGTGCTCGGGCCGTCGACGCGGGCCGTGCACGCCGGGCTGCCCGAGCGCGAGCAGGGCGAGCCGCTGCTCGCCGGCCCCGTCCTGGCCGCGAACTTCCACCTGCGCGGGCCGGTCGACTCGACGCCGTACGGCTACGGCCGCGACGCGAACCCGACCTGGAGCGCGCTCGAGCAGGCGCTCGGCTCGCTCGACGGCGGCAGCTCGCTGACCTTCGCGTCAGGGATGGCCGCGGTCACGGCGACGCTGGTCGGGCTCGTCGCGCCGGGGGAGACGGTCGTCGTCACGCAGGACGGCTACTCGGGCGTGCGGCTGGTCGCGAGCGAGCGGCTGGCGCCGGCGCGCGTGAAGCTGCGCTTCGTCGACACCGACAGCGAGGAGATCGTCGACGCCTGCGCGGGCGCGAGCCTGGTCTGGGTCGAGACGCCGTCGAACCCGCGCCTGGACGTCGCCGACATCCGCGCCGTCGCCGACGCCGCGCACGCCGCCGGCGCGCTGCTCGTCGTCGACAACACGCTGGCGACGCCGCTCGGCCAGACGCCGCTCGAGCTCGGCGCCGACCTGGTCGTCACGAGCGGCACGAAGTCGCTCTGCGGCCACTCGGACTTGCTGCTGGGCGTCGTCAGCACGCGCGACGAGCGGCTGCTCGAGCGTCTGCGCGCCTGGCGCTCGCAGGCGGGCTCGGTCGCCGGTGCCTTCGAGGCCTGGCTGGCGCACCGCTCGCTGGCGACGCTGGCGCTGCGGATCGAGCGCTCGAACGCCAACGCGCTGGCGCTCGCGCAGGCGCTGAGCGAGCGCGGCGACGTGCTCGACGTGCGCTACCCGGGGCTGCCGAGCCATCGCGGCCACGCGGTCGCCGCCGCGCAGATGCGCCACTACGGCTGCCTGGTCGGCTTCACGCTCGCCGACGCGGCGCGCGCGCAGGCGTTCCTCGGCGCCTGCCGGCTGATCGCCGAGGCGACCTCGTTCGGCGGCGTGCACACGACGGCCGAGCGGCGCGGGCGCTGGGGCACCGACGGCGTGCACGAGGGCTTCATCCGCCTCTCGGCCGGCTGCGAGGACGTCGCCGACCTGCTCGCCGACGTCGACCAGGCGCTGGCGCGCACGGTGTAGCCGCCGCAGATGCGCAAGAGGCCCGCCGGGCGGGCGGGCCTCTTACCGGGGGATGAGCGGTGCGCCGGGGGTCAGTCGGTCGGCACCGGCTCGCGCTGGCCGTGAGGAGGAGGAACGGAAGCCAGCTGCTGCGGGACGTCCATGTCGTGTGCGGCGGGAGCAGTGGTCAGTCTGCATGCCGCGACGCGCATGATCGACGGCGTGGTTTGTGGAAACCTTGGAGAAACCTTGGCGAGTCGGTAGCGTCCACGCTCTCAGCGTGGGCGAAACATGGAACATCCGGCTCTGCGGACCAGTCGCCGTCGAGGCGAATGGCCAGGCTCTCGGGGGCAGGCTACCAGGCCGCCAGGGTCGCCTCCTGTTCGCGTACCTGGTGCTGAACCGCTCGCGCGGCTGCCCGCGCGACGAGCTGATCGACGTGCTCTGGCCCGAAGGACCGCCCGCCGCCGCCGACTCGGCGCTCAGCGCGTTGCTGTCGAAGCTGCGCCGCGCGCTCGGCGCGGGCGTCGTCAGCGGCCGCGGCGAGCTGCGGCTGGAGCTCGCAGGCGACGTCGCCGTCGACGTCGAGCAGGCCGCCGAGGCGCTTGCCGGCGCCGCGCAGGCGCTCGAGGGCGGCGATCCCGCGCAGGCGGCCGAGCTGGCCCGCTCGGCGCTGACGATCGACCTGCAGACGTTCCTGCCCGAGGCCGAGGGCAGCTGGGTCGCCGCGCAGCGGCGCGAGCTGGAGACGCTGCGGCTGCGCGCGCTGGAGCTGCTCGCCGAGGCCGGCATGCGGCAGGGCGGCCGCGAGCTGGCGAGCGCCGAGCAGGCGGCCCGCGCCGCGATCGCCGCCGCGCCGTTCCGCGAGTCCTCGCACCGGCTGCTGATGGAGGTCCACGAGGCCGCCGGCAACCCCGCCGAGGCGCTGCGCGCCTTCGAGGAGCTGCGCTCGCTGCTGCGCGAGGAGCTGGGGACGACGCCGGGCGTCGCCGCGATGGCGGTCTTCGAGCGCGTGCTGCGCGGCGAGCCGGCGCCGCCGCGCAGCGGGCCGCTGGCGCACGCCCCGGTCGGCGGCACGCCGCTGGATCCGCAGCCGTGGCCGTCGCCGCTGGCCGGCGCGGTCGACCGCCACGCGCTGGTCGGCCGCGCCGTCGAGCTCAGCTACCTGGAGCGCTGCTGGCGCGACGCGCAGGACGGCCAGTGCGCGCTGGCGCTGCTCGCCGGCGACGCCGGCATCGGCAAGACGCGGCTCGCCGCCGAGCTCGCGCGGCGCGCCCGCGCGGACGCCGCCGTCGTCCTCTACGGCCGCTTCGACCAGGACACGCTGACCCCGTACCAGCCGGTCGTCGAGATGCTGCGCGGCTGGTCCGCCGGCGCGCCGCTGGACGCGCTGCGCGACCGCATCGGCGCCCGCGCGAGCGAGCTGAGCATCCTGCTGCCGGAGTTCGGGCCGCCGCCGGCGGACACGGTCGCGGCCGCGATGTCCGGCCCCGAGGCCGACGCGCAGCGCTTCCGCTTCTTCGACGCCGTCGCGGCGCTGATCGCCGAGATCGGCGCGCAGGCGCCGCTGCTGCTGGTCTTCGACGACCTGCACTGGGCCGACCGGCCGACGCTGCAGCTGCTGCGCCACCTGGTCCGCACGGCGGCGCCGCGCCGCGCGCTCTTCGTCGGCACCTACCGCGAGGGCGAGGCGACCGAGCAGGACCTGCTCACCGAGCTGATCGCGGACCTGCGCCGCGAGGGCTCGCTGCGGCGCGTCGAGCTGCTCGGCCTGGCCGAGCCGGAGGTCGGCGAGCTGATCGCCGAGCTGACCTCGCTGCCGGCGACCGACGCCTTCGTCCGCGCGCTGCACGGCGAGACCGACGGCAACCCGTTCTTCATCGAAGAGGTCATCCGCCACGTCCGTGGCGACGGCGCCGGCGCGCTCTCGGAGGCGGTGACGCTCGAGCAGGCCGGCGTGCCCGCGGGCGTGCGCGAGGTCACCTCGCGGCGCCTGCGGCGGCTGTCGGAGAACGCGCGCGGGATGGTCGTGGTGGCGTCCGTGATCGGCCGCGAGTTCGACTTCGACGTGCTCGAGGCCGTCGTCGAGCGCAGCGGCGACGAGCTCGTCGACGCGCTCGAGGAGGCCGTCGAGGCGCGCGTGCTGCGCGAGGCGGGCCACGTCGGCCGCTACGCCTTCACGCACGCGCTGGTGCGCGCGACGCTCTACGACGGCATCTCGCAGCTGCGCCGCGCGCGGCTGCACGGCCGCGTCGGCGAGGCGCTGGTGCGCCGCCGCGGCGGCGACCTCGACACGCACCTGGCGATGCTCGCGCACCACTTCGCGCAGGCGGCGCCGGTCGAGCGGCCCGATCGCGCGATCGACTTCGCGCTCGCCGCCGCTCGCCGCGCCGACCGCCTGCTGGCCTGGGAGGAGGCGGCGCAGCACTACCGCGCCGCGCTGCGGGCGCGTGAGCTCGCCGGCGCCGCCGACGACGCGGTCCGCGCCGAGCTGCTGCTCGCGCTCGGCGCCTCCGAGGACCGCGCGGGCATGGAGGACGAGGCGCGCGCCAGCTTCCACGCCGCGATCGAGACGGCGCGCCGGCTGCGCGACCCGATGCTGCTCGGGCGCGCCGCGCTCGGCGTCGCCGGGCCGTGGTCGATGCTCAGCCGCTCGGATCCGGAGCGCGTGCGGCTGCTGGAGGACGCGCTCGAGGAGCTGCCGGCCGAGGACTCGCCGCTGCGCGCGCGGCTGCTGGCGCGGATGTCGCTCGAGCTCTACTACGCGGGCGAGCCGGAGCTGCGCGTGGCGCTGTCCGAGGAGGCCGTCGCGATCGCGCGCCGGACCGACGATCCGCGGACGCTCGCGCACTGCCTCGACGCGCGCCACTACGCGCTCTGGCTGCCGGAGAACGTCGAGGAGCGGCTCGAGGTCGCGGCCGAGCTGCGGCGTGTCGCCGAGCAGACGGGTGACCCTGAGCTCGAGCTTCAGGGTGCGGGCTGGACGATCATCGATCTGATGGAGCTGGGCGACATCCAGGGCGTCGACATCCAGATCGCGGCGGCGTCCAAGCTCGCCGAGGCGCTGCATCGGCCGATCTGGCTCTGGTGGACGTCGCTCTTCCGCTGCGCGCGGGCGCAGCTGGCGGGCGACTTCGAGGTCGCCGAGCGGCTCGCCCAGGAGACGCTGGCGATCGGCCAGCGCGGCCAGGCCGAGAACGCGCTGCACTACTACGCGCAGTCGATGTTCAACATCCGCCGCGAGCAGGGCCGGCTGGCGGAGGTCGAGGGCGCCGTGCGCGGCTTCATCGAGCTCTACCCGGCGATCCCGGCCTGGCGCTCGGCGCTGGCGCTGCTGCTGATCGAGCTGGGGCGGCCGGAGGAGGCGCGCGCCGAGTTCGAGCGTGTCGCGACGGCGGCCTTCGCCGACATCCCGCGCGACGCCAACTGGCTGATCGCGATCACGGTCGCCGCCGAGGTCTGCGGCGCGCTCGGCGACGGCGAGCGGGCGGCGACGCTCTACGCGATGCTGGCGCCGTACGCCGGCCGCAACGTGATCGTCGGCCGCAACGCGACCAACAACGGCAGCGCCTCGCGCCTGCTCGGGATCCTCGCCGGCTGCCGCGGCGAGTGGCAGCTGGCCGAGCGCCACTTCGCCGAGGCGCAGGCGATGCACGTCCGCATGGGCGCGCGGCCGTGGCACGCGCGCACGCAGGTCGCGCACGCCGAGATGCTGCTGGCGCGCGGCCAGGCCGGCGACGTCGCGCGCGCGAGCGAGCTGCTGGCCGACGCGATCCTGATGGCCGACGCGCTCGGCATGGTCGTGCTCGCCGAGCGCGCCCGCGCGCTCGTGCCGGCGCGCGTCTGACGCGCGGAGGTGGGGCGAGGCCGTCCGGCCGCGCGCCTAGGGTCAGCGCGATGGCACGCGCGACCAGCGTCTATGTCTGCTCGGCCTGCGGCGCCGAGGCCGCCAAGTGGCACGGCCAGTGCCCGGACTGCGGCGAGTGGAACACGCTCGCCGAGGAGGTCCGCGCCGCGCGCGCGACGACCGCGGCGGCCGGCCGCGGCGCCGCGGCCCGCCGCGGCGCGCTGAAGCCGGTGCCGCTGGCGCAGGTCGAGGCCGTCCAGTTCGCGCGCCTGCGCACCGGCATCGGCGAACTCGACCGCGTGCTCGGCGGCGGCCTCGTGCCCGGCTCGCTGGTGCTGATCGGCGGCTCGCCGGGGATCGGCAAGTCGACGCTGACGACGATGGCGCTGGGCAACCTGCAGCGCGCCGGCCGCCGCACGCTCTACGTCTCCGGCGAGGAGTCGGCGGCGCAGATCCGCCTGCGCGCCGAGCGGCTGCCGGCCGGCGCGCTCGACGTCCCCGTGCTCGCCGAGACCGACCTCGACGCCGTGCTGGCGACGATCGACGCCGAGCGGCCCGAGGTCTGCGTCGTCGACTCCGTGCAGACGCTGCACGCCGCCGACCTCAGCGGCGCCGCTGGCTCCGTCGGCCAGGTCCGCGAGGTCGCCGACCGGATCACGCGGCTCGCGAAGGCGCGCGGGATCGCGGTGCTGCTGGTCGGCCACGTGACCAAGGAGGGCTCGCTGGCCGGGCCGCGCGTGCTCGAGCACCTCGTCGACTGCGTGCTGCAGTTCGAGGGCGAGCGCGAGCGCACCTACCGCACGCTGCGGGCGCTCAAGAACCGCTTCGGCTCGACCAACGACGTCGGCGTCTTCGAGATGGACACGAGCGGCCTGGTCGAGGTCGCCGACGCCTCGGCGCGCTTCGTCGGCGAGGCGACGCGCGCGCCCGGCAGCGTCGTGCTGGCGGCGATGGAGGGCTCGCGGCCGCTGCTGGTCGAGGTCCAGGCGCTCGTCTCGCCGTCGGAGATCGTGCCGCCGCGGCGGCTCGCGAACGGCATCGACCGCAACCGGCTGGCGCTCGTGCTGGCCGTGCTCGGCCGCCACGCCGGCATCGGCGCCGGCAGCGCCGACGTCTTCGTCAACGTCGCCGGCGGCGTGCGCGTCGAGGAGCCCGGCGCGGACCTCGCCGTCGCGCTCGCCGTCGCCAGCGCCGTGCGCAACGTCACGCTCGGCGACGGCGCCCCGATCGCCTGCTTCGGCGAGGTCGGGCTGACCGGCGAGCTGCGCTCCGTCGGCCATCAGGACCGGCGTCTGGCCGAGGCCGCGAAGTTCGGTCTGCGCGAGGTCGTCGCGCCCGGCGCGCGGACGCCGACGCTGCGCGCGGCGGTGCGTGCCGCGCTCGCCGCGGACGCGCGCCATCGCGCGGCTTAGCAGCGACAGTCGTCGCGGTCAAGCGGCGATTTCGCCGGCGATTGCAGAGTCTTTACAGCGTAAACGCAGGTTAAGCAACTGCTAGACTCAGCTGGTGATGACGCCGCGATCAGGGGAAGAGCTCATCGAGCTCGAGTCGCGTCAGGAGCCCCGGTTGGTCAAGGCGCTTGAGATGGTCGCTCCGGGCACCGCCGTCCGCGAGGGGATGGACAACATCGTCCACGCGCGCACCGGCGGCCTGATCGTGATCGGCGACCCGGACGAGCTGGCGTTCCTGTTCTCCGGCGGCATCCGCCTGGACATCGACTACACGCCGGCGCTCGTCTACCAGCTCGCGAAGATGGACGGCGCGATCGCGCTGAACTCCAACGCGACGAAGATCGCCTGGTGCAACGTCCAGCTGATGCCCGACCCGACGATCCTCACGTCGGAGACGGGCACGCGCCATCGCACCGCCGAGCGCATCTCCAAGCAGACCGACGCGCTCGTGATCGCGATCTCGCAGCGCCGCGACGTCGTCTCGCTGTACGTCGACGGCGCCAAGTACATCCTCGAGGAGATCCCCGCCGTGCTCGCCAAGGCCAACCAGGCGCTGGCGACGCTCGACAAGTACCGCTCGCGGCTGGATCAGGTCTCGACTCGTCTGACGGCCCTGGAGTTCGAGGGCGGCGTGACGCTGCACGACGTGCTGACCGTCCTCCAGCGCGCCGAGCTCGTGACGCGGATGGCGGTCGAGATCGAGCGCTACATCGTCGAGCTCGGCACCGAGGGCCGGCTGATCGAGATGCAGCTGGAGGAGACGATGGTCGGCGTCGCCGGCGACAAGGCCGCGCTGCTGCACGACTACCTGCACCAGCCGGTCGACGACGCCTTCGCGGCGGCGCTCGACGGCATCGCGCGGCTGCCGCACCAGGACCTGCTCGACTTCGGGCGCCTGGCGGAGCTGCTCGGCTACGACCGCAAGGTGAACACGCTCGACTACCCGGTGTCGCCGCGCGGCTACCGGATCCTCGGGCGCATCCCGCGGCTGCCGAAGCTCGTCGTGCAGAACATCGTCCGCGAGTTCCACGGCCTGGACGAGATCCTGGCCGCGACCGATCCCGAGCTCGAGGCGGTCGAGGGTGTGGGGGAGATCCGAGCGAAGGACATCCGCGAGGGGCTTCGCCGGTTGCAGGAGATCAACCTCGTGGACCGCTACCTGCAAACCTGAGGAGGACACGATTCCCGACACAGCCATCGAGATCGAGGATCTCGAGATCGAGCGAGAGATCGTCAACATCGACTTCGAGATCGGCGACAACGTCGTCTATCCGCATCACGGGGCGGGTCAGGTCGTCAAGAAGGAGCAGAAGGAGATCCTCGGGGAGGTGCGCGAGTACCTCACGATCAAGATCCTCCACAACGACATGACCGTGATGGTCCCGTGCCAGAACGCCGGTCGTGCCGGGCTTCGTCGCGTGATCGACGAGGAGACCGTCCAGAAGGTGCTCGGCGTGCTCGCCGACGACGTCTCCGAGATGCCGAAGAACTGGAACCGTCGCTTCAAGCACAACCGCGACAAGATCAAGACCGGCGACATCTACGAGCTCGCCGAGGTCGTCCGCAACCTCGCCGTGCGCGAGCAGGACAAGGGCCTCTCGACGGGCGAGAAGCAGATGTACATCCGCGCGAAGAAGATCCTCGCGTCGGAGATGATGTACGCGCTCGAGAAGACCGAGGAGGAGGCCGAGGCCTACCTCGACGAGATCCTCTCGCGCTCCGCCGAATCGCTCGCGGGCGTCTCGACCCCCGAGTAGTCCCGACGCGCACCGGCCCCGAGGCACGAGCCACCCGCGGTGGATTCGCCGGCTCTTGCGTCGGGGCCAGTCGCGCTGCTGGTCGCCGCCGGCAGCGGCGAGCGACTTGGCGCCGGGCGCCCGAAGGCGCTCGTCGAGGTCGCCGGCCGGCCGATGCTGGAGTGGTCGCTGCAGGCGCTGCGCGACGCCGGCATCGCCGAGGTGATCGTCGCGCTGCCGGCCGGGACGCTGGTGGCGCTGCCCGACGGCGTGCGCGCCGTCGCGGGCGGGGCGACCCGCTCGCAGTCGGTCCGCAACGCGCTCGCGGCCGCCGGCGCGCGCGCCGGGGCGGTCGTCGTCCACGACGCCGCGCGCCCGCTCGTGGCGCCGGAGCTGTTCGCGCAGACGCTCGCGGCGCTGCAGGACGCCGAGTGCGCGATCGTCGCCGCGCGCGTCACCGACACGATCAAGCAGGCCGGCGCCGACCGCGCCGTCGCGGCGACGCTCGACCGCTCGCTGCTGTGGGCGGTGCAGACGCCGCAGGCGTTCCGGCGCGACGCGCTCGAGCGCGCGCTGGCGGTCGACGAGGCGACGCTCGCGCGCGCGACCGACGACGCCTGGCTGATCGAGCGCGACGGCGGCCGCGTGCGGATCGTCGAATCCGCAGCCGCGAACTTCAAGATCACCACCCCGCATGACCTTCGCCTCGCCGAACTGCTCCTGAGAGAACGATGCTGACCGACTACCACGTCCACCTGCGCCCGGACGGCGACGACACGCCGGCGTCGCGCTACTTCACCGCGGCGAACGCCGAGCGCTACCGCGAGACGGCCGCCGAGCGCGGCATCGCCGAGCTCGGCGTAGCCGAGCACGTCCACCGCTTCAGCGCCGCGCTCGACGTCTGGCAGCACCCGTGGTGGCGGCTCTGGGCGACGGACGACCTCGACGCCTACGTCGGCTTCGTTCGCGAGCAGACCGACCTCAAGCTCGGCATCGAGGCGGACTTCGTCGCCGGCTGCGAGGACCGGATGGCGAACCTGCTCGACGCGCACGCGTGGGACTACGTCGTCGGCTCGGTCCACTTCCTCGGCGACTTCTCGGTCGACGTCGACGGCGAGGACGACGTCTGGCGCCACGAGACGTCGCCCGAGCGCGTCTGGAGGCGCTACTTCGAGACGCTCGCCGCGGCGGCGTCGACCGGCGCCTACGACATCATCGCCCACCCGGACCTCGTCAAGATCTGGGGCAAGGGGCGGCCGCTGCCGGACACCGACCTGCGCCGCTTCTACGAGCCCGCGGTCGCGGCGATGGCCGAGGCGGACGTCGCGATGGAGGTCTCGACGGCCGGCCTGCGCAAGCCGGTCGGCAGCATCTACCCGAGCCGCGCGCTGCTGGAGATGGCGGTCGACGCCGGCATCCCGATCGCGCTGTCCAGCGACGCGCACGTGCCCGAGCAGCTCGGCTACGGCTACGACGCGGCGCGCGAGCTGCTGCGCGAGTGCGGCGTCGGCGAGCTGGCCGTGTTCGAGCGCCGCCAGCGGCGGCTGGAGCCGATCGGGTGAGCGTCCGCACGGGGCTCGGCGTCGACACGCACCGCTTCGCGGACGGCCGCCGGCTGGTGCTCGGCGGCGTCGAGATCCCGCACGCGCGCGGGCTCGCCGGCCACTCGGACGCCGACGTGCTCGCGCACGCGATCGCCGACGCGCTGCTCGGCGCCGCCGACCTCGGCGACATCGGCCGCCACTTCCCGGACACCGATCCGGCCTTCGAGGGCGCCGACTCGATCGCGCTGCTGGTCGAGGTCGTCGCGCGCGTGCGGGCGGCCGGCTGGCGCGTCGAGCACGTCGACGCGACGGTCGTGATGGAGCGGCCGAAGCTCGCGCCGCATCGCGAGGCGATCGCGGCGCGGCTGCGCGCGGCGGTCGGCGCGTCGGTCAGCGTGAAGGCGACGACCGGCGAGGGGATGGGCTTCGTCGGGCGCGAGGAGGGCGTCGCGGCGCTCGCCGTCGCGACCGTGGTCGCGCTCGACTGACGCGGCGCGCGCGGCGTCATGGCGCCTGCGGCTAGGCTCCTCGCCGTGCGCGAAGTCACGCTCTACAACACGCGAACCCGGCGGGTCGAGCCGTTCGCTCCCCGCGACCCCGAGCGCGTCGGCATCTACGCCTGCGGGCCGACCGTCTACGGGCGCGTGCACATCGGCAACGCGCGCCCGTTCGTCGTCTTCTCGCAGCTCAAGCGCTTCCTCGAGCACGAGGGCTACGGCGTGCGTTTCGTCGCGAACATCACGGACATCAACGACAAGATCTACGACGCGGCGCGCGCGGCGGGGCGCCCGTCGACCGAGCTGGCGGCGGAGATGGCCGCGCACTACGTCGCCGACACCGACCGGCTCGGGCTCGGGCGTCCGGACGCCGAGCCGTACGCGTCCGACTACGTCGAGCCGATCGTCGCGATGATCGAGGCGCTGCTGGAGCGCGACCACGCCTACGTCCGCGCGGGCGACGTCTACTTCCGCGTGCGCGCGCTGGACTCCTACGGCGAGCTCTCGCACCGCGACCTCGAGCACATGGACCAGGGCGAGGGCGTCGAGGGCGCGGCGCTGAAGGAGGACCCGCTCGACTTCGCGCTCTGGAAGGCGCACAAGCCGGGCGAGGACAGCGCCTGGGACGCGCCCTGGGGCCGCGGCCGGCCGGGCTGGCACATCGAGTGCTCGGCGATGGCCGGCGAGCTGCTCGGGCCGGAGCTCGACATCCACGGCGGCGGCATCGACCTCGCCTTCCCGCATCACGAGAACGAGGCGGCGCAGACGCTCGCGGCGACCGGGTCCGAGCTGGCGCGCGTCTGGATGCACAACGGCATGGTCGAGCTGACGAACGAGAAGATGTCGAAGTCGCTCGGCAACATCCGCGGCCTCGCCGCCGTGCTCGACGAGTTCGGGCCTGAGGCGCTGGTCCTCTACTTCAGCGGCGGCCACTACCGGCAGCCGCTCGCCTACTCGCACGAGCTGCTGACCGAGGCGCGCGCGGCGGCGGGGCGGATCCGCGAGGCGGGGCGCAAGCTCGTCGACGGGCCGTCGCCGAGCGAGCTGGCCGCGCACCGCGGGGCCTTCTTCGCGGCGCTGGCGAACGACTTCAACACCGCCGAGGCGCGCGCGGCGCTGTTCGGCTGGGTGCGCGAGGCGAACGGCTTCGACGGGCCGGTCGGGCGCCGCGACCTCGAGGAGATGCTCGGCGTGCTCGGGCTCTCGTCGCTGCTGGAGGCCGAGGATGGGCCGCCCGACGCGGCGCTGGCGCTCGCGGCGGCGCGCGACGCGGCGCGCTCGGCGCGCGACTGGGCGCGCGCGGACAGCCTGCGCGACGAGCTGCGCCAGCTCGGCTGGGAAGTGCGCGACGGCCCCGCCGGCGCCGAGCTGGTGCGGGCATGACGGCGGGGCGCGGCGGCTCGGGCCGCGGCGGGTCCGGCGGCTCGGGACGCGGCGGTCGCGGCCGCGGCGGATCGGGCCGCTCTGGCGGCGGCGACTTCGGTCGCGGCGGCTCGGGCCGCTCAGGTGGCGGCGACTTCGGTCGCGGCGGCTCGGGCCGCTCAGGTGGCGGCGACTTCGGTCGCGGCGGCGGCCGTTCGGGCGGCGACTTCGGCGGCAGCGGCGGTGGCCGCTCGGGCGGCGGTGGCCGTTCGGGCGGTGGCAACTTCGGCGGCGGCCGTTCGAGTGGCGGTGACTTCGGCGCCGGCCGCTCCGGCGGTGGCGACGCGGGCCGGCCGGGCGGCGGTGGCCGCTCGGGGCGCGGCGACGGCGGGCGCGGTGGCGCCGGGCGCGCGAGCGGCGGCGACTACCGGCGCGGCGGCGCCGGTCGCGACGAGCTCGGCGGCGGCCGGCCGCGCGAGCGCGAGGACTACGGTGGTGGTCGCGGCTTCGGCGCCGCGCCCGACGGCGGCGGCGACGAGCTGGCGCCGGCCGGCGGCGGCACGCGCATCATCTACGGCCGCAACGCGGTCCGCGAGGCGCTGCGCGGGCGCCGCAAGGTCCACCGCGTCTGGGCGACGACGACCACCGCCGCGGAGGACTGGGGCGGCGCGCGCGTCGAGATCGCGACGGCGGAGGCGATCGAGGAGCGCTGCGGCTCGGACGCCCACCAGGGCGTCTGCGCGCGCGTCGATCCGTATCCCTACGCCGACGCCGCCGAGCTGCTGGCCCAGCCGTCGCCGATGCTGATCGCGCTCGACGAGGTCACCGACCCGCAGAACCTCGGCGCGATCTGCCGCACGGCCGAGGCCGCCGGCGCCGCTGGCGTGATCATCCCCGAGCGGCGCTCCGCCGAGGTCACGGCCGCCGTCTGCAAGGCCAGCGCCGGCGCCGTCGAGCACCTGCCGATCGCCCGCGTGCGCAACCTCGCCGACTTCCTCGTCGAGGCCAAGCACGCCGGCGCCTGGGTCTACGGCGCCGCCGCCGGGGCGACGACGCGCTACGACGAGCCGGACTACGGCGGCGCCGTCGTGATGGTGCTCGGCGCCGAGGGGAAGGGGCTGCGTCCGCGCGTCGCCTCGATCTGCGACGCGCACGTCGCGCTGCCGCTGCTGGGCCGGATCGAGTCGCTCAACGTCAGCGCCACGGCGGCCGTGCTGCTGTACGAGATGTTGCAGCAGCGGCTTGACACCTCGACATAACCCTGCCACCCTCAGCCTCATCAAGTTGAGCTTGAGGGTGAGCGATGGTCACCCTCAAGTCTCGAGAATAGGCGCCGGGGGAGGTGTGCGCCACGACGTGATGGCCCTGCGACGGGGCCTGAAAGGACGTACGTTCGTGGCTCGACTGTCTCCCACAAAGTCTCAAGCTCAGGTTCAGCTTGATGATGGGTATCTGCTGGCGCTGGCGCGACAGGGGAGCACCGACGCCTATGACCGCCTCGTGCGTCGTTATGCCTCCTTCGTGCGCCTGAAGGCGTCGTCGTACTTCCTCGTCGGCGGCGACAGCGAGGACCTGATCCAGGAGGGCCTGGTCGGGCTCTACAAGGCGATCCGCGACTTCCGGCCCGACCGCGAGTCCTCGTTCCGCAACTTCGCCGAGCTCTGCATCACGCGCCAGATCATCACGGCCGTGAAGACGGCGACGCGCAACAAGCACACGCCGCTGAACGGCTACGTCTCCTTCTCGGCGACGCCCGCCGGCTCGCCGGACTCCGAGTCGACGCTCGACGAGATGCTGCCCGGCTCGACGGTCCACGACCCCGTCAACCAGGTGATCTCCTCCGAGGAGCTGCGCTCGCTCGTGGCCTGCCTGTCGACGGTCCTGTCCGAGCTCGAGTCGCGCGTGCTCTCGCTCTACCTCGACGGCCATGCCTACACGGCGATCGGCGAGCGGCTCGGCTGTGACTGCAAGACCGTCGACAACGCCCTGCAGCGCGTCAAGCGCAAGGTCGGGGCGCATCTGCGCTCGCGCGCCGTGATGCTCTAGCGGCGCGCCGCGCCCGCGCGCGCTCGCCGCGCGGGCCGGCCATCCGCAGCAGCAGCTCGGCGGTCGAGACCGGCTCGGTGCCGAGCCGGACGGCGTCGCTGCGCAGCCACGGCGGCAGGTCGTAGTGGTCGCCCTGGAAGCGCCGGCGCGGGATCCCGAGCCGCTCGGCGAAGCGGTGCAGCTCCTCGAAGGAGCCGTCGGCGGCCATGTGGCACCACCAGCTGGTCGGCAGCTGCGGGCGGTCGTACGAGCGCAGGGGGTCGACGAGCACGGCCATGGGTCCCGCGACCCATCTTGGCGGCTGGGCCTTTGCGGGCGCGCAACTGTCAGCCAAGCTGCGGGTTTGCAGCGAGGTATCCGATGGAGGCAAGATTGATGAATTCAGGGATGAGACTGGTCGTCGCGGCGGCCGCCGCGCTGGGCCTGCTGATCGCCGGCCCGGCCGTCGCCAACGCCGCCGTGACGGCGTCGGTCCTCGGTGACACCGGCTCGCCGGTCCCGCTCGCGCCCGGTGGCGCGCCGGTGCAGATCGCGAACATGTCGACGAGCCTGTCGATCGCCGTCGACACGAGCGACGCGAAGTCGTGGAACTACACGGTGACCGACGCCAACGGCGTCGCCGCCGCGACGCCCGGCAGCTGCAACATCACGCGCTACTCGGGCACGAACTCGAACCGCTACGTCGACTACCACGGCAATCTCGGCTACACGCTGACCGTGAACCTGTTCGCGGACGACAACTGCCTGGCCCCGAAGGGCTCGCAGACGTTCGCCTGGACCGTCGCCGCCGGCGTCTCGTTCAACCCGCCGGCCGGTCCGCTGCCGATGCGCTCGGCGAACTCGTACTCGACGAACACGCAGAACTTCGTGCTCAACGGCGCGCCCGGCGCCGAGGGCTACGACATCCAGTACGCGCTCAACGGCACCGTCAACGCGGACGGCAGCCTCGGCGGCAACGTGCAGACCGGCTACCGCGACCCGACGACCGGCGTCGTCGGCCTGCTGCTCAACCACCCGGGCAAGTGGCTCGTCGTCGCGCGGGCGCACACGTCGACCGGCGCCACCGCCTGGACGCCGCCGATGGCGGTCCAGATCTACGAGCCGTTCGACATGACCAGCGGCATCTTCCTCGACGGCACCGGCCCGAGCTACAACTTCAAGGGCACGCTGTTCGACGCGACGCTGTTCAAGAGCAAGGTCACGGTCGCGATCGCCAAGGGCAAGCACGGCAAGAAGTTCAAGACCGTCGGCAAGGCCAAGGTGACGAGCAAGGGCACCTTCCAGCGGCGCTTCACGCTGCGCGGCACCGGCTACTTCCGGATGCGGATCTCGTTCTCGGGCAACGCGCTCGTCAAGCGCGGCTCGGTGACGCGGACGTTCCACGTCACGCGGACGCTCGTCCACCTCTAGCCCCGCGCGCGTCAGGGCACGGCCGTCGCTCAGGCCGTGCCCGACGCCACCGCGCCGCCGGGCGTGGGCGTCGGACTCGCCGGCGCCGACGAGTCGGGCAGCCGCAGCCACTCGCGGATGCGCCGGTGGCGGATCAGGAACGCGACCTGCGCGCGCGAGCCGGTGCCGCTGCCGCAGCTCGCTCCCGGCCGGCTCGTCAGCTCGAACGTCGCGACGACGTAGCGCTGGTTGGTCCGCCGCGTCTGCAGCAGCTTGGCGCCGCACTCGAGCTTCGCGTTGAAGGCCACGACCTCGCTGTGGTCGAGGTCCTGCGGCGCCGTCGTCGGATCGACGAGGACCGTCGCCGGCGTCGTGAAGTAGCCGGCCGCGGCGCGCGCGTCGCCGGCGCGCAGCGCGTTCGCCCAGCCGCGGATCACGTGCTGCTCGGTCGCCGTCACGGGTGGGCCGGCGGAGCGCGGCGAGCCGGTCGCGGTCGGCGTCGGCGTTGCCGTCGCCTGCGGCGTTGCGCGTACGGACGGCAGGGCGGCGAGCCGGCCCGTGTGCGCGCCCGGCGTCGTCAGGCTCCAGCGGCTGGCGCCGCCGGCGCCGCAGGCGGCGAGCGTCAGCGACAGGCCCGCGAGCGCCACGGCCGACCCGCGTGCGATCGAGGTCATCGGTCGATGATGCCACGCGCGTCCGCGCCCGCACCGACTCGGCGCGCGAACCGCTCCAGCAGCGCGCGCCGCAGCGGCGCCGGGGCGAACGCCGCCGTGAGCGCCGTGCGCGTGGCGTCGTCGAGCGCCGCGTCGTCGAGTCCGAGCTCACGGGCGCGGGCGTACTCGCCGGCGATGCTGGTGCCGAAGTGCGGCGGGTCGTCGGAGCCGAGCGTGATCGCGACGCCGGCCGCGCGCAGCCGCGGCAGCGGGTGCTCGGCGAGCGAGCGGTAGACGCCGGTGGCGACGTTCGAGCTCGGGCAGACCTCGAGCACGAGGCCGCGCGCGGCCAGCTCGGCGACCAGCGCCGGGTCCTCGGCGGCGCGCACGCCGTGCGAGATGCGCGCGATTGGCAGCGCCAGCGCGGCGCGCACGGACTCCGGGCCGGCGTGCTCGCCGGCGTGGATCGTGCAGCCGAGGCCGGCGTCGGCGGCGATCGCGTAGGCGCGGGCGAACGGCGCCGGCGGATGGCCGGCCTCGTCGCCGGAGAGGTTGAAGCCGACGACGTAGGGATGGCGCTCGCGCGCCAGCTCGGCGGCCAGCCGCTCGGCCGTCGCGGGGCCGTGGCCGCGCAGCGCCGTGACGACGACGCGCGCCTCGATCCCGCTCGCGGCGCGCGCGTCGTCGATCCCCTGCGCGACGCCGGCGAGCTGCTCGTGCCGCGGCAGGCCGACGGCGTCCGCGTGCTCGGGCGAGACGATCAGCTCGACGTAGAGCGCGCCCTGGCGCGCGCAGCCGACGAGGTACTCGAAGCTGACGTCGCGGTAGTCGGCGGCGCTGCGGATCGCGCTCGCCGCGCTGTCGTAGGCGCGCAGGAAGTCGAGGAAGCCGCTCCAGGCGAAGCGGTCGGGCGCGGCGAACAGGCCGTCCGGGAGCGCGACGCCGTTGCGGCGCGCGAGCCGGCGGATCAGCGCCGGCGGCGCCGTACCCTCGAGATGGACGTGCAGCTCGGCGAGCGGACGCGGCGCGGTGGTCCGCTGGTTCGCCCTGTCGTTGCTCGCGCCGCCCATGCCCGTGCCCGTGCGTCAGCTCGGCGGCGCGCCGGCCTCCAGCAGCGCGTCGAGCAGGCCGCTGGCGCCGATCCGCAAGCGCGCCGGCGTCGCCCAGTCCGCGCCGAGCCGGGCGTCGGCGAGCGCCAGGTAGGCGGCGGCGTCGGCGACCGTGCGGACGCCGCCGGAGACCTTCAGGCCGCCGTGGCCGGCGGCCTCGATCGCCGCCAGGATCGCGGCGGCGGCCGCCGGCGTCGCGCCCGGCGCGCGCGTGCCGGTCGAGGTCTTGACGAAGTCGGCGCCGAGCGCGAGCGCGTCGGCCGCCGCCGCGCGGATCGTCGCGGCGTCGCCGAGCGCGCCGGTCTCGAGGATCACCTTCAGCACGGCGCCGTCGGTCGCCTCGCGCGCCGCCGCGACGACCGCCAGCGCGGCCGCCCGCTCGCCGGCGGCGTAAGCGCGGTAGGGCAGGACGACGTCGACCTCGTCGGCGCCCTCGTCGACGGCCGCGCCCGCCTCGCGCGCGGCGTGGTCGGCGTCCGGCTCGCCGGCGGGGAAGTTCGCGACCGTCGCGATCTTGACCGCGCTGCCGCGCAGCGCCAGCAGCGCGACCGGGATGAAGCGGGCGTGGACGCAGACGGCGGCGACGTGGCCGGCCGGCGTCAGCGCCCGCGCGCACAGCGCCTCGACGTCGGCGCTCGTGTCGCGCTCGTTCAGCGAGGTCAGGTCGAGCAGCGCCAGCGCGCGGCGGGCGACGGTGGCGGCGCTCATGCGAGCGCGCCCGCGAAGCGCTCGACGAGCCGCGTCAGGTCGCCGTCCGCCCGCGCCGCGACGCGCAGCGTCTGCTCGTGCGAGAGCGGCTCGCCGCCAAGGCCCTCGGCGAGGTTCGTGATCGCGGCGAGCGCGGCGACGCGCAGGCCGCAGTGGCGGGCGAGGATCACCTCCGGCACGGTCGACATGCCGACGGCGTCGGCGCCGAGCCGCGCGAAGGCGCGGATCTCCGCCGCCGTCTCGAACGACGGTCCGGCCGTCGCCAGGTAGACGCCGTCGGCGAGGTCGATCGCGAGCGCGTCCGCCTGCGCGTGCAGCACGGCGCGCAGCCGCGGGTCGTAGGCGTCGCGCAGGCTCGGGAAGCGCGGGCCGACGGCGTCGTCGTTGGCGCCGGTCAGCGGGTTGACGCCGAGCAGGTTGACGTGGTCGGCGATCGCGAGCAGCCGCCCCGGGCCGACGTCGGGCCGCAGCGAGCCGGCCGCGCAGGTGACGAGCAGCGTGTCGGCGCCGAGCGCCCGCAGCGTGCGCAGCGGGACGCGCATCGCGCCGGCGTCGCCGCCCTCGTAGACGTGCCGGCGGCCCTGCAGGCAGGCGACCGGGACGCCGCCGAGCGTGCCGAGCACGAGCGTCCCGGGGTGGCCGGCGACGCTCGGGCGCGGAAAGCCCGGCAGCCGCGCGTAGTCGATCGCGAGCGGATCGGTGAGCCGCTCGACGACGCCGGCCAGCCCGCTGCCGAGCACGATCGCGAGCCGCGGGACGACGCCCGGGCGCGCGCCGGCGACGATCGCGACCGCCGCGTCGAGCGCGCGGGCGGCGTCCGTCGCGTCGGGCTCGCTGGTGCGCGCGGCGGGCGGCATGCGCACGAGGCTAGTGGTCGCTCGCGCGAGTACGGTCGCACCTCGAAATGCGAACGTACTTGCGGGAGGGGCCACTGGAGGGTGGTGCGGCAGGCCGTTCTTCACGGCGGCCGGTACCCTTGCGCGCGCCATGCTGCCCATCCGACGCCTGATCCTGCCCGCCGTCGTGCTCTCCTCGCTGGCGCTCGCCGCCTGCGGGAGCTCGAACGACGACTCGTCCTCCGCCGCCACGCCGGCGCCGACCACCGCCGCGGCGACGCCCGCGGACACGCCGACCGAGACCGCGACGCCGACCGCGAGCGCGGACGCGTCCGGCACGGCGAAGAAGCCGGTCGTGCACGTGCCGCACGGCAAGCCGCCGACGCACCTGGTCATCAAGGACCTCAAGAAGGGCACCGGCCCGAAGGCCAAGGTCGGCGACAACGTCACCGTCCAGTACGTCGGCGTGCTCTACAGCAACGGCAAGCAGTTCGACGCCTCCTGGGACCGCGGCCAGCCGTTCTCGTTCCCGCTCGGCGGCGGCCAGGTCATCCCCGGCTGGGACAAGGGCGTCGTCGGCATGCGCGTCGGCGGCCGCCGCGAGCTGATCATCCCGCCGGACGACGGCTACGGCGAGCAGGGAGCGGCCGGCACGATCCCGCCGAACGCGACGCTGATCTTCGTCGTCGACCTGCTGGGCGTCAGCTGATCGTCTGAGCGCCGGGTGCGCGCGGCGGCCGCTCGCGCGCATCCTGCCACCCTCTTGAGCGTGGCCGATCCGATCCATCCCCCGCGTCCCGCGACCTCGCTCGACGAGGAGCTGCTGGAGGCCGAGACCTCGGCGATCTTCTCCGAGCTGACCGACGCCGAGCGGCTGCTGCGCGTCCAGGACGAGCTGCGCGGCGGCTTCGCGCGGCTCGCGGAGGTCGGCAAGGCCGTCTCGATCTTCGGCTCGGCGCGGACGCCGCGCGACCACCCGCGCTACGCCGCCGCACGCGAGCTGGCGCGCCGGCTCGGCAGCGAGGGCTACGCGATCATCACCGGCGGCGGCCCCGGCGTGATGGAGGCGGCCAACCGCGGCGCGCGCGAGGCGGGCGCGCCGTCGATCGGGCTCGGCATCGAGCTGCCGCACGAGGAGTCGCTGAACGAGTACGTCGACGTCCCGCTGGCGTTCCACTACTTCTTCACCCGCAAGGTGATGTTCGTCCGCTACGCCAGCGGCTTCATCGCCTTCCCCGGTGGCTTCGGGACGCTCGACGAGATGTTCGAGGCGGCGACGCTGCGCCAGACGCAGAAGATCCGCTACTTCCCGATCGTGCTGATGGACGCCGACTACTGGCGCGGGCTCTCGCAGTGGCTCGAAGGCTCCGTGCAGGCCGCCGGCAACATCGCCGATTCCGACGTCGGCTCGCTCGTGCTCGCCGACAGCGCCGCCGACGTCCTGCGCGAGCTGGCGAAGGTCGAGGCGCGCCGTCCGCGCGCGCCGCAGCGCCGCGCGGCCTGACGTGACCGATGAGATCGGCGTCGAGCGCCGGTCTGGAACGTCATGCGCACGCTGATCTACGCGATGGGGGTCTCACTCGACGGCTACACGGCCGGGCCTGACGGCAGCTTCGGCTGGTCGGCGCCCGACGACGCGCTGCATCGCTTCCACAACGAGCAGGCGCGCGCGACGAGCCTGGAGCTCTACGGCCGTGGGATGTACGAGACGATGCGCGCCTGGGAGGCGGCGGACGGGCCGGGCTGGACTGACACGATGCGCGAGTTCGCCCGCGTCTGGCAGGCGACGCCGAAGCTCGTCTTCTCGCGCACGCTGGAGCGCGTCAGCGGCAACGCGAGGCTGGCCGGCGGCGACCTCGTCGAGCAGGTGACGCGGCTGAGGGCGGGCGACGGCGGGGCGATCGCGGTCGGCGGCCCCGGGCTGGCGTCGACGCTGCTCGAGCACGACCTGGTCGACGAGCTGCGGCTGTTCGTCAGCCCGGTGCTGGTCGGCGGCGGCACGCGCTTCTTCCCCGAGCACGCCGCGCAGCGGCCGCTGGCGCTGCTCGAGACGCGCACGTTCGCGTCGCGCGTCGTCTACCTGCGCTACGCGCGGGTACGCGACTGAGCCGACCGGCGGCGGCGCGCTGAAGGAGCCGGAGAGGGGGCTCGAACCCCTGACCTATCGCTTACAAGGCGATTGCTCTACCAGCTGAGCTACTCCGGCGCGCGTGCGGGCAGTCAGTCTAGGCGAGCTGGTCGCGCCAGAACGCGAGCGTGTCGGCGAGCGTGCGCTCGAACGGGATCCGCGGCTGCCAGCCCGTCGCCTCGCGCAGGCGGGCGGCGGAGCCGCGCAGCTCGAGCACCTCGTTCGCGCGCAGCCGCGCCGGGTCGACGCGGTCGACGACCGTGACGCCGGCGGCGCGCGCGAGCCCGTCGACGATCTCGCGCCCCGAGTGGGCGACGCCGGAGCAGACGTTGAAGACGCCGGCCTCGCCGCGCGCGGCGAGCAGCCGGTAGGCGGCGACGACGTCGCGCACGTCGGTGAAGTCGCGGCGCGTCTCGAGGTTGCCGGTGACCAGCTCGACCGGATCGCGGCCGGCGCGCGCCGCCGCCGCGATCTGCGAGGCGAAGGCCGCGACGACGTAGCCCGGGTCCTGGCCGGGGCCGGCGTGGTTGAAGGCGCGCACGCGGACGACGCGCAGGCCGTGCGCGTCGGCGTAGAAGCCGGCCGCGAGGTCGCTCGCGGTCTTCGAGACGGCGTACGGGTTCTGCGGCCGCAGCGGCGCGTCCTCGGCGATCGGCAGCGTCGCCGGCGGCCCGTAGCCCTCCGAGGAGCCGGCGTGCAGGACGACGGCTCGCGGCGCGACCGCGCGCACCGCCTCGAGCACGTTGATCGTCATCGCGACGTTGTCGCCGACGGTGCCCGCCGGGTCCTGCCAGGAGGCGCCGACGTGCGCGCGGGCCGCCAGGTGGTAGACGACCTCGGGCGCCGTCGCGGCGACCAGCTCGCGGACCGCGACGGCGTCGCGCAGGTCGCAGACCGCGGCGCGCGGCGCCGCGCGCACGTCGTCGCCGGCGCTGCGGCAGTGGGTGGCGAGCGCGCGCCCCGCGAAGCCGGCGGCGCCGGTGATCAGGACCCTCACCGCGGCGCGGCTCAGGCGGGCGTCGTCGGGACGAGGTGCTCGGCGGCGCCGTGGCCGTTGGACGCCGCGACCAGCGGGTCGATCGGCTGCGGCTCGCCCTCCGGCTCGTTCCAGCGCCGCTCCAGCTCGCCCAGCACGGCGCCGAACAGCAGATGGCGCCAGGTCGCGAGCGCGAAGGCGCGCGGCGAGCGCGTCAGCGCCGGCTCGACGAGCCGCGTCGCCGGCCAGCTCGCCAGATGCTCCGCGAGCGCCGCCGCGGGCCCGCGGGCGGCCGGCGGCAGCGCGCCGAGCGCGCCGCCGAAGCGGCTGTAGGCGGCGCCGAACGCGGCGCCGTTGGCGACGTGCGCGGCGAGCCCGACGGGATACTCCAGGCGCCCGGCGCGAAGCAGCCGCCCGAGCAGCCGCACGTCGTCGAGCTCGGCGCCGAGCAGGCGCTTGTCCAGCGGCTGCTGCGCCGCCCAGACGGCGGCGGCGACGGCGCCGGCGAGCGCCCCGCGCCCGATCCGCTTGCGGTCGACGGCCATCGCTTGACTGTAACGCCGGCCGTCGCCGCGGGTATCCAACGACGCGCGCGCCGTCCGGATCGGCCGGCGCGCGACCCTCGCCATGGATCTCGATCGCTACCACGCACGCGCCCGCTCGCAGGGCGTGAACCTGCTCGTCTACCGCGTCAGTCGCTTCGCGCTCGGCCTGCTGGCGCTGCCGTACTGGCGGCTGTCGCGCAAGGGCCGCGACCACATTCCGGCGGACGGACCGGTGATCATCGCGGCCAACCACCGCTCGTTCCTCGACCCGTTCATCATCGGGCTGACCTGCCGGCGTCCGATCTACTACGTCGCCAAGCAGGAGCTGTTCGAGAACCGGCTGCTGGCGTGGTACATCAACGTGCTCGGCGCGTTCCCGGTGCGCCGCGGCGAGGCCGACGCCGAGATGGTCGCGACCGCGAAGGCGATCCTCGCGCGCGGCGACACGCTCGTGATCTTCCCGGAGGGCACGCGCACGCGCCCCGGCTCGCTCGGGCGTCCGAAGCGCGGCGTCGGCCGGCTCGTGCTGGAGACCGGCGCGCCGGTCGTGCCGCTGGCGGTGCGCGGGACCGGGGCGATCCGCGACGGCTGGCGGATCCGCCCGCACAAGGTCCGCGTGCGCGCGGGCGCCGCGCTGCGCTTCCCGCAGACCGAGCGCGCCAGCGGCCCGCTCGCCGCGCGCGTCGTCGACCGCGTCTGGGCCGCCGTGACGCTGCAGTGGGAGGCGCTCGGCGGGCTGCCGCCGCTGCGCCGCGCCGCCGTCGTCGGCGACGGCGCCGAGGGCACGGCGGTCGCCGTCGCGCTGGCGCGCGCCGGACTCGCGGTCGACCTCGGCTGCCGCACCGGCGGCCGCGCCGACCAGCTCGCCGCGGCGCGCGAGAACGAGGCCGACCTGCCCGGCGTGCGGCTGCCCGCGCGCGTGACGCCGACCGCCGCCTCCGCGCTCGCGCTCGGCCGCCACGACCTCGTCGTCTTCGCCGTGCCCGCCGCCGAGCTGCCGGCGATGGTCGCCGCGCACGGGCGCGCGCTGACGCCGCGCAGCGGCCTGCTCGTGCTCGACCCGGCGGCGCTGCGCGCCGTGCACGGCACGCGCGCCTGGGCGACGGCCTCGCTGCGCTCCCGCGCGGAGGCCGCGACCCCGTTCGCGGACGGCGCCGCCGTCGTGCTCGGCGCCCGCGACGAGGCGTTCCGGCGCCTGCTCGCCGACGTGCTCGAGCAGGCCGGACTGGACGTGACCGCCGGCGAGGCGGACCGCGACGCCGCGGCGCCGAGCGCGCCCGCGACGACGCGTCCGCCGGCGAAGGCCGCCGCGGCCTAGCCGGACGTCCGCGAGCGCGGGGATACTGTCCGTGGCCGATGTCCGTGAACGACTCCAAAGCGGCGCTGGACGCCGCGTTCACGGAGCTCTATCGAGCGCACCTGCGCGACGTCTACTCGTACTCGTACTACCGGGTCGGCAACCATCACGACGCCGAGGACCTGACCGAGCAGACGTTCCTGCAGGCCTACCGCCACTTCGCGCGAGCGCGCGAGGAGTCGCAGGGGCGGCCGCTGCGGCCGTGGCTGATCCGCATCGCGCACAACCTCGCGGCGAACTACTACCGCGACCGCTCGCGCCGGCCGCAGACCACCATCGAGGACGCGGGCGCGCTCTCGACGCCGCACACGACCGAGGGCCTGGTGCAGGACCGCGACGACCTGGCGCGGATCCTGCGCGGCGTCCAGCAGCTGCCGGACGACCGCCGCGAGGCGCTGATCATGCGCTTCGCGCTGGGGATGGACAACCGCGAGATCGCGCGCGCGCTGGGGCGCACGGACGGCGCCACGAAGGTGCTGCTGCACCGCGCGATCCGGCAGCTCGAGGGGATCGTCGCGGCGGACGCGAACGGCGGCGCTCCCGCCGGGGGCTGAGATGAGCTCGGAGAGCGGCAGCGCCGACCTCGAGGCGCGGCTGGCGCGCGCGCTGGCGCCCGTCGACCCGCCGCAGCACCTGGAGCGGCGCGTCGAGCACACGCTCGACTCGATCGTCGAGCTGGCCGCGGACGAGCTCGAGGGCTGGGAGCTCGGCAGCCTCAGGGATCCGCGCAACTGGCCGCGCGCCGCGATCGGCCCGGCGGCGGCGGTCGTCGTCGGCGGCGGCGCCGCGGCCGGCCTGGTGCTGCTGCGCACGCAGCGCCGGCGGCATCGCCGCCGCGCCCAGGCGCACGGCCCGCTCGACCTCGTCGAGCGCACGATCAGCGACGCCGCGCGCGAGGCCAGGCGCGTGATCGACGACCTCACGCCCGGCCGCTGAGCGCACCGTGGCCGCCGACTACCCGGAGCTGGAGTTCGCCGACGCCGACGCCTGGGCGCGCTGGCTCGAGGCCGAGGGCGAGCGCGCCGACGGCGTCTTCCTGCGCGTCGCGCGCCGCGGCTCGGGGATCGCCAGCGTGAGCTCGGCGGAGGCGATCGAGGTCGCGCTCTGCCACGGCTGGATCGACGGCACCGTCGGCAAGGGCGACGCGACGCACTACCGCCAGCGCTTCACGCCGCGGCGCGCGCGCAGCAAGTGGTCGAAGGTCAATCGCGCCAAGGCCGAGCAGCTGATCGCGGACGGACGGATGCGGCCGGCCGGGCTGCGCGAGGTCGAACGGGCCAAGGCCGACGGCCGCTGGGACGCCGCCTACGACCCGCAGAGCAGCGCGACGGTGCCGGACGACCTCGCCGCCGCGCTCGCCGCCGAGCCGGGCGCGCGCGCCTTCTTCGACGCGCTCGACTCGCGCAATCGCTACGCGATCCTGCACCGTGTGCACGACGCCAAGAAGCCCGAGACGCGGGCGCGCCGGATCGCGAAGTTCGCTGCGCTGTGCGCGGCCGGCGAGCGCCTCCACCCGACTTGAGCGGCGACGAAGAGTTCGCTGCTAGCGTCGCCCTTCCGATGGCCACCTGCTACCGCCACCCGAACCGCGAGACGGGCGTGTCCTGCTCGAACTGCGGCAAGCCGATCTGCCCGGACTGCATGACGCCGACACCGGTCGGCATGCGCTGCCCGGACTGCGCGCGCCGGCGCACGACGCCGGTCCGCGCGGCGCGCACGATGGCCGTCGATCCGATCGCGACCTACGTCCTGATCGCGATCAACGTGCTCGTCTACGTCGGCACGACGGCCAGCGGCTCGTCGATCGCCGGCTCGGGCTCGGGCGCCGGCAAGTACTTCATGGACTTCGGGCTCGACGGGCCGGACGTCGCCAACGGCGACTGGTGGCGGCTGCTCACGTCAGGCTTCCTGCACTACAACATCCTCCACATCGGCCTGAACATGTACTGCCTGTGGTGGATGGGCCGCGTGCTCGAGCCGTCGATCGGCCACGTCCGCTTCGTCGCGCTCTACTTCGCCTCGCTGCTGGCCGGCGCGCTCGGCGCGCTGCTGCTGTCGCCGAACAGCCTCACCGCCGGCGCCTCCGGCGCGATCTTCGGGCTCTTCGGCGCCGCCTTCGTGCTGACGAAGATGCGCGGCGGCAGCGTGATGGCCTCCGGGATCGGCGCGACGATCCTGCTCAATCTCGTGATCTCGGTCGTCTGGTCGAGCAGCATCTCGATCGGCGGCCACCTCGGCGGGCTCGTCGGCGGCGGCCTGGCCGCGCTCGCGATCGAGTACCTGAGCCGCTACCGCCGCGGCCGCGGCGAGCTCGTGGCCGTCGCCGTCTGCGTCGTCGTCGGCGCGATCTCGGTGATCGCGTCGCTCGCGGTCGCCTAGCGCAGGACCAGCTCGCGCACGCCGTCCGGCGGCGCCGGCACGAGCTGCGGATGCAGCGCGTGCGCGAGCCACTCGAGCCCGTCGATCAGGCGCGGGCCGGGGCACGAGAACCAGGCCGCGGCGTCGGCGACGATGACCTTCGCCGCGCCCAGCGCGGCCAGCTCGGCGGCGAACCGGTGCCCCTCCTCGGCGGCGCGCTCGACGTCGTAGCCGCACGGCATCGCGACGACGACCTCCGGCTCGGTCGCGGCGACCTCGTCCCAGGAGCGCCGCTCGGATGGCTCGCCCGGCAGGCCGAGCAGGTCGATGCCGCCGGCGTACTCGATCAGCTGCGGCACCCAGTGGCCGCCGACGTAGACCGGGTCGAGCCATTCGAGCGCCGCGACGCGCAGCGGCCGCGCGTCGGCGACCGCCGCGCGCACGCGGTCGAGCCGCGCGGCGGCGTCGCTCACCAGCGCCGCGCCCGCCGGCGCGGCGCCGACCTCGCCGGCCAGCGTGGTGACGTCGCCGAGCACCTCGCCGAGCGTGTGCGGGTCCAGCGAGACGATCCGCGGCGCCGGGTCGAGCCGCGCGGCGATCGCGCGCACGTCGTCGACGGAGACGGCGCAGACGCCGCAGAGCGCCTGCGTGACGATCAGGTCCGGCGCCAGCGCGCGCAGCCGCGGCTCGTCGAGCTCGTAGATCGAGCGGCCCTGCTCGGTCAGCTCGCGCACGGCGCGGTCGATCGCGTCCGGCGCCAGCCCGGGGCCGATCACGTCGCGCGTGACCCTGGGAAGATCGAGCGCGGCGGGCGGGTAGTCGCACTCGTGTGTGACGGCCGCGATCTCAGCGCCGACGCCGAGCGCGAACAGCGTCTCGGTGGCGGACGGAACGAGGGAGACGATGCGCATGGAACCTGACCGAGTATGGCGTGACGAGGGCGACGCGCTGGTGCGCGACTACGAGCTGGCGGACTTCGCCGCGGCGCTGGCATTCGTGAACGCGGTCGGCGAGCTGGCCGAGCGCGCCAACCACCACCCGGACATCCTGATCCACGGCTGGAACAAGGTGCGGCTGACGCTCAGCACGCACTCGGCGGGCGGCCTGACCGAGGCCGACCGCGCGCTCGCCCGTCAGATCGACGGGCTACCATTGCGCTCGTCGCCTTGATGAACGACGACGACTCCTCCCGAAGTAAGGAGGACTGATGATCGCCCTGCTGCTGGTGGCGGTCCTGGTCCTCGTCCTCCTCAACGCGTTCTTCGTGGCCGCCGAGTTCGCCTTGGTGCGCTCGCGCCGGGCGCACCTGCAGAGCGACGCCGACGACGGCGTGCGCGGCGCGGCGACCGCGGCGCGCATGCTCGACGACCTCTCGCGCTACCTGTCGGCGGCGCAGGTCGGCATCACGCTGACCTCGCTCGGCCTCGGCTTCCTCGGCGAGCCGTCGATCGGCGCGCTGCTGAAGGACGTCTTCGGCCACGGCGTCCCGCGCTGGGTCTCCGAGCTGGTCGCGATCGTCGTCGCCTACCTGCTGACGACCTCGATCCACATCACGCTCGGCGAACAGGTCCCGAAGATCTTCGCGATCCACCACGCCGAGCCGGTCGCGCGCCGCGTCGCCGGCCCGCTGGACGCCTTCGCGCGCGTCTTCAGCCCCTTCATCGCGCTGCTGAACGGCGTCTCGAACGCGATCCTGCGGCTGCTCGGCGTGCGCCCGGGCGAGCTCGGCGCCGGCGAGTCGCCGGAGGAGCTGCGCGTGCTGATCCAGGAGTCGGTCACCGGCGGCAAGCTCGACCCGGGCGAGGCCGGCATGCTGACCGGCGTCTTCCAGCTGCACGAGCAGCAGGCCCGGCAGGTGATGACGCCGGCGCCGGCGATCGTCACGGTCGACCTCGCCGACGACGTCGAGACGGCGCTGCGGACCTGCACGTCCTCCGGGCACACGCGCCTGGTCGTGACCGAGGACGCCAACCACGACCGCGTCAAGGGCATCGTGCACACGAACGCGCTGGTCGAGCTGCTGCTCGCCGACGGTCCGGGCGCCGCGCTCGGCCCGGTCGTGCGCGAGGTGCCGATCGTGCCGGAGACCAAGCCGCTCGACGACCTGCTCGCCGACCTGCAGCGCCAGCGCATGTCGCTGGCCGTCGTGATCGACGAGTACGGCCGCACGGCGGGCATCGTCACGGTCGAGGACATCATCGAGGAGGTCGTCGGCGAGATCGACGACGAGACCGACCCGCAGGGCGGCGAGGTGCGGCGGCTGGCGGACGGCGGCTGGTTCGTCCGCGGCCACGTCGCGATCGCTGACCTGCTCGACTACGGCGTCGAGCTGCCGCTCGACTCGGACGCCTACAACTCGATCGGCGGCTTCGTCTTCGGCGAGCTGGGGCGGCTGCCCAAGCGCGGCGACGTGGTCACGCACAACGGCTACTCGATCCGCGTCGAGTCGGTGCGCGAGAACCGGATCGAGGCGGTCCGGATCCACGAGCGGCACGAGCACGCCGGCTGAATTCGGCTCTGGGCAACGGCGTTCGCCCGCAAGTCGGTTGCGAATCGCAACTTTGCGACGAATTGCACATTGCTCGAATACGCGCTACCTTCTCGCCAGCCAACTTGCCGCCACGGCGGTTGAGGAGGAGAGAGGGAGATCCTGGGGAGGATCGACCAAGTAAGCGCAAGCGCCCGGCTCAGGGGAGCGAGTCGGGCGTTTCGCGTTAAGGGCCCCTATGGGGCGCTGCGGGCGGGTCGCGGGGCGGGGCGCCGTGGCGCGCGATGCCGGGCCTTAAAGCACTCGCGCCCGGCTCGAGCCAGCGAGCCGGGCGCAAATGACTGGAGGAGGGGTGCGATGAGAAATCGTCGCGTGGGGGATGTTTCCACCCCTCTCTCAATCGTGGCTAAACATTTCTCCCACCGGTCTTAACAAGGCACCGCTTTCGGGTGGGTCGCCGCGCCGGCGCGCGTCTATGCGCCAGGTTGTCCTCAGCGCTCCTCCAGCGCTAGGGTCCTGAAGAGCTGGTTATGGATCACCCCGCAGCGCTGGGCAGCCAGACCCCCGAGGAAGAGCAGCAGCGTCGCGAGGCGCTGGATCGCGGCGTGCCGTTCCTCGTGCTGCGCGACGGCGACGGCGCGCAGCGGATCGTCACGCTCGACGGCCGGGCGGAGGCGATCACGATCGGCCGCCGCCCCGAGGCCGACATCTCGCTGTCCTGGGATCCGGAGGCCTCGCGCCTGCACGCCGAGCTCTCGCGCCGCGCGGGCGAGTGGACGATCTGCGACGACGGCTGGTCGCAGAACGGCACCTGGGTCAACGGGCTGCGCCTGGCCGGCCGGCGGCGGCTGACCGACGGCGACCTGGTCAAGGTCGGCCGCACGATCCTCGGCTACCACGACCCCGACGGCGAGCGTCTCGGCCCGACGATGGTCCAGGGCGAGCTCGGCGCGACGCCGCGCTTCTCGGACCAGCAGCAGCGGATCCTGCGCGCGCTCTGCCGGCCGCTGTTCGGCGACGGCGACGGGGTCAACCCGGCGAGCGACCTCGAGGTCGCCGACGCGACGGGGATCGAGCCCGCGGTCGTCGTCTCCGAGCTCGACCTGCTCGGCCGGCTCTTCGGCCTCGAGGACATGCCGCGGCCGGAGCGCCGCGTCGAGGTCGCCCTGCTCGCCGTCCGCTCCGGCCTGGTCGGCGCGGACGACGGCGGCACGCAGGCCTAGCGCCGCGGGGCGGCGACTCCGGGCCGTGTCGCGCCGCGGGCGTGCGGTGGCGCCGCGGCGTGCGGCGGGTGGAACTCCGCGCGGTGTCGCGCCGCGGGCCTGCGGTGGCGCGGCGTGCGGCCGGCGGTGGACTACGTCGCGCGGCCGGCTTCGAGCCGCGCGACCAGCTCGTCGAGCCGCAGCTCCTCGAGGCCCTGGCCGACGGCCTCCAGCTCGGCGGCGCAGAGCTCGACCAGCGCGCGGCCCTCGCGGCACAGCTCGAGCGTCTCGCGCAGCCCGGCCTCGCCGGAGTCGAGCCGCGCGATGATCGCCTCCAGCCGCGCGCTCGCGGCCTCGTAGCTGAGCGTGTCCTCGGCAGCCATCCGTCAGAGCTTAGGTCCGGCGCCGGCCGGCATCGGCGGCTCGGCCGCGCCGAAGGACCACGGCGGCGATCCCGGCCGGCATCAGAGGCCGGGCAGCCGCGGAGCGTCGTCGGCGTGCGGCCGCGACGCCGGCTCGCGCGGCGCTGCGGGCTCGCGCGGTGCCGCGGCGGCGTTGCCCGCGGGCTCGGGGGCGTCGGCGCGCACGTGCAGGCGACCGTCGTGCAGGCGGACGGTCAGGTCGCGCCGGGCGCGGGCCGCGGCGGCCGAGGTGATCGGCTCGCCGGCGCCGTCCTCGAGCAGCGCGTAGCCGCGCTCGAGCGTGCGCTGCGGGTCGTGGGCCGCCAGCGTCGCGAGCGCCCGCTCGAGCTCGCGCCGGCGCCGCTCATGCGCCGCCTGCGCGGCGCGCTCGAGCGCGCTCGCCTCGCCCTGCAGCGCGAGGCCGGCGCGGTCGGCGGCGAGGCCGGCGGCGCGCGTCTTGCGCTCGACGGCGGCCGCGCGCACGAGCGTCACGCGCTCGCCGTCCGCGACGGCGCGGCGCGTCGTCGCGCGCAGCTCGCGCAGCTGCTGGTGCAGCCGCGTGCGGTGGCGCGCGACGTGCTGCGCCGGCGCGCGCGAGAGCCGCGCCAGCGCGTGCGCGCGCTCGACCACGGCACGGCGCCCCTGGCGCTCGAGCCGCGCCGCGGCGCCCGCCAGCGCCGCGCGCGCGGCGACGCAGTCGACCGGCACGGCCGCCTCGGCGGCGTGCGTCGGCGTCGAGCAGGCGAGCGCGGCGACGTCGTCCAGCAGCGTGCGGTCGGTGTGATGGCCGACCGACGAGATCACCGGCACGCGCAGCAGCGCGACCGTGCGGCAGAGCGTCTCGTCGCAGAAGGCGAACAGGTCCGCGAGCGAGCCGCCGCCGCGCGCGACGATCACCAGCTCGACCTGCTCGTGCGCCGCGAGGTCCTGCAGCGCGCGGCGCACGCGCGGCGCCGCGTGGCGGTCCTGGACCGGCGCGAAGGCCCAGACGAGCCGGCCGCCCCAGCCGCGCCGGCGCAGCCCGGCGAGGACGTCGTCGCGCGCCTTGCCGGACTCGCCCGTGATGACGCCGATGCAGCGCGGCAGCGCCGGCCGCGGCAGCTGCTTCTGCGGCGCGAACAGGCCCTCGGCGTGCAGCCGCCGACGCAGCTGCTCGAGCTGGGCCAGCAGGTCGCCCTCGCCGGCGACGCGCAGGCCGCTGACGGCGAACGAGAACGACGGCGAGGCGCTGTGCGAGCCCGGGTAGTAGTCGCAGCCGCCGGCGGCGACGACCTGGACGCCGTCGGTCAGCGGGTCGAGCCCGAGCGCCTCGAAGTCCTTGCGCCACATCGAGCAGGGCAGCGCGCCGGCCGCGTCGCGCAGCTCGAACCAGACCTTCGCGCGCCCGGCCTTGAAGCCGAAGACCTCGCCGAAGACCTGCACGCGGGCGAAGCGGCGCAGCCGCGCGCGCAGCTGCTCGGCGTAGACGCCGACGGCCCACGGGCCGGTCAGCGACGAGCCCGGGATCCCCTCCGGCTGCGGCTCCAGCTCGCGCGTCACGCCGACCACGCTAACCGGCCTGCCGGACTCAGCCGGCGTGGGCGGTCTCGCCCGCCGGGCTGCGCCGGGCGCCGGCGGTCTCGTCCGCCGGGCCGCGCACGGGGCGCGGGCGGCCGTGCTCAGTGCCCGCGGATCACGCCGCGAACGTAGCGCGGCTCGGCGGCCGTGTCGACGCTCCCGAGCGTCCCCATCCCGGGCTGGGCGTCGACGCCGCGGACCTCGCCGCTGAAGCCGAGCCGCTCCAGCCGCGCGATCTCCTGCTCGCCGAGCGCCCGCGCGGGGTGATCGGCCGGCAGGCCGGCGATCAGCGTGCGGATCCGGTTGCGCAGCTGCAGCGAGAAGTGCGGCGTCGAGCTGCCCATCAACTGGCGCACGTCATCGACCGTGACCTCGCGGTCGGCACGCAGACGGTCGGGCTGCTCGGCTTCGGCCATGCTCACTTCGCTCCGGTCTCGACGGGCTGGATCTCCAGGAGGGTATCTATGCGCGCCTGCACGGCCTGCGCGATCGCCCTCTCGTCGCCGACGATCCAGCCGTGGTTGTAGACGCCGAGCACCGGGTCGGTGTCGTAGCCGGGCTCGATGTCCAGCAGGTAGCTCTGCAGCGGCTGCGGCAGCACGCCGGCGTCGGTCAGCAGCAGCAGCGGCCCGTAGGTGCCGGAGGCCGACAGCGCCGCCGCCGCGGCGGCGTCCTGCGGGCGCCGCGTCGACGCGAACACGAGCCCGTGGCCGGGGTTGACGACGTTCCAGCCGAAGTGGCCGTCGCTGTAGCGGGCGAAGGTGATCGCCGTCGCGATCGGGTCGCTGCCGGCGATCCGCTTGACCGAGCCGTACGCGCCGAGCTTGGCGACGACGCCGTCGGCGACGGCCGTCGCCGGGCCGAGCACGTAGATGTGCGCGGCACGGTGCTGCTGCAGCGCCGTGATCGTCTCCGGCGGGATCGCCGACTGCGTGACCCAGAGGATCGGGTCGCCGGACTTCGCCGCCCAGCCGGCCGCCGGCATCGCGTACTCGGGGGCGTCGGCGGAGGCGACGACGACGTCCGTCGCGGCGACGTTGCCGTCGAGCTCGGTCCGCAGGTGGTCGAGCGCGGCGGCCAGCGCGGCCGGCGTCGCGCCGGCGACGTCGAACGTGCGGTAGCCGGGCACGGGCGCCTTGCTGCCGACGCGGATGATCTGCGCGCCGCCGAGCGCCTTGGCGCCGGTCGGCGTCAGCTGGTCGAGCGCCGCCTGCGTCGCCGGCGGGATCGTGTCGCCGCTCGCGAACAACACCGGCGCATGCAGCGGCGCGCCCGCCAGCACGCTGGCCGCGATGCCCGCGCGCCAGTCGTAGACGTCGGCCAGCACGACGACCTGCGGCTTGGCCTCCGGGAAGACGGCCTCGGCGACGCCGGCGGCGTCGGCGATCGCGTCCGCGCCGTCGACGCGCGTCGTGTTCTTGGTCGCCAGCAGCGGGATGCCTGGCCCGGCGACCGGCGTCGGCGAGGCGCCCGCGGTCGCGCCCGCGGCGGTCGCGCTGGCGCTGCCCGCGGGCGCTGCGGCATCGCCGCCGCAGCCGGCGAGCAGCAGGCCGGCGAGCGCGAGGGCTACGAGCGGGCGCACGTGGTCCGAGGCTAGTGGCCGTTCGCGCAGGGAGCGTCTACGCGCCAGCTTGGAAACTCCCTCGACGCCGCTCGGGGCAAGGGATCGCGTGCATCTGAGGGCGCATTCGGCTTCGCGACTGCGAGAGATCTTGCGGCGCGGTCGGATAAGTTGCCGCGCACGCCGAGCCCCGGGTGGTCTCCGGGGGCGGGGGAACCACTCTGGTTTGGGGCGAACCGCGCAGGATGCGCGGAGCGCAGGCTCTTTCAGCGCTAGCCCGTCAGCTAACCCCGTAGGCCGACGAAAGAGGAACTGGTCTTGTCGCTGCCACGGGCGCTTGCGCTCACCCTGACATCGCTGTCGCTGTGCCTGGTCCCGGCTGCCGCCGCGCATGCCCAGGACCCGAGCTCGTCCGCCGCCGGAGGCGTCGCGGCGCCGACGCCGGCAGCGACGGTCCCGTCGTCGACGACGCCGGCCGCGGGCATCACCGTGCCGGGCAGCGTCGCCAAGCTGCTGCCGGACGGCACCGCCGCCGCGCCGGCGGCCGCGCCGCCGCAGGTCCAGCAGGCGATCTGGGCCGCGAACGACCTGCAGGGCGATCCCTACGTCTACGGCGGCGGCCACCAGAGCTTCGAGGACGACGGCTACGACTGCTCCGGCACCGTCTCCTACGCGCTGCACGGCGCCGGCCTGCTGTCGACGCCGAAGGACTCCAGCGACCTGATGAAGTGGGGCAGCACCGGTCCCGGCCAGTGGATCACCGTCTACAGCAATCCGGGCCACGCCTACGTCGTCATCGCCGGCCTGCGCCTGGACACGAGCACCGAGGGCGTCAGCGCCCGCACGCTGAAGATCTCCGGTGCCAACAAGCACGCGCTCGAGAAGGGTCCGCGCTGGCGGCCGACCAAGTACGTCTCGAAGGCGTTCAAGGTCCGCCACCCCGCGGGCTTCTAGGCAGCCCGAGCAAGGTAGGCTTGTCGGGCACGCAAGTCCGACCCAAAGGGAGGTGCCGTGCCCGGCATGTCCGGACGGTTCTCCACCGTTATCAAGGCGAAGATCAACAAGCTGCTCGACAAGGCGGAGGATCCCAGCGAGACGCTGGAGTACAGCTACCAGAAGCAAATGGAGCTGCTCCAGAACGTCAAGAAGGGCATCGCCGACGTCGTCACCTCCAAGAAGCGTCTGCAGCTGCAGCAGCAGAAGCTCGAGCAGCAGGTGGTCAAGCTCGACACGCAGGCGCGCCAGGCGCTCTCGCAGGGTCGTGAGGATCTCGCGCGCGCTGCGCTGGAGCGCAAGCAGTTCGCGCAGAACGAGCTGCAGTCGCTCGACCAGCAGGTGCAGGAGCTGGAGTCCCAGCAGCAGGGCCTGGTCCAGAAGGAGCAGACGCTGCGCTCGAAGATCGACCAGTTCCGCACGAAGAAGGAGGTCATCAAGGCGCAGTACTCCGCCGCCGAGGCCTCCGTCAAGATCTCCGAGGCCGCCAGCGGCGTCGGCGAGGAGATGGCCGACGTCGGCCTGGCGATGCAGCGCGCGGTCGACAAGACCGAGGACATGCGCGCCCGCGCCAACGCGATGGACGAGCTCGAGGCCGCCGGCGCCTTCGACGACCAGTTCTCGCTCTCCTCGGGCGGCGACGACATCGACCGCCAGCTCGCGCAGCTGACCTCGCAGTCCGACGTCGACAACGACCTCGCGCGTCTGAAGGCCGAGCTCGGTCAGGGCGGCCCGGCCGCGCCGGAGCTGGGCGAGGGCGAGCAGTCCGCCTCCTCGCAGGAGCGCCAGGCGTGATCGTCAGGATCGCGACGGAGGGCCAGTACCGGCTCGCCGAGGCCGACGTCGAGCGGCTCAACGAGCTCGACAACGCCGTCGTCGCCGCGGTCGACGCTGGCGACGAGGCGCGCTTCACCAGCGTTTTCGGCGAGCTGCTGGCGCTCGTGCGCAGCGCCGGCACGCCGCTCGGCGACGACGAGCTGGCCGAGTCCGACGCGATCCTGCCGCCGCCCGACCTGCGCTTCAGCGAGGCCGGCGCGCAGTTCTCGGGCGAGGGCCTGATCCCTGACTGACCGGCGACGCGGCTCGCGCCGAGCGGGCGGCTAGCCTGGCCGCCATCGCGCGACCGCTCGCATCGCTCGCCGTGCTGGCCGCGACGCTGGCGCTCGCCGGCTGCGCGGCGGCCGGCGAGGAGGCACCGGCGCCGACCGTCGCCGCCGACGACGCCTGTCCGCTGACCGGCGACCAGGTCAGCCGCGCCTTCGGCGTCTCGACGCCGCGCGTCGGCAGCGCGCCGACCAGGCAGGTGATCTGCACGTTCGCGCATACGACCGGCCACGGCCTGGACACGACGCAGCCGGCGCTGCTCGTCGCGCCGTTCCCGCTGCCGAGCCAGCGCGGCGAGACGCTGTCGCAGGTGCGCACGCAGCTGGCCTCGGCCGGCCGCGACGTGACGCTCGAGCCGGACTGGGGGACCGGCGCCTTCATGGTCGCCGCGCCGTCGTCGCCGACGGTCGAGGCGTTCCTGCCGACGCTGCAGATCACGATCGTGCTGCCGCCGCGGCTGGCCCCGCGCGCGAAGTCGATCGCGGACAGCATCGCCAGAGCGGCGAGCGGCGGCGACGCGCACTCGGGCTAGCCCGAGCCGGCGACGTGGGCTGGCTCGCCCACGCGTCGCGCCGAAGCGCCCTACCGTGGTGCTGGATGCTGGCGCAGACCAGGACAGGCCCGGACGCGCTGCTGCGCGGCGCCTTCGCGACCGCCGGCCGGGCCACCGTCTACGTGGCGCTCAGCGGCCTCGTCGGGACGATCTCGTTCGTCGTCTGCCTGGTCGGGATCGTCAGCGGCGTGCCGCTGCTGCTGGCGGCGCTCGCCGGCGCGCCGATCCTCGCGCTGGTGCTGCTCTTCGCGCATCTGCTGGCGCGCTTCGAGGCGTGCCGGATCGCGGCCGTGCTGGAGGTCGAGCTGCCGACGCGCTCGCTGCCGCAGGTGCACGGCCCGGTCGCCAAGGCGTTCGCCTGGCTGCGCTCGCGCGGCTGCTGGTTCGAGCTGGCCTACGTGCTCGCCGCGCTGCCGCTGCTCGGCTGGCTCGGCGGCGCCCTGACCTACCTGGCCTGGGGCGGCGCGCTGACCGGGCTCAGCTTCCCGCTCTGGGGCTGGGCCGCGGCGGCCACCTCTTCGGCTGGCACGCCGGCTTCGTCCTCGCCGCGCTGGCCCACCTGATCGTCGGCTTCGCGCTGCTGGTCGCCGCGCCCTGGCTGGCGCGCGGCGCCGCCCACGCGCAGCTGGCCGCCGCGCGGCTGCTGCTGCAGCCGTCCGACCGCGAGCTGCTGAGCGAGCGCGTCGACGTCCTGCAGGAGACGCGCGCGGGCATGGTCGCCGCCGCGGACGCCGAGCGGCGGCGGATCGAGCGCGACCTGCACGACGGCGCGCAGCAGCGGCTCGTCGCGCTGGCGATGACGCTCGGGCGCGCGAAGGCCGCCAGCGACCCGGAGCTGGCGCGCGCGCTGGTCGCCGAGGCGCACGGCGAGGCCAAGGAGGCGATCGTCGAGCTGCGCAACCTCGCGCGCGGCATCCATCCCGCGGTGCCGACCGACCGCGGCCTGGACGCCGCCGTCTCGGCGCTCGCCGCGCGCTCGCCGGTGCCCGTCGCCGTCCACGTCGAGCTGCCGCGGCGCGCCGACCAGTCGGTCGAGGCGATCGCCTACTTCGTCGTCGCCGAGGCGCTCGCCAACGTCGCCAAGCACGCCGAGGCGACGAGCGCGCGCCTGTCGCTCGACCTCCAGGGCGACCGGCTCGTGGTCGAGATCGCCGACGACGGTCGCGGCGGCGCCAACGGGCTCGGCGGCAGCGGGTTGGCCGGCCTGCGCGACCGCGTGCGCGCGGTCGACGGCCAGCTTGCCGTCATCAGCCCGCCCGGACGCGGGACACTGCTGCGAGTGGAGCTGCCATGCGAGCCGTGATCGCCGAGGACGCCGTGCTGCTGCGCGAGGGGCTGACGCGCCTGCTCGCCGAGGGCGGCTTCGACGTCGTCGAGGCCGTCGACAACCCCGAGGACCTGCTGCGCGCCGTCGAGCGCCACCAGCCGGACGTCTGCCTCGTCGACGTGCGGATGCCGCCGACCTTCAGCGACGAGGGCATCCGCGCCGCGCTGGTAATCCGCCGCCGCTGGCCCGACGTCGCGCTGCTGATGCTCTCGCAGTACGTCGAGGAGCGCTACGCGGTCGACCTGCTGGCCGGCGACAGCAGCGGCATCGGCTACCTGCTCAAGGAGCGCGTCGCCGACGTCGGCGACTTCCTCGACACGCTGCGCCGCGTCGCCGAGGGCGGCGCCGCGCTCGATCCCGAGGTGATCGACCAGCTGCTCGTGCGCAGCGGCCGCCAGGACCCGCTGGAGCGGCTCTCGCCGCGCGAGCGCGACGTGCTCGAGCTGATCGCCGAGGGGCGCACGAACGGCATGATCGCCAGCCAGCTCGTCGTCACCGAGGGCGCCGTCGAGAAGCACGTGACGAGCATCTTCAACAAGCTCGACCTGCCGCCGGCCGATCAGGCGCACCGGCGCGTGTTGGCGGTGCTGCGCTTCCTCGAGGCCGGCGGACGATGACGACCGCCGCCCGCGACCGCCGCCTCTTCATGGTCGCCGGCGCGGTGATCGCCACCGTCTCCGTGATCTGGTCGGCGCTGACGCTCGCCGGCGTCAGCGTCGGCACGGCGCACCGCGACCAGCACCGCGTCCTGCGGGGCAGCTTCAGGCAGCTGTCGATCGACGCCGCCAGCGCCGACGTCACGGTGGTCGCGGCGGCCGGCTCGCGCGTGACCGTCGACAGCCGCGCCTCCGGCTCGCTCTGGCTGCCGAAGCTGCGGACGACGGTCGCGGGCGACCAGGTCTCGGTCGAGGGCGGCTGCCGGCTCTCGACCGGCAACAGCTGCCACGCCGCGCTCGTCCTGCACGTGCCGCCGCGGACCGCGCTGCGGATCCACGCCAACGACGGCGACGTCACGGTGCGCGGCCTGAGCGCGCGCGTCGACGTCGAGAACGGCTCCGGCGACATCGGCGGCGACCAGCTGTCGGGGCCGGTCTTCCTGCGCTCGCGCGCGGGCGACCTCGACGTGACAGATCTCGGCGGCAAGGCGACGCTCGAGTCCTCCGCGGGCGACATCCGCGCCGGCCAGCTGACCGGCGCCGACGTCAGCGCCGACGCGAGCGCCGGCGACGTCGACCTCGACTTCACGGCGCCGCCGACGCGGGTCGACGCGGTCTCCGCGGCCGGCGACGTCCGCGTCACCGTGCCCGACGACGGCACCAGCTACGCCGTCGACACGACGACCTCCGCGCGCGACGTCGCGATCCGCACCGACCCGGACGCCGCGCGGCGGATCCACGCCGCGTCGAGCGCCGGCACCGTCGCGATCGGCTACCCGTAACCGCTAGACAGGATGGAGCCGTGTGTGTTGCGGCTCCGTCCGGTGGGTTGAGAAGGGTGGTCGGCGCCTGCGCATCTGCGTGGGTTGCCGGGGTCGGCCCGGTAGAGCCACATACGGAGGTCGCCGACGATGTCTGAGGGTACGCGCGCGACGGTACACGTCGGTCTGGACGTTCACGC
>Ga0153956_1000337_pt1 | contig 56103 bp, 54 predicted proteins | sample TSFL040MetaG_FD_104704 | JGI IMG/M metagenome (GOLD analysis project Ga0153956, IMG submission 104704) | Attine ant fungus gardens microbial communities from Florida, USA - TSFL040 MetaG | ecosystem: Host-associated > Fungi > Mycelium > Unclassified | place: USA: Florida, Wekiwa Springs...
CCGATGATGACCGAGCTGGGAGCCCGCCTGTTCGCGCTGTGGGAATCCACTGCCTACAACGGACATTGGCCGCAAGTCACGATCATCTGGGAGATCGACGCGTTCGCCGACTACGCCCGAATCGGGCGGGCGCAGAGCCGTGGCGGCAGCCACGCCCAGCGTGCGGTCGAATGGTCGGCCTACCTCGCCGGAATCGGAGCATCGGGGGAGGGCCGCATCATGTACCCCGGTCCGCACAACAAAACCCTGGCTGCGTTACGCGCGGCCGACTTCGACGCGACCGTGGTCATTCAGGAGATCATGCAGACCAAACCTGGCCGCCAGGACGACTACATCCGGGAACTGGAACGGCTGTATGTGCCGTGGTCGGAGAGCACCGGCAAGCGCTGGCTCGGTTCGTTCACCACCACGTTCCGTTACAACGAGGTCATCCACTACTGGGCGCTCGATGGTGGCTGGGACTGCTTCGCCGAGCATTACCCGTCGTGGAAGGACCATCCGCCGGCGGAGATCGTGACGTGGATGAGTGTGGCGCCCGCATTACGCGACGGCTGGGAGGACTCGATCCTGCAGGCCCTGCCCCCCTCCCCGCTGCAGCGAGACGCCTTGTGACAAGCGTTGCCGCGCCGGAGTTCTCCTACGATCCGTTCGACCCGGCGGTGATGACCGACCCCCTCCCGTACTACCGGGTGCTGCGCGATCAGCACCCGATTTACTACGTACCACAGTGGGATCTGTACGCCCTGTCCCGCTTCGACGACATCTGGGATGTGTTGGCGCTCAGTGACGGAACCTTCGTGGCTTCGGAGGGAACACTGCCGGCGGCCACTGTGCTGGCGCACCACAACAGTGGCCCGGTTCCGGACCCGCCGCTGCACCCGCTGCCGTTCCACGCCGTCTTCGACAAGCCGATCTACGACGACATCCGCCGGTTGCAGGCCCCGGCGTTTCGACCCCGATCGGTCGCCGACTGGGAAGACCGGATCCGCACCTTGTCCAATCAGCGGCTCGACGAGCTGCTTGGGCAGGGCCAGTTCGACCTGACCTGTGATTACGGCGGAGTCGTGGTGGCCCAGGTGGTCTGCGAACTGCTGGGCATTCCGATCGATTGCGCCGCGGAGGTACTGGCAGCGGTGAACGCCGGAAGTCTCGCGCAGGCCGGCAGCGGGGTGGACACCGCTGTGGCACGGCCCAACTACCTGCAGTACCTGGTCCCGGCGGTGCAGCGCCGGCGCGCCGAGCAGGGCTCCGGCGAACTGCCGATCGTCGACGGGTTGCTGACCTATCGACTGCCGGACGGCAGCGACCTCGATGACGTCGAAGCGGCGACGCAACTGCTGTGCATCTTTATCGGTGGCACCGAGACGGTGCCCAAGATCGTCGCGCACGGGTTGTGGGAACTGGCTCGGCGACCGGACCAACTGGCGGCGGTGCGGGCCAATCCGCACGACACGGTGCAGTTGGCACGCGAAGAGATGATCCGCTATTGCGCACCGGCGCAATGGTTCGCCCGCACCGCGCGCAAACCGTTCACACTGCACGGGACGACTATCGAGCCGGGGCAACGCATCATCACCCTGCTGGCATCGGCAAACCGCGACGAGCGCCAATACCCTGACCCCGACGAATTCCAGTGGGACCGGCCGATCAAACGATCACTGGCGTTCGGACGCGGCCAGCACTTCTGCATCGGCTACCACCTGGCCCGGCTGGAAGTGACTGTCTTGGTGCAGGAATGGCTCCGACGAGTCCCGAACTATCGGATCATCGACGACGGCGCGACCCGGCTGCCGTCCAGCTTCCAATGGGGCTGGAACACCATCCCGGTGGAGGTCTGAAACATGTGGGCATACCGGTTGATCGCGCCGTATCAGTTCGAGAAGATCGAAGCCCCCGATCCCCTTGAGCAGCAGCTCGGCCCGGGGCAGGTGCTGCTGCAGTTCGTCGCCGCCGGGGTATGCGGCAGCGACCTGCCGGCCTTTCGCGGTGCGCAGGGCAGGTTGCCCGGCGACGATGGCGCCGGGGCCGCGGAGAAGCTCGGCTTCCCGATCCACGAGATCGTCGGTGATGTCATCGCCAGCCGGCACCCGCAGCACCAACCCGGAGACCGGGTTGTCGGCTGGGCCTCGGGCTTCGACGGACTGATGGAACAGGTGATCAGCGACGGCGACGGCCTGGTGGCCTACGACCCGGCGCTGGCGCCCGCCCAAGCCGTGGGCCTGCAACCGCTGGCGTGTGTGCTCTACGCAGTAGAACAACTGCCCGATCTGGCCGGCCGCCACGTCGCGGTGATCGGTCAGGGGTCGATCGGTCTGCTGTTCAGCGCAGTCGCCAAAGCCGCGGGCGCGCGCCGCGTCACCGGTGTCGACCCGGTCGATCGCCGAGAAATGGTTTCCGCCTTCGGGATTGACACCCTGGTACAGGCGACGAGCGATCGCTGGGTGCACCATCTGGGCGCAGGAGACCGCCCGGAGATCGTGATCGAGGCGGTCGGACACCAGGTCGCTACCTTGGGCCACGCCATCGAGGCTGTCGCACCCGGCGGCACGGTGTTCTACTTCGGTGTCCCCGACGACGACAGCTATCCGATCAGTATGCGCACCATGCTGCGCAACAACCTCACGTTGATCTCAGGAATCACCCATGATCGGCGGCGAATGCTGGAGGCGGCAGGCCGATTCGTGGCAGAGAATCCAGAACTGTTGGGTCACTACGTCACTCACGTCTTCGGCTGCCACGAAGCCCAGGCCGCCTTCGAGTTGGCGACCCGACCGGTGGCGGGCCGCGTGAAGATCGCGATGGTCGCATGACCTCGGCGCTGCGTGCCGCACTGGCGGACGGTGCCCCGCTCTGGGGCGGCTGGGTCACCGGGCCTACGGTGCTGGGCCCGGAGGAATTCGCCCGCGCCGGGTATGACTACGTCGGTTTCGACGCCCAACACAGTTACCTCGACGACGCCGACATCGCCGCCATGCTGCGGCACACCGAACACCTGCCGATCGCCACCGCGGTCCGACTGCCCAACGCCGATGCCGCGCCGATCGGCCGGGTGCTCGACGCCGGCGCCGACGCGGTCATCATCGCGCTGATCGAGACCGCCGAGCAGGCGGCCGCCGCGGTGGCCGCCACCCGCTATCCCCCGGCGGGCATCCGCAGCTTCGGGCCGCTGCGCCCCGGCCTGGGCCGCGATCTGGCCGGTCTGGAATCGCGAGCGGACGTCTTCGCGATGATCGAGACCACCGCTGCCCTGGCCGACGTGGAACGGATCTGCGCGGTTCCCGGTCTGGCCGGCATCTACGTCGGACCTGCTGACCTGGCGATCTCGATGGGCGTCGACGTCGCCCAATCCACCACGCACCCCGACCTGCTCGCCGCCATGACACGAATCCGGCACGCGGCAGCGGAGGCGGGCGTGATCGCGGCGATCCACGGTGGATCGGGAGCGGCGGGAGCGGCCCTGGCGGGGTTGGGCTACCAGATGATCACCCTGGTCGCCGAATCCGCAGCGCTGCGCCGCGGAGCGCTCGAGCATCTCGACGAGGCGAGAGGCCGATGAGCCCAGCACGCGTAGCGCTGGTCACCGGGGCCGCCCGCGGGCAGGGCTGGGCGATCGCCGAACGGCTGCGCGCCGACGGCTTCGCCGTGGTCGCCTGCGACGTCAACGACGTGGAGCTGAATGCCGCGGTCACCGCGCGGGCCGACGACGCGCTGATCGGTGTTCGGCTCGACGTCACCTGCCCGGAGCAATGGGAAGCCGCGGTGGCCTCGGCCGTCCAACGGTTCGGCACGCTCACCGCGCTGATCAACAACGCCGGCACCCTGCACCGCGCGGCTATCGCCGACGAGACCCCCGAGGACTTCGAAAAGGCCTGGCGGGTCAACTGTCTGGGCGCATTCCTGGGGATTCAAGCGGCGCTTGACCCGCTGCGCGGCGCCACCGGCGCGGCCATCGTCAACACCTGCAGCACCGGGGCGATCCGGCCCTTTCCGCGGCACAGCGCCTACGGATCGTCGAAGTGGGCGCTGCGCGGCCTGACCCAGACCGTTGCCGCGGAGCTCCTTTCGGCGGGCATCCGGGTCAACGCGGTGTTTCCCGGGCCGATCGCCACCCCGATGCTCGACGACGTCACCCAGCAGCGCCTGGCGACGGTGTCGCCGGGTGGCCGGCTCGGCCAGCCGGTCGAAGTGGCCGACGCGGTGGCATTCCTGGTATCCGAAGCGGCATCATTCATCACCGGCGCCGAGCTCGTCGTGGACGGCGGCCAGTGCCTGCAGATCCGATGAAGATCGGCATCATCGGCGCCGGGCCGGGTGGGCTGGCGTTGGGAATCCTGTTGCGCCGCGCCGGATTCTCCGACTTCACCATCTTCGACCGGGAGGACGGCGTCGGCGGCACCTGGCGGATCAACACCTATCCGGGGCTGGCCTGCGACGTCAAATCGCACCTGTACTCCTATTCCTTCGACCTGAATCCGCAGTGGTCGCGGCAGTGGTCGCAGCAGCCCGAGATCCTGTCCTACTTCGAGCGCTGCGCGGCCGACCACGGCCTGGACGTACATCTGCGGCTGCGCACCGAAATCCGTGCCGCCCGCTGGGAGTCCGATCGACGGCAGTGGTGCCTCAGCAGTGGCGACGGCGCGCAGCATCGGTTCGACGTGGTGGTCTCTGCCGTGGGGTTGTTCACCCAGCCGGTGCTGCCCGATCTGATCGAAGAACAGCCCTTCGCGGGCACCGTGATGCATTCGGCGCGGTGGGACCATTCGGTGCCGATCGCCGGCGCGAAGGTCGCCGTGCTGGGGACGGGTTCGACTGCGGCGCAACTGCTGCCGGAGTTGGCCGAGGTCGCCGAGAAGGTGTATTCGTTGCAGCGGTCGCCGACCTGGATCCTGCCGAAGCCGGACCGGCACTACACCCCGCGGGAGCGATGGGCCTTCGCCCGGATCCCGTGGGCCAAGCGGCTGTACCGGACGCGACTGTGGCTGCGCAGCGAGTCGAACATCTCGGTGATCGAGAACGGCAGCGACAAGACCCGAGAGTTCACCGATGTCGCGCGAAAACTCCTGGACAACTCAATCGCCGACGAGAAGTTGCGGGCAGCGCTCACCCCCGACCACCCGCTGGGCTGCAAGCGGCTGGTGTTCTCCTCGGACTACCTGCCCGCGCTGGCTCGACCCAACGTCGAAGTGGTGACCAGCCCGGCCCGCGCCCTGCGCGCCCGATCGGTGGTCACCGAGGACGGCACCGAGTGTGAGGTCGACGTCGTGGTGTGCGCCACCGGATATGCCGCCGCGGACTATCTCGGTCAGATCGAGGTGACCGGTGAGGGTGCCACCACACTCAAGCAGGCCTGGCGCGACGGGCCGCGTGCCTACCTCGGTATGGCGATGCCCGGCTTCCCCAACTTCTTCATGCTCTACGGGCCCAACACCAACGTCGGCTCCAACAGTGTCATCTTCGTACTGGAAGCCCAAGCGCGTTATGTCGTTCGGGTGCTCAAACACCTGCGCCGCACACGCAAGTCCTACGTTGCGGTTCGGCCCGCTGCGCTGGCCGACTTCGTCACCAAGATCGACCGGTGGATGCACGGAACCGTGTGGACCACCCGCTGCAGCAACTACTTTCGTGCCGCCAACGGCCGGGTGGTCACCCAGTGGCCGCGCAGTGCCGGTGCCTTCTGGGCAATGACGCGCCGGTTCCGGGCCGCCGACTTCAGCTTCGATCCCGGCGGTTCAGCGAGGCTCGACGGAGGAGAGCCGAAGCTGGGACCGCCGGACGAACCGGTCAGTGCGGATCGAACGTGATGATCTGACGTACCGCGGCGCCGTCTGCGAGCTGGTCCATGGCCTCGTTGATCTGCTCGAGCGGCACGGTCGCCGACACCAGCTGCTCAACCGGAAGACGGCCGGCCCGCCACAACTCCACGAAGCGCGGGATGTCGCGCGCGGGGACCGCCGAGCCCAGATAGCTGCCGATCAGCGAGCGACCTTCGGCAACCAGACCCAGTGGGGACACGCTGATCCGGGCATCCGGAGGCGGCAGGCCGACGGTGATGGTGCGCCCGCCCGGCGCGGTCAGACCGATCGCGGTCTCCAGCGCAGCGGGATGACCCGCCGCCTCGATCACCACCGGGGAGCGCACGCCGGCCTCGAGTGCCTGCTGCGGGGAGTAGGTGCGGTGAGCGCCCAGCGCGGTTGCGGTGGCCAGCTTGTCCGGCAGCCGGTCGATCGCGATGACCTGTACGCCGTCGTGGGCCAGTGCGGTCAGTACCGCGGCCATCCCCACCCCGCCGAGCCCGACCACGGCCACGGTGTCACCCGGCGCCGGACGGCCGACGTTGAGCACGGCGCCGCCGCCGGTCAGCACCGCACAGCCCAGCAGGGCGGCCACCGTCGGTGGCACGTCGTCGGGTACCGGCACCGCACTGGTCTGGCTGACCACGGCGTGCGTGGCGAACCCCGAGACCCCGAGGTGGTGATAGACCGTCTGGTCGGCGCGATGCAGCCGCTGACCGCCGCCGAGCAGAGTGCCCGCGCCGTTGGCGGCGCTGCCGGGCTCACACGGCGCCAGGCCGTCGGTGGCGCACGCCGCGCAGTGGCCGCAGCGAGGCAGGAAGGTCAGCACCACCCGCTGGCCCGGCCGCACCTCGGTGACCCCGGTGCCGACCGCTTCGACGATGCCGGCGGCTTCGTGGCCGAGCAGCATCGGCACCGGCCGCACCCGGTTGCCGTCGACCACCGACAGATCCGAGTGACAGACCCCGGCGGCCTCGACCCGCACCAGCAGCTCACCCTCGCCAGGCGGGGCCAGCTCCAGCTCTGTCACCGCCAGCGGGCGCGAGGCGGCATAGGGACGCGGCGCCCCGATCCGCTCCAGCACCGCCCCGCGGATGGTGGTCATGCTGGAATACAACCATGAGTTCGGACGCAGCGGTCCCGCCCGCCCCGGAGGGGTTGACCAGCCGCGACTTTCCGGTGCACTGGCCGGTCCTGACCCGCTGGGCCGACAACGACATGTTCGGTCACCTCAACAACGCGGTCTACTATCAGCTGTTCGACACCGCGATCAACGGCTGGATCGCCGCGCATGGCCCCGGCATCGACCCGGTCACAATGCCCGAGCTGGGAGTGGTGGCCGAATCGGGTTGCCGGTTCCTGGGCGAACTCGCCTTCCCGGACCGGCTCGCGGTGGGGCTGGCCGTCACGCGGTTGGGCCGCAGCAGCGTCACCTATCGGCTCGCGCTGTTCCGGGCCGCGGGGAGCGAAGTTGGCACCGGCGCCGAACCGCTCGCCGCGCTCGGGCACTGGGTGCACGTCTATGTCGACCGCGCCACCCGGCGGCCGGTGCCGATCCCCGACGGGATTCGCGCGCTGCTGGCCACCGCCCAGGTTTAGCTCGGCGGCCGTTTCGTCGGTGGCTATGCTCGGCGGGTGCCGCTCGTGAGCAAGACCGTCGAAGTCGCCGCCAACGCCGCCACGATCATGGGGATCGTCGCCGACTTCGAGGCGTACCCGCAGTGGAACGAAGAGGTCAAAGGGATCTGGGTGCTGGCCCGTTACGACGACGGCCGGCCCAGCCAGCTGCGGCTGGACGCGTCCTACTCCGGTTTCGACGGGACCTTCATCCAGGCCGTCTACTACCCCAGTGACACTCAGATCCAGACCGTGTTGCAGCAGGGCGATCTGTTCAGCAAGCAGGAGCAGTTGTTCTCGGTGGTCGAGATCGGCTCGACCACGTTGCTCACCGTCGACATGAACGTCGAGACTCAGATGTCGGTACCCAAGCCGATGCTCAAGAAGGCCTTCAGCAACGCGCTGGACTATCTGGCCGACAATCTCAAACTGCGCGCCGAAGAACTGGCTTCGGGCTAGCACGAAGCGGGAGACCCGAATTGAGCCACGCAACCGTCGATCCCGCCGAGCAGCCCTACCGCGCTCGTCGACAGAACTGGGTCAACCAGCTGGACCGGCATGCGCTGATGAAACCGGAGGCTCCGGCACTGCGGTACCTGGGCCAGACCACCACCTGGTCGCAGCTGCGTGAGCGGGTGGGCGCGCTGGCCGACGCCCTGAGCCGTCGCGGGGTCCGCGCCGGTGACCGAGTGATGATCCTGATGCTCAACCGCACCGAATTCGTCGAGTCGGTGCTGGCCGCGAACATGCTGGGTGGGATCGCCGTTCCGGTCAACTTCCGGCTCACCCCACCGGAGATCGCCTACCTGGTCACCGACTGCGAGGCCAAGGTACTGATCACCGAACCGGCGCTGGTGCCGGTCGCCACCGGTGTGCGAGAGCTGCCCGGGGTGCGGGAGACCCTGAAAACCATAGTGGTGGCCGCAGCGCCGGCAGACGAAGCGACGGGCCTGCTCGGCTACGAAGACCTGATCAACGAGACCGGCGAACCGCACGCCCCGGTGGACATTCCCAACGATTCGCCGGCCCTGATCATGTACACCTCGGGGACCACCGGCCTGCCCAAGGGCGCGGTCCTCACCCACACCAACCTGGTCGGTCAGACGATGACCGCGCTGCACACCGCCGGCACCGGTACCGCGGACGTGGCCTTCATCGGAGTGCCGTTCTTCCATATCGCCGGTGTGGGCAACCTGCTGCCCGGCATGTGGCTGGGCATCCCGACCGTCATCAACCCGCTGGGTGCGTTCGACGCCGGCCAACTGCTCGACGTATTGGCCGCCGAGCGGGTCACCGGCATCTTCTTAGTGCCGGCCCAATGGCAGGCGGTCTGCGCCCAGCAGCAGGCCAACCCGCGCGACATCCGGTTGCGCACCATGTCGTGGGGCGCGGCGCCGGCCTCCGACGCCTTGCTGCGGCAGATGGCGGAGACCTTCCCCGACACCAAGATCCTGGCGGCCTTCGGGCAGACGGAGATGTCGCCGGTCACCTGCATCCTGCTCGGCGAGGACGCCACCAGAAAGCTCGGTTCCGTCGGCACCGTCATCCCGACCGTCTCCGCCCGGGTCGTCGACGAGCAGATGAACGACGTCGCCGTCGGCGAGGTGGGCGAGATCGTCTACCGGGCGCCCACCTTGATGAGTGGCTATTGGAACAATCCGGAAGCCACCGCCGAAGCCTTTGCCGGTGGCTGGTTCCATTCCGGCGATCTGGTCCGGATGGACGAAGAGGGCTACGTCTGGGTGGTCGACCGCAAGAAGGACATGATCATCTCCGGCGGCGAGAACGTGTACTGCGCCGAAGTCGAGAACGTGCTGGCCGATCACCCCGACATCGCCGAGGTCGCCGTTATCGGCCGCCCGCACGAGAGATGGGGCGAGGTACCGATAGCGGTCGCCGCGCTGTCTCGGGCGGGCCTCACCCTGGCCGACCTAGACGATTTCTTGACTCAACGGCTGGCTCGCTACAAGCACCCGAAGGCACTCGAGATCGTCGACGCCCTGCCGCGCAACCCGGCCGGGAAAGTGCTCAAAACCGAACTCCGCATTAACTATGGGACGGCTCAGGGATCTGAGTAGGCCAGCCCCCGAAGCGATGCCGCCCGAAACAGCGATGAGTGAGGTCGCGGCACGTTACTCTCCGGTAGGAAACCCGGGCAGGTTCCTCTCGTTCGATGTCCCTCTCACGCAGCCATCAGGTATGGTCCGATGGTCGCCAAGGGCACTTCGGGCCGATAAGGTGACGCGGGTCTCGCTGAACGACGGACGGGAGAAGACACTGTGCCACGCGGTTCCTTGCTGAGTCGTGCGGCGGGATTTCTGGTGAGGGGGGTGGTGTGACCGCTCCAGCGCGTCCCCGCGTCGCCGACTTCCTCCGGGATCGAGTGCTGCCGCCGCTGATCATGGTCGGCGGATTCTTCAGAATGTGTGCTCTGGCCGCCCGTGCGCTTTTCGTACGCCCATTCCAATGGCGTGAGACGCTGCAGCAGGGCTGGTTCATCACCAGCGTCGCCATCATTCCGACCATCGCGGTCGCCATTCCGCTCACCGTGCTGCTGGTCTTCACGCTGAATATTCTGTTGGCGCAGTTCGGTGCTGCCGACGTTTCGGGCGCCGGAGCGGGCATCGCCGCGGTCACCCAGCTGGGTCCGCTGGTCACCGTGCTGGTGGTCGCCGGCGCCGGGTCCACCGCGATCTGTGCCGACCTGGGTGCCCGCACCATCCGCGAAGAGATCGACGCGATGGAGGTGCTCGGCATCGACCCGATCCATCGACTGGTGGTGCCCCGGGTGATCGCCGCGACGATGGTGGCGCTGCTCCTCAACGCGTTGGTGATTGTGATCGGCCTGACCGGCGGCTTCCTGTTCGGCGTTTACCTGCAGAACGTGTCCGGCGGTGCCTACCTGTCCACGTTGACTCTGCTCACCGGTTTGCCCGAGGTGATCATCTCGACGGTGAAAGCCAGTGTGTTTGGACTTATCGCCGGCCTGGTCGGTTGCTACCGGGGACTTACCGTCCGCGGCGGCTCCAAGGGCCTGGGCACTGCCGTGAACGAAACAGTCGTGCTGTGCGTGCTTGCGTTGTTCGCCGTGAACGTGGTGCTGACCACCATCGGCGTGAAGTTCGGAACGGGGACCTGACATGTCGACATCGGCAGTAGTCCGGGGCCGCTTTCCCGGGCTGGTTGCGAACTACCAGCGGTACGTCGGGATGGCCGGCCGCGGGCTCGAAAGAAGTGGCCGGCTCGGCTGGTTCTCGCTGACCGCCATTCGGCAGATCCCTTGGTCGCTGCGCCGGTACCGCACCGAGACGCTGCGCCTGGTCGCCGAATTGGGCATGGGCACCGGCGCCATGGCCGTGATCGGCGGCACCGTCGCCATCATGGGCTTCGTGATGCTGGCCGGCGGCTCGCTGATCGCGATCCAGGGATTCACCTCGCTGGGCAACATCGGTGTGGAGACCTACACCGGTTTCGCCGCGGCCCTGGTCAACGTCCGCGTGGTCGGACCGGTCAACGCCGGTATCGCATTGGCTGCGACGGTCGGAGCGGGCGCGACCGCCGAACTCGGCGCGATGCGCATCAGTGAGGAGATCGACGCCCTCGAAGTGATGGGTATCAACTCGATCGCCTACCTGGTGTCCACCCGTGTGGTTGCCGGCTTCACCGTGATCATCCCGCTGTACGCGCTCGCGCTGATCATGGCGTTCGCCGCACCGCAGATCGTCACCACACTGTTCTTCGGTCAGTCGTCGGGCACCTACGACCACTACTTCCGAACGTTCTTGCGGCCAGACGATGTGTTCTGGTCGTTCATCGAGACCATCCTGATCGCGGTGGTGGTCATGGTCACGCACTGTTATTACGGCTTCAACGCCAGCGGCGGTCCGGTCGGCGTCGGCGCCGCGGTGGGCCAGTCGATGCGGCTGTCCCTGATCACGGTGCCCACAGTCGTGCTGCTCGCAGCGTTGGCGCTCTACGGCGTCGACCCCAACTTCAACCTAACGATGTGACGCGCATGGCAACCGGTAAGCAGAACAACGTGCACAACCCGCCGTTCCGGCTCGCGGGCGTGGTGACCTTCGCGGTCCTCGCGCTGATCGGCGGGCTGGTCTATGGCCAGTTCCGCGGTGCCTTCACCAAGACGACGTCGCTGACGATGGTGGCCCCGCGCGCCGGCCTGGTGATGGATCCGGGTGGTCCGGTGACCTACAACGGCGTCCAGATCGGTCGCGTCGCGGAGATTGCGCCGACGGAGTACGAGAACAAGCCGGCCGCCAAGTTCACCCTCGACGTGAACCCCAAGTACATCAAGCTGATCCCGTCCAACGTCAAGGCCGACATTCTGGCCACCACGCTGTTCGGCAACAAGTACGTGTCGCTGACCGCGCCGGAACATCCCGCCCGGGAACGCATCACCACCAAGAGCATCATCGCGACCTCGGTGACGACGGAGCTCAACACGCTGTTCGAGACCGTCAACAACCTGTCGGAGCACGTCGACCCGATCAAACTGAACCTGACGCTGCACGCCGCAGCCGAGGCGTTGACCGGGTTGGGTGACAAGCTCGGCGAATCGCTGGTCAACGGCAACGCAATTCTCGACGACGTCAACGCGCGGATGCCTTCGTTCCGCCGCGACCTCAAGGGCTTCGCAACCCTGGGCGAGGTCTACGCCGACGGTGCGCCGGACCTGATCGGCTTCCTGGACACCTCGGTCGTGACGGTCAAGACGATCACCACTCAGCAGAAGGAACTGGACGCCGCATTGCTGGGCGCCGCCGGGGTGGGCAACCTCGGGGCCGATGTCACCCAGCGGTTCGGGCCGTACTTCCGTGCGCAGTTCTCCGACCTGGTCCCGGTGTCGGCACTGCTGGACGAGTACAGCCCGGAGTTGTTCTGCGCCATCCGCAACCTCGCCGAAGGCGCCCCGAAGGTCTACGAGTTCCTGGGCGGCGACGGCTACGCGCTCGACACCGTCAGTGAACTCGTCGGACCGGCCAACCCGTACGTCTATCCCGAGAACCTGCCGCGTTACAACGCTCGCGGTGGCCCAGGCGGTGCGCCGGGCTGCTGGCAGGAGATCACCCACGACTTCTGGCCGGCGCCTTACCTGGTGGCCGACACGGGAGTAAGCCAAGCGCCGTACAACCACTTTGATACCGGATCTCCCCTGGCCATTGATTACGTCTGGGGTCGCCAAGTCGGGGATTACACGATTAACCCATGAACATCACCAGAACCGCCCTCAAACTCGGCGCCGTCGGCTCGGTGCTGCTGCTCTTCACGGTCGGCCTCGTCGTGGTCTTCGGGCAGATCCGGTTCGACCGGACGGCTCGGTACTCCGCAGAATTCAGCAACGCCAGCGGCCTGCGGCAGGGACAGTTCGTCCGCGCTTCCGGCGTGGAAATCGGCAAGGTCAAGAAGGTCCGGCTGGTCGACGGCGGTCGTCGGGCAGTGGTGGACTTCGACGTCGACCGCTCCCTGCCGCTGTTCCAGTCGACCACCGCACAGATCCGCTACTCCGACCTCATCGGCAATCGCTACCTGGAGCTCAAGCGGGGCGAGGGCGAAGGCGCCGACCAGCGCCTGCCCATGGGCGGTTTCATCCCCGCTTCCCGCACCGAGCCCGCGCTGGACCTGGACGCGCTGATCGGCGGTTTCAAGCCGGTGTTCCGGGCGCTGGACCCGGAGAAGATCAACACCATCGCGTCGACCATCGTCACGGTTTTCCAGGGCCAGGGCGGCACCATCAACGACATCCTGGAACAGACCGCTCAGCTGACCGCCCACATCGCCGACCGGGATGCGGCCATCGGCGAGGTCGTCAAGAACCTGAACGTGGTGCTGGACACCGCGGTTCGCCATCGCCAGACCTTCGACGAGACGGTCGACAACTTCGACAAACTGGTCAAGGGGTTGAACAACAACGCCACCGGCTTGGCGAACGGCACCGCCGAATTCGGTAACGCCGCCGGCAACCTCGCGGATCTGCTGGCCGACAACCGCAAGCAGCTGCACAGCATCTTCCCGGTGGCCGGTCCGGAGCCGCCAGACCGACTCAACGATGTCGACGAACTGCTGCAGAAGATCCCCAAGGCGTTGAAGCTGATCGGACGCACCGGTGTCTACGGTGACTTCTTCAACTTCTACATCTGCGACGCGACCATCAAGCTGCCCGGCTTGCAGCCTGGCGGACCGGTGCGACACGTCCGGTTGTGGCAGCAGCCGACGGGGAGGTGCACGCCCCAGTGAGGACTCTGGAACCGCCCAACCGGGCACGGATCGGCATCATCGGCGTCGCGACGCTGGCGTTGGTAACCCTGGTGGGTCAGACCTTCACCACGGTGCCGATGCTCTTCGCCGAGCCGAGTTATTTCGGGGAGCTCTCGGACACCGGCGGCCTGACCGCCGGCGACAAGGTGCGCATCTCGGGCGTCGACGTCGGCAAGGTCCAAGACCTGTCGATCGCCGGCGACCACGTCCTGGTGAAGTTCTCGGTCGGGGCCAACCCGATCGGCAGCGACAGCGTGATCGGTGTCAAGACCGACACCATCCTGGGCCGCAAGGTTCTGTCGATCGAGCCCAAGGGCGAGCGCCGCATCGCGCCGCAGGCAGTCCTGCCGCTGGGCCAGAGCACCACGCCCTACCAGCTCTACGATGCGGTCTTCGACGCCACCAAAGCCGCATCCGGCTGGGATATCGACACGGTCAAGAAGTCGCTGAAGGTGCTGTCGGAGACGGTCGATGAGACCTATCCGGACTTGAGCGCCGCGCTGGACGGCGTCGCGAAGTTCTCCGACACCATCGGCAAGCGTGACGACGAGATCACCCACCTGCTGGCGCAGACCAACCAGGTCGCGAGTGTGATCGGCGACCGCAGCAGCCAGATCGACGCCCTGCTGCGCAACACCCAGACGCTCTCGGCCGCGGTCAACCAGCGTAGCCAGGCGATCTCGGCATTGCTGGGCAACATCGCCTACTTCGGCGAACAGGTTCAGGGCTTGGTCCGTGACAATCCGGGCCTGGATCTGAACCACGTGTTCGAAGAGGCCTCCAACATCACCGACATGTTAGTCAAGCGCCAAGACGACCTGCGGGAGATGTTCACGATCCTGGGCAGGTACCTGACGATCGTCAATGACGCGATCGCCTCGGGTCCCTACTTCAAGGTCTCGACGCTGAACCTGATCCCGTACTGGATCCTGCAGCCGTGGGTCGACGCAGCCTTCAAGAAGCGCGGCATCTCGCCGGAGGAGTTCTGGCGCAACGCCGGCCTGCCGGAGTTCCGTTACCCCGACCCCAACGGGACCAGGTTTGCCAATGGTGCGCCGCCGCCCGCTCCGCAGGTGATCGAAGGCACGCCCGAGCACCCGGGGCCGGCTGTCGCGCCCGGATCGCCGTGCTCGTACGCACCTGCCGCCGGCATGTTCCCGACTCCAGGCAACCCGCTGCCGTGTGCCAACCTGGACCCGAATGACGGCCCGTTCGGACGGAGCGGACCGTACCCGGGCCCGACCGATGTGTTGGTCTCGCCGGCAAACCCGGATGGCATCCCGTCGTCGCCGGGCATCTCGATCGCCGGACGTCCGGGCGAGACGCCGCCGTTGGTGCCGGGCACCCCGGTTCCGATGCCCGACGCCAACCCCGGCGGTCGCACCGAGCCCATTGGTCCGGTCGCCGGTCCGGCTCCTGCCAACCCGGGCGCGGCACCGCCGCCGGCACCCAGGGCGCCCGGTCCGCCGGCGCCTCCCGGACCCGGCAACCAGCTACCGGCACCGTTCATCACGCCTGGTGAAGGCGGCAACAGCCAGCCCGGTGGCGGCGGTGGCGCAAGGGGGAGTGAGCGTCCGTGAGTACCGTCTTTGATGTTCGCAACCTGCGACTGCCGGAGCGGTCGCGGACGACGGTGATCGTCGGATCGCTGCTGCTGGCACTGGCGCTGGTGGCCGGCTTCGGGGGAGTGCAGCTCTTCCGCAAGCTCAACAGCACCTCCGTCGTCGCCTACTTCCCGCAGACCGATGCGTTGTACCCCGGTGACGCGGTACAGATCATGGGCGTTCGGGTGGGAGCGATCGACAAGATCGAGCCTGCCGGCGACAAGATGAAGGTGACGCTGCACTACAACAGCAAGTACAAGGTGCCCGCTGACGCCAAGGCGATCATCTTGAACCCCACCCTGGTCGCGTCGCGGACCATTCAGCTGGAGCCGCCGTACCGCGGTGGGGCCGTGCTGGCCAACAAGGCGGTGATCCCCGAGGACCGCACCGAGGTGCCGGTCGAATGGGACACGTTGCGTAACGATGTCACCAATATCATCAACAAGTTGGGCCCGACGCCCGAGCAGCCCAAGGGGCCGATCGGCGACGCCATCGAATCGTTCGCCGATGGACTCTCTGGCAAGGGCCAGGAGATCAACACGGCGTTCGACAGCCTCTCGGACGCCCTGACCGCCCTGAACAAGGGCCGCGGTGACTTCTTCGCGGTGGTCCGCAGCCTGTCGTTGTTCGTCAAGGCGCTTGACCACAACGACCAGCAGTTCGTCGCGCTGAATCATGACCTGGCCAAGTTCACCAGCAACCTGAACAGCACCGACCAGGCACTGGCAACGGCTACCGACCAGTTCTACGCCACCATGACGATCATCAAGGCGTTCTTGAACCAGAACGCAAAGCCGTTGGTGCACACCATCAACAACGTGGCAGAGGTGACGACGGCGATCACGCAACCGGATGCGCTGGACGGCTTCGAGACCGCCCTGCACATCCTGCCGAACGTGCTGGCCGGCGTGGACGAGATCTACCACCCGGCGCAGGGCATGGTCCTCGGCTCCCCGGTCATCGTGAACTTCGCCAACCCGATGGAGTTCATCTGCAGCGCGATTCAGGCCGGCAGCCGCCTGGGCTACCAGGATTCCGCTGAGCTGTGCGCGGAATACCTGGCACCGGTTGCCGACGCGATCAAGTTCAACTACTTGCCGTTCGGTATCAACATCTGGACCAGCGCCTACACCACGCCCAAGGAGATCGCCTACTCCGAGCCGCGGCTGCAGCCGCCGCCGGGGTACAAGGACACCACGGTCCCGGGCATCTGGGTGCCGGACACCCCGACGTCGCACCGCAACACCCAGCCGGGATGGATCACCGCGCCCGGAATGCAGGGTGTGGAACCTGGGCATGACACCGCGCGACTGCTGACCCCGGAATCGTTGGCGCAGTTGATGGGTGGACCCGACCCTGCTCCGGTCGACTCGCAGTTCCAGACGCCGCCCGGCCCGCCCAACTCGTATGACGAATCCGCCGGCCCGCTGCCGTTCATCGGCCAGCCGCCCGGGGTGGCGCCGATCGCGCCGCCTCCGCCGGGACCGAACGTGATTCCGGGGCCGGCAGTACCGCTGCCGCCGCGAGGTGACGGCTGATGAGACGGAGGACAGCGATGAACACGGTCAGCCGCCGCGGCTGGCAGGCGCTGGTGCTGCTGATGGCCGCACTGACGCTGAGTTCTTGCAGCAGCTGGCGCGGTATCGCCAACGTGTCGTTGCCGGGTGGCCCGGGTAGTGGTCCCGGTGCCTACACGGTGTACGTCCAGGTGCCGGACACCTTGGCGCTCAACGGCAACAGCCGGGTCCTGGTCGCCGACGTGTTCGTCGGCGCCGTGGAGCGGATCGAGCTCAAGAACTGGGTCGCCACCCTCAAGCTGAGGCTGAACAAGGACGTTCACCTGCCGCGCAATGCCACGGCGAAGATCGGCCAGACCAGCCTGTTGGGGTCGCAGCACATCGAGCTGCGGGCCCCGGAGAACCCGGAGGGTGAACTCCGCAACGGCGACACGATCGGCCTGAGCAGTTCATCGTCCTACCCGACGATCGAACGGACGCTGGCAGGGCTGGCGCTGCTGCTGCAGCGCGGTGGGTTGTCGGACTTGGACACCATCACCACGGAGTTCGCCGCCCTGTCCAACGGACGGGGCGACCAGATCCGCGCGTTCCTGACCAAGCTGGACACGTTCATCGGCAGTCTGAACGATCAGCGTGAGGACATCACCCGCGCGATCGACTCCGGCAACCGGTTGCTGAGCTACTTCGGTGCGCATAACGACAGCATCGAGAAGGCGCTGACCGACTTCCCGCCGCTGTTCAAGTACTTCAACGCGCAGCAGGCGGTCTTCATCAACGCCGTCGACGCCCTGGGCGCGATGGGCACCCAGGTCAACCAGCAGATCGCACCCGCGCGGTCCGACCTGCACCAGGTGCTGACGTCATTCCAGTGCCCCGCACGGGAACTGCGCAAGTCGGGGCCGTATCTGCCCGACCTGCTGCAGGTGATGATCACCGCGCCGTATCACGTCGACGGTGCCTTCAAGGCCGTCCGCGGCGACTTCATCAACACTTCCCTGGTGGTTGACCTCAGCTACGCGTCCATCGACAACGCGATCCTGACCGGAACCGGTTTCTCCGGGATGCTGCGGGCGTTGGAGCAGTCCTTCGGCCACGACCCCGAGAAGATGATCCCGGACGTTCGGTACACGCCGAACCCGGCTACCGCACCCGGCGGTCCATATGTGGAAAGGGCTGACCGGAATTGCTGAAACCTCAGATCAAGCGTCAACTGGTCATCTTCAGCGTCCTGACCGCTGTAGCTCTGTTGGTGTTGGGTGTCTACTACCTGCGGTTGCCCACCATGGCAGGCCTGGGCCAGTACTCGCTCAAGGCGGACCTGCCCGAGGCGGGCGGTCTGTACAAGACCGCAAACGTCACGTACCGCGGCACCATCATCGGTCGGGTCACCAGCGTCGAACCGACCGAGACCGGGGCACAGGCCACGTTCCAGATCTCCAGCAAGTACAAGATCCCCGCCGATGCCAGTGCCAACGTGCACTCCGTGTCGGCGATCGGTGAGCAGTACCTGGATCTGGTGTCGAGCGGTAACCCGGGTCAGTACCTCAAGCAGGGCCAGACGATCACCACGGGCACGGTCCCGGCGGCGATCGGCCCGGCGCTGGACACCGCAAACCGTGGATTGGCGGCGTTGCCGACCGGCAAGATCTCGGCCCTGCTCGACGAGACCGCGACGGCGGTCGGCGGTTTGGGCCCGTCATTGCAGCGTCTCGTCGATGCGACCCAGGCGATCGTGGGCGACTTCAAGGCGAACCTCGCCGACGTCGACGACATCGTGGAGAAGTCCGCGCCGATCATCGAGAGTCAGACGGAATCCAGCGACTCCATTCACCAATGGGCACGCAACCTGAACATCCTGGCCAGCCAGGCGGCCAGCCGCGAAGACACGGTGAAACACATCGTCACGGATCTGCCGCCGCTGGTAGACCAGGTGCACACGGTGTTCAGCGAGACGAAAGACTCGCTGCCGCAACTGATGGCCAACATGGCGATCCTGACCGAGATGTCCAAGCGCTACAACCGGAACACCGAGCAGGTGTTGGTCTTCCTTCCCCAGGCCGGCTCGATCATCCAGACCGTCAGCTCCACCTACCAGGGCCGGGCGTCCCTGGGCGTTGCGCTGGGCGCGTTCCCAGGACCGATCTTCCCGGTTCCGGTTCCGGGCCTGAGCCTGAACTCACCACCGCCGTGCCTTACCGGCTATCTGCCGGCATCGGAGTGGCGAGCGTTCGCGGACACCACCCCCGCAGAACTCCCGGATGTCTCCTGCCGGATTCCGCAGGACACCCCGGCGAACAACGTTCGCGGCGTGCGCAACATCCCGTGTGTGGACGTGCCCGGTAAGCGGGCCCCCACCCCCAAGGAATGCCGCAGTGACAAGCCGTACGTTCCGCTGGGTACCAACCCGTGGTACGGCGACCCGAACCAGATCCGGAACTGCCCGGCTTTGGGCGCACGCTGTGACCAGCCGGTCGAGCCGGGGCACGTGATTCCGGCACCGTCGGTCAACACCGGCCTCAACCCGCTACCCGCGAATATGGTGCCGGGGACGCCCCCGCCGACCAGTGATCCGCTGTCCCGGCCGGGGACGGGTAGCGTGCAGTGCAACGGGCAACAACCGAACCCCTGCATCTACACCCCCGGTGGGGGACCAGCCGCGATCTACAATCCGCAGAGTGGCCAGGCGGTGGGGCCAGACGGCGTCGAATACTCCGTCGAGAACTCGATGAACTTAGGAGACGACGCATGGAAGGGGATGCTGGCGCCGTTCCGCTGAGCACGGACGAGGACCAGCAGACCGCAGAGCTCTCGGCGCGGGACGCGCTGGACGCGGAGAACGTAGTGACGGAGACCGAACCGGAGATTCCGGAGGAGTCGACCGACTCGGTGGCGGTAGCCGCCGCACCGGCACTGTCGCGTCTCGGCCGTCGCCAGCAGGCGGGTATCTGGGTGCTGTTACTGCTGTTGGCTGCCGGCTTGGTGGCCGCCGGGTTCGTCGGCCTTCGCGACCACGCCGCGAGCCAGGTCATGGCCCGGGACAACGCCGAAGCCCTTGAGGCTGCCAAAACCTGCGTCCTCGCGACCCAGGTCCCGGACCCGGGCGATGTCTCGCTGTCCCAGCAGAAGATGCTCAACTGCGCGGCCGGGGAGTTCCGTACCCAGGCCACGCTGTACGCCCAGATCCTTCCGCCCGCCTACCAGGCGGCGAAGGTGCACGTGGAGCTCACCGAGATGGGCGCCGCCGTGGAGCGGAACAACCCGGACGGTTCGATCGACATCCTGGTGGCGTTCCGCGTCAAGGCCGACAACGTCGAGGCCAAGGGCAAAGAGGTCGGCTACCGGCTGCGGGCCCAGATGGTTCGGGACGACGGCCAGTTCCGGATCGCCAAGCTCGACCAGGTGGCCCGGTGACCAAGACAGTGGCCGACGCGCCGAGTCCTGAGCCGACAAGGTGGCGGACCCGCGCAACGGCGCTCGCAATCGACCTGCTGCCCGGGTTGGCAGTCATGGCGAGCGTCGGGATGCTCGCCCTGTGCTTTCCGTCGGGCAGCGTTTGGCGGTGGATCGCGACGGGAATCGCCGGGTTGGTGTTTCTGACGGCCGCGGCCAACCGGATCCTGCTGCCCGCAGTTGCCGGCTGGAGCCTGGGACGTGCGTTCACCGCCGCCAAGGCCGTCGGTGACGACGCGGAGGCCAACCCGCCGGGGCGGCGACAGCCACCGACGAACATCCGAGTACTGGCGGTGGGGGCATTCGTGGCTGCGGCCGCGGTGAGTCTGGTCGCTGCTGCCACGGCGTACTTCGCGGTCTACCAGAACGACCACAAGTCGGACGTGGCCAAGGCCGAGATCGCCCGACAGGGTCCGAAGATCGTGGCGGACATGTTGTCGTACGACCCGGAGACCTTGCAGGCGGACTTCGATCGAGCGCAGTCGTTGGCCACCGAGAAGTATCGCCAGCAGCTGGTTCCCCAGCAGGACGCGATCCGCGACGCCAAGCCGGTTCCGAACTTCTATCGGGTGACCGATGGCGCGGTGGTCAACGCCGCCCCCCATCGCGCCACCATGCTGCTGTTCTTACAGGGCCAGCGCGGCACACCCGGCAAGGAGCGGCTGATCAGCGCGACGGTTGAGGTGGCGTTCGTGCAGACGTCGGGAACCTGGCGCGTCGACGGTCTTGATGTCGTCAGTAAGCCGCTGCCCGCCGAGGGGGACAAATGAGTCCGCGCCGCCGCGTTTCCAGCGACGCGCCGCCGCTCTTCGTCGACCAGGCGGTCTCCCGGCGCCGGCGGCTGCCGCGGGTTATCGCGAGTGCGCTGGCGCTGGCCGCTGCCGCCATCGCGGTCTGTTCCTGGACGCTGTTCACCCACGAGCAGCACCTGCGCGCCGAGCGCAAGGACAACGAGGCGCTGGTGGCGGTCAGGTCGTTCATGACCATGTTCACCTCGCCGGATCCGTTCCACGCCAACGACTACCTCGCCAGCGTCATCGACCACGCCACCGGTGACTTCGCGAAGCAATACCAGGAAAAGGCCAATCAGATCCTGGTCGCGGTGGCACGGAGTGAGCCGACCACCGGGGTGGTCAGGGCCGCCGGTGTCGAGCGGTGGAACGACGATGGCAGCGTCAGCATGCTGGTGGCCGTCGAGAACAGCGGCAAGTCACCGGACGGCAAGCACGATGTCAAGGTGGCAACCCGCTGGCTCGCAACAGCGCAGAAGGAAGGGGACCAGTGGAAGATCAGCAATCTGAACCAGGTGCTGTGACCGGCGTGCCCTCCGGGGCAGAGGTCGATCCGGAGATCGATCCCACCGCTGAACCGACGGACGACCTCGAACCGACGGACGACACCACCGAGGCGGAATCGGAGGCCGAAGCCGAGACCGAGGAGACGGTCGAGGCCGATCAGGTGGCGGAGAATCGCCCGGGGCGGCCCAAGGTCGCTGGCCGGCTTGTCGCCGCGGTTTCAGCCGCGGCCTTCGTGGGCGCGGCCGCGTTCGCGGGCGCCGCAGCGTATCCATATCTTCTCGACCGGGCAGAGGTGGCCACCAAACTCGACATCGCCAGGACTGCGGCCAGGGCGATCCACACGCTGTGGAACTACACCCCGGAAAACATGGACTCCCTTCCGGATCGCGCCGCGGTCTATCTCAGCGGCGACCTGGAAGCCCAGTACCGCAAGTTCATTGACGCCATCGCGGACAGCAACAAGCAGGCGAAGGTCACCGATACCACCGAGATCGTCGGCGCGGCCGTCGAGAGCCTCAATGGTCCGGAGGCGACCGTGATCGTCTACACCAACACCACGGCAACCACTGAACTGAGCAAGTCGATCCCGCAGATCAAGTACCTGACCTACCGGCTCTTCATGAAGCGCGACCAGAACCGGTGGGTGGTCACCAGGATGCCCACAATCACCTCGCTCGACCTCACCCCGCGCCTTCAGGGCTAGCGCAGGCCGGGTCAAGGTAGCGGGGAGGCATGCCGATCACGTCGCCGTTGTCTCAGCGGCGCACGGTGGTCGCCTTGCTGCTGCTGACCTTCGCCACCGGCCTCGTCGATGCGATCAGCGTCTTGATTCTGGGGCGCGTGTTCGTGGCCAATATGACCGGCAACGCGATCTTCCTGGGATTCCTGTTCGTCCCCGGAACCGGATTCGATCTGACCGCCGCGATCGTCGCGGTAGCGGGCTTCCTGCTGGGCGCCGTCATCGGCGGGCGACTGTTTCGGATCTTCGGCGAACGGAGACCCCGCGACTGGCTCACGATTGCACTCGGTCTGGAGGCGGTGATGCTCCTGGTGCTGGCCGCCCTGGCCGGATGGGGAGTGTTGGGCTACTACGACGCCAGCAAGCAACTCCTGATCGCCGGGCTCGCGGTCGCGTTCGGCGTGCAGAACTCGACAGCCCGCCAGTTCGGTATCCAGGAGCTGTACACCACGGTTCTCACGTCGACGATCGTCGGTATCGGGGTGGACAGCCGGTTGGCCGGAGGGACCGGCGAACGCGGAAAGCTACGCTACGGCGTTGTTTTCGTGATGATCCTCGGAGCCGTCATCGGCGCAACCCTGACCCATGTCGTGGTGGCCCCGGTCATCGCGATCGCAGGGATCGTGGTGCTGGCGAGCCTGGCGCTGTTTCGATACGGCTAGCGGGGGCGCCGATCAGGAGCCGCCGTACTCCGGGCGCAAGATCGAGCTGAGCGCCGACAGCGGGATGTGTGCCTGCACGTTGCCGCCGTCCATGTTCCACTGCATCTGGTTGTACTGGATCGGACTGTCGTGGCCCACCGGGTAGTCGGGCATGTAGAGAATCAGTTCATCGGGGGTCAGGGCCCAGGCCCGATAGCCGCCGGAGAACACCTTGTCGGGGGTGAAACGTTCTGCGACAAAGGGGTAGTCGCCGGGCCGATGCTCCCAGAACGCCCGATCCAGGGCCTCCACGATGTAGGGCTCGCCCAGCTGCGGGATCATGGCCAGGGGATCGACCCCGGGCTTGGTGATGTCGGCCAGCTGCAGCTGTCGGCCACCAGAGCCCATGTTGAAGGTGAAGGTCCGGTAGGCGTTATTGATGTAGGGACCTTCAGCGTGGTAGTCCTCGTGGAAGACCGTGGTCAGCGCATTGCCGTGCTGGAAGATCTCGTAGTTCTCGTTGCCCCAGCTGTCGACGACCATCGATACACCCTTGGTGCGCCAATTCCCGAACAACTTGGACAGGTAGTCGCGGATCGGGGGTCCGGCGACCGGGTGGTCGACGAGGTCGCCGGGAACCGCCATCCGGATGTAACGGGTAGCCAGTCGCTCGGAGTGCACCTCTGTGGTGCAGTACCGTCCGTCCCAATTGCCGCCCAGTCCGCCGCAGAACGACGGCGCCGAAGCGCCGGCGACCGGTGCCCCGGACACCGTAGCCACCGCAAGTGCCGCGGCGAGCATGCCCGTCGCTAGCCGGGTCGCCCACATAGCCTGCCTCCTAAGGCAATTCGACTTTGCTCGCCAGCCAGCGGCCGTCGACATTCTGCATCGTCATTTTCATTCGGGTGCGGTCCACCCGCGGGTCGGGACGGGTGGTGTTGGTGATCGCCTGGTTGACCATCAACAGCACCACAACGGTGTCCTTGGAACCGGACTGCACAGCCGACTCCACCACGGTGCCCTGCGCCGTGGCCTTGTTGTCGATCAGCAGCTGCCGCAACGAAACACTGGCCTTGGAGTAGGTGTCCTTGAACTCGCCGGTGGCACCGTTGAGCACCGCGGAGAAGTCGTCGTCAACCTTGTTGGAGTCGATGCTGGTCAGCACCTGGGCGTAGTCGACCGCCGCCTGGCGCCCAGCCGCCTCCGCCGAGGAGATCCGATGTTGTTGCCACAGCGTCCATCCGAGGCCGACGACCAATCCGAATACGATGAGATAGCTGGCCGCGGCCGCCGTCAGCGGCAACAGGTCGCGACGGTTGCGCACTGGAACGGTGGCCGTCTCCTCCGGGTCGGCTTCGGCCGCTTCCTCGACGGCCTTCGACTTCGGCTCACCAGATAGGGATGCCTCGTCCTTGGCGGCCTCATCGGCCGGTTCGGCGGCGGGTTCGTCGGCGGTGCTCACCGCGGCATCTCCTTGAGCATCAGCGAGGCGGCTCGATCAGTAGTGGCGGACCGCCATATGGGGTGGGAATCGTGTAGCGGCCCTTAGGTGTCGGGTCGGTCGTAGCCGCAAGGTCGGCGCCGGGCGGGGGGCCGGCTGTATCGTCGCCCGGCGGGCGCGGGGCATTGTGGGCACCGCGGACCATTACGGACTGATCGGTGTCTCGGCAGTAGCCGTACAGGAATGGCTCGGGATAATCCGCCTCTGACGGAGGACGTCGGGGAGTCCCGTACTCGCACGCGTAGCGTGGGTAGATGTCGACCGTGGCCCATAGACCGTTCTCGTGGATGGCCGAGTCGACTGCTGCCAGCGTCGAGCCGCGATAGGTCGGGAACACCGCGTTCAGTGCCGGTGTCCGCACGTAGAGCAGCTGAGCTGCGGTGACCAGGTTGCCCAGCAGGCCCACCATGACATCGGAGTTGTCGTCGAACAGTCCGTCGACCGCAGAAAGCATCCCGGGTGCCTGGTCGAGCAGTCGCTGGTAGCCGCCGATCATCGGGCGCACGCCCTTGAGCGTCTTGTCGAGATTGCCCGCCGTCACGGCCATGCCGTTGTTGACGTCGTTGAGCATGGTCAGCACGACCCGGCTTGATTTCAGCAGACTCACTGTCTGCGGCAGAACCGAGTCCAGAGTGGACAGCAGAAACGCGCCACCGTCGACGATGTCGGTCAGCTTCTGCGGTCCCTCGCCTGTGAGGCTCAGTTCCTTCTTGACCAACTCGAGCTTGCGCGTGTCGGTCTGTGCCAGCATGCCGTCGGCGTCGGCAAGCAACTGCGAGATCGGAATGGGCGTGGTCGCCCGCTCCCGCGAGACCACACTGCCGCCGGACAGGAACGGACCGGAGTTCGACGGGGGTTCGAAGTCGATGTACTGCTCTCCAGCGGCCGACAGGCCAGAGACGCGTACCGCGCTGGCGGCGGGAATCTTCACCGTCGACGAGATATTGGCGACTGCATCGACGCCGGTGGGAGTGATGCGCAGCGACTCGATCCGGCCCACCGGAACTCCGCGCACCGACACATCCTGGTTGGGCAGCAGACCGCCGGAGTCGGGCAGCGCGATGGTGACCTGGTAGGTGGATCGGGTGGGGTTGACGCGCAAGGCACCCACCAGAAGGTACGAAACCGCGACCACCAGAGTTGTCGCCAAGGCGAGTCCCGACAGCAGGTTCTTGCGCCGGTAGCCGGTCCGCACCAGGGCCACGATGCGCCTGCTCAGTGCATCGATCATGGTGCCGATCCTTGGCCGGGCGTGCCGGGTTGCTCGGCTGCCGCTTCGGCCTCAGCAGGAGTCGGAGGCAGTGGCGGACCGACCATCATCCATGGTGCCTGCCCCATATCGGCATCGGGTCCACGGCCGACCACGCGTTCCTGCAGGCGCCACAACGTGAATTTGATCGAACCGGCCATCTTGGCCCAGTCGTAGCGCTTCGGACCGTGGAACACCGGGTCACCCTTGAACCCGGCGTCGGGCATTGAACCCCAGACGAGGCGGTCAATGCTGGCGTGCACTGAGGCGCCCCCGTTGGGCATGATCTTGATGAACGGTGCCATCAGTCGATTCAGGGAGGCCAGGCTGGTGCTCGGGTCGGTCGCCACGTCGTTCCATGCTCCGGCAAGCACGTTGGCGTCCTTGATGAAACTGTGCCCGGAATCGTCGGTCCCGGCGATGGACGGGAACCGAGCCAGCTGACGGCTGGTTGCACCCAGTTGCTCAACCAGGTCGGAGAGCTGGCTCGTGTTGTCCGCCAGTGTGTCCGTGGCGGGACCAGCGGCATTGAGCACGTCGGTCAGTGCCGCGCTCCGGGAGTCGAGCGCGTCGGCGAGCTTGCTGGTCTCCCGAAGCGCCGATTCGATCTCAACGGAACGGGCGTTGAGCTTCCCCAGCAGCTCGTTGGACTGGTTGATCAGCTTGCCAAAGGCCTTGCCTTGGTCGCCGGTCGCCTTGCCGGCCCCGTTGACCAGATTGGTGAAGTTCTGTACCGAGCCACCGTTGACCAGCAGTGCCGCCGAGCTCAGCACCGACTCGACGGTGGAGGCGGACGCGGTGGACTCCAGCCCGAGCGAGTCGCCGCCCTTGAGCAGCGGTGCCGACGGGTCGGCCGCATTCGGTGGCTTGATAGCCACGAATACGTCGCCGAGCGGGGTCGCGGACCGCAGTTCGGCGGTGCTGCCCACCGGGATCCGGACGCCGTCCATGATGCGCAGGGTGGTGACCGCGGTGTAATTGCGGGCGACCATCGACTCCATCTGGCCGACGTCGGCGCCGGAGAGCTTCACCTTGGCATGGCTGGGAAGGTTCAGGGCGTTGGCGAACACCGCTGTGATCAGATATCCACCACTGCCGACACCCGGGGCCGGCAGTGGCAGAGCGTCCAGACCGCTGGTGCCGCAGCCCGCCGCCGATGAGGCGATGACAGCACTGCACAGCAGCGCCAGGGCAGGCCGAGCTGCCCGACCTATCTGCGGCGACCGTCTACGTCGTGGTGTCACGCCTACTGTCCCATCATCGAAAGGCCGTCCAGCACATAGGTGAGGCCGAAGTCGGGGCCGTAGTCCGCCAGAGTTCCTGTTCCGCAACCTAATTGCCGAAGGTGCATCATGTTGCACAGCTCCTTGGTGCTCTGGCTGTCGATGAGGACCTTGTCGACCAACACATGAAGGCGGAACGCCCCGTTGTTGCTGTCGATTGCGTTGTAGTAGTTCTCCAAAGTGAGCGGCAGCAGGTCGAGGAGCTCGGCCAGGTCGCGCTGCTTCTCGACAAGCGTCGTCACGGCGATGTCGCCATTGAGCGCGCTCTGCTTGAGGTTGTCCCGATTCGCCTGCAGCAATGCGGTCGCCTGCGTCACGACCTCATTGAACTTGCGCCCGGTGCTGCCGGTGCCGAAGTCCTCATTAGCCAGCATCTGGCTCAACTGACGTGTGGTGGAGCCGAATTGACGCAGCTTCGCATCGTTGCGAGCGGTAGCTTCCATCAGCGAGCTCAGATTGGTGATGATCGAGGTCAACTGGTCGCCGGTCACCTCGCCACGGTCCGAACTGAGCTGCAGTGCCCGAGACAACTCACCCAATGCGGACTTGATCTTCTCGCCGTTGCCGTCGGCGATATCGGCCCCGGCGTTGATCACGTCAGCCAGCGGGCCATTGCCCTTGCCGTCGCCGCCGAGCGACTTGGAGATCTTGTCGAGCATGTCCAACACGCGATCGAAAGCCACCGGCGTCCGGGTGCGGTGCAGGCCAATGGTGGTGTGGTCCGCTAGTACCGGTCCGCCGGAATAGGCCGGAGTCAGCTCGATCTGTCGGGCGGTGAGGATCGACGTGTTGATGGTCACGGCCTGCACGTCGGCGGGAATCTTCACGCCGCGGTCGACAGTGAACTCAGCCTCAACGTACTCGCCCTTCGGGGTGACCTTCTTGACCTTGCCCACCGGCATCCCGAGCACTGCCACCACGTTGCCTTCGTACAGCCCTGCGGCGCTGTCGAATTGGGCGGTGACGTTGAGTTTCCCGCCGAACGGGTTGAAGTACTGGCCTGCCACGGCGATGAAGAGCACTGCGCCGGCGATCAGCGCCGCCACCAACAGCGAGACGCGGCGGCGGCTCCTGCCTGAATCCACCGGCTCGGGCAGATGTGTCGAGGATCCGGTGTCGTCGGGCTCCTCGATCGGATCGTCGGCCGCGACGGTCGGTGGCGCGCTCATTTGCAGTCCTTGAAGTACTCGATCATGCCGAACTGTTTGGCGCGGCCACTGATGGCGCACATCCACGAGTCGATGGCGATCCCGTTGCTGGAGAAGAACTCGACAGCGGGGCCGTAGCCGGTGGCGTTCGTCATACCCCGCAACGGCGGGGGAGCGGACTGGATCAGGCTGCGCAGCAGATCATCGTGCTGGCCGAGCATGTCAGACAGCGCCCGAAGGTTGACCAACATATCGTCGAGCATTGCTCGGTCCTTGACGACGACGTTGTTCAGTTGACCCGTCAGGCCGGTCAGCGCAGCCAACATGGCGTGGAAGGTGTTCTGCCGTGCCACTAGTTCGCCCAGGAAATCCTGGCCCTGATCGATCAGGTTTCCCAGACTGGTCTGCTGATTGTGCAGCGTGTTGGCGACGCGCTGGGTGCTGGCCAGCAACGTGCCGAGCTGATCACGCCTATCGGCGGTGATCTTCGCCAGGGAGTGCAGATTGGCCATGGCCTGGGGAATCACCGGGGGAAGTCCACTCAGTTGTTGGCCGAGCACGGCCAGCGACTGACCGAACTGGTCGGAGTCGATCTGATCGAATGTGGTGGTCGCGTCCTCGAGCAGCGATTGCAGATCGTAGGGAACCTCGGTGTGGGAGAGGGGGATCCGTTTGCCGGGCAGCGAACCGGGGCCGTCGGGCTCCAGTCTCAGATACCGCGATCCGAGGATCGTCATCACTTGGATCTTCGCGCGGGTGTCCTTACCCAGCGGAACGTCGTTGCGGACCGTCAGACCGGCCTCGACGTGGTCGCCTGCCAGCCGCATGCTCGTCACCCGGCCGATCTCGATACCGGCGACCATGATCGGATTCCCGGGGGCCAGCGCGGCGGCCTGGGCGAACTCCGCGGTGTAGCGCGTGTAGCCGAAGCCGAGCACCTTCACAAACAGTGCCGCAGCCACCACGATGGCAACCACCGCCAGGGCCGCGAATCCCAGCCAGGTCGTGTTGTATGACTCCAACGGCCGCCCGCGCCACTGGCCGACGAGCTTGCGGGTCCGCGTTGTCAGAGCGCTAGCCATCGACGGTATTCCTGCATCGGGGCGTGTGCCATGCCAGGTTCTCCTGGGTTATCGGTCGAGCATTCCCCGGGGTTGCGGCGTTGACGATCATCGTCGTGACGTCGTTGAGGCCGGGGAAGAATCCGGTGGCGTTCAGGTCGCAGAGGTAGGCAGTGCCGTAGGCGCCGTCCCCGAATGTCCGGCTCAGGCCCTTGAGCATCAGGGGAAGATTGGCGCCGGTGAACGCGAGCTGCGGTTCGATGCTGGCCATGTGCTTGGTGAAGCCGGGCTCCCGATTGATCATCTCCTCGAAGGAGGGGAACACCTCGTCGGCGATTCGCGAGAGTTGTCGAGTCACCTGGGCTAGGGACCCGACCGAGGACTGCAATGCTGGGCGGCGTGAGTCCAGGTCGGCCACTGCCCGCTGGGCCTGGGTCAGGGCGTGGTCCATCTGGTCGTTCTGTCCGGCGATGGTGCCGGTAATCCTGTTCAGGCTGGTGATCAGGCCGCCCAGTACCTCGTCGCGTCCGGCCAAAGTGGCGGTCAGGGTCGAGGATTGGTCCACCAAGGTCGCGATTGAGGCCTGGTCTCCCTGCAACGACTGCAGAACTCCCCGGGTCAGGTCGTCGGCCTGCTTGGGGTCCAGCAGTGACATCAGAGGTTTGAACCCGTTGAGCAAGACACTGACGTCGAAGGAGGGTTCGGTGCGTTCCACACCGATCACGCTGCCGCGTGGCAGCGGATCGGGGCTTCCGAGTGGGCCGAGGGAAAGCCCGAGATAACGCTGGCCGATGATGTTCTGGTAAGTCACCGCGGCCACGGTGTTGCCGTACAGCTTCTGGTCGCTTTGGACGATGAACGAGACTTTGGCCAGCTTCCCGTCCAGTGCGACCTTCTCGACCCGGCCCACCCGCACCCCGGCCATGCGGACATCGTCACCTTCGCGCAGGCCGAAGACGTCGGTGAACACGGCCGCATACGGAGTCGTCGCGCCGGCCACATCGCGGCGCAGCGTGGCGTAGACCAACCAGGTCAGCACCGTCGAGACACCCATGAAAAGGCAAAGGCCGATCAGAGGTCCGCGAAACTTCACTTGTGGCTACCTCCGGTCGTGACGGCGCCGGTCGGGGACCACGATACGGATGTTCCTCGTGCAACCGGGCCGAGCAGCAATTGGGTTGCCACCGAGGCCGGTTCGCGCTGCCCGGTGATCAGCCCGAGTTGATTGCGTTCGGCCTGACTGCCGACCGGGCCCACGTTGCCGCCGAATGCCGCCGGGGCGACCGGAGGCGCCGGCTGCCACTCCGGAGCATGGGGTTGGGCCGGGATCGGGGGGCTTGGCGGGGGCGGAGGAGCAGGGTCCAGCGGGTCTGCGGTGCTGGGAATGCGGGGTGCCGGACCGGTCCACCACGGCAGCGGCGGGTTGGTGTCTTCAAGGCTGCGATTGGGGTTGATCAGTGGCGGGCCGACGGCATGAAGATTTCCGTCGGCGCCGATTTCGGTGCCCGCCGGTGGCTCAAGGCCGGCCGGGAAGTGGTAGTTCTGCGGCAGCATGGTCTCGGGCAGCTCGGAGCGCACCTCGATCATCGGGGCGGTGAAGCAGCTCGGTCCCTTCAGCTCGCCGTACTGCGGACAGTCCGCCCGGGTGTAGGTGTGCATGGGGGTGAAGGACAGATTGGCCCGCATGTTCTTGGTGATCAATCGGGGATCGTAAAGCTGGTCGAAGAACTTGTCGGAGAGCCGGTTGACCCTGGTGAAGATCGGGACGAACTTGTCGGCGTTGTTGGCCAGCACCCCGACGACGGGGGTGAGGTCGTGGGTGATCTGGATCAGCTGGTCGGCGTGGTTGTCTAACGCTTCCCGAGCAACGCCCACGGTGCGCTGACCTCCGCCGACCAGGGTCGCCAGTTCAGCGCGCTTCTGGGCGAACGCCCGCATCGGTTCGACAGCTTGGTGCAGTGCGTCGACGAGGTCGGGAGCGGTGGTCTGTAGGCCGTGGGTGGCATCGAGCAGTGCCGAGACGGTGGAGGGTCCGGGCTCGGTGGCGACGATCGCATTGAGTTGATCCAGCACCCGGGACATGTGCGCACCGGTATTGAGCAGCTTGACCCGCCGGTTGTCGGTGGCCGCGCCGACGGCAGCCAGGATGCCCAGGCTGTGGTCTTGGCTGCCGCGGCCGGTGGCGGCCAGGATGTCGCGGAGCTTGGAGACGGTGGTTTGGAAGATCACCGTCGACAGGTCGCCGTTTTCGGCGATGTGCGAGCCGCTGCGGATGGTGGGCCCACCGTTGCCCGAATCGACCAGTTGGATCGAGGACACCGCGAAGATGTTGGACGGCACCACGCGTGCGGTGACCGAATGCGGGATGTCTTTGGCGTAGTCGGGTTTGAGGTTGATGTGGACGAAATTGGGTTTGCCGTAGGCGGCGGGGATCACGTCGGTCACATTGCCGACCAGTAGGCCGTGGTACTTGACGTCGGACTGCGCCGGCAGCCCGTCGCCGACGTTGGTCAGGTCGGCCACCACGCGAACGTAGGAGTTGAGCATGCCGGTCGACTTGGCCAGCAGGCCCGCGGTGGTCAGCGCGATCACCACCAGCACGGCGATACCGGCGGCCAGCAGCTGCTGTTCGGAGGGGCCGCGGCCGTCGGTGTCCAGCGAATTGCTCATGTCAGCCACCGAACCTTGCGCCGGCGTCGATGCTCCACAGCGCCATCGTCATCAGCATGTTGACCATGATCACGATCGTGATGCTGGCTCGCATGGCGCGGCCGGCGGCCACCCCGACGCCCTCGGGTCCGCCGGAGGCATAGAACCCGTAGTAGCACTGCACGGTGGAGGCCAGCCATACGAACACCACGCACTTGAGCACCGAATAAACGATGTCTTTGCCGGACAGCATCATCGTGAAGTAGTGCATGTACGGGCCGATCGAGCCGCCGCCGATGATGCCGGTGACCAGCTGGCAGGTCAGGTAGGTGATCGCCAGGCAGGCCACGTACAGCGGGATCACCGCGATGGTTGCGGCCATCAATCGGGTGGTGACCAGGAACGGAATAGGCCGGATCGCAATCGAATCGAGAGCGTCGATCTCTTCGGCGATTCGCATCGCGCCGAGCTGCGCGGTGAAGCGGCAACCGGCCTGCATGGCGAACGCCATCGAAGCCATGATCGGTGCCAGCTCGCGGGTGTTGACCAGCGAGGAGATGATGCCGGTCGCCGGCCCCAGCCCCAGCAGATTCAGGAAGTTGTAGCCCTCGATCGCCACCAGCGCACCGGCGGTGAAGCCGAGGACCACTGCTACTCCGGCGGTGCCGCCGCCCACCACGATGGAGCCGTTGCCCCAGGCGATGTCGGAGAGCAGCCGCAGGAATTCCTTGCGGTAGTGGCGCAGCACTGTCGGGACGCCGGCCAGGGCGCGGCCGAAGAACACCAGCATGTGCCCCAGCCGGATGGTCGGCACCGAGGCCATCCGGTAGACGCGCAGCAGCGGGCGCGCGAATGCCGGGACATAGGAGGAAGCCGTCACGTCACAGCCCCGTCCGCGGGTAGAGCACGTTGTAGAGCTCGCTGATGCCGACATTGACGATCATCAGCACCAGGATCGACTCGACCACCGAGGCGTTCACCGAGTTGGCGACGCCGGCCGGCCCGCCCCGGGTGGACAGGCCCTTCTGGCAGGACACCACCGCGACGATCGCGCCGAAGATCACCGCCTTGATCAGGGCAACGACCATGTCGCCGGTGGTGGCGAACGAGGAGAAGGTGGCCACGAAGCTGCCGGGCGCACCCTTCTGGAAGTACACGTTGAACAGATAGCTGGCCAAAAAGCCTACGAAGCAGGTGATTCCGGTCAGCGCAACGCCGATCATGATGGCCGCTCCGAACCGGGGGACCACCAGCCGACGGATCACCGAGACGCCCATCACCTCCATGGCGTCGGTCTCCTCGCGCATGGTTCGCGAGCCCAGGTCGGCGGTGATGGCCGACCCGACTGCGGCGGCCATCAGCATCGCCGCCACCAACGAGGCGGCCTGCCGGATGACGGCCAGCCCGGCGGCCGCGCCCGCCAGCGAGGTGGCGCCGACTTGGTTGGCCAGTAGTGCGAACTGAATGGAGAGCGTGACCCCGATCGGCAATGCCACCAGGACCGTCGGCAGCACCGCGGTGTTGGCCATGAACGCGCTCTGCCGGACGAACTCGCCCCATTGGAATCGGCCGCCGAACAGGTCGGAGAAGAAGTACTGCACGGTGCGCACCGCCAGTACGCACTGTTCGCCGACGGTGGTCAGCGATGCCAGCGGGTGGCGGTTGACGTAGCCGGCGGTCCAGTCCTGGATGGCTGCCACGCCGTCGAGTGGAGCCTCGGCGGCGAGTTCGCGGTCATCCTGGGTGGTCATCGGTCGCCGATCGTGGTCGTGAGATCACCGTTGGTTGCCGATCGCGTGCCCGGCCGATGATCCATGGCGGCCACCATAGTCAGGGTTCTCACTCCGCGGCAGGGTTCGGAACTTCTCGGACCAACTGGTGGGTAGATGGAAAGGATACGCATGGCGACCAATGGGGAGGAGCTCATGGGGTCTCGCCGCGACCTTTCATCCGGACATGATGTCGGACACAATGCCCCGGCAGGGGCGCTTCAGGCAACATGACTGCGGTTATGGATGGGTTACTGGTCAGTAGCACGCGTTTTCGTGGTTTTGGCGTCCTTTGGCGGGCCTTGATGGCGATACTCGACCGGGACAGGCGCGACGCGTGGAAGGAGGTCGAGACGGTGCCGAAGCGGGCAGGGTGGACCCAGATCGCCGCAACAGTGGCGTGCGTGATGGCACTCGCCGGGGCGGTGGCGCCGGGCTCTGCCGTCGCCGACCCCGATCAGCCGCCGACGCCTCCGGGGTCCACCCCCGCGCCCAGCGAGTGGTCTCCGCGGATGGACATCTGGCCGTACAGCACCTTCACCTATCAAGTGACGCCCGAGATGATCGGCGGCATGTCGGATTCGTGCCAGTGGTTCAACACGCAGTTCGACCCGCTGATGGGACGGATCAACGTCTTCAACAGCACCCTTGCAGACCACCGCGACGTCTACGCGAGCGTGCAGTCGCAGGCGGACGCGGTGCTGGCCGACGTCGACCGGTCGACCGGCTTCTTGGGGCCACGCCTGCAGCCGCTGACCATCCGCAACACCCCCGACAATTTCGGCCCCTATTCCCCGATCTACGGCGGGGAACAGTTGACCGGCGTGCTCTTCCAGCTGTCCCGCATCGCCGACAGCATCCGCAAGAAGCAGCCGGCAGGCTTCACGCGCCCCCACATCGACTCCGCGATCGGATGGGCCGACGCCCTGCGGAATTCCAGGGCCTGCACCTAAGCGGCCACCGCCATCGAGTTAGAACCCGCCGACGCGGGTTGGGGTAGGTTCGGGAGGCGTTGCGGCCGAACGGCCCCCAGCAACGGACCACGAGAGGTAGTTCAGGTGTCGGACCGTGAGGACGAACAAGCGGCCGACCACGTCGAACCGGCGACCGAGGCCCTCGAGGCCACCGAGGATGCGGTTGAGGCGCAGCCCGCCGACGACGCTGAGCCCACCGCGGACGGCGATGAGACCGGTGATACCGATGACGAAGCCGCCGAAAAGGCCGAAGCGCCCAGTCGCCTGAACCGGCGCTGGATCGCCGCGGCGGTCCTGGCGCTGGGTCTGATCGGGGCGACCTACGAGGGCTGGCTGTTGTTCGCGCACCACCAGCGGACGGTCGCCGCCGCGGAGGCACTCGAGGCGGCCGAGAAGTACACCCTGGTGCTCACCAGTGTGGACCCCACCGCGATCGACAAGAACTTCGCCGAAATCCTCGACGGAGCCACCGGCGAGTTCAAGGACGTCTACAGCTCCTCCAGTGAACAGCTGCGCCAGCTGCTGATCGACAACAAGGCGTCCGCGCACGGCACCGTCATCGACTCGGCGGTCAAGTCCGCCACCAAGAACAAGGTCGAGGTGCTGCTGTTCGTCGATCAGTCGGTGAGCAACAAGACCGCCCCCCAGGCGCAGATCGACCGCAGTCGCATCGTGATCACCATGGAAAAGGTCAAGGGCCGTTGGCTGGCCGCCAAGGTTGAGATGCCCTGAGCGATGGCGGCCCGCCCCGCCCGGCGTCGCTGCGCCCGCGACCGCCGTTAATTGAATCCGAGCCAGCTGGGCAGCCCCCGTTCATGCGCGTCGCACAGGACCTGTGCGGTGTCGCAGGATCCGTGTGGCACCCCGGCGCCGGTCCACATGCCGCCGGAGTCGCGGCGCAGCACGACCGCCGACGACGAACCGCCGTCGAGCAGGATGGCGTGGTCGCTGCCCAGGCCGCGGAACAGATCCTGCATGTTGTCGGGTGTGTAGTGGCCGCCCTGGAAGATGTACAGCTCGTCTTTGGCTTGCGAATAGCCCACGGCAGTGCGTGCGGCGCTTGGCCCGCCGTCGTTGAGTTGCCCGGTGACGCCCGGGGCCAGCAATCCCAGTCCGCTCACCGCGACGAACCGGTCCCCACGTTCCACCAGGCTGGTGACCGTCGGCCCGGCCGAGTCGTAATCCCCACCGTCGCGACCGCCACGCGGCCACAGCACATAGGGTGCGCCGCGGGTCGGCAGAATCATCGTGGTCAGCGTCGACCAGTGCTCGTTGCCGCCGGACAGTCCCTGCTTGCCGGCGTAGGGCACGGTGCCGGTGACCGCGACGTTGGCTCGTCCTTTGCCGCGGGTGTTGTCGACGTAGGCGCCCAGCGGGGAACTGCAGTTGGTGGTCCGCCATGATCCGCCGCGCTGGCCGCGGATGTCGAAGAAGTTGGCGTTGATCGCCACCATCGGCCGGCCCAGCACCTGCCAGGCCTGCAGCGGGGTGTAGAGCTCGGAGGCCTGCATCAGTCCCTCGCTGGTGCGGGCCCGCGGATCACGTTCGCAGCGGCTCTGAGAGCCGCTATGACTGTCGACCAGCAAGTGCGGCTCGATGCGCTGCGAGGCCGACTTGAGGACCACCAGATGCCCACCGCCGGACATCTCGTACCAGTCGCCGGCGGCGTTGAGCATCGGTGTGGGATGCCCGCCGCCGAAGTTGTACACCAGGTAGGAGCCCGGGGTGCGCGCGATCGCGGCGGCCAACTGGTCTTGGGCGGCGGCACGCGCGGTCGGCTGGCCCGGGCCGATCGTCAGGGCTGCGCAGAGCAGCACCGCGGCGCAGCCGGCCGCCAGCCGGCGCGCGAAAGCCACTGGAGTCGACACCGTTTGTCCCTTCGGCTCCGGACTGGGGGAGACAGCAAGTTCCCACGGTAGCCACCGAAACCGCCGGGACAAGCTGTGTGACCGAATTGTGCTGCGTCAGTGGCAGATCGGTTATGGCCAGTGATCAGCCGCCGAGTCGGCTGTGCATCTCCCAGAGCAGAATCTCCGACGGTGCGGACGCGGTAACGCGTCGGCCGCCGCCGGTGCAGCGGACCGCGTCGCCGGTGTGTAGTGCACCGGCGTCCTCCAGATCGACATGTCCGGCCGCAACGAACAGATGGGTATACGGCGCATCGGGTAGTCCGACGTGGTCTCCGGGCTGCAGCCGCGCGACGTACAGCGTGGCACCCGCATTGCCGATGCTGATCGCGGCGTCGGGGGCACTGCCCGAGGCGACGGTGATGAGCCCACCGCCCGCCAGTGCCTCACCGATGTCGTGCTGCTGATAGCCCGGCGTGCGCCCCGGGGTGTCCGGCATGATCCACATCTGGATGAAATGCACCGGCTCGCTATCGGATTCGTTCTTCTCCGAATGCAGGATGCCGGTGCCTGCCGACATCCGTTGCGCCAGGCCGGGATGAATGACGCCTGCGTTGCCGATCGAATCGTGGTGGCTCAACGCGCCGGACAGCACCCAGGTGACGATCTCGGCGTCGCGGTGCGGGTGGGTATCAAAGCCGGCGCCCGGCGCGACGACGTCATCGTTGTTGACCAGCAGCAGCCCGTGATGGGTGTTGTCCGGGTCGTAGTAATCGTTGAACGAGAACGAATGCCGCGAGTTCAGCCACGGCGCCCGGGTGGTCGCGCGGTCATCAGCCCGTCGCACATCAAGCAGGCTGGTCATGACTTCCAAGGTTAGCGCGCGGCCCGGCCGGTGCCGGTAGTCTTACCGCCGCAACCTGGTGGTCTCCGGCTACACCGGCTGCCGGCTGCCGCAGGACAAGAAGTAGCCGCCTACCAGTCCGACTCGTCGTAGGTGATGACGCCGCGGATGTTCTTGCCGTCGATCATGTCCTGGTAGCCGGTGTTGATGTCCTCGAGCTTGTAAGTCGTGGTGATCATCTCGTCGATCTTGAGCAGCCCCGACTTGTACAGACCCACCAGCTTGGGTGTCTCGATGTGCGAGCTGCCGCCGCCGAAGATGTTGCCCTTCAACGTCTTCTGCAACATGGTGAACAGGAACAGGTTCAGCTTGACATCGGCGTCGACCATCGAGCCCATGCCGGTGACCACGCAGGTTCCGGTCTTGGCGGTCAGGATCAGCGCCTCTTCGATGTATTCGCCCTTCATGTCGCCGACGGCGATGATCACCTTGTCGGCCATCAGGCCCCAGGTCTCCTCCATGACCGGCATGATCGCCTCGGCCATCGACGGGTAGACGTGGGTGGCGCCGAACTTGACGGCCTGGTCGCGCTTGAACGGCACCGGGTCGATCGCGATGACGCGGCGCGCGCCGGAAAGCACCGCACCCTGCAGGGCGCTCATGCCGATGCCGCCGACACCGATGATGATCACGGTCTCGCCTGGCTTGACCTCGGCGACGTTGGTGGCCGAACCGAACCCGGTCGGCACCGCGCAGCCCATGATGGCCGCGGTCTCGAACGGCACGTCCTTGTCGATCTTGACCACGGAGTCCTGGTGCACGGTCATGTAGGGCGAGAACGTGCCGAGCAGGTTCATCGCCGAGACCTCGTGCGAACCGGCGTGGATACGGTTGGTGCCGTCGGCGATGGCCTTGCCGCCCAGCAGCACCGCCCCGCGGTCACACAGCGAGCGGAAGCCCTTCATACACGGCGGGCAGTTGCCGCAGGCCGGGATGAAGGCCATCACGACGTGGTCACCCTCTTCGAAGCCGGTGACGCCCTTGCCGACCTTGGTGATGACGCCGGCACCCTCGTGGCCGCCCAGCGCGGGCAGTGCCATCGGGGTGGCTCCGGTGGTCAGGTGATAGTCGGAGTGGCACATCCCGGCGGCGTGCATCCGGACCTGGACTTCGCCTTCAACCGGGTCGCCCAGCTCGATCTCGTCGACCCGCCACGGCGAGTTCAGCTCCCACAACAATGCGCCCTTGGTCTTCATGACCGGCCATCATAGAACACGTTTCAAAACGTGCCCCGACAGGTGCTCTTAGCTGGGAGAATGCTGTCCTAGTTGGTCTTGTGTGGAATGCCCACCGACAGGCCTCCGTCGATGACCAGATCGGACCCGGTCATATACGAGGACTCGTCGGAGGCCAGGAAAACCACGGCGGTGGACACCTCCGCTGATTTGGCGCCGCGGCCGAGCGGAATCTGCAGGGAGTCGTCGGGGATCGCGATCGTCATCCGGGTGCGGATCAGCCCGGGCAACACGCTGTTGATCCGGATGTTGTGCGGTGCCAGTTCCACGGCGGCGGCCTTGGCCAAGCCGCGCACGCCCCACTTCGACGCGACGTAGCCGTACAGGCCGGCGGTCCCACGCATCCCTTCGACCGAGGAGATGTTGATGATGGAGCCGCCGCCGGCGACCTTCATCGGGGCGACGGCGGCGTGCATGCCCAGCATGGTTCCGGTCAGGTTGACGTCGAGAACCTGCTGCCAGGCGACCGGGTCGAAGTTCTCGATGGTGTTGTACTTGGCGATCCCGGCGTTGTTCACCAGCACGTTGAGGCTGCCGAAGGCATCGACCGCGGTCTGGGTGGCCGACTGCCATTGGTCGGCCTGGGTGACGTCGAGGCGAACGAACCGGGCTGTGTCGGCCCCCAGCTCGTCGGCGAGTTTGCTGCCCTCGTCCTCCAGGACGTCCGCGATCACGATCTTGGCGCCCTCTGCGGCCAGCGCCCGGGTGTGTGCCGCGCCCATACCCCGCGCCCCGCCGCTGATCAGCGCGACTTTGCCTTCGACTCGTCCCATGGCTGGCGAGGTTACCTGGGCGGGCGCTTTGCCCGTTACGCTGCCCTGATGGCATCCCCTGGCTCTGGGACCCGTACCGAACGAACCTTTGAAGGCGTGCGGAAGGTTCCGATCGTCTACGACACCTGGACGCCGGACGCACCGCCGCGCGCCGTGGTGGTGCTTTCGCACGGCTTCGGTGAGCACGCCCGTCGCTACGACCACGTTGCAGAGCGGTTCGGTGCGGCGGGGTTGGCGACGTATGCGCTGGACCACCGCGGACACGGGCGCTCGGGCGGCAAGCGAGTGCTGTGCCGCAACATCGGGGAGTACACCGCTGACTTCCACACGCTGGCGGGTATCGCCGCACGCGAGCACCCCGGACTGCCGCGCGTGGTGCTCGGGCACAGCATGGGCGGGGCGATCGTGTTCAGCTACGGTGTCGACCGGCCCGACGACTACCAGCTGATGGTGCTGTCGGGACCCGCGGTGGCCATGACCGACACGGTGTCGCCGGGGTTGGCGTTCGTCGCCAAGGCGGTCGGGGCCATCGCGCCGAGCCTGCCGGTGGAGAAACTCGACAGTGCCCTGGTCTCGCGCGACCCGGCAGTGGTGGTCGCCTACAACGAGGACCCGCTGGTGTACCACGGCCGGGTGCCGGCCGGGGTGGCGCGGGCGCTGATCAAGGTCGGCGAGACCATGCCGACGCGGGCGCAGGCACTCACCGTGCCGCTGCTGGTGGTGCATGGCGCCGACGACGGCCTGGTGCCCGCCGAAGGCAGCAGGCGGCTGGTGGAGTGCGTCGGTTCGGACGATGTGCGGCTGACCGTGTATCCGGGGCTTTACCACGAGGTATTCAACGAGCCGGAGCGTGCGCAGGTGCTTGACGACGTGGTGGGCTGGATCGACGCGCATCTGTGAGTTGCGGTCGGCGCGGGATCGCCGCCGTCGGTTAGCGTGGCGGCCATGAGCACCGACGACAAGATGTTGGCGCGGATTGCCGCTTTGTTGCGCCAGGCCGAGGGCACGGACAACGCCCACGAAGCCGATGCGTTCATGGCGGCGGCGCAACGGCTGGCCACCGCGACCTCGATCGATCTGGCGGTGGCTCGCGCGCACTCGGCCACCCGGACAGCGGCCACCGCGCCGGTGCAGCGGACCATCACCATCGGAGCGCCCGGCGCCCGGGGGTTGCGCACCTATGTGCAGCTGTTCGTGGGGATCGCCGCGGCCAACGACGTGCGCTGCGACGTGGCGAACAATTCGACTTACGTCTACGCCTATGGGTTCGCCGAGGACATCGACGCCACCCACGCCCTCTACGCCAGCCTGGTCGTGCAGATGGTCCGGGCCTCGGACACCTATATCGCCACCGGCGAGCACCGCCCCACCCCGACCATCACCGCGCGGCTGAACTTCCATCTGGCATTCGGCGCTCGCGTCGGCCAGCGGCTCTCCGAAGCCCGCGACGAGACCCGACGTGATGCCGAGAAGGATCGGAGCAGGCCGCCGGGTACCGCGATTGCGTTGCGCAACAAGGAGCTCGAACTGCGCGACTTCTACCGCGGTACATCCAAGGCGCGGGGCACTTGGCGGGCCACCCGGGCGTCGGCGGGGTATTCGTCCGCGGCGCGACGGGCCGGGGATCGGGCTGGGCGCAACGCCCGGCTGGGCGCTCCCCCGGGAGGTACCCCCAGTGCTGAGCTGTCGGTGGCGCGGTCCGCGCTGGAGCGGTGAGCGACAACGCCGCGGAGCGCGACGGTCAGCGCGCCAAGGTCTACGCTGCGGAGGTCTTCGTCCGCACCTTGTTCGACCGCGTCGCCGAGACCGGCCGGCGCGGTGTGGAGTTCTTCGGCACCGAGCTGACGTTGCCGCCCGAGGCCCGTTTCGGTTCGGTAGCCGCCGTCCAGCGCTATGTCGATGACGTCATGGCGCTGTCGACGGTGCGCAATCGCTGGCCGGATGCTTCTGGGTTGGCCGTGCGCGCCCGCCGAGGGACCACCGCGGCGCACTACGAAAAGCTCGGTGCAGCAGGCGTTATCGCCGTACCGGATCAGCGCGGCGTGGACTGGGCATTGCGGGAACTCGTGGTGCTGCATGAGATTGCGCACCACCTGTGCGACGTTCGGCCGCCGCACGGCCCGGAATTCGTCGCGACGTTCTGCGAGCTGACCGAAATGGTGATGGGCCCGGAGTTGGGTTATGTGCTGCGGGTGGTGTTCGCCAAGGAGGGTGTGCGGTGACGTGCGCTGCGCCGCGGTGTCGGTCATGATCGGACGATGGCGAGTAGCGCGGGCGAGCCGTGAGTCGTCCGAGCCTGCGGTATCTGGGGCCCGGCGACCTGGTCGCTGCCGCGGGCGGTGACCCGTGGGCCGTTGATGACAGTGTGCAGGCCGGAAGCCCCACTCAGATCAATTTCCTGGCGCAGGCGTTTCATTCGGCGGCCGGCTCCTCTACCGCCGCTGAGGAGACCTTCCGCACCGCCCAACAGCATTTCGAGCAGTACAACCGCGAGAACGGTGAGCAGCCGATCAACAACGGCGCCGAAGTGCAACGGGTCAAAGATGCCCTGCACGCCACCAACCAACAACTCGGCCAGATAGCGGCCGACTTGGAGACCATCGCCGCCGCCCTAGCCCAGGCCCGGCAGAGCTGCGGCGCGCAGATCGAAGCGCTCAATGCCAACCTGCGGTCCTACGACGAGTATCTGGCTGACTACAACACCCATTATCTGGCGTACCAACTACACGGTGACGACGTCGACGCTCTGATCGAAAAGTGTTGGGACGGTGCGATAGCCGACACAGGGACCGTGCTGTCCAACGTCACGCTGCTGCGCGGCGCCTATGCCAAGACGTTGCAGGCGGCGCTGACCGACCTGCAAGCCAAGGACGGCTATGTCCCCGATGTCGTGGTGCGCAGCTTCGAGGCCGGCGACGCGCCAGCACCGGTGAACCCCGGCGATGTGGAGAGTTTCAAGATCTTAGCCCGGGAGGTCCTGGCCAACGACGGTGTTGCGCCGGATCAGATCGAAGCGCGCGTCACCGCGGCGGTGATGCAGGCCCAGCAGCCGCTACCGCGCTACGGTGCCCCCGAATCGCAGCGGCAGGCGCCGCTGGGGTTCGGCGATGCATTCGGGGACCGTTGGCGAGCCACCGAAGGGGCCGTCAAGAACCTGCTCGGGCAGGGCGGACCAGACGCCCCCGGCGTCCTGGAATCGTGGGGTGGCCTGGCCAAGGGGCTCGGCGACTCCTTCCTCAACCCGGTCGGCGCGGGTGTCGCCCAAGTCAAGGACGCCCTGAACGCGCCCAATCCCGCCTACTTCCTGGGCGGGAAGGCTTTCGATGTCAGTGCCGCCGCCGTCACGCTTCCTTTTGGGGCGGAGGGGGCATCGATTCGGGCAGGGCTCGGTGAGATCGGCCGCGGCGTACTTGACACAGGCCCGGTGGTTTCGTCATACGCAGAAGTCGGATTCGACGTTCCCGCCACCTACCATCCGTGGGCGGAATACTCGGCCATGGATCTCAACTACGCGAGTAGGCACGGAGGGCCGACAGCCGGCTTCAGTGAGGAAGTCGCTGACATGTCCACCCACTATGTGGGCGACAACCCAGACCGGGTCGTCCTGGGTAAGTTCGACGGCCAGGAGGGTGGCTACATCGGCGCGGCCAGAGGTCAGGGCGGCATCTACTTCGACACGGGCGACCAAACCTGGGACGCGCTGACCAGTGGCCTGACCCCGCCCGGCTCTGAAAACCTTGTATGGCAAGTCAACGAACAGTTCCTCAGGGGCCAAATGGAGAGCGGCGTATCTCGGATCGACTATGAGCTGCCCGGCAGATTTTCTTCAGTCGAAGATGTATTGCTCGCGGAGCCTGGCTCGTTCTCTGCGAAGGAGATAGCGTTTCTGCAGAGCAATTCCGAGGCGTACGGATATCGGCAAGTTGGCAATTCTTGGGTACTGGTGATGGGCGGAGGAGCATGACGCAAGAATTCTTGATGGCAGTCCGCTCGATCGTGGAGCCGTTACTCACTGAATTAGGGTTTCAACTGGACGAGTACATGGGCGACATCGGAGCAAGCGACAAGAAGGGCTCTGCCGTATTCTTCCGCTCAGAAGATTGCAAGATTCAAGTCTATGACTCGCGCCGAAACGGTGACATCAACTGCATGATGGCGCCACTTGCGGCGACGAATATTTTCGGACCATACGATAGGTCTGGAGCGTGGGAAAATATTGCGATGCTCACCGTCGGTGCAGGCATTCCGCGTGAAGAGCTCATGAAGGATAAATTGCCCTCTGATTTTCCAACAACCAATGAGCGCCTTGAGTGGGTACGCGGACGCATCTATAAGTACTACTCCATCGCGCACGAGCGTATTCTGAAGATCGCCGATCCGTGGGCGGATTGCTAGACCGAAGTTGCTGCGGCTGGTCGGGTGTTTTTGAGGGCTGAGCTGATGTTTTGCTGGTTTGTTGGGGTGGTGGTTCTGGCTACATGATTTGTAGGGGGATGGTGGCTCCGATGAGTTGGAAGGCTCGGCGTTGTGTGGGGGTCGGTTCGGTCAGCGTGGGCACTTCGATGTCGGTGTGCTGGTAGCGAATGTCGTTGCGGGTCAGGGTGGCCAGGTGTTTGAGTAGGCCACCGAAGCTGCGTAGCGGGGCGCCGTCGGCGTCGTGTTTGCGGGATGCCTTGGCGTCGGCTTGTCGTGAGCGCCTGGCGGGGGCGACGGGGTTGTTGCGGGTCGGTGGGTGTTCGTCGGTGTAGGTCAGTGGTGCCCAGGCTTTACGTAGGTGCCAGGGCAGGTAGCAGGCGAGCAGGCAGATCAGTACGTGGGCTTTGACCCGGTCGGTGAGCCGGTGGTGGATCGGGCGCAGGTCCAGGTCGTCGGTTTTGATGCTGCGGAAGTCGCGTTCGACATGGGCGAGGTTCTTGTAGCTGGTGACGACGCCGGCGGCGTCGAGTTCGGTGGCGGCCACGTTGGTGCGCAGCACGTAGATGCCGTCGAGGGCGGTTTCGGCGTCGATGCGGACCTGGTCGCGGTGCCAGGTGAGGCTGGTGTCGGTGATGGTGCGGACAAAGTGCTTGCCCATCTTGTATTTTCCGATGATTTTGCCGACGGCTTCCCCGATGCGCCCGGCGCCGGCCAGCCGGCCGGCGGCCACCCGGTCGGCGACGGCGGAAAGGTCGGCTTCGGTGGCATCGAGCAGGGTGGTGCGTTTGCGGGCGCGTTCGTCGGCCAGGGCGGGATTGCGGCAGGCGATCAGCCGTTCACCCGGGTAGTCGGGGTGGGTGATCTCGGCCAGATCCTGACGATCGAACAGGCTCATCTGCAGCGGCCCGTCATCGGCGGCGAGTTTGGCGATGGCCGGGGCGCGTAGCGCGGTCAGCCATCCGAAATCTGTTCCGGTGTCGTTGAGTTCGGTCAGGGCGTTGATGCGTGCGGCGGTGATCATGCCGCGATCACCGACCAGCACCAGGTGATCGAGTGCGAAGCGGGTACGGATCACTTCGACGATGTCGGTGAACGCGGCCGGGTCGGCGGTGTTGCCGGCAAACACCCGCACCGCCACCGGGCGCCCGGCGGGGTCGGTGAGGATGGCGTATTCGATCTGCGGCAGTCCTTTTTTGCCGTCGCGGGAGTAGCCGCGCGCGGCCAGCTCGCAGCAGCGCCCGGTCATCCAGGCGCTGGTCAGGTCGAACAACGCCATCCGTGACGGGTTCACCGGTGCGGCTAAATGCTTGGCCGCCAGCTTCTTTTCGATCCCGTCTTGACGGTCGATGAGCCAGTCCATCGCCGCATAAATCTCGTCGGTGGATGCTGCGGCCACATCCAGATCGACCCCCAGCGTGGTGTCCGGCCACGAGGCCAGGGTGGACAGTTTCGAGGCCGGTGCGATCACCCGGGAGATGATCAGCGCGAGTGCCAGATCCCGTGACCGACACGGCGGCCCGAGTAAGGCCGGCAGTCCCAGTTGGCGGGCCATCGCAGCCACTGCCGCCACATGCCCATGCGGCAGCGATCGGGCGATGGTGAACTGTTCACCGGCAGTGACCAGTTGCGCTCCCTTGAGTGCGGCTTCGATCGCGGTGACCACGTCGGCGGGCAGTTTCGACAGGTTGGCCAAGGTCTCGTGACGGACTTTCTTGCCGTCGCGGTAGCTGCGACGCACCAGAATGGACTCGTATCGGCGCACATTGCCGGCCTTATCCACATACTTGCTCGGCGTTCGGGCTACGTGCATCCGCACCGGTTGCGTCATACATCAATAATACTCATCGAACTCAAGACACCCTATCAATGACACACTATATTCACTGGCTACATTATTGCAATCAGAACCTGCCAAACCCCCAGCTCAACCATCGAGTCTGCCTACCTCACACACCGCAACTTCGGGCTAGAGGATAAAACCGATGGACTTCAGGCGGAGGTCGACCGGCTGTCGGAAGAATTGGCAGTCCGAACGATGCCCGTCGGCTGCGGACAAATGACGGGCTCAATATGGCTATCAACAATACGGAAATGTTCGGTTTATCGAACCAATCGAGGGCGTGGCAATCCCTACTTCGTCTCAGCGATGCGCACGATCAGTTGAAAACCCCGGGAATGAGTGCTGATGATCACGAGATTATGGCGTGGTTGAAGGATATTTTTGAAATACACTTTCGGCCGGCGCGGGCAGACTTATTGGTAGAGTAGCTTCCTCGTTAGCCGCCGCGCGGTCCCTCGCAAGGCCGCCTGACTGTTGGTATGTCGGGCAACGCGCCGTCGACGATTTCTGTCGAGAAGACGCGCGTTCCGGCGACTAGTTAGGTATTCGGTCTTTCACTGGGCACACCAAGGGTGTCGGGGCAAAGTTTCTCCTGTGCCGCCTGAGCAATCTCCCAATAAAAATGCGGAAAAGCGTTGAGGATCGGGCTAAGAGACGGCTTCGGTTCCATCTGCTCAAGGGTCATGCCCTCTCTGAGACCACGACAAGTCCCCAATCCTCCAGCAAGAGTGCTGTTGTCATCCGCACGCCCAAGGAAGCCGTACTGACTTGGCACGCCAAGCTCGTGAGCCCGGTCGAGGAATGATTGGTTACGGTCGAGGAGTGATTGGTCATCAGCATTGGCAATCGGTGCCGCTGCGATGCTTGCCGCGAGAGCGGCGATGAGTAGTTTCATCCCGACCTCTCCTTTTCTTGTGGTCGTGGTTTGAGGATGTGAGGCGTTGGCGGGTTCACCCATGGGTTTCGCTCATGATAGCGGTCCCCTGGAGTGGCGGACTTCGGATCTAGCTAGGGTCAGTGAGTGACGAATTCCTTCCCGGTGCTTGAAGCCACCGGGCCAGGGGCGTATCTGGAAGAAGACGAATTCGTCCAGTGCAAAGGGCCGACTGTTCGGAACCTTGCTCGGGAATTACGGCGGCCTGCGGTCGATGATGTGTCGTTCGCCCAGGCCGCGTTCGAGTGGGTGCGAGACGAGGTCGCGCACTCCTACGACGTTGCAGACCCCCGGGTGACGCTGACCGCCAGCGAGGTTCTCGAGCATCGCGTGGGACTCTGCTACGCCAAATCCCACTTGCTAGCGGCGCTGCTTCGAGCAGAAGGCATCCCCGCCGGTCTCTGCTATCAGCGTCTGGTGCACGGCGACAGCCACGTTCTCCACGGACTCGTCGCGGTCTATCTCGACGGAGCCTGGCATCGCCAGGACGCGCGCGGCAACAAAGAGGGTGTTGACGCGCAGTTCTCCCTCGGTTCGGAACGACTCGCGTGGCCCGTTGACACCTCTCTCGGTGAGATCGACTATCCGCAGGTGTTTGCCTCCCCCGTGCGGTGTGTCATTGACGCACTGCGTGAGGTGACCGACGTCCTTGCGCTGTGCGACGCGGGCCTGCCGAATGCACTCGGGGCCGAAGCCTGCTAAACGGCCCCCAGGTGGTGTAGACCAAGAACAGGCGCCGGTGACGCACAACAGTCGAGGGTGTGCGTCACCGGCGCCGTTTGTCGTCAGCTGTTGACGGCGACCAGTTCGTCGCCGCAGGTGCAGCGGTAGCTCACTTCCGCACCGGGGCAGTGGCACGCGGTCTCGACACGGACGCGGCAGCCACAGCCGTCGTGGCCGCACGTCAGCACGGTTCCATCCTCGTAGTTCGCCATGTGTCACACCTTCCTCTGTGATCCCCGGCAGGCGCCGGGTGCCCTGACTATATACCCCATAGGGGTATGGGGTAAAGAAAAATCGGGAGCTGGAATCGCGATCGCGGGCTAGCCTGGGTGAAGTGACTGACAAGCCCACACCCCGTGATGTCGATGCCTTGCTGGACAACCTGTTCGCCGAAGAGGACCCGGCGTTGACCGCGGCGCTGGCCGCCAGCGACGTGGCCGGTTTGCCGCCCATCGCGGTCTCGGTTCAGCAGGGCAAGTTCCTGAATCTGCTGGCGACCGCGGCCCGCGCCACCCGCATCCTGGAGATCGGCACGCTGGGCGGCTACAGCACCATCTGGCTGGCGCGCGCCGTCGGACCCGCGGGCTCGGTGGTGACGCTGGAGTACGAGCCCAAGCATGCCGAGGTCGCTCGCGGCAATCTGGACCGTGCCGGCGTCGGTGATCGGGTGCGGATTCTGGTGGGTGCCGCGCTGGAGACCCTGCCGACGCTGACCGGCGAGCCGTTCGATCTGGTGTTCATCGACGCCGACAAGGAGAACAACGTCGGCTACCTGAATTGGGCCGTGCAGCTATGCCGCCCCGGCTCGGTGATCGTGGTGGACAACGTGATCCGCGAGGGCGCGATCCTGGAGGTGCGCTCCGACGACGCGACGGCGCGTGGCAGCCGGGACGTGTTGGAGTTGATGGGCAAGCACCCGCGGCTGGGGGCCGCGGCGCTGCAGACAGTCGGGGCCAAGGGCTGGGACGGCTTCGCCCTGGCCGTCGTCGACTAGCAGCGGCTGGCTGTCGGTTGGTGGCGAAATTTTCGTTGCTGGCAAACAGTGGCCGGGCGTAATCTTTCATCAGATGGATGGGTGCATCTGGCACCAAACCGCCTGTTGCATAACAGAAAGGTTACGAAATGAGTACAGTCCATTCATCAATCGAACACCACCCTGATCTGTTAGCTCTACGGGCACGCTACGAGCGTGCCGCCGAGTCGATGACAGCCCAGGGGACCTTCGGATTGACGCTGCTGGCGGCCGTCTACGGGGCGGTATCTCCGTGGATTGTCGGATTCGAGGCGACCGCCAGGTTGGCCGCCAACGACCTGGTCGTGGGACTCTGCGTCGCATTCCTGGCGTGCGGGATGGCCGCGGCACTCGACCGCATGCACGGGCTCGCGTGGACCCTGCCGATCTTCGGGGTGTGGTTCATCGCGTCGCCGTGGATCTTGACGCACGGTGCGCCGAGCCCCGAGATGATCTGGTCCAACGTGATCACCGGTGCGGTGCTGACGATCCTCGGCCTCAATGCCGCGTACTTCGGTATGCGGGCGCGGAGTGAGTCAGCCCGGCACGTCTGACGAACTCACCGCGAGCAGTCCCCCGCAGGCGGGTGGGCCCGCGGTCGCTGACGGCTAGCCGCAGACGGCGCCGCTGGCGGCGGAGCCCACCAGCTTGCGGTACTTAGCCAGCACCCCGGTGGTGTAGCGCGGCGGCGGCGGGGTGAAACCCTCGGCTCGGGCGGCGAATTCATCCGGATCCGCCACCACGTCCAGGGTTGCGTTGGCCACGTCGAGGCGGATCTTGTCGCCGTCGCGCAGGAACGCCACCGGTCCGCCGTCCACCGCCTCGGGGGCGATGTGGCCGACGCACAGGCCGGTGGTGCCGCCGGAGAACCGGCCGTCGGTCAGCAGCAGGACGTCCTTACCGAGACCCGCGCCCTTGATGGCGCCGGTGATCGCCAGCATCTCCCGCATCCCGGGTCCGCCCTTGGGGCCCTCGTAGCGGATCACCACGGCGTCGCCCGCGCTGATCGTGCCGTCTTCCAGCGCGTCCAGGGCCGCCCGCTCGCCGTCGAAAACCCTTGCGGTGCCTTCGAACACGTCGGTGTCGAAGCCTGCGGACTTGACCACCGCGCCGTCCGGCGCGAGCGAACCGCGCAGAATGGTGATACCGCCGGTCGGGTGGATCGGGTTGGTCAGCGCGTGCAGCACCTTGCCGTCGACGACCGGAGGATTGAGCTCGGCGATGTTCTCCGCCATCGTCTTTCCGGTGACGGTCAGGCAGTCGCCGTGCAGCAGGCCGGCTTCCAGCAACGTCTTCAACATGACCGGCACCCCGCCGATCTGGTCGATGTCGTACATGACGTGCGCCCCGAAGGGCTTGACGTCCGCCAGGTGCGGCACCTTGGCGCCCACTCGGGAGAAGTCGGCCAGGGTCAGGTCCACCTCGGCCTCGCGGGCGATCGCCAGCAGGTGCAGCACCGCGTTGGTCGATCCGCCGAACGCCATCACCACCGCGATCGCGTTCTCGAATGCCTCCTTGGTCAAGATGTCGCGGGCGGTGATTCCGCGGCGCAGCAACTCCACCACCGCCTGGCCGCTGGCGCGGGCATACCCGTCGCGGCGCCGGTCGATCGCCGGAGGGGAAGCGCTGCCCGGCAGCGACATGCCCAGCGCCTCGGCCGCACTGGCCATGGTGTTGGCGGTGTACATGCCGCCGCAGGCGCCCTCGCCGGGGCAGATCGAGCGCTCGATGATGTCGACGTCCTCTTGCGACATCAGCCCACGCGAACAGGCGCCGACCGCCTCGAACGCGTCGATGATCGTCACCTCGCGCTCGGTGCCGTCGGACAGTTTTGCGTAGCCCGGCATGGTCGAGCCCGCGTAGAGGAAGACCGAGGCCAGGTCCAGGCGTGCCGCGGCCATCAGCATCCCGGGCAGCGACTTGTCGCAGCCGGCCAGCAACACCGAGCCGTCCAACCGCTCGGCGCACATCACAGTCTCGACGCTGTCGGCGATGACCTCGCGCGAGACCAGCGAGAAGTGCATGCCCTCATGGCCCATCGAGATGCCGTCGGAGACCGAGATGGTGCCGAATTCCAGCGGGTAGCCACTTGCCTCCAGGACGCCTTCCTTGGCGGCCTTGGCCAGCCGGTCCAGCGACAGGTTGCAGGGCGTGATCTCGTTCCACGATGAGGCCACACCGATCTGAGGCTTGGCGAAGTCGTCGTCGCCCATGCCGACGGCGCGCAACATCCCGCGGGCCGCGGTCTTCTCCAGGCCGTCGGTGACGTCACGACTGCGCGGTTTGATGTCGACGGACGCCCCGGCGGCGTTGCTGCTCCCAGAATTCACCAGCTCAGTATGCCGGTAGGGCCGGACCGGGCAAAACGAATAAATACCCCGCGGGGGTATGCGCTAAAGTGGGCGCATGAGATCGGTTCTCACCGTAGTCGTCGCGGCCGTTGTCAGCATGGCCGCCGGGGGGTGCCACCACGCCCCCACCCCGGTGTCCGAGGCCTCGACCAGCGTGGCGGGAATGCCCGCCGGCAGTCCGGCAGACGTGAGGTTTCTCGAAGACATGGTGCTCCACCATCAGCAGTCCTTGGAGCTGGCGGCGATGGTGCCCGTCCAAAGCGCCGACCCGGCATTGGTGGCGTTCGCCGATCAAAGTGCAACCCAGCAGCGCACCGAACTACAGGGCTGCCAGGCGCAACTGTTGCAGTGGGAGGTCCCCGGCGGTCATGCCGGCCGGGACCAAGCCGCTGACATTCCCGGCATGGTGGACAAGGCCACCGTGGACAAGCTGCGCAGCCTTCGCGGGCCGGCATTCGACACCCTGTGGCTGCAGACGATGATCGCCCATCACCGCGGTGCGATCGCGATGGCGCAGAACGAGATCGAACACGGTGAGAGTCCCGAGGCGATCAGCATCGCGCAGTCACTCCTGCCGTTTCAGCAAGCCGAAATCAACCAGATGAACCGACTGTTGGGGGCGCCATGACCACCGATGCTCCGGGATACTCCGCGCGCAAAGACAACTACGCCAAGCGCCTGCGTCGCATCGAGGGCCAGGTGCGCGGCATCGCGAAGATGATCGACGACGACAAGTACTGCATCGACGTCCTCACCCAGATCAGTGCGGTCAACAGTGCGCTGCGATCCGTGGCACTGAACCTGCTCGACGAGCACCTGGTGCATTGCGTCAGCGGGGCCGTCGCATCCGGCGGCGCGGACGCCGATACGAAACTCAGCGAAGCCTCGGCGGCAATCGCGCGATTAGTTCGTTCCTGACCTTCGCGCCGTTACCATGTGATCCAGCAGTTACCGGGAGCGCCATGCGCCACACACCACTCGACGCTGCCCCCAACACATGACTGTCGAAACCGGAAATGCCCGCTTGAGGCCGTGGACGCCACAGACCACGGCGCGGTTGGCGATCCTGTCCGCCGCGGCTTTCATCTACGCCACCGCTGAGATCCTGCCGGTCGGCGCGCTGCCCGCGATCTCGGCCGGACTGGGCGTGAGCGAGGCGCTGGTCGGGACCTTGCTGGCCTGGTATGCAGTCGTGGCTGCGGCGACGACCCTTCCCCTGGTGCGCTGGACCGCTTTCTGGCCGCGCCGCCGAGTCCTGCTGCTCACCCTGGTCTGCCTGACCGCCTCGCAGGTGATCTCGGCGATGGCACCGAACTTTGCCGTGCTGGCTGCAGGGCGGGCGCTGTGCGCTGTTACGCACGGCCTGATGTGGTCGGTGCTGGCGCCCATCGCCACCCGGCTGGTGCCGCCCAGTCATTCAGGCCGCGCGACCACGGCGATCTATGTCGGCACCAGCCTCGCGCTGGTGGTCGGCATCCCGCTGACCTCGGCGATGAGTCTGCTGTGGGGATGGCGGCTGGCCGTAGTGGTGATCACCGTGGCGGCAGCGGCCATCACCCTGGCAGCCCGAATCGCGCTGCCGCCCCTGGTGCTCACCACCGACCAACTGGCGCTGGTCGGCAACCATCACCACCGCAACGGACGACTGGTGGCGGTGAGTGCGCTGATGCTGATCGCCGTCACCGGACACTTCATCTCCTACACCTTCATCGTGGTGATCATCGGTGATGTGGTCGGTGTGCCGGGGGCCCGGTTGGCCTGGCTGCTGGCCGCGTTCGGTGCCGCGGGGTTGATCGCGATGCCGCTGTTGGCGCGACCGGTGGACCACCGGCCCAAGTTGGTGACCGGCGGCTGCATGGCTGCGATGTCCGCGGCGTTCGTCGTCCTGGCGGCACTGTCCATCGGCGGACATCACAGCACCGGTACGACGGTGGTGGGGGCGGCCGCGATCGTGTTGTGGGGGGCGATGGCGATGGCGGTGTCACCGATGCTGCAGTCAGCGGCGATGCGCACCGCGCCCGACGACCCCGACGGTGCATCGGGGCTGTACGTGACGGCGTTTCAGGTCGGCATCACCGGCGGCTCGCTGGCCGGTGGGCTGCTGTTCGAGCGGGCCGGGACCTCGGCCATGTTGGCCGCCTCGGCAATGCTGGTCGGTGTCGCCGCAGTCGGTATCGCGGCCAGCAAGCGCCTGTTCATCGTTCCCTGACGTTCCTGGGACGGTAACGTTCGCCACGTCGCCGATAGTCAAAGATGCTGTTCAAGGACGTTCCCTTCCGCGTCTCGGGCCGCTTTTCGCTTGTCGCGGCAGTTAGCTGGCAACGACGCTGTGAGACACTGGGATCAAGATCGTGACCGGAGGTAGGTAGATGTCGGGATGGAAGCTCGCGCAAGTCGGCGCGTGGCTCGGTGCCGCTGGATTGGCCGCGAGTCTCACTCTGGGCTGCGGAGCAGCACTGGCTGACCCGCCGCAGCAGCCCGGCGACCCGGCCGCAGCCGACGCCGGCCCGGCCGATCCGGCCGCGCCGCCGCCCGAGTTGCCGCCGCCTCCGCCCGAGCTGCCCCCACCGCCGCCGGGCGACCCGTTGGCGTTGCCGCCGCCTCCGCCCGAGCTCGCACCCGGGTTACCCGCCGCTCCTGAGGGCGTTCCCCCTGGTCCGGACCCGCAGGCAGTTCCGGCCGGGGCGGCCGATCCAGCTGTACCGGGGCAGCCCGGTGCGGTACCGGCGACTGCCTCCGGACCGGTTGTCGGGCAGAACCCGGAGCCGTTCACCGGCACGGCGCCATTCCTGCCGCCGTCCTTCAACCCGGTCAACGGTTCGATGGTGGGTGTCGCCAAGCCGATCATCATCGACTTCCAGCGGCCGATCGCCGACAAGGCGATGGCCGAGCAGGCCATCCACATCTCGTCGAACCCGCCGGTGTCCGGCAAGTTCTACTGGATGACCCCCAGCCAGGTGCGCTGGCGGCCGCTGAACTTCTGGCCGGCCCACACCGTCGTCAACATCGATGCGGGCGGTACCAAGTCGAGCTTCCGCATCGGTGACTCCCTGGTGGCCACCGCCGATGACAAGACACACCAGATGACGATCACCCGAGACGGCAAGGTGGAGAAGACCTTCCCGATGTCGATGGGGATGAGCGCCGGTGGACACGAGACCCCCAACGGCACCTACTACGTGTTGGAGAAGTTCCCCACGGTGGTGATGGACTCCTCCACCTACGGCGTTCCGGTGAACTCCAGTTGGGGCTACAAGCTCACCGTGCAGGATGCGGTCCGGATCGACAACAGCGGCGGTTTCGTGCACAGCGCACCGTGGTCAGTGGCCGATCAGGGCAAGCGCAACGTCAGCCACGGCTGCATCAACCTCGGCCCGGCCAATGCCAAGTGGTTCTACGACAACTTCGGCAGCGGCGATCCCGTCGTGGTGAAGAACTCCGTCGGCAGCTACACCAAGAACGACGGTTCTCAAGACTGGCAGATGTAGGGCGCACGCCCTCAACTGCGAGCAGCCACAGAATCGCACGAATCCCCAGTGGGGAGTGCGAGTCTGTGGCTGCTCGCGTCAGAGCCCTCGGCGGTGCTCAGTTCCAGATTCGGACCCGCGAAGCGGGCTCCAGGTAGAGCGCGTCGTCCTCGGTGACGTCGAACGCGTCGTAGTAGGCGTCCATATTGCGGATAACCCCGTTGCAGCGGAACTCCGGCGGCGAGTGCGGATCCACCGCCAGACGCCGGATCGCCTCGGCATCACGGGATTTTGTGCGCCATACCTGCGCCCAGCCGAAAAAAACGCGCTGGGTGCCGGTCAAGCCGTCGACCACTGGAGCCTCGGCGCCGCCCAGTGACAACTGGTAGGCGAGCAGAGCGATCGACAGCCCACCGAGATCGCCGATGTTCTCCCCGACGGTGAACGCGCCGTTCACGTGGCGCTCGCCGTCCAGCTCACGCGGCACGTAGTTCTCGTACTGGGCGATCAACGCGCTTGTGCGAGAACCGAATTCGGCACGGTCGGCGTCGGTCCACCAATCGATCAAGTTGCCGTCGCCGTCGTACTTGGCGCCCTGGTCGTCGAAACCGTGGCCGATCTCGTGGCCGATCACCGCGCCGATACCGCCGTAGTTGGCCGCGTCGTCGGCGTCGGCGTCGAAGAACGGCGGCTGCAGGATTGCGGCAGGGAAGACGATCTCGTTCATCCCCGGGTTGTAGTAGGCGTTGACGGTCTGCGGCGTCATGAACCATTCGTCGCGGTCCACCGGCTGGCCCAACTTGGCCAGTTCGCGGTCGTAATTGACCGCATAACCGCGCAGGTAGTTGCCGTACAGGTCGGCTGGGTCGGTGACCAGCGCGGAGTAGTCCCGCCAGGTGGCGGGATAGCCGACCTTGGCGGTGAACTTGTCCAGCTTGGCCAGCGCCCGCTCCCGCGTCGCCGGCGTCATCCATTCCAGGTTGGTGATGCTTGCCCGGTAGGCCTCGCGCAGGTTGCCTACCAGCTCGTCGATGCGCGCCTTGGCATCCGGCGGGAAATGCTTTGCCACGTAAAGCTTCCCGACGGCGTCGCCCATCAGGGACTCAACCACGGACACGCCGCGCTTCCAGCGGTCCCGGATCTGCTCGGTACCCGACAGTCGGCGTCCGTAGAACTCGAAGTCCTCGGCGATCAACTCCTCGGTCAGGAGTCCGGCGCGCGCATGAATGACTCGCCACCGCGCCCAGTCCTGCCAGTCGGCAAAGTCGGCGCTCTCCCACAATGCGGCGAACGCCGTCAGGAAGTCCGGTTGCCGCACCACCAGTTCGGCCAGTTCGCCCGAGGCGGCGGGGTGCACGCCGAGAGCACCCACCCAGCCGGCCCAGTCGAAGCCAGGCGCTTCGGCCGGCAGCCCGGCGAAGGTGCGCAGGTTGTAGGTCAGCTCGGCGTCGCGGCGCTTCACCACGTCCCAGTGCGCGCCCGCCAACCGGGTCTCCAGCGCCACAACGCGTGCCGCGGTCGCGGCGTGCTTGTCCGGTTCCCCGCCGTAGACCAGCGCGAACATCGCCGCGATGTGACCCGGGTAGGCCGCCAGGATCTCGGCGTGCTGTTCCTCGCGGTAGTAGGACTCATCGGGCAGTCCGATGCCCGACTGGCTCAGGTGCAGCAGGTAGCGGGTCGAGTCTTTCGAGTCGGTGTCGACGTAGAGCCCGACGCCGCCGCCGACCCCGGTGCGCTGACCTGCGCCCACCACCCGCGCCAGGGCCTCGCGGTCACCGGCATTGTCGATAGCGGCCAGTTCCTGGTGCAGCGGTGCCACCCCGCGCTCTCGGACGGTCTGCTCGTCCAGGAAGCTGGCGTAGAGGTCGCCGATCCGGCGCTCGTCGGTGCCGGCCGCATCCGCACTTGCCGCGGCTGAACCGCCGGGTTCATGCGGCGGTCCCAGCTTCGCCTCTCCTCCGTCGAGCCTCGCTGAACCGCCGGGTTCATGCGGCGGTCCCAGCTTCGCCTCTCCTCCGTCGAGCCTCGCTGAACCG
>Ga0153956_1000338_pt1 | contig 55888 bp, 57 predicted proteins | sample TSFL040MetaG_FD_104704 | JGI IMG/M metagenome (GOLD analysis project Ga0153956, IMG submission 104704) | Attine ant fungus gardens microbial communities from Florida, USA - TSFL040 MetaG | ecosystem: Host-associated > Fungi > Mycelium > Unclassified | place: USA: Florida, Wekiwa Springs...
CCTGAATCTCAAGCAGCCCGATACCGGCGGCAGCCGTTTGCAGCTGACGCCGCTGGAGACACCGGCCAGTGTCGAGGTCATTTCCGGCGATACCGTCCGCGAACGCGGCGATGTGCGCGTCACCGACGCCATCACTCGCGCTGTCGGCTTTTCCGACGTGGGGGCGCCCGGCAATGGCAGCACGGCGCTGGCCGCGCGCGGTTTCAACGGCCAGGGTTCGGTGATGCAGCTGTACGACGGCAGCCGTCTTTACGTCGCCTCCGGTACCATCACTTTTCCCTTCGATCCGTGGTCCGTCGAGCGGATTGAAATCCTGCACGGCCCGGCTTCGGTGCTGTACGGCGAAGGCGCGGTCGGCGGCGCGGTCAACATCGTGCCGAAAAAGCCCAGCCGCGATCCCAGTCTCGAAGGCCGCATCGCCTACGGCAGCGACGATACCCGGCGCGCGGCGCTCGGCGTCACCGGCCCGATCAGCGACAGCGTATCCGGCCGCTTCGACATCAGCCACAACGCCAGCAACGGCTGGGTCGACCGCAACGGCTTTTCGGAAAGCCTGATGGTGGCCGGCGCGCTGCGCTGGGATATCACTTCCGATCTGGTGCTGACCCTGGCTTATGACGAGGGCCATCAGCGGCCCATGCGCTATTACGGCGTGCCGTTGCGCAACGGCCATCTCGATCACCGGCTGCGCGACAGCAACTTCGATGTCGACGACAGCGTGCTCGATTACAAAGACAAATGGGCGCGCATGAACCTCGTCTGGACGCCCAGCGAAAACCTGTCGCTGACCAATGAAATCTACCGCCTGACCAGCAACCGCCACTGGCGCAATGCGGAAAGCTACAGCTTCGCGGGCGATCTGGTGAAGCGCACCAGTTTCCTGGAAATCCTGCACGATCAGGAGCAGGTCGGCGATCGCTTCAACGCGGTGCTCTCGCACGACATGTTCGGCTATGAAAACCGTGTCTCCGCCGGCTTCGATATCAACCATATCGATTTCAAGCACACCAACAATTCACCCTATACCGAGGGCGCGCCGCAGCTGGTCGATCCCTACGATCCGGCGCCGGGTTATTTCTCGTCGATCGTGCCGACCACGCCGCGCCTCAAAACCACAACCAACCAGCACTCGCTGTTTTTCGAGGACCGCTTCAAGGTCAACGAGCAACTGGCGCTGGTGGCGGGCGGGCGCTACGACAGCGCGAAACTGGAGCGCGACGATCTGGTGGATCCGACGGCAAGCTTCGATAAAAATTTCTACACCACCAGCTGGCGCGTCGGCGTGGTTTATAACATCGATCCGGACTTCGTGGTTTACGGCCAGTATGCGACCGGCACGGACCCGCTCAGCGCGCTCATCACCACCTCGGCCGCGCAGGCCATTTTCGATCTCTCCACCGCCAAGCAGTGGGAGATCGGCCTCAAGCAGTCCCTGGCGGGTGGCCGTGGCGAATGGACCCTGGCCTACTACGACATCATCAAGAATAAGTTGTTGTCGCGCGATCCGGATCATCCCGGCGTCGACGTGCAGATCGGCCAGCGTTCGGCGCGCGGCGTCGAAGCCTCGCTCAGTTTCGATCTCGGCGCCGGCTGGCGCGTGGATGCGAATGTTGCCGCGTTGCGCGCACGTTACGATGATTTCCAGGAGGCTGGGGGCAATCGTGATGGCAACGTGCCGAACGGCGTTCCGGAGCGCACCGCCAATCTTTGGCTGAGCTACGCCTTCGCCGCCGACTGGAATGCCCAGGCCGGCGCGCGTTATGTCGGCAAGCGCTACTCCGACACAGCGAATACGATCACCGTCGACGGTTACACCGTGTTCGATGCGAACCTGCGCTGGCAGACCACGCCGCATATCGGCACCACGTTGCGCGTCTACAACCTGACCGACCGGATCTACACCACGTCGAGCAGCTCGACCCAGTGGTTGCTGGGACAGCCGCGCACCTATGAACTGGCCGTGGATTTCCGCTACTGATGATGCTGCTGCGCTCGGGAAAATTGCGCTGGAAACGCTGGCTGTACCTGTCGCATCGGTGGGTGGGAATTGTTCTGTGCCTGTTGTTCGCGGCCTGGTTCGCCAGCGGCATCGTGATGATGTACGTCGGGTTTCCGAATCTCGATCGCGACGAGCGCCTGCCCGGGCTGCCCGCGCTCGATTTCTCCCGAGCGAGTCTATCGCCGGCGGCTGCCGTCGCGCTGCTGCGCGAAGGAGATTTCTCCGTGGTTGGCGCGCCGGATGAAAATTCGCATCGCGCGATAGACGATCCGGCGGCGCCACTGGCGGCTCCCGGCGCCGTGCGCTTGGGTATGTTGTTCGACCGCCCGGTTTATCGTGTCGAGGTGCGCGGCGCGCAACCGCGCGTGGTGTTCGCCGACAACGGCGAAATCCTGCGGGAGGTCACTCCGTCGATGGCGCGGTCGGCCGTCGACGATTTTATTCGACGGCGCGAGGGCAACTCCGTCGATGCCCGCTACATCGAACTGCGCCAGACCGATCAATGGACGCTGTCGGGCAACTTGAACGCGCATCGCCCCTTGCATCGTGTCGCGCTCGACGATGACGCCGGCCGCGAGTTCTATGTGTCGTCCAGCACCGGTGAGGTGGTGCGCGACAGCGCGCGCCGGGAGCGGCTGCTCAATTACGTCGGCGCGGTAACGCACTGGATTTATCCGACCGTGATTCGCCGCCACCCGGAATTCTGGGTCTGGCTGGTGGATATCGTCGCCAGCGCCGGCGTGCTGCTGGCGCTCACCGGTCTGTGGATCGGCGTGCTGCGCTGGAGGCGGCGCCCGGGCAAGCCCTCGGTACCGTACCGGGGCGTGATGTGCTGGCATTATTTCACCGGCATCGGTTTCGGCGTGTTCACGCTCACCTGGGTTTTCAGCGGCCTGTTGTCGATGAATCCCGGTGGACTGAATACATCGCGCGCGCTCTCGCCAGCCGAAAAAACGGTGACCGCCGGAGTCTCTGGCGCGCTGCGTATCGACGATTTCGCGCGCACGCCACCGCGCTTTTCCAGCGACACGGTGGAAGCGGAATTACTGCACTACGATGGCCATCCCTTCTACCTGCTGACCTCTCGCGACGGCGCGCGCCAGCGGGTGGACGCGGACAGCGGCGCGCCGGCGCGAACCGATATCGAACGTCTGATGGCGCTGGCGCCCGCGTTGCTGCCGAACGCGGCGTCACCCGAAATCGAATTGCTGCGCGACTACGATGACTATTACTACAGCCGGCATCCGGAGCGGGGCGGCAAGCCTCTGCCGGTATTGCGGGTCCGGTTCGCCGACGACAACCACACCTGGTTTCATATCGACGTGCTGAGCGGACAGGTCATCGAGCGCTCGACCACGACCAATCGCGCATTCCGCTGGTTGTATAACGGCCTGCATTCCTGGGACATTTATTGGTTATGGCAGCACCGGCCTTTGTGGGATATCGCGGTGATCTCGTTTTCGCTGGGAGGATTGCTGCTGTCCGTGCTGGGTGTCGTGGTCGGTTGGCGGCGCCTGAAAAAGACGTGAAAACTTATCGGTGAAGAGCCGTGCAGGTGGACCCGGCCGCGTCGAACCACGTGAATCCAAAGTCGCCATCGATGGGTTGCAGGCGGCCAGGGAAGGCCCGATTTTCCGAGTTCTCACCTTCGCCCTCCGGATCATCGTCAACCGCGATCTGGTACTGCGGCCGTATCAGCCGCTTTTCTTCAATAGAGGGGGTCACGATGAACACGGCGCGCAAACTGCGACTCGGGCCGCTGCCCAAGACCGAAAGTATCAACAGCCGTTTGGGTCCGGCCAGCCTAAAAGCCGACCTCGACCGTTACGCCGCGTTCCACGCGCAGACTTACGGTGAAGCTGACCTGCCGCTTGGCCAACTTCGCCGCGGATACTCTTGCCAGGAATACTGGTGGGCAGTATATTGAAAATACTACCACCCAGTATGGTGAAGGGCAGATGCCTCATACCGCAGAAGAGAAGAAAAAAGTCCTTGCCCGTGTTCGCCGGGTGCGTGGACAGCTTGACGCTTTGGAGCGCGCGCTGGAGGAAGGCGCGGAATGCGGCCCGGTGCTGCAGCAGATTGCCGCCATGCGTGGCGCCATCAACGGTCTTATGGCCGGCGTGCTGGAGAGCCATCTGCGCGAGGAATTTGTCCAGCTAACGGAGTCCACCGGGGCGTCCCGCGACGCATCCATCGATGAGGTGGTTTCCCTCGTGCGCTCGTACCTGCGCTGACCATCTATGCCCTGGCTGCCGAGCATCTATTGCGGCAGCTCACCTGGCTCCATAACCGAGAAAGGAGAACGTCATGAAATCCCGTGCCGCCGTCGCCTTCGCCGCAGGCGAACCTTTGAAGATCGTTGAGATCGATGTCGAACCGCCACGCAAGGGCGAGGTGTTGGTGAAAATCACCCATACCGGCGTGTGCCACACCGATGCCTTCACCCTGTCTGGTGATGATCCGGAAGGCCTGTTCCCCGTAGTGCTCGGTCACGAAGGCGCGGGCATCGTGGTCGAAGTGGGCGAAGGCGTGACCTCCGTGAAGCCGGGCGACCACGTGATACCGCTGTATACCGCCGAGTGTGGCGAGTGTCTGTTCTGCAAGTCTGGCAAGACCAACCTGTGCGTGGCGGTGCGCGCCACTCAGGGTAAAGGTGTGATGCCCGATGGCACCTCCCGCTTCAGCTACAACGGCCAGCCGCTGTACCACTACATGGGTTGCAGCACCTTCAGCGAATACACCGTGGTCGCTGAGGTGTCATTGGCGAAGGTCAACCCGAAGGCCAACCACGAACATGTGTGCCTGCTTGGTTGTGGCGTCACTACCGGCATCGGTGCCGTTCATAACACCGCGAAGGTGCAAGAAGGTGACTCGGTCGCTGTTTTCGGCCTCGGTGGCATCGGCCTGGCGGTGATTCAAGGCGCACGCCAAGCGAAAGCCGGGCGCATCATCGCAGTGGACACCAATCCGTCCAAGTTCGCGTTGGCCAGGCAGTTTGGCGCGACCGATTGCATCAATCCGAAGGATTACGACAAACCCATCCAGCAAGTCATCGTTGAAATGACCGGCTGGGGTGTCGATCACTCGTTCGAGTGCATTGGCAATGTCAACGTGATGCGCGCGGCGCTGGAATCCGCGCACCGCGGCTGGGGGCAGTCGGTGATCATTGGCGTTGCGGGCGCGGGACAGGAGATCTCGACCCGGCCGTTCCAGCTGGTGACCGGGCGCCGGTGGCTGGGCTCCGCATTCGGCGGCGTGAAGGGCCGATCGCAGTTGCCGGGCATGGTCGAGGATGCGATGAAGGGAGAGATCGAACTGGCCCCGTTCGTTACCCACACCCTGCCCCTGGACGAAATCAATCATGCCTTTGAGTTTATGCACGAAGGCAAGTCCATTCGCAGCGTCATCCACTACTGATTCCATTCACCTCAACCCAACCTGAAGGGGACTCTTCTTGCGCCGGTTTGAGCTGGATCGCCGCCGGCGATTTTGTCTGCCGCGATCGTATGCTCAGCCGCAGCGTTCTGCCGGGCGCCATTCCCGCGCGTTTCGGTTTCGATGCGCGCAATCTGGCGTTGGCGCAGCATTTCGAGCTGGCGCGCGGCGATGCCGAAAATGCTCCGATGAGAAGCTGCTATCACTGGGTGTCTATCCGGAAACCAAACTGGTTCGCGCAAGGGCGTTAGCTGACGAAGCCAAACAGCAACTGCGAAACGGTGTCGATCCTGGCGATGTGCGCAAAGCCCGCAAAAATCGAGGCGGCAGGCAGCAGCTTTCAGGCAGTGGGCCTGGAGTGGTTTGCCAAGCAGAGGCCAGTCTGGTCCGACGTCGATCCCTCCTTGGCCAACAGCTCCCCATTACTCGCGCGTTATTTCTCATGAGGCGTTGTTTTCCAAGAGAGCGTTCCACTTCCTCAATATTTCAAATAATTGGCTCGAATTTTCACTCGATAAGTTACTGCGTGCATCGAACGGTAGAGTGGGAGTGGCGATTCGAAATCCGCAATTTCTGGCGTAAGTCCGTTTGCGCGCAAACGCCAATTTCAACGCGGCATGGTTGTCTTCCATCGACTCGGAGCTCTATGGCGGCAAGGATTTTTCAAGAAACTGAACGGCGGTTCGAACGGATTCTTCAAAGCCGCGCTTCGGCTTACAGCAATCAGTCGGCTTTTCATCGACGACAATCTTTGCCGTCGCTCCAATTTATTGATTCGATTTTCTTATTGATTCGATTTGCGCAGGCGGTAACAGCAATTTTCGAGCGGAGTGTATTTTTTTGCTCTCTATCGTTTATGGAATCGGAACTGCGCAGGTACGGGGGAAATCATTTTTCCTGCGATGGCCACCGCCGTCTGCGCGGACCCGCGGATGTTCCGCGGTAATAGCTGCCTCATCCCATTTGACGCGGTAATAAAGGGGGGCGTTGTCCTCGCGGAGGCGAAGTGACTTGCGGATAAGTGAGCGCTTTAACTTGCGTTCTTCCCGCGGCGTTTTATTGATGTGTTCACCGCTTCAATAGCGTCGAGCGAATCCAGTCAGGTCATGTGGGGCCCGCGTGCCTGTGAGCGGATTAAGCGGGAGCCCGTACCCGTCACAGTGGCATCCCGCGGATATGCGTCCCACCGGCGAGCGACGGCGGCGGCCGTTCATGGTTTTTCCGTACGCCGCCCGCGATAAGTTGTTCAACGAGGCGCGTTCAGTGCTTCGCTCCGCGCTGCGCCACGCGATCCACCAGCGCGCCCCAGTTGCCGGTCGAAATGAAATGGCTGTAGGCGAGCGCCAGCCAGCCGCGTTCGCGCCATTGCAGAAACTCGGTGTCGCCGAGCCGGTTGAAACGGATTTCATCGATCACCTTGCAGCCGGCGAGGCTGAGCTTGCCGCCGTCGTTCAAGGTCACATCGGCGCGGTTGTCGACCAGCAGGTCCGCTGCCATCAAGGCTTTCACGAGTTCGAGGGTGAAGGCGTGATGGCCCAGGTAATCGCGGCAGAAGGCCAGCGTGTTCTGAGTGAACGCGGTGGGCTTGCCGTTTTCGAACAGTGGCTTGCCGCCGCTTCGAACCAGGCCGGGCGCGGCTTCTGGTAGAACACGGGCAGATGGCGCGCTGCTTCGTTGCTGTCTTTCACTCGGGTCATTCCTCGTTCACGGATTCAAAAAAACGCGGACCACACTGCGGCCCGCGCGATCGATGTCATTACGGCGCGGTACTGTCCAGCACGGCGGAGAGCTCGTCGCCGTCATCGCTGTATGTGCTGGAAACCGCGCGGGTGGACAACGCCGCCGCCTCCGGCGTGTTGGGCACCGTCGATTTCGGCGCGGTGATCGCGGCGATTTGGGCGACCTGCGACGGAACGACGACTGGGTCGCTGGTGGGGCGCAGGCTCGACCAGGCCACGCCGTTGATGAAATACGGCGGGTTTTCCAGGCTGGAATCGATGGCGTGAGCGGCGCTCGCGCCGCTGGCGTTGCCGATGCTGCCGTACAGATTGGCCGAGGACGGTGAGCCGGGCGACCTGCAAAAGGGTGCGGTCAACGCCCCCTCGTAATGAGCGACAACGTGACCACATTATTCCAAAGGCAGTATTGCCGAGAGCTGATCGAATGGTGCTGGGTTCTAGGTTGTTGTGCATCAGCGTATTGCCACATATTGAGTGAATTAAGGGCAGAATTTTCCTATTTATACGCGGTTGAAATATGTCCTTTAAGGCTGGGCATTCTGGATTTTTTCTATTTGCGCTGTTTCTTTGCGGTTGATCGGTTCGATGTCGATAGGATATTTCTGTTGTTCTCTTTCGGATGGGCTGTCGGGAATTTTTTTGGTTGCGAGTGAGTGGCTTTATAGATAGAGAAATAGCGATTTCAACAGAATTTTTTACTCTGTTGGTTGAGTGTGAGCGGTGATCTGTAGCTATTTTGGTTATGGACGATAGAGTTTGTCGATATTATAAATGCTTATGCTTTTGTATAAATTATATTTATCTTTATTTTAGAGTATGAAGAATTATTCTATTTTTTTGAGATTGATGATTCGATAATCAAACAGCTATTAAAGCGATAACTAATAATGCAGGTAGCGTATGTCTTTTCGATCGGTCTACAAAAAGGGTTCTGGCGCCATTGATTCCAGCTGGTTAATTCAAGAGTTTGGTGCCGGTGTCTCATATGAAAAATCTAGTAAGTTTATTGAGGCGGTTTCGAAAAATATATGTTCTGAGGCGGGGGGATTCGCGAATAGGGCTATTGATTCTGGCGCCGATATGGTCTGCATATATGAGGGCGGCCTGAGGGAGATTTTGGAAGCGATAGGCGCTCTGCGGAGGGAAAATGTAAATCGCTCGGATATTAATATTCTAAAGACTATGAATATAGTTCTCACCCACAGAATAGGTGTGGTCCAGAATAGTTCATACAGAATTTGCTCAGTTTTATTCGGGGAGATACATAAATCTATTGTGTTGCGCGATAGCCTTTCGGCATTCGAGAGGGGTGTTTTTGGGTCATCCAGAAAGTTTGAGGTAAATACATACGAAAGTAGACTCCATGGAACGGATTTGCTGGAGGATCTTTCATGTGTATGTTGGTCTTTTTCTTTGTTTCCTTGTACAAGGTTAGAGACAGTGGTGGCAATTTCGATTGCATTGAATTCGATGATTTCTTCGATGGAATCTAGGTGCGAAGGGCGCGAGTCAAGCAGAGAGGTCTTTTTGGGGGACATTATTGAGCGTTCAATGGAGCATCTTCAGTTGGGCGATTCGCTTAGAGGTGGTTCAGCTTCAGCGATCGAGCGGTTCCGGTTTGGCTGCGAGATAGGGCTTCTTATTGTAAGGATGATAATTGATTCATTAAAAAGGTCGAGCGAGGAGATTACCGTTGATAAATTTACTCAGATTTGTCAGAAAAAGGCTCCGCAAGCGTTGTTTAAGCATTCCTCTCTTAGCATAGGTGGCAGGGATTTGAGGGATTGGTTTTCTGATGAGGAGTTTAGAGGTAGGGATTTTCTTGAGTTCTTGGTTTCATCAAATTATATAGATAGGTTTGACCAGGCAGAGTCTAGGCTGATCAAAAGCATGGAGTTTGGTGGGCCAATGTATGGAATATTCACGGATGGTGAGAAAGATATTTTTTTATCATCGATAAAGCTGTATTTAGATAATAGGGTTGAAGGAAATAGGGCGGAGTTATATAGCCCGATTTATTCGGCTAGAAAGTACTGTTTTGGTCTTCAGTTTGAGGAGAATGGCGGGCGCGACAGTTTGGTTTGCAGTGCAAAGGAAATTTATCACATCGCTTGCAATATCGAAGAATATCCAGATCAGATAAGGTATGTTGAGGAATATTTGTCCACTATATTGACGGAGTATGAAGAGAAGAAAGATCTACATAAGATGTTGGGGGCTCCAGCGTTGGAGAGATTGTCGTTAGCTCTTGATAGGCGGCCATCTAACGAAAGCGAGTTTTTGACTGCAATATTTCATATTAATGAGCTGGATCGAGAGGAAAGTTCGACGCATTCAATAGTATATTCGTTCGATGAGCTGCGAGATCGTATTGTCGCTGCTGCTCCGGTTATTCTTATTGATGGTGGTTGGCTCCAGTATGTACTTGGTCCAAAGAATGTTCATGATGAGTCCGTCAGATGCCTTTTTAGAATAATGTCTGAGGAGATGGGTGAGGGAAATATTTTCCAGAATCATGTCTATATTTACAGGAATCTTCTGGACGAGTTCGGCGTTAAATTGCCAGAGATTTGGGAGCGTAGTTTCGTTGACTATGAAGAGTTCACGGACGACACATTTGTGCTTCCCTCGATAATTCTGTCTCTTTCGCTGTGCTCAGGTAGATTTTTCCCAGAATTTATGGGTATGAACTTGGCGATCGAAATTTCCGGTCTGGGAACGCACTACGACACACTAATAAAAAATTTGGATTTTCATGGTGTTGATTCAACGTTCTATCGATTGCACACAACTATAGATAATTTTGCCACTGGGCATTCAAGGATTAGCGCTGACCTTATTACATCTCACCTGTTTAGAGTCTCACAGTATCTAACAAAGTCAGAAATGGTTGTAATGTGGCACAGGGTCTGGAATGGTTTTAAGTTGCTGCGGTTTATCTATGCGGATTTGGTTTCTAAGAGCGCCTGACACAATGAAAAATATCTCCTAAGGAGACTCTGATTAAGTCCGTGCGATAACAGGCGAAACGATTACAAGGAATCATCGTGGACCCGCTGACACTCGCCACCAACACTTTCGAACAATACCGCAAGCCGACCCGTCGCGAGAAATTTCTCGCCGAGATGGATCGCGTAGTGCCGTGGTCGGAACTGTGTGCGTTGATTGAGCCGTTTTACCCCAAAGCCGGCAATGGCCACCCACCCATCGGCCTTGAACGCATGCGGCGAAAGCTACAGGCCGGCATATCACATCGCTAGCCGAAACGCATTTTCCATTCGATCATGCTCTGATGTTTTAATCCCTACCCGCGCAGCGACTTCGCGCCAACGGCTAATAATGCTTACGAAATCTTCAATGATTGTATTGGCATCGGCGATCTTGATTCGAAATAGAGGAGCCACCTCGCGGGCAAGATCGAGATCCTGGGCATTGTCGGCCTCGCTTACATTGAGTTTCAGTCCGTTGCCGTGAGGATCAGGATTGACATCGTAGGCCGGCGACAATATCCAACCTGCACCCGGCTCCAGCAAAAAGCCGTGGTTTCGTAGGTGGTCGTCGGTGTTCGACACTAGCATATTGAAGACAATTCGTGACCATAGCTCACGCAAGTCCTGGTCTGTGTTAGCGCCTTGGGTAATCAATACCTCAGCCAACTCCAGGTAACTCACTCCGGTGGAGCAATCATTACCGTCCGTATGATTCGTCAGTGTCATGGCTGAGGCAAAATGAAGACGTTCTTCCGGCCCTACCCGGTCGAATCGTCGCACGAGAAATGTGTGATGCTCATTCCCCAGCTGTTTATAGTCGCCCTCGGCAAAGTTCAGGCCGCAGGCGGCTCCGAGTGTATGGATTACCATTTCCCATCCGCCGATATCGTATTCGTCACGCGTGCTGGGAAATTTTGCTATCCAAAGCCCGCCGTCTGGGTCGACAACGGAGGCTTTCGGGCGGGCGCCCCCGAGCGATCCACCTGGTGCAATCAATATTCGTAGCGAGTCGTCAATCTCAGCCGGTGTGCTGCCGTCTTGTTCCAGTTTTTTGACGGCAGCTTCCAGTTCACGCAGCCGCACCATAGGTGGCGCTACGAAATCCTTGTTGTCATCGAGAAATGGGCCCTCGTCATCTCGTTTGAACCGCAGGGCCCCTGAGCGGTAGCTGTCGTGCACACCTAATAGATAATCGCTTTCGTGCAGTGCCGCGCTCGCAGGGGCCGTGCCGGCGCGCTTGGCGCGTTCCAGGCGGCGCTGCATGAGCAGTCGTCCCCATCGATCAGGGCTCGCATCGGAGAAGGCGCCAAACTGGGGCCGCCGTTGCTCTGGATATTGCGGGCCGCCGAACAGGCCTATCTGCGGATCGAGAGAGGTGGCACCTATCACCGAGTCGGCAAGGGCCGGCTCTTCGTATTCGAATTCAAAGATCTCCGAGCTGCCACGCTGGCGGCCATGAAGCCAACCTATGCGCATCGGCCCATCCAGCCCCACCCAATCGGTGTAGACCGCTATGCGTGTCATTTATCGCCACCCTTAAAAATCTGAGCGGCCAGCTTGGATGCCGTTGTTTCCCGCCTGGGGGGAGTCCGTGCTGCTTTTTTCGACGAGACTGATTTTTTAGGCGAAGGCATTGGTGGCTTAACTTGTGATCCGGCACTCCGGGTCTTTTTGCGCGTAGGTTCTACGGCAGCGCCGCGCACAGGTTTGGCTTTTTCAGCATGTATCTCCGCCCCTGGCGTTCCTTTATCTTCATGGTCGTCTTTGCTATCAACACGCTTTCTCGGCCTGACCTGCGTGAGCTTGGCATCCTGTAGGTGCCGACCGATCTCATCCTCCTTCGCAAGGGCGTTTAGATCCTCCACCAGCCCCAGTACCTGCATCACCGCAACATAGGCACCCAAGGTCACCGTTGGGCTCCCGCGCTCGATGGAGCGCAAGGTCAGTGGCGCCATACCTGCACGCTCCGCTACTTGCTTGGCCTGCAGCCCGCGACGGAGTCGCGCCAGTTTTAGGCGATTTCCGAGGTCATTCAGCAGCCGCTGGGTCTTAGGAAGCAATGGCGAAGTCACGTTGCCCACAGTAAATATTTTTCCGTTATAGATGCCAAAGCGTCAAAATAGTTACTTCGGAGCCATATTTCAATGGCGGCGTAAATATTTTTACTCCGAAACCGGGAAAAAGGCAAAATAGTTACATTTGTAGATGAGTGTCCGTCCCATAGAGGGGGCGAATGGGGCAGTGGTAACCCCTTGCAGTGTAAAAGCTGGAGGAAGGTAGTCGGCCGTGTATTCCCCCTTATGATTGCGGCCTAGGTATAGGTAGTTGCTCTAGCCGCGTTACTGTTCGACGAACTGCCGAACATCCTCGGATCGCCACACGGTTACCCTTGGCCCAAGTTCGATCGGAGAAGGGGCTTTGCCTTCCTGGACCCACTTCCACCACGTCGATTTGCCAACCGGGACGATCGGCGGGATAGGCGGCTCGGCGTTTCTATCGCCGATGATTTGTTTGAGCCGCAGATAGTACATTTCGGGCAGTACCCCGAGTTCCGAGCCGCTCATTTCTCCCCTCCTTCCCTGGAAATGTTTCCTGTCTTGCGACGTCGCCGAAACTCGCGATCCTTGGCCAAGAATGTCGCAAGCATGTGAGGGGTCGTCATTACGGAGATCGCAATGACGATCTCGATGCCGCCCAGGTTAGCAGCACTACGCACGGCTCCGTTGTCGCGCTCCCGCGCGACTGCTAACCAAGGATAGTGCAGTGGTTTTCACCGAGAAAAATAGATTTATTATTGATCCAGAAAAATCTGTAGATGTTCGCGCTTGTCTAATAATGTCTTATGCCGTCCATTTCAAACTACAGTATGAATTATATTTTTTGAGCGAATGTAGTTGCGTTTGTGCGTGCGCCATCACTTCACGAAATTAATACCTCGAATAGATCGCGGGCAGGAAGCCCGCAATCTATTTGAGGCAGCGGAGCCATCGATATTGAATCTTGGTGCGGAGGGCAGGAAGCCCGACGCCTTGCCGAGCCGCTTTGCGACGCATGAACTTGTATTGTGGTTTTTGCTGACGCGCCGCGGCTGCGGCTTGTCGGCTCCCGTTGTTGCCTGAATTGATGCGGCGAATTCAGGCAACAACGGGAGCTGGGTTTTTCTGGATCGAAAGAGCCTTTAGCTAACCGCTCAACAAAGGCCAGGATTTCTTCCGCGCGCCACGCAGTAGTTTTGGGTCCGAGTTTGGCCGGCGCAGGCGCCTTACCGATCTTGACCCAATGCCGCCACGTAGAGCGGCCAATTGGAATAAAGGCAGGAATTGGAGGGTTGGCTTTGGTATCGCCGATGATTTGCGCGAGGCGTACAAAGCCGGTTTTTGGGAGCGTGGGATAATCTGACTTGCTCATATGGTGGTACTCCATCGTCGGTACCCCGTAGCAATAACCAAAATGTCCAAACCGCTAAAGCATGAATAGGAAACGAGACTTATTCGGTTTTTTCCCGAGACAGATCAAGTTTTGTCACCGGGGTCGGTAGGGTATTTGATGGCTGGTTTGGTTGCAGTGAAAGATTTAAATGGTGGCGTCTCGGCCAAAGCGGTTATCTAATGCACTCTCGAGCTCTTCCGCCATAACGGCCATTTGGAGAAACTCATCGATTCGCGGTGGTCAGCCGGACTGATGACGCCGTCCCCCCCCGGTTCAGCATGTGCGTATAAATCTGTAGTTTTCACATCGGCATGCCCCTTCACCGGGATACTTGCGAGCGAGTGCATAGGGCATTTCAACCGCACCGGACCATTCAGGGCGCCGCCACCCATTAACCCCGATGGCTGAGAGCCATTATAAGAGCGCTACATTTAGTTAGTGCCGAATCTCGTGGACTGAAACTGAGCTATGGACTCTCGCTTTGAAGCAACACCTTCCGCAGACGAAGTTTCGGCCGCCTTAGAAATGTGGCCTGAGCTCACTGGCAAACGCCTTCGTCCCCTCCTTGTCACGGCATTCGGCGATATCTATGTCGAACTAGATACCGGTGAGGTCTACGTCGCCAAACCGCTGGAGTTGAGCTGCGAGCGTGTCACAGGTTCAGTACAGGAGTTGGAAAAGCTGTTCGCGGATACTGCGTGGGCGCAACAACAATTAATTTCGGAGATGGCTCTCCTTGCTAGCGAGAGATGCATACCACGGCAGATGCATCAAGTGTACGCAGTGGCGCCGCACCCTACTTTTTCGGGAAGAATCACCATTGAAGGTCTCATGGCAATGGATCTGAAAGTGTGGCACAGCATCAGCACACAGCTTCGCACTGGCGACACGTCAAACAAACCTACACCAAATGAAAAACTTAAAGGTTTTTTTAATAAACTCTTGCGGCGGAGCTAATGTTACGCCCAACCAGGGTTGTTCTGATATTCAGTTTGGTCTATGCCTGTCGTGATACCTAACCCGTCAGTCAAGAGCGGATCGTCTTCGGCTGCTGCTTACTTTCAACATTGGGCCCCAATAGGAAACATATGCGCGACTTCGAAAGTCTTGGGCAATACCACGACCTCTGGGCGGTAGTAGTTCTATCGGCACCGAACAATTTTCGTGGGATCAACGATGAGCCTGTTGATCAGATTGTTGAGTTAAAGAATGCCTTCGATGGTATTCGCGGCAATTTTCATCTAACCAAGAAGAATATTAGCGATGACCGCCTTTATCGAATTGCTCAAGAACTGGTCGAGATGTCGTATGAAGCTTACGTCGCTGGAGATGCCAAGACAGGTGCTCACATTCTCCAAGAATGTGAGGGCATGATCTGGAGATCGCGGACGCAAGACGTCAAGTACCGCGTAGAGGCAGAGCGAAGGGTCTTTGGAGAGATCGTTACATTCGCTGGGATTCGCATATCGCCATATCCATATGAGGGAGCCATCGGAGACTTGGGTAATGATCAGGCTACTCTGTTAGAGATTGCCAGAACATATGTTGAGCATTACCTCTCCAAGTGGAGGGATTTCAGGTTCTTTGCTTGGATCATGGAGGCAGATGGCTCAGTCAAGAGAATTTCATCTAGCCCGAAAGAAGATGACACCACTGTATTGAAACCCGTCCAGAAATCGATAAGCGCCTGTTTCCGTCAGGCAAAGGCTCTAGCTGAATCCGGAAAAATCCGAGCATGCGTAGTGATGGAGATCATAGCGCCTCAAGGTGACGGATTGGTCTGCTACGACCTTGAGCAGAAGGGGTTTCCACGCGTTAGTGCGCGGCAAATATTCAAGCTTCAAAAAGGCCCATCCCATACTTTTGATGCCATGAGATTCCATATTGAAGAGCCCCAAGTCTTCAAGGCAGATGGCTAGTTGCGGCCCAACAAGTCATTCAAGGCGACGCCGCGCCGGCGCGCCCTTAACTCCAACGTTGAGCGTCCGCTTTTTCCCTTTTTGGCTTCGTATTCGTTGACAGCAAAGGCCTAATCCGGTCGTTCTCCACGGCGTGTTCCGATGGCTCCTTCGGCCGAGAGACTGTCGGTCATCGTATCATCCTGCATACTCTTCGAATGAAACGCAGTCAGGTGCAGTTAACCCCAATCTGCTGAATTGCTGGAATAGGTCTGTATTTAAGCTACATCTAGCTCAACATGGACTAGAAAACCAAGTTTTGCAGCGAGATTCACCAAGGCATCCAGAGAAAAGCGAGAAATACGACCGCGCAGTAAATCATTGATGCGTGGCTGAGAGACACCGCAATGTCCAGCAGCCTCCGCTTGTGACCATCCGCGTTGCTCGATGATCGCAGCGATTTTATCCATAAGCTCGGCACGTACACGCAGGTTTGCGGCCTCTTCCGGCGAGTCCGCAATTGCATCCCACACGCTATCAAACTTTTCCACTTTGATTTCGCTCATCGTCCTTCGCCTCTTGCAAGTAGTGCGAAGCGCCTCTTCGCTGTATCAATGTCCCGTTGGGCGGTGGCCTGCGTTTTCTTCTGGAAGGCATGTAGTACGTAAACGGCATCGGCCAGCCGGGCGGTATAGATGACCCGGAATGTACCGGCTTCGTCCCATACCCGCAGTTCTTCAACACCCTTGCCGATGGATGGCATGGGGGTTGTGGTTAGGACTCGTCCGGGGTGCCAGCCCCGGTCGGGTCCGCTTCTTCTACGGCTTACTGCTGTTTCTAACTCTTTCGGTTGCGTCGCGTTAGCCCGCCAGCTTTTGATCCGGTTCAAAGATGCTATCGGTATCCCGAGGAGAGCGTGGAGCCACTTCTCCTGACGCCAACTTGTCGAGGTAGTCGGCATACCACTGCATCATTTCCCGACGCTGGGGGACGTAAATCGCGTGGTTGTAGTCACCGCGCACTGACGGCGCATCCTGATCCTTCTTTTTGTGGCTCAATTGCGCGTCGATGAATTTTGAATCCCAGCCATGTTCGTGCAGCAGGGTTGAAGCGGTATGGCGGCTACCATGTCCGGTCATACGACCCTTGTAGCCCAGGTTCGCGAAGGCTTTGTTGATGGTGTTTTCGCTCATCGTTTCGCTTTCGCGGCCTGCATATCCGCCTTGGCCAGGAAACACAAACCGATAAGTTCCGGTCAGTTTATGTAGTCCTCTCAACATCACGACCAACTGCCGTGGTAACGGCACTAAATGCGGTCGGCGCATCTTCATCTTTTCAGCCGGAACGTCCCAAATCGCTTTATCCAGATCGAATTCCTGCCATTCAGCGAATCGGACCACGCCCGGTCGAATGGCGGTCAGGATGACGAGCCATGCGGCGGTTTTGGTGGTAGCGCGGCCTTCATACGATTGAACCGCCCGCAAAAATTCGGGCAATTCTTCTTCCAATAAGAACGGGTGAGGTTTTGATTTCGGAATGGGGGCTGCGATCTCATTGAGGTCGCTCGCAGGATTCTCCTTGGTAAACCCTTTCGCAATGGCATAACTGAAAATCCTGCGCAGCCATTGCCTCCCTTTTTTAGCAATATTGAACGAGCCGCGCGCTTCGATACGTGCAATGACCTCGGCAGTATCTCTGGCCTCGATTTTGTAAATGGGCCTATCGCCAAGTATCGGCAGAATGTCGTTATCTAAACAGGAGCGGCATTTGTCGGCCGTCTTTTTTGCCCATCTGGGACGGTGAAATTCATACCAAGCGTTAGCCACAGCGGAAAAAAGGTTGGCTTCCTCGTCTGCTCTTTTTTGCTTCTTCGCAGCGCTGGGGTCTACGCCGTCGGCCAGCAGTTTTCTCGCATCATCGCGTTTGACGCGTGCGCGGGCCAAGGTCAGTTCGGGATAGACGCCGAGCGACAGCAGCTTTTCTTTTTCCCGGAACCGATAGCGAAATTGCCAGTACTTGGAGCCGTTGGGCTGCACCTGTAATACCAGTCCTTTTTCGTCACTGACTCGAAAGGGTTTTTCTTTCGGTGCGAGCTTCTTGATGGCCAGATCGGTGAGCGGCATACAGTAAAAGTCCGTTTCGAGATGTGGGTAAAAACTTTTGGGTAAAAACCCTGTGTGGGTAAAAATTCTTGGGTAAAAAATCATTTACCCGCAGATTTATCCACAACTCGACGCGGCTGTCTATGGACGTTCAGAGATCGGTTCGGAACGAAAAAACGAAAAAAAACCCGCATTTAGCGGGCTTTTTGGATTTCTTTGGACGGTGTTGGATGGTCTTGGATTCGAATCCAGAGATCAATTGAAAAGCCACCTCAACCCATTGTTGATTAATGATTATCCAGTTTTTAAAAATCAGTTATTCCCCCACAAATGCCCCCAAAATATTTTTGCTGGGATTGCTTATTAGCAAGACTCAGCCATCCGCGCCAATCTACAGGACCACCCCATAGGGCAATGACTCCTCAATCAAGAGAAAGGTCCACTAAGTCGGGGGAACTACACCGTCCGGTGCAGCGAATTGTTAGGTCTTTGTATAGTTCACCAAAAAGTCTCCAAAGGCCCATATCAGAGTTCCGAGTACAACCAAACCCTTTCCAAAACCGGCCATATAACGCGAGTATGTGTAATAACTCTCCGGAACCAACGGTAAATATTTAAGTGCCTTTATTCTCTCCGACACCACCATGTCTTTGATCTCGCTGGCCTTACCCATTGAGGGCTCCATACCTGCCGACTCAATTAGGCTGGAAATTTCACGCAGAGAGGATTTCGCAGCACGATCAATATTTGCCAACCCTTCGGTTAAAGCGCCAATGACGGCCCAAAGGCGATGAAAGTTGTCTCTTTCCCGAAGAGCCTGCACCTCGTGTGTTCTGAACTCCAAGAACGCTGCAAAAAGGGCCATGATGGCTCCACTTCTTAAGAAGAAATCCGTAGTGATTCCGACAACGTCAGAGGAAAGCGCAACTGCTGCTGGTACTACAGCCGCCACAAGGAGAAGTAGGTCAGAGATAACCCTCTTCCTGTAGCCATTCCAGATTTCTCTCATAGCTCTCTTCAAAGGCCCGGCCGTTACGTTGGGTAGGAAAACGGTTCGATTTGTAGAAAGGGCTGCCCCCACAAGCGAAAACCGTAAGGTGCTGCGGACGTTTCATCGTAGCGCCCGGTGAAAGCATTGGGGGCCGAAAATTCGATGTAGTGACCGCGCTTATCTTGTACTACGCGAGCGGCTTGACACACAAGCAACTGAAGGTTGATGACCGGCTCTGGCTGCTGACCACAAACGATCTTGATAGTGACGTCACCTTCGAGGGGATAGATACCGAGTTCAAGGCCAATACCTCGTCGCTCCAATTGATAGAGGTACGATGTTCCGTACTCGCCCTCGATAGGAATGGCCTCAAGCGCTTAGAGAACTTCTACTGGATTCCATGCGAGCTCTGGCATATACGACCTAACGATTGAGCTCAGCAGCGGAGGGCGAGTAGCGAAGTGACGAGACCGACGTCGGCTGGAGCGATTTGTTGGGTGAAGCGTTCGTCATTTGAGGTGCTCGAGCTGGCCGCTGCGTATCCAATTTCCCCGTGCGTCTCGGCGAAGAGTGAAGCGAATCGGTTGACTAGGGCAGCAGCGCGCGTCTCCGGCAGTTAACACATTACCTTGCAACACGAGTGATTCCGAAGTGAACGAAACAACCGACTCCACGTAGCTTACGGGCAACTGAAACTCAACTACCGGAGACGACAGCGCCGGGTCCACAACATAGGAGTCACCAGTTCCAACCTTTACGACTGCGATATGGGTACTGGAGCTCCCGGAGCCCCCCTGGCAGCCAATATCTCCGATCCAGAGCACGGCATACCGTGCCCTCTCACGATCCTCTTCAGACGTATATGGGGTGAGCGGCATAACCGGCTTGTCAGTAACAGCGACCTCACTGCACGCAATGGCATCGCGCCACGATTCGACTGCCGATAGTACGCGATTGGCGATCTCTTCAGCCGGTGGTGCAGGAATCTTGGAGAGATCAAGTTCTGGGCCTTGAGCCAGTGCAGCTGAAGCAAAAATAGCTGACAAACACTGCGCGGTGCGAATCACAAATCGCCCGGTCATGATGGCCTCTCGGTTGCAGCCCAACGCAAAGGTTCAGACGCATTTCCCGAAGCGGACGCGTCAGTTGGAACCGTTTTTTGGGCTACAACTACGCTTGGCTTTAGCACGAACGTTTCCGGCGTGGGGCTCCACGACTCAGGCACTAAACCAACAGACTTACCCTCATTAAGCTCAGTGAACCCTAGCTGTGAAAGAGCAGATACAGCGTCCACCGCAGGGTCTTTAGTAAACTCAAATACATGGTACTTTCCGTTGGAAGCAAAGCCCGCGCTATCGCGATAGCACACCAGCTCTGTATGCTCGAAACCGTTCGACGTTGCGCGGACAAAAATATAGACCTCCCCGATTTTTGGCTTATTCATATCTTCAATGCCCAATGCCCAATGCCCAATGCCCAATGCCCAATGCCCAATGCCCAATGCCCAATGCCCAAAGCGGCGCGCAGCTTTAGCCGTCCGCCTCGGCGTTAGTGCAGGTGCGCGGTTTATGTAGTCCATTGGAACGGCCCTGAAAAATGCCCTGAAGGCCGCCCCAACGTTGGGGAGGACAACTCTCCATAGTAGATGGCCAGATTAACCCGAACGCACTTTTCTCCGCCAGCTCCGTGTGATCGGAGGTGGGGGCCAGGAAAATGGTTGGCAACTGCCAACTGGACAAGCCACACCAAATCATCCACCTATATCCAGTTGGGCGTGGCTTCCGCAATTTCCCCCGAGCCTGACTTTCCCAATCTCGATATGCTGTATACGCATATAATTTTGTGCGAAAGGCGTTGATACAGCTAACTACCCCCTATTGCCTCTTTTGTCTCAATGCTTTAATAGCTGTGCCAACTTGTGGAGCGTCGTGCGTTCAACGTCCCTATAGGCATTTCGGGATGATGTGCTTTTTCCTTGGGCAGTTTTCGGTCCTGTTGACCGCTCCCATGGCTTCCACTGCTTGATTAACTGCGCCTGCCTTGCCCGCCGTTCGGGCGTCCAGCCGCTGCTCATGGGATTCTATCTCCAATAGTTTGTTTCGCCTGATTTTGTTTTTCTCGCGCGTGCGTGCCTGCGCTCGTAGGGGGCGTGAAACTTTGCCCGTTGTTCACTTGCTGAGGCCCATTGGCGATGTTGGCCTGCTGCACGAAGGCCACAGGCTTGGGTTGTTTCAGTTCGCCCAGTGTTTGCAGGGTGGCACGGCATTGGCTCTGCGCCTTCAGAGCCAAGCGCATGTAGCGTTCAGCGGTGTTCAGGTGCTCGCCCAGGTTCAGGGCCGACCGCCTTACCAAATGGCTGAAAATGGCGTCCAGGGTGTGGGCCTGGGCTATCAGCATGGCTTCGACGCGGGTCAGGTCGCCGTCGGTTACGGCCTTGGTTTGTTCGGACAAGCTTTCCACCAAGGACGATAACTCCAGCCCGTCGACCAGAGGGAATTTTTCGATAGCTATGGCCGCCGTGATAGTGGGACGCAGGGCCGCGCGAGCAATCGCCTGCTCTTGTTTTTCGTCTTGGGTCGCGGTCAGTTTCAAGGCACCCTTTTTGGTGGTCGCTTTGGTCATGGCTGCCATCTCGCCAACAGATCGGTAATGACCAATGCTCCCAATAAGCCCTCACCCCCTTGGTAATCTATATAGGTGTCCAGTTTCTGGTACCACAGCAGGTTAAAAAAGCGCTGTATGGGTCCAGATTCTGGTACCACGACACGCGGATTAAGCATGTTTTCCTCCTCCATGGGTCCATAAACTGGTCCCACTCGGTCCATAAACTGGACCGGGCGTTTTGATCGTGTCGACCGTAAAAGAGCGTGGCGGTACGGCTGTAGGTCTTACGTCCAGCTCCTTACCGGGGCATTCGTCGATGGCCAGCCAAGTGAGTGCATAGAGGGCACAGCGCCGCCCCGGATTGAGAAAGCGTGACTCCCGCGTACGAATCATCAGGCGTTTTTCTTCCAGTTCTCGCAGGGATTTTGCCAGCGTCGTTTTCGAGTTAAAGCCACGCCGGTGCAGGCTGGAGAAAACCGCTGATAGAGCGCCGTTGTTGTGGCCGTTGTACTGATAGGACAATTCCAGCAATAACCGGATCGCGCTGGCTGACAGGGCGATATAGTCGGGATGATTCATCACGGCATGGGGGATTCCGGCAAAGCGCCCGTTGGCTTTCCGCCCTTTGGCCTTTTCTGGCGTGCGTGCCATCTGGTCAGCCCCTTGGTTAGCGGCCGGTCTTACTGCGGTCCCGTTCGGCGATGCGGTCGGCCAAAAATGCGTCGATTTCTTCCTCCACCCATCCCACCGAGCGCGGACCTAAAGGGATTGGAGCCGGGAACGTGCCCAGCCTGATACGTTCGTAAATTGTGGAGCGGGAAAGCCCCGTACGCAGTTCCACCTCTTTTCGACGGAGTATCATTGTTGTTCGGACTTGCTGAGCCATGGTTCGCTTCCTCGGGTTGAAGGTGAGGTATCCCGGCATTTACCGGAAATCATGGCATCAGTATTGGCCTGACTAGCGGCCTGGGGAGAGGGTGTAAAATTTCTGAGGCTGGATTTTAGTATCCCGTATTTATTATTCCTGCCTTTTTGATTTAGCTACGGTAGCTCTAGTGGTTAGTCTCACATAGTCCTGATCGATCACCGACTCCAGTATTACCGTCGCCAACGAAGCGGTGGCAGCATAGAGCGGCTTTTCAAAATACGTATAGAAATGCTTGGTCATCGTATGGCAGAAAAAGCGCAGGTTTACATCGCCCTTTGTGGGCCGATCAATAACGCCGCGCTGTGGATTGTAGAGGTTGGTTACACAGTAGGCCCACGCTTCAATCCCCTTGGACAAAGGATGGCTGTGGCGTTCTTCTGAAGCGTCCTCCGGATTATCCTCATTGGCGAAATTCATCAGCCTGTCGATGCCGGCCAAGGTGAAATCCGAGTTTGTCCGCTCAATGAGCTTTTTTATTTTTTCTTTTACCTCCTCTATTTCCACGACAATGGAGCTGCGCTCCGCTTTCGTCAACAGCTCATATTCCGGCACGCCGATTGAGGAAAAATACAAGTTGAATGCGAATGAGTGGGAAAACTCGTCACGCATCTCAAAGGGAAGCGACGAGTAGAACCTGTCCAGGGTGCTCCATGTTTTGCGCAAATCAAGGTTCTGAGAGGATGCGAGTTTTTTATACAGCTCCCGCAGATCATCCATGTCATGGACGCGTTTGCTATCGATCTGCGAAAAACCTGCGTTGACCCAGGCGGGAATTGTTTCTGGAATTATTTTTTGAGTTAGCTTTTTCATGCGCCTCCGAGCACTCCCTTTGATCGAAATCCATGAGGCTGAATTAATTTATGTGCTGATTTAGGCGACCGATGGCCGCCGGGGTGAATCAATGACAGCCAGCATGACTGTACTTCAGTGGTGTATGGCGGGCAAATAGCAGGGTTACCCGATGTCGATTGGCATCGGGCGGTTGATTAACGCCTAGCTAGCCCGTTGCGCTACAGTCGCTTAGCCATGTTGCGGGCGAGCGCCAGATTCCCCAGCACATCCCAAAGTCCATGAATAAGGATTTCGTCCGGATCGTCCCGGTCGTTTTCTAGCTCGCGGCTCAGCAGGGTCACTACAGCCTCCGCACGAGCCAGAACGCAACACAGGATGCTATAAGCGTCGGTCAGGTACGCCGTAGCCAGCGACTCTATAGCGGCTTCAGGGGTGTCTGCGGCCGATTGTGGCGGGGACGGGGTACTACCGATGCTATGATTGGCATCAGCCATGATTCACCTCTCTACAGGTGGTTGTGGTTAGGGCTCGGTCGGTGTTGGTAGCACCGGCCGGGTCCGCTTCGCTTTGCTGCTACTTCGTACTGCCTTTACTGCTTTGTCTTAACGTGTTGTTGTAAAAGGAACGACGTTGGAGCCGTTGGCCTGCGCGCGAAGGCCATCCAAATAGTCCGCCCAGCCCTGCATCATTTGCTTACGCTGTGGCAGGTGGGATGTGCGGTTATAGGCGCGTCCGTTGGCGTCTTTTACGGCATGAGCTAATTGGTGCTCGATCCACTCCACGCGATAACCCAATACTTCATCCAGAATCGTACGAGCCATCGCCCTGAAGCCGTGCGGGGTCATTTCATCGTTGGTGTAACCCAGGGTTCGCAAGGCGACCCGCACGCCGTTTTCACTTAATGGGCGGCTTGCGCCTCGCGCGCTTGGGAAAACGTATCTACCGCGTCCGGTGATGGGGTGTAGGTCGGTTAGGATCGCGAGAGCTTGTTTGCTGAGCGGCACAATGTGCGGTTGGCGCGTTTTTATTTTTTCGGCCGGAATCTCCCAGCGTTCCTCGTCCCAATTGATTTCTACCCATTCCATCTGACGAAGCTCGCCAGGGCGGCAAAAGAGTAGGGGGGAGAGTTTGAGGGCGGCGGAGACCACCGGGGTGCCTCGGAAGCCGTCGATAGCGACAAGCAAGCTGCCGACCTCTTTCGGATCAACGATGGCCGCATGGTGCGTAACGATGGGAGCGGCCAGAGCGCCTTTCAGATCGGGGGTGGGATCGCGTTCGGCGCGCCCGGTGGCTACAGCATAACGGAATACCTGTCCCGCGATCTGCCTGGAGCGTTTGGCGGTTTCCAGTAAGCCTTTGCTCTCAGACCTTCGCAGCACAGCGAGTAGTTCGGGTGGTGTGACTTCGCTGATGGGGCGATGCCCGAGCCAGGGGAAGAGGTTGTTGGTGAATAGACTGTTCACCCTTGCGATATGCGTTTCGGACCAGCGCGCCTTTTGCTTCTCATACCACTCCAGTGCCACGGCCTGAAAGCTGTTGGCGGCTCCCACGGATCGCGCCAGCTTTTCCTGGCGTTTGACCTCGCTCGGGTCGATACCTTCGGCTAGCTTGTCCCGCGCGTCGCGCGCGTGTTTGCGGGCGGCTTTTAGTGTGATCGTGGGGTAAACGCCGAAGGCGAGGCGTTTTTCCTTGCCTCCAAAGCGGTATTTGAGACGCCAATATTTGGAGCCGTTTGGCATCACTTCCAGGTATAAGCCACCACCGTCCGAAAGCTTGAACGGCTTGTCTTTGGGGGCGGTGTTTTTCAGCGCCACATCAGATAGCTTCTCGATTCCCTTGCCAGCCATTTGTGCCCCCAGCGTTTCTTGTTATGCCCCCGTACGTGCCCCCAAGATGCCCCCGATCTAGGCGGAACAAGGTGGCACTTACTGGAATGCAGTATAACTAAAAAGCCTGGATTTTCGAGAGGTTGGAGAAATATTGGGAAGGTGTTGGAAGGGTTCTTGGCGTCCCAGAGAGGATTCGAACCTCCGACCTGTCCCTTAGGAGGGGACCGCTCTATCCAGCTGAGCTACTGGGACATGATGGGTTTTGTGCATTGCGGCCGCGTTGGCCGGTGCGCATTGTAGCGGCCGTTTGCGCCGGCCGCCAAATCCGATTTACTTCATGCCGCCTATCATCGGTTCCGCGTAGCGGTATTCGATATCCCAGGGGAAATGCAGCCAGGTGTCCTGGGAAAATTCCCGCTGCCAGTATTGCGCCAGCGCGCGGCCCTTGGGTTTTGCGTAAACGGCGACGAAGGTGGCGCGCGGCAGCAGTTCGCGAGCGAGTTGCGCGGTGACGCCGGTATCGACCAGATCGTCCACCAGCAGGAAACCCTCGCCATCGCCTTCGATTTTTTTCAGGATTTCGATGGCACCCTGGCGGTCGTGGTCGTAGCTGGCGAGGCACAGCGTATCGATCAGTCTCAGGTTGAGCTCTCTGCCCAGGATGGCGGCGGGGACCAGGCCGCCGCGCGCGATGCCGATCACGCCGCGCCAGGGTATGTGTGCCAGCCGCTGGGCCAGCGCGCGCGTGTCGCGGTGCAGTTCATCCCAGGTCAGGTAATAAAGCGCCGATGCCTTTTGCGTCATGATGTGTTCCGCTGAACCGAAAAGTCGGAATGGGGGGCGATTGTGCAGGATGGCCGTGGTGGGAGCAACCGTGGTTTTTGCTGAGCCGTTTTCCGCTTGCCCCCGGCAATGGCTCAGGCATTGGTGATGGTGCGGCCACCTTCCTGGTGCCGGGGCACGCCCTTGGCATCGTAGGTCGCGCCCTGTCCGGGCTGGCCGCGCAGAAGATCCAGCACGCGTTCCACCACGACCCGTGTGCGCTGGCAAATCTGCTCGTTGATCTGGTTGGCGCGCTGGCACTCCCGCCACAGTTCCGCCGCCGCCTGCCAACGGCCGGCTACGTCCGGATTTTCCTGGCGCACGCGCGCGAGCGCGTCGGTATCGTTGCCGAATCCCAGGCCCGCCAGCCAGCGGCGCCGGTTGCGGGCGCCGTGTTCGAGGTCCTGGATGAGTTGCTGCTTTTGCCCGAGCAATTGCTCGAACTGCTCGTAACGGCGCTCCTCCAGGGATTTCCGCTCCTGTTCGAGAATCTCCAGCATTTCATGGCTGAGCAGTGTGTCGCGCTCGAGGGAGCGGTCGAGTTCGGACCAGTCGATGTGAGGGTGGGGCATTTCGCGACCTCGGTATCAGATTGGCGCCGACGGCGGCGCCATGCCGGGTCGGGCGATTTATTGATCGAACAGCTCGTCGAAGCCGAGCAATTTATCGGCGACCACCAGGTCATTCACCTGATAGCGGCCGCTGGCCAGCGCCGCTTTGATCTCGGCGACGCGTTTCTCGTTGACCTCGGGCAGCTTCTGGATTTTTTCCTCGGCTGACCGCAGCGCCTGGGCATGACTGCTCAGGTTGACGTTATCGGCGACCGCTTTCGCGGCGGGCGCGCTCTGCTGCGCGGCTGCCGGCCGTTGCTCCGTGGCGGTCGTCTGCGTGTTTTCCCTGGTGCTGCGCAGGGCAGTCTGGTCGGGGCCGGGGTTTGTTCCCAAGCCTTTGATATCGCTTGCCATCGCGGTGGATCCTGTTCGGGTTGGTTGCGGGTCGATGGGTTCTCTCCGAAGCTATCGGCCACTTTACCAACAACTTTAGGGCTGCGTTAATCAAATAATAATGACGCGTCCCATCCCGCGATGACCTCCGGCGTCACATGCGCACCGTCGCCAGGCCCGGTCCCACCACCTGCCCCTCCACGATCTTGGAGGAGCCTTTGTTCTTGATGCGAATCCGCTCGCCGCGCCGGCCGTCGGTCAGCGCCACGCCTTGCATCTTGACCGCCACCACGCCCGATTCGGCGCTGATCGTAACCACCTCGCCGCGCCGAATCATCAGCGGCGCCTCCAGCTGTTCCATGAAGACGGCGCTGCCCTGGGCGATGGGCCGTTTCACGCTCATGCCGATCGCGCTGCTTAAATCGGTCAGAAACTGTCCGGTCAGCCGGCTGGTGTTGGCCTCGGAAAGTTGCAAATCGGCCGCGGTGATGTCCTGCCCGCGCATCAGCGGGCGCACGGCGATGATCACGGGTTGATAAATATTCAAGTCGACCGGCACATAAACCGACCAGACATTACCGCGGGTGCAGCTGACCTGCAGGTTGATGCGGGTGGAGAGCTGTCCCTGGTCGCGCGGTTCGAACACGAGCGGCGCCGGACAATCGGGCAGCGTGACCCGTGTGTCGAGCGCGGCGACGGTGTATTCGACACGGCCGTTGCGGCCGAGGCGCGACAATAATTTGTCGGCATAGCCGGCCATAAAATGTTCGACGGACTTGCGCAGCGCGATGCTGTCCATCGCCTGCGCGCCACCGGCGGACAGGATGGCCGCGAAAAAAACCGCGTGCATTAAAAGATTACGAACCATAACGCTCTTTTGGCCTATGCTCTGTAGGTCCGAAACTAAACATCGGCGCTGTGCCGCCGATAAACGGTTGCACCGACAAATATTGGACGCGGGCGCGTCCTCTCAGGCCTGGATAGCAATTGCTATGCCGGACTTTTCGATCAGGATATTTTTTACCCGGATTACAGGGTTTTTACCCGGATTATTGCAACGAGGCCCGCTTCGAGCCGTGGCCTGTTTGGCGGAGAGATTTATGGCTGGGGTGTTAGACAACGTCAACCGGCGAACCCAACTGGTCGGACAGAACCGCCTCGAATTGCTGCTGTTCAAGCTGGATGGCGACCAGATTTATGGGATCAACGTCTTCAAGGTGCGCGAAGTGTTGCCGTGCCCGGCGCTGACCCTGGTGCCCAAGCGCAAGCCGGTGGTGCGCGGCATCGCCCATATCCGCGGCGGAACCATTTCCGTCATGGATCTGGGGTTGGCCATCGGCAAGCCCGGATTGCAGGGCATTGAAGGCTGCTTCGTGATCATCACCGAATACAACAACGCCACCCAGGGTTTTCTGGTGCGCTCGGTCGAGCGCATCGTCAACATGAACTGGGAGGCCATCCATCCGCCACCCCGGGGCGCCGGCCGCGATAACTATCTCACCGCGGTGACCGAGGTGGACGGGCGCCTGGTGGAAATCATTGACGTCGAGAAAGTTCTCGCGGAGGTGTCGCCACCCGCCGAGGAAATTTCCGCCGGCGTGATCGACGAGGCCGTTGCCCGCGCCGCCGTGTCCAAGCATGTGCTGATCGTCGACGATTCGTCCATCGCCCGCAAACAGATCAAGCGCTGCGTGGAGTCGATCGGCGCGGAAACCACTTTGCTCAACGACGGTCGCCAGGCGCTCAATTACCTGAAGGCGATGGCCGATGAGGGCGGCAAGGCTTCCAGCAAGTTGATGATGATGATCTCGGACATCGAAATGCCCGAGATGGACGGTTATACCCTGACCGCCGAAGTGCGGGCCGACCCACGGCTGGCGGATCTGTACGTGTTGTTGCACACTTCGCTCAGTGGCGTGTTCAATCAGGCCATGGTGAAGAAGGTGGGCGCGAACGAATTCCTCGCCAAATTCAATCCGGATATGCTGGCGGCCCAGGTGGCGCGGCGCATTCGCGAAGTCGATGGCACTGACAGTTAATAACGACAGACAGGGCCGCACCATCCGTGCCGGCCGGACGTTTCCGGCCGGCCGAATCGAGAATCGGATCTTTTGATGAAACGACAGTTGCCCGTGGGCGCAGCCCGGGCCGGAGCGCATCCGGCGCGCGAGCATTACGAAGAATTTCGTCTTTTTCTGGAAAAGGCTTGCGGCATCGTTCTGGGCGATAACAAGCAGTATCTGGTTACCAGCCGGCTGGCGAAATTGATGTCCGAGCACCAGATCGCGGATCTGCGCGAACTGGTCGCGCGCATGCAGCAGGGTGTCCAGCGCGGGTTGCGCGAGGCCGTGGTCGACGCCATGACCACCAATGAAACCCTGTGGTTTCGCGATGTGCATCCCTTCAATATTCTGCGCGACCGCCTGTTGCCCGAATTGCAGCGCGCGGCGGCGGGGCCGCTGCGCATCTGGTCGGCGGCCTGCTCCTCCGGCCAGGAGCCGTATTCGATCAGCATGACCGTCGACGAGTACCGCCTCGCCAATCTCGGCGTGCTGAAATATCCCGTGGAGATCGTCGCCACCGATCTCGCCCGCTCGATGCTCGAAGCCTGCCGTCTGGCGGAATACGATCAGCTGTCGCTGTCGCGCGGTTTGTCGCGTGAACGGCTGCAGCGCCACTTCGAGCCGCTCGGCGGCGATCGCTGGCGCGTCAAGCCCGACGTCCGCCAGCGTGTCCGCTTCCAGTCGCTGAACCTGCTCGACAGCTATCTCGCCCTGGGCAAGTTCGACGTCGTGTTTTGCCGCAATGTCCTCATCTATTTTTCCGGCGACCGCAAGGCGGACATCCTGCGGCGCATTCATGCGCAACTGCGCCCCGGCGGCTATCTGATTCTGGGCGCCTCCGAAGGGCTGGCCGATGTCAGCCAGCTTTACCAGATGGTGCAGTGCAACCCCGGCATCATCTACAAGGCGGTTTGATCCGCCAGCGCTCTCTCCCAATCCGCTTGCCTTGGCCGTATCGCCCCGGCTTGCCGCGCCCATCGGGAAGCGGCAAGCCGCTGCCGCTTTCTGCCTTGCCGCCACCGCCTGGCTTTATCTAAAAGCCCTTTGAAAATAACGGCTTGCGAATTTGGTATGCGCGTTGCTTTGATCTTCGCGAACTCGCCGCGGCAAGCGCGGCATTCCGGAGACCACAGGCAATGGCAATCAGCTTCGACAACGCGCTCGGCATTCACGAACAGGCTCTTTACCTGCGCTCGCGGCGGGCGGAGGTTCTGGCCAACAACCTCGCCAATGTCGATACCCCGAATTTCAAGGCGCGCGATGTCGATTTTTCCAGCCTGCTGAATCAGGCCACCAAGGCGCTCGGGCAACAGGGCAGCGCCGCCGAGCCGCGCCACACCAACGAGCGCCACCTGAGCCTGTCGGACAACAGCGATGGCGATCTGCTGTACCGCACGCCAAGCCAGCCGGCCATCGACGGCAACACGGTCGAAGAGCACGCGGAAATGGCGCGCTTCGCCAAGAACGGCCAGGACTTCGAAGCCAGCCTCTATTTCCTGAACTCCAAATTTCGCGGCCTGCAAACCGCCATCCGCGGAGACGCCTGATGAACAACCTTTTCGATATCGCCGGCCAGGGCATGACCGCGCAGAGCGTGCGCCTCAACACGGTCGCCAGCAACCTCGCCAACGCGCAATCCGCCGCGAGCAGCGTCAACCAGGTGTATCGCGCGCGCCATCCGCTGTTCGCCGCGGCTTATCAGAATGCGGTGGACGAGCAGTCGGGATGGGGCGATATGCCGGCGCAGGGCGAGGAGGGCGCCGGCGTGCAGGTGCTCGGCATCGTCGAAAGCCAGGCGCCGCTCGAGCGCCGTTACGAACCGGGCCATCCGCTGGCGGACAAGGATGGCTATGTGCTCTACCCGAACGTCAACGTGGTGGAGGAAATGGCGGACATGATTTCGGCGTCGCGCTCGTTCCAGATCAACGTCGAGATGTTGCAGTCGGCAAAAACGATGGCGCAGCGCCTGCTGTCGCTCGGCCAATAATCCAGCGGGAGAATTTCTTAAATGTCGGCAGTCGGCAGCACCAGCAATAACAGCACCTTGTCCGCGGACGTGCTCGCGATGCTCAACCAGAAAAACGCGAGCAGCACGAGCAGTGCCAGTGACAGTTCGTCCAGCGATCCGACCACTAAAACGGCGATGGGCCAGGACTCGTTCATGAAGCTGCTGGTGACCCAGCTCAAGAACCAGAATCCGCTCAACCCGCAGGACAACACGGCCTTCGTCGCGCAGCTGGCGCAGTTCAGCTCGCTGCAGGGAATCCAGAACCTCAATACCACCGTCAACAGCCTCGTCAGCAGCATGCAATCCAGCCAGGCGTTGCAGGCTTCGGCGCTGGTCGGGCGCACCGTCGAGGTCGAAAGCAACACCGCGTATCTGCCGGCGGATGGCTATGTGCGCGGCACCATGGCGCTGGAAAACAGCACCGGTTCGCTGCAGCTGAATATTTACGACAGCAACAAGAACCTGATTTTGCAGAAGGACCTCGGCGCGCAGGAGGCCGGCGATATTCCCTTCGCCTGGGACGGCACCAACGCCGCCGGCGCAACCGTGGGCGCGGGCACCTACACCTTCGAGGTGCTGTCCCGCGATGACGGCAAGGCGAGCGCGGTCACCACCTATCTCGGACACAACGTCGACAGCGTGACCGTGGGTGCCAACCAGGCGGTGACGCTGAACGTCGACGGCATCGGCCAGGTGGCCTTGTCGGATGTGAAAAATATTCTCTGAGGAACCTCTGAAAAACGCAGCGGAGCGCCGCAGAGGCAAGGCAGAAATGGGCGAAAAACCGCAGTTTATACGGTAATCAATAAGGATTTTGAGCCCATTTTTAACGCCGCGTCAGCAAGCGCAGTCGTTTTTCAGAGGTTCCCTGACGGCGCTTTCGTGGCGCGCATGAATCCATGAATTTCAAGTGATCGGGGGAAGGCAGCTATGTCATTCAATACCGGGTTGAGCGGCCTGCGGGCGGCCAACCAGAATCTGTCGGTGACCGGCAACAACATCGCCAACGCCAGCACCACCGGCTTCAAGCAGTCGCGCGCGGAATTCGGCGACGTCTACGCCAATTCGATCCTGGGCACCGGCTCGCGCGCGGCCGGCAGCGGCGTGCTGGTCAACCAGATCGCGCAGCAGTTCGACCAGGGCAATATCAGCATCACCAACAACAGCCTCGATGTCGCGATCAACGGCGCCGGCTTTTTCATTCTCAACGACCAGGGCTCGCGAGTTTATAGCCGCGCCGGCAATTTCGGCCTCGATAACCAGGGCTACATCATTTCGTCGACCGGCGCGCGCCTGCAGGGATTTGGCGTCAGCGGCAGCGGCCAGATCCAGAGCGGGGCGCTGACGGACATGCGTATCCAGACGCAGGACGTGGCGCCCACCGCGACCACCAAGGTCGATCTGCGCGTGAACCTGGATTCCGGCGCCGATGTGCCGCCGACGGCGCCGTTCAGCACCACCGACCCAACCAGCTACAGCTGGTCGACGGCCGCGACGGTTTATGACAGCCTCGGCAATCCGCATCTGCTGACCACGTATTACGCGAAAAGCGCAACCGCGCCGACGCCGCCCGACACCGGCACCAACTGGGATGTTTACTCCGAGCTGGACAGCAGCGGGGTTTCGCATGCGCTGGGCACGCTGACCTTCGCCACCAACGGCAGCCTGACCAATCCGACGCCGGCGTCCTTTACCGACAACTGGGCCGGCACCGGCGGCGCCGCGCCGATCAGTTTTTCCCTGAACCTCGCGGGCTCGACCCAGTTCGGCAGCGCCTCTTCGGCGAACTCGCTGTATCAGGACGGTTATGCGCCGGGACGTTTGTCCAGCATCGACATCGATGACAACGGCGTGGTGTTCGCCCGCTATAGCAACGGCCAGGCGTTGACGCTGGGGCAGATCGCGCTGGCGAATTTCGCCAACCCGCAAGGCCTCACGCCGGTGGGCAACACGAACTGGGCCGAGTCCTTCGCCTCCGGGCAGCCGGTGGTGGGGGCGCCGCAGACGGGTTCGCGCGGCGCGGTGCAGTCCGGCGCGCTGGAGGATTCCAACGTCGATCTGTCGGCGGAGCTGGTGAACCTGATTCTCGCGCAGCGCGATTACCAGGCGAACGCGAAAACCATTGAAACCGACAACGCGGTCACCCAGACCATTATCAATTTGCGCTGACCGCGTTTTGACCGAAGCGGCAAAACTTGCCGCCGCTGCCGCCGCCCGCGGCAGCCATTTTCCCCAGGCCGCCCTTGTCGCGGCCTGTTTTTTTTGCCGCGCGTTTTTTTTACGTCGAAAAAACAGGTGAAGCCCGCGTAATCCGGCGTGTTCCAGCGCATCGCCATTCCTTGGCACCGATATTGCTCACGCTCCTGCGAAGTCGCAAATTTTTGACGAGTCGGTGCCACCGATTCGCAGGGGAGAGCAGTCGTGGACAAAGCGCTGTACATCGCAATGACCGGCGGCAAACACATCGCGCGGGCGCAAACCGTGCGCGCCAACAACCTCGCCAACGCCAACACCACGGGCTTTCGCGCGGATTTCGAACAGGCGCGCGCGATGGGCGTGTATTACGGCGACGGCCTTCCGAGCCGCGCTTACGCCCTGAGTGAAAACCCGGGCACGGATTTCAGCACCGGCACCCTGACCGAAACCGGCCGCGATCTCGACATCGCGGTGGATGGCCAGGGCTGGATCGCGGTGCAGGGCGCCGATGGCCGCGAGGCGTACACGCGCGCCGGCTCGCTGCATGTCACCGCGCTCGGCCAGTTGCAGACCTCCGACGGCCGCTCGGTGCTGGGCGACAACGGGCCGATCACGCTGCCGCCGCTGGAGAACGTGCTGATCGGCCGCGACGGCACGATCACCGTGCGCGAACAGGGACAGGCGCCGAACGCGCTGACCCAGATCGGCCGCATCAAGCTGGTCGCGCCCGACAATGCGCAGCTGCAAAAGGGCGAGGACGGCCTGATGTACACCCGCTCCGGCGCAGTGCTGCCCGCGAGCGCCGACGTGCGCGTGCAGAACGGTTTTCTCGAGGGCTCCAACGTCAATGCCGTCGACGAGTTCACGCAGGTCATCGCGCTGGCGCGGCAGTTCGATCTGCATTTGAAAATGATGCACACCGTGGAAGACAACAGCGGCGCCGCCACCAAGCTTCTGCAACTGTCGTAAAGCGAAATTCATCAGATAGCGCGCCGGGCGCAGCGTCCGGCGGCCAGAGGGTTACCGAAAAATGATGCCAGCATTGTGGGTCAGCAAAACCGGCCTCAGCGCGCAGAATACGCGCCTGACCACCATCGCCAACAACCTTGCCAACGCATCGACCGTCGGCTTCAAGCGCGACGATGCGCAGTTCGAGGATTTGCTGTACCAGATTCGCGCGCAGCCCGGCGCATCCTCTTCGCAGACCACGCAGCTGCCCTCCGGCATGCAGATCGGCACCGGCGTGCGCGTGGTCGGAACCACCAAGCAATTCACCGAGGGCAGCCTGCAGATCACGGACAAGCCGCTCGACATGGCGATCGACGGCCACGGCTTTTTCCAGATCCAGATGCCCGACGGTACCACGGCCTATACCCGCAACGGCCAGTTCCAGCTCAACTCCGACGGGCAGATCGTTACCCCCGGCGGCCTGGTTCTGCAGCCCGGCATCACCGTGCCGCAGAACGCGCAGACCATCACCATCAGCCAGGACGGCATCGTCGAGGTGAAATTGTCGGATCAGGTGGCGCCGCAGCAGATCGGGCAGATCCAGTTGTCGGATTTCATCAACCCGACCGGCCTGCAGGCGATCGGCTCCAACCTGTACCTGGAAACCGCCGCCAGCGGCACGCCCCAGGAGGCGCAGCCCGGCACCAGCGGCCTCGGCCAGATTCGCCAGTCCTCGCTGGAAAGCTCCAACGTCGATGTGGTGGAGGAGATGGTGAACATGATCACCGCGCAGCGCACCTACGAAATGAATTCCAAGGTGATCGCCACCGCCGATCAGATGCTGCAGTTCATTACGCAAACCCTGTGACCGGAGTCGTGACCATGTTTCTGCGCGTTGCGCCGCTGGCCGCCGTCCTGCTGCTGGCCGGCTGCACCATCGGGCCGGACCCGAAACCCGGCGATCCGGCATACGCACCGGTGGCGGCGCCCGCCATGCTGCCGCCCAAACCCAACCAGGGCGGCATTTACCGCTCCGATGCGACCGGCTCCATCGGCGGCCTGTCGCTGTTCGAGGACAAGCGCGCGCGCCGCATCGGCGATGTCATCACCGTGACGCTCACCGAGAGCACCACATCCAGCAAGAAAGCCGACACCGCGATCAAGAAGGACGACAAGGTCAATCTCGACGCGGGCATTGTGCTCGGCGCGCAACCGAAGCTGGGCGGCATCAACATGACCACCAGCGTCAATCCGACCCGCGATTTCGGCGGCAATGCCAGCAGCGACCAGAGCAATAAATTGCAGGGCAGCATCGCGGTCATGGTGGCCGACGTGATGCCTAACGGTCTGCTCGAGGTGCGCGGAGAAAAATGGATGACGCTCAATCGCGGCGAGGAATTCATCCGCCTGCGCGGCTATGTGCGTCCCGAGGACGTGTTGCCGGACAACACCGTGCCGTCGACGAAAATCGCGGATGTGCGCATTACCTACAGCGGCAACGGCGAACTGGCGGAGGCCAACAAGCAGGGCTGGCTGTCGCGGTTTTTCAGCTCCCAGTATTGGCCGTTTTGAACGAGGACAGGATTGTGGCGAAATCTTTCAAACCCCATTCCATCGGCGTGCTCGGCAGCTTGCGTAAACGCGCGCGGCGCGCACGCGCATTCTGTTTCGCGCTGCTGGCGCTGGTGCTGTGCGGCAATGCGCAGGCCGAGCGCCTCAAGGACCTGGCGACGCTGGCGGGGGTGCGCTCGAACCCGCTGATCGGCTACGGACTCGTGGTCGGGCTCGATGGCTCCGGCGACCAGACCACGCAGACGCCGTTCACCGCCCAGTCGTTCAGCAACATGCTCAAGCAATTCGGCATCGTGATTCCCGCCGGCACCAACTTTCAGTTGAAAAACGTGGCGGCGGTGAGCGTGCATGCGAGCCTGCCGGCGTTCGTGAAAGCGGGGCAAACCATCGACGTCACGGTGTCGTCGGTCGGCAACGCCAAAAGCCTGCGCGGCGGCAGCCTGCTGCTGACCTCGCTCAAGGGCGCCGACGGCCAGGTGTACGCGCTGGCCCAGGGCGAACTGGTGGTGGGCGGATTCGGCGCGCAGGGCGCCGACGGCTCGAAGGTCACCGTGAATGTACCGAGCGGCGGCAGGATTCCGAACGGCGGTATCGTCGAGCGCGAAGTGCCGAATGGTTTCGCCGATTCGTCCAGCCTGGTTTTCAACCTGAAGCGCGCCGATTTCACCACCGCCAAGCGCGTGGCCACGACCATCAACGATCTGATGGGATCGGATGTCGCGCATGCGCTGGATGCGATGTCGATCAACGTCACCGCGCCGCACGATACCGACCAGCGCGTCACTTATGTGTCGGTGCTGGAAAACCTGGAGATCACTCCGGGCGAGGCCGCGGCGCGGGTCATCATCAATTCGCGCACCGGCACCATTGTCGTCGGCAATCACGTGACGGTGAGCCCGGTGGCGGTGACGCACGGCTCGCTCGTGGTGACCGTCGCCGAAGGCGTCAAGGTCAGCCAGCCGAACGCGCTGTCCAATGGCCAGACCGCCGTCACGCCGCAATCGAACGTCAGCGTCAAGGAAGAGAAAAACCGCATGTTCGAGATGAAGAAATCCACCACGCTGGAGGATATCGTGCGCGCCGTGAACCAGGTGGGCGCGGCGCCCGGCGATCTGATGGCGATCATCGAGGCGCTGAAGGAAGCCGGCGCGCTCAACGCAGAAGTCGTGGTGATTTGATGATGTTGCCGCGCCGCGCGCCGTGGAGCGCCTTGACATGATCGAGAACAGCCCTTTGCAGGCCGAGGCGCCGCAGGTTTATACCGATCTGGCCGGGATTCGCAATCTCAAGGCCAATACGCATGGCGACAAGAACGCGCAGTTGCGCGAGGTGGCCCATCAGTTCGAATCGATGATGGTGCAGATGATGATGAAGAGCATGCGCCAGGCCAACGAGGTGTTCAGCGACGGCGATCCGCTCGCCAGTTCCGAATCCAAGTTTTACCAGGACATGTTCGACAACCAGTTGTCGCTGACCCTGACCCAGGGGCGCGGCATGGGCATCGCCGATGCCTTGCTGCGCCAGTTGCAGGGACGATACGGCAGCGCGTCGCAGGCTTCGGGCTCCGCCACGCCGGCGGCGGACAGGGCCGGCGCCGACCGCGCCGTGCCGCAGCGTCCTATTTCATCCGCATCCGTGGCCGCACCGGTCGAACCCGCGGATGTGCAGGAAGCCTTGCACCAATTGTTTTCCGGCGACGGCGACGTGGACGACGATTCGAAGGCGGACGACGGCGTCGCCGCGGCCAGTGCGCTCGATGGCTCGCCGGCCGCCTTTGTCGAGGCGCTGTATCCGCAGGCCGAACGTATTGCCAAAAGCATCGGCGTCGACAGCCGCGTGCTGCTGTCGCAGGCGGCCCTGGAAACCGGTTGGGGGCAGAAGGTCTTGCAGCGCGCCGACGGCTCGTCGAGTTTCAATTTTTTCAACATCAAGGCGGATGCGAATTGGCAGGGGCCGGTGGTCAGCGTGCCGACCCTCGAGTATCGCAACGGCATCGCCGTGCGCGAGACCGCGACTTTCCGCGCTTACGCGTCGCCCGAGCAGGGTTTCGCCGACTACGCCCGCCTGATTACCGAAAACCCTCGTTACCAGAACGCACTGCAACGGGCTTCCGATCCGCGCGCCTATATGCATGCGTTAGCCCGGGCGGGTTACGCCACCGATCCGCGTTACGCGGACAAGGTGTTGGCCCTGCTCGACAGCGATCAAGTGCGGCAGGCCGCCGCCGACAGCGAATTGTGATGGGATAAACCGCTATGGCCAGCTTGTTGAACATTGGTATCACCGGCTTGACCGCGAGTCAGACCGCGCTGACCACCACCGGCAACAACATTACCAACGCGAACACGCCGGGCTATTCGCGCCAGCGCGTCGATCTCGCCACGCAGCCGCAGCAATATTCCGGGGCGGCGGGCTATATCGGCTCCGGCGTGCAGATTTCCGGCATCGAGCGCATCGTGAATCAGTTCATGGTGTCGCAGTTGCGGCTCGATACCTCCAACTACCAGGAGCTCGATACCTATTCCTCGCAGATCAGCCAGCTCGATTCGCTGCTCGCCGATCAGAGCACCGGCTTGACACCGGCGATGCAGTCGTTGTTCGCGGATCTGCAGGAGGCTTCCAAGGATCCGACCTCGGTGCCGGTGCGGCAGGTGGTGCTCAGCGATGCCGGCAGTCTCGCGCAGCGTTTTCAAACGTTGTACGAGCGCCTGCAAACGCTCAACCAGGGCGTTAACCAGCAGTTGGATTCGTACGCCAACAAGGTCAACAGCCTGACGCAGAATATCGCCAAGCTGAACCAGGAGATTCTCAACCAGGGCAATGGCAAGGGCGCCGCGCCGAACTCGCTGCTCGATCAGCGCGAAGAACTGTTGCGGCAGCTTTCCGAGCAGATCGGCGTGAAGGTGGTGACGCAGGACGACGGCATGGTGAACGTGTTCACCGGCAGCGGCCAGCCGCTGGTGGTGGGAGCCCAGGCCGCGACCTTGTCCACGGCGCCGTCGTCGAAGGATCCCTCGCAGCAGGCATTGCTGTTGCAGATCGGTTCCGCCCAGCAGGACATCACCGGCCTGGTCAGCGGCGGCGACATCGGCGGCCTGTTGAAATTCCGCACCGGCACGCTCGACGCCGCGTTCAACAATCTCGGCCGCCTCGCGATCACGATGGCGGACCAGCTCAACCAGCAACAGCAGCTGGGCATCGATCTCAACGGCAATTTCGGCAAAAGCCTGTTTACCGATATCAACAGCGCGAGCGCCATGCAAAACCGCGCGCTGGCGAATTTGAACAACACCGGAACCGGCCAGCAGCTCAACGTATTCATCGACGACAGCAGCAAGCTGACGACCAGCGATTATCGCCTGAGCTTCGGCGCGGGCGGTGCTTTCACCCTGACCCGGGCCAGCGATAACACGGCGATCACCGGTGTCCTGCCGATGCCGATACCCGCCGGCGGCGCGACGATCACCAGCGCCGACGGTTTTCAGATTCAGATCGCCGGCGGCACCTTCAACGCCGGAGACAGTTTTACCATCCAGCCGACGCGCCAGGGCGCTCGCAATGTCGATGTGGCCATGCAGACGCCGGAAGAGCTGGCGTTCGCGCAACCCATCCGCACGCAGGCGGGCACGACCAATACCGGCTCGGGGACGGTTTCCGCGGGCGATATGCTCGCCGTGTACCAGGCCGATGGCGTGACGCCGCTCGGCGTCTTCAATACGTCCGCGCCGCCCTCGCTGAACCCGCCGTTGCTGATTCAGTTCACGTCGGCCACCGATTACGAAATTCTCGATAACAGCAACCCGGCGGCGCCGGTGCCGCTGGCGCCTCCGCAAACCGGCAGCATCACGCCGGGGCAAAACAATACGATCGTTTACAACGATCCGGGCCCGCCCTCGACGCCGGCATTTCAATTCGTGATTGCCGGGCATCCCGCCGCGGGCGATCAGTTCTCGGTGGATTTCAACAGCAACGGCAGTTCCGACAACCGCAACGCGCTGGCGCTGGCGGGATTGAATCTGTCGAAGGTAGTGGGCGGCCAGACTTTTTCCGACGCCTACAGCCAGCTGGTTTCCGGCGTGGGATCGACGGCGCAGTCGGTCAAAAATAATCGCGATGCGGCCAATACGCTGTTGACCCAGTCGCAGGCCAACCGCGATTCGGTGTCGGCGGTGAGCCTGGATGAAGAGGCCGCCAATCTCATCAAGTTTCAGCAGGCGTACCAGGCGTCGTCGCAGGTCATCAATATCGCGCGTTCGCTGTTCACCACGCTGCTGGGCGCCTTTCAATAAAAGTGGCAGTGAGGATTTGAAGCATGGCTGACCGGATTTCGTTGGCGCAGATTTTCTCGCAGGGCCTGAGCGGGATGTTGAGCGCGCAGTCGCAGTTGTATAAAACGCAAAATCAGATTTCTTCGGGGCAGCGCGTGCTGACGCCCGCCGACGATCCGGTCGCGGCCGCGCAGATTCTGCAACTGGGCCAGGCCCAGGCCAATGTCGATCAGTACAAAAAGAACATCGATGGCGCGACCAGCAGCCTGCAATTCGAGGATGGCCAGCTCGGTAATGTGACCACGCTGCTGACACGGATTCACGATCTGGCCATCGAGGCCGGCGACGGTTCGTTGACGATGACCGACCGCAAGTCCATTGCCACCGAACTCAATTCACGGCTGTCGGAACTGGCTGAGCTGGCCAATACCCGCAGCGCGGCCGGCGAGTACATTTTCGGCGGCTACCAGGGCGAGCAGGCGCCTTTTTTCGACACGGGCGCGGGGTACGTCTATCGAGGCGACAACGGCCAGCGCTCGGTGCAGGTTTCTTCGAGCACTTACGTGCCGATCAACGACAACGGCAACGATGTTTTCATGTCGATACCGTCGTCGCGCTTGAATACCGGCGCGACGGTAACCAACACCGGCGACGCCACCATTGCGATGGGCAGCGTGACCGACAAGGCGCAGTTCGCCGCCAATTTTTCCGGCCCTTACAGCATTTCCATCGATACCACGGCGACGCCGCCGACTTATCAGGTGGACAGCGTGCCGGCGGGGCCGACGCCGGTTGCCACCGGCGATTACGTTTCCGGCCAGGCGATTCAGTTTAATGGCGCGCAGGTCGATATTGTCGGCACGCCCGGCAATGGCGATACGTTCACGGTGGATCGGCCGACAACGCAAAGCATTTTCACCACCTTGCAAAAACTGGCGCAGGGGCTGGATACCCTGTCGGATTCCTCTGACGATAAATTGCGCGTGGCGGATCTCGTGTCGGAGACGCTGGACAATCTCGACAGCGCGCAGGCGCGGGTCAGCGTGGTGCGCGCCAAGGTCGGCGCGCGGCTCAATACGCTGGACAGCACCAGCAGCCTGCAGGATGGCGTGGGATTGGTGAATCAGCAAATGTTGTCGCAGGTGCGCGATCTCGATTACGCCACCGCGATCACGCAAATGACCCAGGAGAATGTGGTGCTGCAGGCGGCGCAACAGAGTTTCGCCAAGATCAGCAGCATGTCGCTGTTCGATTTTCTTAAATGAGCGATGAGTTGGGCTGATCGATAAAACGCGGCGTGCTCAGCGCACCGCGGTTTTCAGATAGGCGCCGACGGCGCGGTGATTCTGGTTGTTGGCGATGGCCGCACGCATCACCTGCTTGCGCGCGTCCTGTGCCAGATTTTGCAGTTCCTGCTCGTTGCGCAACATATCGTTGATGCGCTCGCGATAGTATTCCGCGTTGTCCGGGCCGACCGGGAAACGTTTGAAGTGTTCCATCAGATCCTGATGGCGGCGCGCCGCCAGTTCCATGACCTGTTCCCAGTCTTCGTTGGCGGCCGCGCCTTGCATGGCGTCGGTGGTGATTTGAATGGCGTTCCAGCTCGATTCGACGTCAAGGTTCATGGCTGCTCCTCAGCTCGACGAGCTCGTGTTGCTGAGCTGTTGTGTCAGGAAATTACCGGTCTGCTTCAGCTGCGCCACCAGTGAGTCCAGCGCGGTGAATTGGGCGCGATAACTGGCCTCCTTGGCGTCCATGCGGGTATCGAGGTCGGTCGCCTGCTTCTGCAGGTCGTCGAGCTGCGATTGCAGCGTATTCTGCGTGTTCTGGAACAGGCCGGTGCTGCTCAGGGAATCGCTCAGTTGTTTGTCGAGCCGGCCGGCGACGCCGTTGTCGCCGGAAAATAATTTGGCGATGTCATCCATGTTGCCGGAGAGGGCTTTGCTGAGTTTGGTGTCGTCGATCTCCAGCGTGCCGTCGGCCTTGGTAGTGATGCCGATTGCCGCCAGCGAGTTGAAGTTGGGCGTGGCATCGGTCACCGAGTTGGTCAAGCCCTGGCGCAGGCGTGTATTGAGCAGGTTCGCCGAGCTGTTGCCGAGCAGCGGACCGGCGGTGGCGGCCTGCCCGGCGCTGGCGGCGGTATAGCTCGTCAAGGTGTTATAGGTGCCGGCATAGGCATTGTATGCGGTGACGAATTTCTGGATGGCGGTTTTGACGGAGTTGGTGTCGACCGCGATGTTGAGGTCGGCGGACGTGGGGTTTTTGTCCGAGTCGACAACCGGTTTCAGCGCGGTGATGGTGACGCCGGCAATCGCATCTTTGAAGTCATTGGTGCTGCTGGTGGCGGTGAAACTGTCGATGGTGATCTTCGCATCGAGGGCCGGGTTCACTTCGCTGAAATGGCTGTTGTCCGCGTCGCTTTTCGAGTAGTACAGCTGCGAGAGGCCCGAGCCGTCGGTGTTGTTGCCGTCATCGTCGGCGACGGAGACGGAAATCTGGCTGTTGGCGCCGGTGTCCTTGGCGGTCAGCACCAGTTTGGTGGCAGTGCCGCCGTTGCCGTCGCTGACGGTCAACAGGCTGGCTTTTACGCCGGTATTGTTCGGCGCGTTGTTGATGGCGTCGCGAATTTCGCCGAGTGTGTTGTCGTCGCTGCTGACGTCGACATCGAAGGCTTCATCGCCAACGCTGATGCTCAGCTTGCCGCTGCCCACCACCGCATCGGGGCCGGTGAAATTGCCGGATGCGATTTTGTTGGCGCTCGCCAGGTTCAGCACGCTGATCGAATAGTTGCCGGCGTCGGCGGTGCCGTCGGCAGTCACCGAGAACATCGACGTGTCGCCGGAAGTCGCGGTGTGGCCGGTGAAAAATTTCGGGTCCTTGAGATCGCTCAGCGCGCTTTGAAACGACGAGGCCGCCGACTTGAGCGCGCCCAGCGCCGAAATCGTGGTGGATACCTTCGTGGTTTGCTGCGTGATCAGGTCGATTTGCGGTTGCTTTTCCGCCGTGATCATTTGCGAGAGCAGGCTGGTCAGATCGAGACCCGAGCCGCTGCCGAGGGCTGAAGTGGTTGTCATGTCCGAATACCTTCGCTGCCAGCCAATAAATTGACTTATCGTGAGTTCAGCTTGCGTCAGGCACGGATTAAAGCACGGAGTGTGCCAGCTGAACAAAGACTAAAAACGCGGATCGAGGCAGCGATCCGCGTTTTTAGTGTTGCTCCACGATCTCATGCACGTTCCTGCACCAGATGCCCGGAGATCTGCTTGTCCAGCGCCGCGGCCAGTTTCAAGGTTTCATCCGGCGGCAGTTGGCGCACGACTTCCTGCGTCGCGCTGTCGATCACTTTCACAACCGTGATGCCGGTGTCCTTGTCGATGCTGAACGACAGATTGCGCTGAACATCCTGCAGGTAATCGTTCAGCTTGCTGACGGCGCTATCCAGCTGTTCCGGGCTCGGTTGCTGCGCTTTCGCCGCCGCGGGTGCGGAGGAGGTTGCGCTGGCCGGACCGGAGGGCGCGGATGCTTTCGCAAGCAAACCATTATTAACAACATCGTTAATCATGGCTATCTACCTTCCTTTGAGTGCTTTCCGTTTAACGGGAAAGGGCGCCGGCTCGATGCCGGCGCCTGCTTACATTAACGCAGCAGCGACAGTACTTGCTGCGGCAGCGAGTTGGCTTGCGACAGGATCGCCATGCCGGCTTGCTGCAGTACCTGGCCGCGCGACAGGTTGGCGGTTTCCGAGGCGAAGTCGACGTCCTGGATACGGCTGCGCGCGGAAGACAGGTTCTGCGACGAGGTGTTCAGGTTGTCGATAGTAGCCTGGAAACGGTTCTGGTACGCACCGAGCGATGCTTTTTGCGAATCGACCTGGGCCAGGGCCGCGTCGAGGATCGAGATCGCCTTGTTGGAACCGTCCACTGTGGACAGGTCCAGCGACGACAGTTTGGTCAGCTGCGGGTTCAGCGTGGAGAGGCCCGCGTCGGCCAGGCCGTCGAGGCCGTTGGTGCTGTCGGCGGTGCCGGTCAGGCTGAACGGCTGCGAGCTGCTCAGGGTCAGGGTGCCGGTGGCGGTGGTGGAGTTGGTGGTGATGCCGGTGACATCGGCGCCCGCCGTGGTGTTGGCAACCGTGGCCAGGGTGCCCACGCTGGCGGTGGTGTTGCGGCCGACGGTGCCGCTGGCACCGACGCGGGAGTCGGTCAGCAACACGCCAGCGCCGGTGCCGCCGCGGGTCAGCGAGGCCAGGGCGGTACCGGTCTTGGTGTCGGACTTGGCGTCGTCGAAGGCGTTTGCAAAGGCCGTGGCGATATCGGTGTTGGCCGCAATGGTCAGGCCGCCCAGACCGATGGTGACGTTGTTCGGATCAACGATGGTGTTGCCGGTGGCGGTGGCGTTGAAGGTGAAGGTCACGCCGTTCACCGAAATGCTTTGGCCGTTGGCGGCGGCAGCGGTGGCTGCGACGAAGTTGATGGTGTCGGCGCCAGCCGAGGCGACGGTGGCGTCCGAGTCATAGGCGGTCAGGCCGGTGGCGTTGAGAATACGCGCGGCGGCGGCGCCGTCTTTGGCACCGACCTTGATGTCACGGCCATCGGCGGCGCTCAGGGTCACGGCGCCGGTGGAGGTGTTGTAGGTGGCGTTGACGCCGGTTTGCGCGGACACCTTGTTGATGGCCTGGGCCACGTTCTGGCCTTGCGCGGTCACGGACGAACCGGAGGAGATCGAGCCGATCGCTATGCCGTTGATGGTCAGGTCGTTGGATTGGGTGGACGAGCCGGCCACAGGGCCGGTGCCGGTGGTGCTGGTATTGGCGGTGGCGGTTACGCCGGTGGCGGCCGATTGCGCGTTGACCGCGGCCGCCTTGGCATAGGCGCTGGAGGCGCTGGCGCCGGCAACGGTGGTGGAGCCTACCGATGCACCGATGCTGATGCCGTTGATCTGGATGGTGGACGCCGCGGACCAGGCGTTGGCCGCGCTGACTTTGGTGCCGGTGCCGCCGTAGGAGCCGAGGATGTCAGCCGTGGCGCCGCCGATCGATACGTTGATGGTCTGGTTGGCATTGGCGCCGATCTGGAACTGCGACGAGGAGAAGGTGCCGTCGAGCAGGTTCAGGCCGTTGAACTGGGTGGTGTTGGCCACGCGGGAAATTTCCTGCAGCAGCGATTGGGCTTCGTTGTTCAGCGCGTCGCGGTCGGAGGCCGAGTTGGTGGAGTTGGCGGATTGCAGCGCCAGGTCGCGAATACGCTGGATGTTGTTGCCGATGGCGCTCAGCGAGCCTTCAGCGGTTTGCGACAGGGAGATCGCGTCGTTGGCGTTGCGGGCGGCGACGGTGAAACCGTTGACCTGGGAGGTCATCCGGTCGGAGATCGCGAGGCCGGCGGCGTCGTCTTTGGCGCTGTTGATGCGCAGGCCGGAGGACAGGCGTTCCAGCGAGGTGTTCAGCGAGCTTTGCGAGCGGGTCAGGTTGTTCTGAACGGTCAGCGAACCGATGTTGGTATTAATAATAGAGGGCATTTGTCGAACTCCTCTGCTCCGTCCGGCTTCTGCCTGGGGGAGCTGGTTGGTTTGTTGGTGTGCTGCCACACCGCCTACAAGAACTGTTCAGTGCTTGTATCGGCGCTGGCCGCGGGACCTTTAATTTTTTGTTTAGATTGAACAGATATGGATTTTTGAGTTTTTTGAAAATTTTGCAATAAGCGCAGCTCGTCCCTCGGTCGGTTCCCGGCGGCTCGTCACTTGGGACTGATCGTGCGTTGGCGCCGCTAAAGTTATCGACCCGGATGCCGTTAGCTATAGTCGGTGGCTTTTACCAAATTGTAATGCGCCACGCCCGGAATCATCCGTTTATAATGTGTCCACCCGACGCCGCTCCCGCGGGGAGGTTTTCTGAGTCATGGTCAGTCAGCGCGCGCTGAATCAATACCAACAGGTTAATACCGGGGCTGCTGTTGAGGCCGCCTCGCCGCATCGGTTGATACAGATGCTGATGCAGGGTTGTCTGCAACGCATCGCCGAAGCCAAGGGGGCGCTGGCACGGTCCGATGTGCCGGCCAGGGGCGTGGCGATCGGCAAGGCGATCAATATCGTCTCCGGTCTGCAGTCCAGTTTGAATAAAGAAGTGGGCAGTGAACTGCCCCACCAGCTCGACGCTCTTTACGATTACATGCAAAGACGTTTGCTCGAAGCCAATTTGCAAAGCAGTGAAGTGATTTTGGATGAGGTGGCAAGCCTGATGCGTACGGTTAAAGAAGGCTGGGACGGAATCGAGCCGCTGGCTCAGCGCTGAACCGCTGCTGATCCAGGCAGGGAAGGGATTCTCTCTCCCTGTCCGGGCGCCGGATTCGCCCCCATTCGTCTTCCCGCCGCACCGCTCTTTTGCCTGTGCCTGTGACAAGGGTGGGTAGCGTGAACGACGACGCCAATGCGAGCGATAAATCCCAGACCGCGGAAATGCCACTGATCCTGGTGGTGGAAGACAATCCGGTGGAGCGGGCGCTGGTCAGCCGTATTCTGTCCAACGCTCAATTCCGTGTACTTGCGGTCGACTGCGGCAGCCAGGTGCTCGATCTGGTCGTCAAGCACAATCCTGATCTCATTCTGCTCGATGCGCTGTTGCCGGATATCGACGGTTTCGATGTCTGTTTGCAATTGCGCGAGCACCCGCGCAGTTGTTTCACGCCGGTGGTGATGCTGACTGGCCTCGACGATGTCAGCTCGATCGATCGCGCCTACGAAGCGGGCTCCACCGATTTTTTTACCAAGCCGATCAACCATTCCCTGCTGGTGCATCGCCTGCGCTATCTGTTGCGCGCGCGCCGCACCATGGACGAGCTGCGTCTCAGCCAGCAATCCCTGGCCAGCGCCCAACGCGTGGCGCGGCTCGGGCATTGGGAGCTGAACATCGATAAAAATCGCAGCACCCTTTCCGATGAGATGTGCCAGCTGTACCAGCTCGATGCCAGCCGGGCGGCGAGCGATTACCACGTCTTGTTGGCGGCCTGCCATCCCGATGACCAGCCGGCGCTGCGCCGCGCGATCGACAATGCGATCGAAGGCGCCGCCGGCGGCCGCGTTGAACACCGCGTGATCTATCGCGACGGCAGCGAGCGGGTGATGGAAATGCATCTCGCGGTATTGCCGGGCGATAACGGCAGCCGCCATTTGCTGGGCATCAGCATGGATGTCACCACGCGCAAGGAAACCGAGCGCGAGATTTTGCGGCTCGCCTATTTCGATCGCCTGACCGGGCTGCCCAACCGCTCGCTGCTCGAGCTGATCCTGGACCAGGAAATTCCGCGCGCTCATCTGAACGGCGCCAGCGTGGCCGTGCTGTTCATCGATCTGGACCTGTTCAGCCGCGTCAACAATGCGATGGGGCACAGCGCGGGGGACGCGGTGTTGCGGCAGGTGGCCACCCGTCTCAACCGCCTGTTGGAGGCGCCGTCGCCACAGGTATTGCTCGAACGCTTATCGCTGTCGATGGAACTCAGCGGCGGTTGGCACGGTGGCGTGGTGGCCCGGCTGGGCGCGGACATTTTCGCGGTGCTCATGGTGCGTCGTGGCGCGGACGCCGGCGACGCCGCGGCCACGCTGGCGGACAAGGTGCAGCAATTATTCCAGCAACCGTTCCTGTACCGCGGCCAGGAGGTGTTCGTGACCGCGAGCCTTGGCTTCAGCCGCTCGGAGGCCGCCAACTGCCCGTCCGAGACGTTGCTGCAGCAGGCGGACATGGCCTTGCGCGAGGCGAAAACCGAGGGCCGCAACGATATCCGCCAGTACCATCGCGGGCTGGTCACGCAGGTATCGACGCAGATGTCGATCCAGACCGATCTGCGCAAGGCCCTGCGCCAGGGCGAGTTTCAGGTGTACTACCAGCCCAAGCTGGAGATTGCCAGCGGCCGGGTCACCGGCTTCGAGGCGCTGATCCGCTGGCAGCATCCGCAGCGGGGCCAGATTTCGCCGGCCCAGTTCATTACCGTGGCGGAGGAGACCGGGCAGATCGTCGATATCGGCCGCTGGGTGCTGCAGGCCGCGTGCTACCAGTTCCGCCAATGGCTGGAGCAATCTCTGGTCAGCGGGCGCATTGCGGTCAATATTTCGGCGCGCCAGTTCCGCGAACCGAATCTGGTCGCCATGGTCATGGGCGCGCTGGAGCAATCGGGGCTCGATCCCCGCCATCTCGAACTGGAAATCACCGAGGGCGTGCTGATGTCTGCGCCCAACGCCAGCGATCTGGTGGCCGAGTTGCGCAGCTGCGGCATTTCCATCGCGCTGGACGATTTTGGAACGGGCTTTTCGTCGCTGGCCTATCTCACCCGTTTTCCTATCGACACCCTGAAGATCGACCGCTGCTTTGTGCACGACATCACCCATGAATCCGAGCAGGCGGCCATCGTCACCGCCGTGACCAGTCTTTCGCACCGGCTCAATCTCAAGGTGGTGGCCGAGGGCGTCGAAACCGAGGCCGAGCTGCAGGTGATCGATGAGTTGTCCTGCGATGACGTGCAAGGCTTTCTGGTATGCCAGCCGATGCCAGCGGCGGAGGCGGGACAGTGGCTGCGGGCACAGGCTTTGCCCGCGCGGACTCGCCAGCCGGGACTTGACGTATATCGAACGTAAAAGTGGGAAAATTGCGTCATAAATTTGACCTGTCAAAAAAACTGGCTAAAACTTAGTTCCGCTTGAGTCAATGGGTTGCCGCCGTTATGGCGTTGGCCAACAAGTGTTAAAGAAAACAACGCACCCCTGCGGAACGGAAGGTCATTAGCCCATGTGGCAAGAGAATCATGTTGTCTTTGTTGACGACAATGCCCAGCGTCGCCACGATTTTGGTGTCATTCTGGATTTCCTGGGAGAAAATCCCGCCCGCTTCGATTGCGAGGGCTGGACCCAGTTGCTGCAAGGCGCCGAAGCCCGCCAGGGCACCCGTGCGATCAGCGCGGTGATTCTCGGCGATTGCGACCATCGCGCGCTGCCCAAGCGCCTGCGCGAAATTCTTGACTGGGACGCCTGCGTGCCGGTAATCCTGATCGGCGACCAGGCGGCGGTCGATAGCGTCGAGGATGTCGAACTGCGCCGGCGCGTGATCGCCCACCTGGAATTCCCGCCCAGCTACAACAAGCTTCTCGATACCCTGCACCGCGCCCAGGTTTACCGCGAGCAATTCGGCGGCCATGGCGTGCGTTCGCAGCAACGCGACCTGCAGCTTTTCCGCAGCCTGGTCGGCACCAGCCGGCAAATCCAGAAAGTGCGGGAAATGATGGCGCAAGTCGCCGACAAGGACGTGACCGTGCTGATCACCGGGGAGTCCGGCACCGGCAAGGAAGTGGTCGCGCGCAATCTGCATTACAACTCGCACCGGCGCCACAAGCCGTTTGTGCCGGTCAACTGCGGCGCCATTCCGCGGGAGCTGCTCGAAAGCGAGCTGTTCGGCCACGAAAAAGGCGCCTTCACCGGTGCCATCACCAGCCGCGCCGGACGTTTCGAAATGGCGCAGGGCGGCACTCTGTTCCTCGACGAAATCGGCGACATGCCGCTCGACATGCAGGTGAAAATCCTGCGCGTCCTGCAGGAGCGCAGTTTCGAGCGGGTCGGCAGCAACAAAACCATCCAGACCGACGTGCGCATCATCGCCGCCACGCACAAGGACCTGGAGGCGATGATCGGCGACGGCCGCTTCCGCGAGGATTTGTATTACCGGCTCAACGTATTTCCGATCGAAATGCCGGCGCTGCGCGAGCGCGTCGAAGATATTCCGCTGCTGCTGAACGAGCTGATCACCCGTCTCGAAAACGAAAAGCGCGGCTCCATTCGCTTCAACTCCGCCACCATCATGTCGCTGTGCCGGCATGAGTGGGCGGGCAACGTGCGTGAACTGGCCAATCTGGTCGAGCGCATGGCGATCCTGCATCCCTATGGCGTGGTGGGCGTGCAGGACCTGCCGAAAAAATTCCGCCACATGGAGGAGAGCGACGAAGAGTTGATGCTGCCCGAGTCCGAAGGCGCGGGCCGCCCGACGGTGATCAGCATGGACACCACCGCGTTGTTGCCGGTCAATGGCATCGACCTCAAGGAGTATCTGACCAACCTCGAGCGCGGGCTGATACAACAAGCGCTGGACGACAGCGGCGGCGTGGTTGCCCGCGCCGCGGAAAAGCTCAAGACACGCCGTACCACCCTCGTGGAGAAAATGCGCAAATACGGCCTGTTGCGCGCCGGCATGGCAACGGAGTGACCCGGTCGGGCTCACTCGGTCTGCCTGGTCCGGCACGTTCCCTCTCTTATTCCAGCTCTTTGATTTGCAAGCTGAAGTCGAATAGGCACAAGGCTTGCAGTAACGCTCCCCGACCCGAGGCGCCGACGGTTTTCCGGCGCACAAACTTCAGGGGAGTGGGGTATGCCGATTTCTGCGCTGGAGCGCTTGCCCGATCATCATGCCGGTTTGAACGGACCGGCGCAGCTGGCTTCCGCTTTTGAGTTATTCAACGAGCTGTCGCTGCAACTCACCGATACCTATCGCGCGATGGAAGTGCGCGTCACCCAGCTCAACGACGAGCTGCATCAGGTGGCGGAGCAGCGCCTGTGCGAGCTTCAGGAAAAGGAGCGGTTTGCGGCGCGCCTGCAAAGCCTGCTGACCCTGCTGCCCGCCGGCGTCATCCTGCTTGACCAGCAGGGCCGCATCACCGAATGCAATCCCGCCGCCGTCGATTTATTGGGCGAGCCGCTGACCGGGCAGCTGTGGCGCGACGTCATCGCGCGCTGTTTCGCTCCGCGCAGCGACGACGGCCATGAGATTTCCCTGCGCGATGGCCGTCGTATCAGCATCGCCACGCGCTCCCTCGATGCCGAACCCGGGCAGTTGCTGCTGCTCACCGACATGACGGAAACCCGCGCGTTGCAACAGCGCCTCAGCCGGCATCAGCGGCTGTCGGAAATGGGCCGCATGGTGTCTTCGCTCGCTCACCAGATTCGCACGCCGCTGTCGGCGGCTTTGCTCTACGCGGGCCACCTGAGCGAGCGCGAGTTGCAACCGCAGCAGATCCAGCGTTTTTCCCGGAAAATTTTCGAGCGCCTGCTGCACCTGGAACAGCAGGTCAAGGACATGCTCATTTTCGTGCGCGGCGATGTGAAGTTGACCGACACGATCACCACGACTGAATTGTTGGAGGCCTTGCAGGCGGCGATGGAGGCGCCGGTGGCGGCGGCGCAGGCGCGCAGCCGGATCGCCAACGATTGTCCGCAGGCACAGTTGCATTGCAGCCGCGACAGCATCGTCGGCGCGCTGATGAACCTCGTCAACAACGCGATACAGGCGGGCGGCAAAGGCGTCGCGCTGGATATTCGCTGCGAGCGGGCGATGTCCGGCGGCCAGGAATGGATTCGCATCGCCATCGCCGACGACGGCCCCGGCTTTGGCGGCGAAGTGGCGCAGCATTTGAACGAACCGTTCTTCACCACCAAGGCGCAGGGCACCGGCCTGGGATTGTCGGTGGTACGCGCCATCGCGCAGGCGCATCACGGCGATTTCACCATCGCCGCCGAACCCGGGCGCGGCGCCTGTGCCCTGATGCAGTTGCCGGTCTGGCCAGACGATAAAACCAGCTCGTTCAACGAGCGTCATCATCCCGACACTTATCGGGAACAGAGCGAGAGGTCTTGCGCATGAGTTCGCAAATGCTGCCCGAAAGTGCCCGCATCCTGGTCGTTGAGGACGACACGGCGTTGCGCGAGGCGCTGGTCGATACCCTGGAGCTGGCCGGTTGCGAGGTGGTTGAAGCCGACAGCGGCGAGGCCGCGCTGGCTCTGCTGCCGCAGCAATATGTCGACATGGTGGTATCCGACGTGAACATGGGCGGAATGGACGGCCTGGAACTGCTCAAGGTGTTGCGCCGCCAGTACCCGCAATTGCCGGTGTTGTTGGTCACGGCGTTCGGCAGCATCGCCAAATCGGTGGAGGCCATGCGCTGTGGCGCGGTGGATTATCTGGTCAAGCCGTTCAGGCCGCAGGTACTGGTCGATGCTGTGGCCCGCTTCGTGGGCGGTGGCGCCAGCGAGCGCGACCAGCCGCTGGCGGTCGAGGCGAGCAGCCAGCAGCTGCTGCAATTGGCGCGCCGCGTCGCGGCAACCGATTCGACCGTGTTGATCGGCGGCGAAAGCGGCACCGGCAAGGAAGTGCTGGCCCGTTATATTCACCGGCAATCGCCGCGCGCGTCGGGGCCGTTCGTGGCCATCAACTGCGCGGCGATTCCCGAAAACATGCTCGAAGCCATGCTGTTCGGACACGAAAAAGGCGCCTTCACCGGCGCGCACGCTTCGATGCCGGGTAAATTCGAACAGGCCGAGGGCGGCACGCTGCTGCTCGACGAGATTTCGGAAATGGCGCTGCCGCTGCAGGCGAAGTTGCTGCGCGTTATTCAGGAGCGGGAAGTCGAGCGCCTCGGCGGCCGCCGCACCATTGCGCTGAACGTGCGCCTGCTGGCCACCACCAACCGCGATTTGCGCCAGGAGGTCAGCGCGGGTCGTTTCCGCGAAGACCTGTATTACCGGCTCAGTGTGTTCCCCTTGCAGTGGCTGCCGTTGCGCCAGCGCCGTGGCGATATTGCCGGGTTGGCGCAGCATCTGTTGGCCGTGCACGCGGCAAAAATGGGGCGTGGCACGGTGCGCTTCGATGCCCGCGCCGAGCGCGCCCTGACGGAGTATCCGTGGCCGGGCAATGTCCGCGAGCTGGACAACGTGGTGCAGCGGGCGCTCATCATGCAACAGGGCGCCCTGGTGACGGCCGAGGATCTGTGCCTCGATCCGTATGCGGCGACACCGGTGGCGAGCGTTGCGGCGGATGTGCCGGTGGCGCCGGCGGCGGAGGCGCCGGCCGGCCTGGGCGAGGATTTGCAGCGGCGCGAGTTCGCGATCATTCTGGATACGCTGCGCGATACCGGCGGCAGCCGCAAGAGCGCGGCCGAGCGGCTTGGCATCAGTCCGCGCACCCTGCGCTACAAGCTGGCGCGGATGCGTGACGAAGGTTTCAGCCTGGACGGGCTGGTGCAGGGTATCTGAAGAAGGCTCAGGCGGCCTGGGACAGTTGCTGGCGCAGCCAGTCGACGGCCTGACGGCTGCTGGGCCAGGGCCGCGCCGCGCCCAGCGTGCGCTGCCACAGCTGCACAAGTCCTTCGGTATCGCCCGCGGCCGGCAGGGTTTGGCCGCTGGAGCGGACCAGGATCCAGGCGATGGCGGTGGCGTAACCCACGTTGGTGACCAGCTCCCGGTCGGGATCCTGAAGAAAACAGCGTTGGCTGGCGAGGCCGCGCACGTCGCTGGCGAGGTCGGGATGGAAGGCGAGGTAGCCGTCCCATACCTGGCGGTGCTGCGCGGGGGTGATGCCGTAGAGTCCGAGTCCTTCGCCGCCGCCCCGGAAGTTGTGCGACAGCAACGCCAGCGCCGCGAGAATATCCTCCGCCGCCGGTGCCTCGATTTTCAGATAGTCCAGTGTTGGCCTGATCACCAGACGGCGCAGCTCGTTCCCCTGATTCCCGATTGGCATGTCTGCTCAGGCGCTCGCTCGCTGGCTAGGGTATAGTACGGGCAATTCGTGCTCTCCATTGGAGACGCAAATAGACTTGGCACCTCCGAACTGGACATGGTTTAGACCCTGCCGTGAAGAGTGTCAATGTCCGTTTCCCATATTTAGTACGGTCATTTTAAGTACACTGCATTAAGTATATAGCCGTTACTTTTTGTGACAATCGCGGGTGCTGACTCGTTCTCATCGATGACCTGATGATGTGCAAAACCAGGAATGGTTCGCGCTTTGGGTATTCGGAATCTTCGCACACACCGGGTAGACTCGCTGCGATTGACGTTTTCGATAGGTGAACCGACATGAATTCCCTGCCGTCCTGGCCCGATTCTCCGGCGCTGGCGCTGTTGATATGGCTGCCGCTGACCATGGCGGTGCTGTATCTCATCCGGGCCCGGGCGCACGTGGCCATCGCCCGCTCCAGCCGCGCCGGGCAGCGGGTATTGCGGCTGGGCGGCCGCGCCTGCGCGGAGCTGGCGCAGCGCATCGAAGTGCGCAACCGCGAGGTCATGCTGGCGCTGCAGACGGAAATCACCCGTCGTCAGCTGGAGCGCGAGTTCACCCGCGTGGCGGCCGCGGTCGAGCAGGACATGACCAAATTCCAGCACCTGGAGCGTTCGATCAACGAACACATCACGCTGCTGGCCGAGGATTTCGAGCGCTCCACCCAGGTGCCGCCGGCGGCGCCCGGCTGGATCGGCGCGGTCGACGCCATCGCCAAACTCCAGGCCGAAAACAACCCCGAGCCGGTCGGGCGCGTGTTGCAGGATATCCATAACTCCGTTCAGGACCAGCAGCGCGAAGTCATGCGCGAGTACCGCTGGGCGGTGAACGCCCGCCATAAAATCCTGGCCGATCTGCGCCCGCTGTGGCGCAAGGTCAGCCGCCAGGTGGTGGCGGTGGGGCGCGACAGCCGCGATCTGCTCGCCCGCGTTCACCGCATCGACACCCTGATGGCCGCGTTTCGCGAACTGTGCGCCAACCGCGCCGACGTCCGCGTCGAGTCGTTCCTGGCCCGCTGGCTGGTGGCGCTGGTGCTGACCTGCGCGGCGGTGGTGATCGGCGTGCTGAATATCGATTTGCTGGCGTTGCCGTTGTCGGCCCTGTTTCGAGGCCAGGCGGGCCAGAGCGACAATCTGGTCGGACTGACCGCGATTGCCTTTACGCTGGGGGTGACCGGCGTCGCGCTGTTGCTGAGCGAATGCGCCCAGGTCAGCCGTCTGTTGCCCTTGATCGGCGGGTTGCCACGCCACACCCGGATTCTCCTGACCGCCGTGGCCAGTCTGCTGCTGGTGGCGCTGGCCGGCGGCGAGGCGATGCTGCTGGCTTCGGTGGCGGGCGCCGATCTGCCGGGTTGGCCGCACGCGCTGTCGGCCTGGGGCATGGCCAGCGTCGGTCTGGCGGTGCCGTTGCTGCTGGCGCTGCTGGCGCCGTCCCTGGAGTCCCTGCTGGCCACCTCGCGTCCGGTCGGCGCCAGCGCCGCCGCCGCGCTGTTGACCGTGACCGCGTTGCTGTTGCGCCTGCTCGGGCGCCTGCTGCTGGAGTGCGGGCGTCTGGCGCATCTGCTGTACGACGTCGTGCTGTTCCTGCCGCTGGCCTCGGAGGAAGCCCTGGCCCAGCGCCGCAACCGCGTTGCCGCGGCCAGGGCGCAACCGCTGGCGGAAACGATCAACTCTCCCAAGGTGACCGCGCTGGATTTCGAAAAGGCCCGCTCGCGCTCTTCCGAATGACCTGGAGCGATGTTTATCCGATCAGCGGGACGCGATCGCGGCCTTGGCCGGCGCTGTCGCGCAGCCGTCGGTGATTTCGCGCAGCAGAACCGGGTCGAGGATGACGATTTCCTTATTGTCGACAGCCAGCAGTCCGGCTTTCTGAAAGCGGCTGAAAATGCGGCTCACCGTTTCCACGGTCAATCCCAGGTAATTGCCGATATCGGTGCGCGACATCGGCAGCCGGAAGGCGTTGGCCGATAATTTGCGCCGCGTGTGGCGGGCGGAGATATTCAGCAGCAGCGCGGCGATGCGCTGTTCCGCCGAACTTTTGCTGAGCAGGGTGATGAGCTGGCGGTCTTCCGCGATTTCGCGGCTCATCAGCCGCAGGAAATGCCGCTGCAGATTCGGAATATGGGCGCTGAGTTCGCCGAGCCGGTCGAACGGGATTTCGCAGATGGCCGCGGTTTCCAGGGCCTTGGCGGAGCTGGCGTGGCGGTTGTCGCCAATGCCGTCCATACCGAGAATCTCTCCGGGAAAATAAAAGCCGGTGATCTGCTCGCTGCCGTCATCGGCGCTGGTGAACGCCTTGAACGCGCCTGAGCGCACCGCGTAAACCGCATGGAACGGCTCGTTTTGCCGGTAGATCAATTCGCCTTTGCGCAGCGGCCGGCCGCGCTGAATGATGGAATCGAGCCGGTCGATGTCGTTGGCTTCCAGGGCAATGGGCAAGCACAGGTTGGCCAGGCGGCAATTGGCGCAGGAAACCTGGTATTGGTGCTGATTGTTTTGCCCTTCGCACCGCGGCGTTTGCTCATCCATAAAATTCCCTGACCACCTCTGGTAGCGAAGCGGCCACTGTAGTGCATTGCTGGCAGTGAGTAAATTACAGAGAAGTGTTCCGCATTCAATCTTAATGTGTATCGTTAGGGAACCTCTGAAAAACGTAGCGAGCGCAGCAAAGACAAGGAAAAAACGGGCGAAAAACCGGAGTTTATACGGAATCAATGAGGATTTTGAGCCTGTTTTTAACGCCGTATTTGCAAGCG
>Ga0153956_1000339_pt1 | contig 55859 bp, 63 predicted proteins | sample TSFL040MetaG_FD_104704 | JGI IMG/M metagenome (GOLD analysis project Ga0153956, IMG submission 104704) | Attine ant fungus gardens microbial communities from Florida, USA - TSFL040 MetaG | ecosystem: Host-associated > Fungi > Mycelium > Unclassified | place: USA: Florida, Wekiwa Springs...
AGAAATCGCGCCGCGGCCGCAACATCGCGCTGGGCTGGGTGCTCGCCGGACTGGTGGTGCTCTTCTACGCCATGACCATCATCAAGGTCGGCACGACCGGACAGCTTTAAGGGGCCGCGCGTGGAGGAAAATACGATACCGGGGGCGAGGAAGGCGGGCCGCAACAACGGTCTGGTCGTCGCCATGTGCCTGAGCTTCGTCGTCGGCATGGGCGCGATGACGGCAGCCGCCGTGCCGCTCTACACGCTGTTCTGCAACGTCACCGGCTTCAACGGCACGACGCAGCGCGTCGAGCAGGCCTCCACGGTCATTCTCGACCGCCGCGTCAACGTCACCTTCGACGCCAACGTCGCCTCCGGCCTGCTGTGGGAATTCAAGCCGTTGCAGCACGAGGTGAACCCCAGGATCGGCGAGACGGTCGAGGTCAAGTTCCACGTTGAGAACAAGTCGAACGAGGCCAGCCGCGGGCAGGCCATCTTCAACGTCTCTCCGGTGGAGGCGGGCGCCTATTTCAACAAGGTGCAGTGCTTCTGCTTCGATGAAACCGATCTGGCGCCGGGGGAAAAGCGCGACATGTCGGTGGTTTTCTACGTCGATCCCGAAATCACCAAGGCCGAGGAGACCAAGGATATCGGGACGCTCACCCTTTCCTACACTTTCTATCCGCGTGATGGCGCCAAGCCGGTGGCTGTCAACACGGATGCGAAGAGTGGCGGGAAGAAGCTTTAATGGAGTTTGCTTCCGGTGCGAGCCGGAAGCGATATGGGAATAGTAATTCGGGGACCGCTGATATGGCCGATGCGCATCAGAAAAATCACGACTACCACATTATCGATCCGAGTCCGTGGCCTTTCCTGGCTGCCGTCGGCGCCTTCGTCATCACCTTCGGCGGCGTCGCCTTCATGCGCTACCTGCATGCCGGCTCGCTAAAACTGTTCGGCATCGAATTCGCCGGTCCGTGGCTGTTCTTCATCGGCCTCGCGCTCATCCTCTACGTGATGTACGGCTGGTGGTCGGACACCGTGAAGGAAGCGCATGAGGGCGCGCATACCCGCGTCGTCTCGCTGCACCTGCGTTATGGCATGATCATGTTCATCGCTTCCGAAGTGATGTTCTTCGTCGCCTGGTTCTGGGCCTATTTCGACGCCAGCCTGTTCCCGAACGAGGCGATCCAGGCCTCGCGCGTCGCCTTCACCGGCGGCCAGTGGCCGCCGAAGGGCATCGAGGTGCTCGATCCCTGGCACCTGCCGCTCTACAACACGATCATCCTGCTGCTCTCCGGCACGACGGTTACCTGGGCGCACCATGCGCTCTTGCACAACGACCGCCGCGGCCTGATCCAGGGCCTGACGCTCACCGTGCTGCTCGGCGTCCTGTTCTCGTCGGTCCAGGCCTACGAGTACATCCACGCTCCGTTCGACTTCAAGAATTCGATCTACGGCGCGACCTTCTTCATGGCGACCGGCTTCCACGGCTTCCACGTCCTGATCGGCACGATCTTCCTGCTGGTCTGCCTGGTGCGCTCTCTGCGCGGCGACTTCACGCCGAAGCAGCATTTCGGCTTCGAGGCCGCTGCCTGGTACTGGCACTTCGTCGACGTCGTCTGGCTGTTCCTGTTCTTCTGCATCTACATCTGGGGCGGCTGGGGCGCTCCGCTCGCCGCCGGCTGATAGCGGTTGTAGGACAGGTATGAAATCAACAGCGGGCGCCGAAGGGCGCCCGCTTTTTTATTTATTCGTCGAGGGCAAGCGGCGCGGGCGTCAGGTGCTGCTCGGTCAGGCGCTGGAAGGCGCTCGGCTGCGGAATGCCGGCCTCCAGCTGCCGCCGGATCGCGGCGACGCATTCGGCGGGGGTGAGCTGCGACGTGTCGACCTCCAGATCGTAGAGGCCGGGCTGGTGCACGGCCTCTTCCCAGCGGGCGAGATCGCCGACCGTCCTGTCGTCACCGTCCTGCCGCGTCTTAAGCACGTCGGTCGGACAGCGCACGCCGACGAAGAGGACCGGCAGGTCCTCCAGCCGCCGCGCACAGTCGGGCAGAATGCCGAGCGGGCGCGAATAATCGTCGTGATGGCAAAGGTCGGCCACCACGTTGAGGCCGAAGGCGCTGTGCATGGCGATCGATTCGTAGAGCGCCGCGTAGAAGAGCGGAATCAATTCCTCAAGGTCCTCGCGGGTTGCGCCGGGCTCGAGCGCGATGCCCGGCCGGTAGCGTTCCGGGGTTGCGGCGCGGACGTAGGTGTCGAGCCCGAGATCCATCCAGGGTCCGTCGAATTCCGCCTGTATGAGCTTTGCGATCGTGGTTTTGCCGGAGCGTGGCGTTCCATTCAGGATGATGACCTGCCCGGTGTGGCTGTCTGAGCTCATGATATCGTCTTTCCTGTTCATGCGAATCAACGACCGAGGCGTGCGACGCCTTGGCCGTTGCCCTCCCTCCTGCGAATAGATTATGGGTGTGTTGTGGCAGAAGGGGCATCGCATGAGTGAAGATAGGGCACATTTCGCACCGGTCGATCCGGTGAAGACCGGCTTGAAGGGCTGCTGCCCGCGCTGCGGCGAGGGGCGTTTGTTCGAGGGCGTGCTGTCGCTAAAGCCGCGCTGCGCCGCCTGCGGGCTCGATTATTCCTTCGCCGATTCCGGCGACGGCCCGGCGGTCTTCGTCATCCTCATCGTCGGCTTCATCGTCATCGGCCTCGTGCTCTGGCTGCAGGTCAATTACGCGCCGCCGATCTGGGTGCATGTGCTGCTCTTCGCGCCGCTGACGATCATCCTGTCGCTGCTGACGCTGCGCTGGTGCAAGGGCATCCTGATCGCGCTGCAGTTCCGCAACAATGCCAGCCAGGGCCAGATCGATCGTGACTGAGGCCGCCATGCCCGCCCGCGCACAAAGCACCGCCCGCCGGATTGTCCAGGCCGTGCTGCTGCTTGCCGTGCTGGCGATCCTGCTTGCACTCGGCACCTGGCAGGTGGAGCGGCTGCACTGGAAGGAAGCGCTGCTCGCCGATATCGAGACGCGCCGCGCCGCCCCGCCCGTGCCGCTTGCCGATATCGAGGCGATGGCGGCCGCCGGCGGCGATATCGAGTACCGCACGGTGACGGTGACCGGCCGCTTCCTCAACAACAAGGAGCGGCACTTCTTCGCCACCTATGACGGCGCTCCCGGCTTCTACGTCTATACGCCGCTTCAGCTCGCCGACGGCCGCTTCGTCTTCATCAACCGCGGCTTCGTTCCTTACGACAACAAGGAGCCGGAGATGCGCATGCAGGGGCAGTTGACCGGAGAGCAGTCCGTCACCGGCCTTGCCCGCGCCCGGCTGTCCGGCAAGCCCTCCTTCGTCGTCCCCGACAACGACATCGCCAAGAATATCTTCTACTGGAAGGATCTGGACGCGATGATCGCAAGCGACGGCCTGCCCAGCGACGAGGCGCTCCCCTTCTTCATCGACGCCGACAATACGCCCAACCCCAAGGGCATGCCGATCGGCGGCGTCACCCTGATCGACCTGCCCAACAACCACCTGCAATATGCGCTGACCTGGTACGGGCTTGCCGCCGCGCTGGTGGCTGTGAGCGGGGTCTTTCTTTTGCGGCGGAAGGGGAAGGACGAGTAGGGGGCAATACCCCTTCTGGCCTGCCGGCCATCTTCCCCACAAGGGGGAAGAAGACTCGCGGCAGCGCCTCGGGTTAAGTCCCTCCCCCTTGTGGGGAGGGGTTGGGGAGGGGTCTTCCCGGCGGTTGCCCGGCAGGTGGAAAAGTCTTCCCTTCTCCGACGACAGCCGAACTGTTCTTCCTTGTGCCCCTCCGCCTTGCCGCTATATATGGCGGGTTGTTTTCGTTCACTCGGGCGGGCGTTCTGATCATGGGTTCCATCGCGGCGAAGAGCCCGCTTACCATCCGTCTCTGCGGCCCGCGCGGTTTCTGCGCCGGCGTCGACCGTGCGATCCAGATCGTCGTGCTGGCGCTGAAGGCCTATGGCGCGCCGGTCTATGTCCGCCACGAGATCGTCCACAATCGCTATGTCGTCGAGGGGCTGGAGGCGAAGGGGGCGATCTTCGTCGAGGAGCTGGACGAGATCCCCGCCGAGCACCGCGCCCAGCCGGTGGTCTTTTCCGCCCATGGCGTGCCGAAATCGGTGCCGGCGGATGCCGATAGCCGCAATCTCTTCTATCTCGACGCCACCTGTCCGCTGGTCTCGAAGGTGCACAAGCAGGCGATGCGCCACAACCGGCTCGGCCGCCATGTGGTCCTGATCGGCCACGCCGGACACCCGGAGGTGATCGGCACGATGGGCCAGCTTCCCGAGGGCTCGGTCTCGCTGGTCGAGACGGTCGAGGATGCCGATGCCTACCGGCCGGCCGATCCCGACAATCTCGGCTATGTGACGCAGACCACGCTGTCGGTCGACGATACGGCCGGCGTGATCGCCCGGCTGCAGGAGCGCTTTCCGAACCTGACGGCGCCTGCCGCCGATTCGATCTGCTATGCCACGACCAACCGCCAGGAGGTGGTGAAGCAGGCAGCCCCCGGCTGCGACCTCTTCCTCGTCGTCGGCGCCCCGAATTCCTCCAACTCCAAGCGCCTCGTCGAAGTGGCGCTCCGGGCCGGCGCGAAGAAATCGCTGCTCGTCCAGCGCGCCTCGGAGATCGACTGGGAGACGATCGGCGATATCCGCACGGTCGGCCTGTCTGCCGGCGCCTCCGCCCCGGAAGTCATCGTCAACGAGATCATCGAGGCGTTTCGCGCCCGCTATGACGCCTCGGTCGAGCTTGCCGAGACGGTCAAGGAGACCGAGAATTTCCTGGTCAACCGCGAACTGCGCGGCATCGAACTCACCGCCGCCGACATGGCCTTCGTCAATGGCGAGTGAGGTGACGGCAGCCCGCCCCACCCGCGCCCGCCACCACCTTCCTCTACAGTGAGAGCCGCCTTGGCAGTTTACACCGATATCACCGAAGACGACCTCAAGCGCTTCCTGACCGAATACGACGCCGGCGAGCTGACCTCCTACAAGGGGATCGCCGAGGGCGTCGAGAACTCGAATTTCCTGCTGCACACGACGAAGGACCCGCTGATCCTGACGCTCTACGAGAAGCGCGTCGAAAAGGGCGATCTGCCGTTCTTCCTCGGCCTGATGCAGCATCTGGCAAGCCGCGGGCTGAACTGCCCGCTGCCGCTGCCGCGCCGCGACGGCGCGCTGCTCGGCGCGCTTTCCGGCCGCCCGGCGGCGTTGATCTCCTTCCTCGAAGGCATGTGGCTGCGCAAGCCCGAGGCCCAGCATTGCCGCGAGGTCGGCAAGGCGCTGGCCGCCATGCACGTCGCCGGCGAGGGCTTTGCCATCGAGCGGCCGAACGCGCTCTCGCTTGCCGGCTGGCACCAGCTCTGGGACAAGTCGGAGGCGCGCGCCGACGAGGTGGAGGCGGGCCTGCAGGAGGAAATCCGCAGCGAACTCGCCTATCTGGAGGCGCACTGGCCGAAGGACCTGCCGGCCGGCGTCATCCATGCCGATCTCTTCCCGGACAACGTCTTCTTCCTCGGCGACCGGCTCTCCGGCCTCATCGATTTCTATTTCGCGTGCAACGACCTGCTCGCCTACGACGTGTCGATCTGCCTCAACGCCTGGTGCTTCGAGCGCGACGGCGCCTACAACATCACCAAGGGCACGGCGATGCTGGAAGGCTATCGCAGCGTGCGGCCGCTCAGCGCCGACGAAATCGCCGCACTCCCCGTTCTCTCGCGCGGCTCGGCGCTGCGCTTCTTCCTGACGCGGCTCTACGACTGGCTGACGACGCCGGCCGATGCCATGGTCACCAAGAAGGACCCGCTCGAATATCTGCGCAAGCTCCGCCACCACCGCGCCGTCGATAGCGCCGCCGCTTACGGGCTGTCGCTTTGATGAAACACGTCGATATCTTCACGGACGGCGCCTGCTCCGGCAATCCCGGCCCCGGCGGCTGGGGCGCGGTGCTGCGCTACGGCGACGTCGAAAAGGAAATGTCCGGCGGCGAGGCGGAGACCACCAACAACCGCATGGAGCTGATGGCGGCGATTTCGGCGCTCAGCGCTTTGAAGGCGGCCTGCGAGGTCGATCTCTACACCGACAGCAAATACGTCATGGACGGCATCTCCAAGTGGATTTTCGGCTGGAAGAAGAACGGCTGGAAGACCGCGGACAAGAAGCCGGTGAAGAACGCCGAGCTTTGGCAGGCGCTGGAAGAGGCGCGCAACCGCCACAAGGTGACGCTGCACTGGGTCAAGGGCCACGCCGGCCACCCGGAAAACGAACGCGCCGACGAACTGGCGCGCATGGGCATGGCGCCGTTCAAGAAGCGGTGAGGCTTTTGGCCTTGCCGCCGACGGCGGACACCTTATGCTGCCCGCAAAGCATTAAGGGAGGGGTGAATGATCCTGCATTGCGTTTTCCTGCGTCTGAAATCGGCGATGACGCCGGAAGAGAAGCAGTCGCTGTTTCAGGCGGTCGCCGCGCTGAAAGACGTCATTCCCGGCATTCTCGACGTCAAGTATGGGCCGAACGTTTCGCCCGAGGGGCTGCATGGCGGCTTCGTCGACGGCTTTGCCGTGACCTTCGAGGATGCGGCGGCGCGTGACGCCTATCTCGTCCACCCCGAACATGTCGCCGTCGGCGAGCGCATCGTCTCCTCGACGGATGGCGGGCTTGCCGGCCTGCTGGTCTTCGACCTGAACATCTGAGGCGAAGGCCGCGGGGCACCCCCGCGGCCTTCTTGCCTTAGCTTGCCTTCGTCATCGCGGCGGCCATCTGGTCGACGTTGTAGCGGAACATCTTCTCGTAGGTCGGCGCCGGTCCCTTGGCGTCCGACAGCGATTCGACATAAAGCTCGCCGCCGGGGGCGGCGCCCGTCGCCTGGGCGACCTGGCGGACGAGGCGCGGATCGTTGGAGTTTTCGAAGAAGTAGGTCTTCACCTGCTCCGTCTTGATCTGCTCGACCAGCTTGGCGACGTCGGCGGCGGAGGCTTCCGTCTCCGTCGAAACGCCGAGCGGCGCGAGGAAGCTCACCTTGTATTCCCGGCCGAAATAGCCGAAGGCGTCATGGCTCGTCAGCACCTTGCGGCGATCCTCGGGGATGTTGTCGAACTTCGAATGCGCATAGGCGTTCAGCGCGTCGAGCGTCTTCGTGTAGCTCTCGGCATTCGCCTTGAAGGCGGCGGCATCGGCGGGATCGGCGGCCGACAGCGCCTTTTCGATGTTCGCTACCCAGACCTTGACGTTGACCGGGCTGTTCCAGACATGCGGATCGGTGACGGTCTTGCCGTCTTCCTCCATCGTGCGGGTGTCGATACCCTCGGAGACGGTGACCGGCTTGCCCTTGTAGCCGGAGGCGGAGATCAGCCGGTCCATCCAGCCCTCCAGGCCCTCGCCGCTGACGAAGGTCACTTGCGCCGCATTGAGGTTGCGGGCGTCGGCCGGGGAGGGCTCGAACTCATGGGGATCGCCGTTCGGGCCGACGAGGCTTGCGACGCTCACATGCTCGCCGCCCACCTGTTTGACGACGTCGGCAAGCACGGTGAAGGAGGCGACCACCTTCAGCGTCTCGGCGGAGGCCGGCACGGCCGACAGCGCCATCAGCAGGGGAAGTGCGGCGGAAAAAAGCAGTTTGCGGGAAATCATCGAAGTCTCCTTGAACATCAGCCCTTGAGATGCGGGCGGGGGAAAATGCGCCGGGCGATGCCCGACGGCGCGAAAAGAAGCGAGCCGCCATAGATCAGCGCCGCCGTCATGACGATGGTCGGGCCGGAGGCGAGCGACAGGTGATAGGAGGCGATCAGGCCGAGATAGCCGGAGGCGACGGCGCTTGCCGCCGCGGTCGCCATCATCGCCGGCAGGTTTTTTGCCCAGAGCTGCGCGATGGCCGCGGGCAGCATCATCAGGCCGACCGCCATCAGCGTTCCGAGCGCCTGGAAGCTCGCGACGAGGTTCAACACGACGAGCAGCAGGAAGAGGACGTGATAGACCGGCCCGCGCCCGCCGACGGCGGCAAGGAAGCCGGGGTCGAAGCACTCGGCGACCAGCGGCCGGTAGACGAGGGCAAGCGCAAGCAGGGTGATCGTGGCAATCGCGCCGATCTGATAGAGCGCCGGCGCGTCGATGGCCAGAATCGTGCCGAAGAGCACATGCAGCAGGTCGATATTGGAGCCGCGCAACGAGACGATCAGCACACCGAGCGCGAGCGACGCGAGATAGAAGCTTGCGAAGCTCGCATCCTCCTGCAGCACCGTCGTGCGGCTGACGGCGCCGGAGAGCAGCGCCACGGAAAGCCCGGCGACGAGACCGCCGATGCCCATCGCCGTCAGCGACAGCGAGCCGGCGACGAGATAGCCGATCGCCGCTCCCGGCAGCACCGCATGGCTCATCGCGTCGCCGACGAGGCTCATGCGGCGGAGCATCAGGAAGACGCCGATCGGCCCGGAACTGAGGCCGAGGCAAAGGCAGGCGACGAGCGCCCGCCGCATGAAACCGTAGTCGGCGAGCGGGGCGAGGAAGATGTCGTAAGCCGTCATGCGGGCATCTCGCAGGCTTCCGCATCCTCGTCCCAGCGTTCCGCCATGGCGCGGGCCTTGATGAGATTGGCGGGCGACAGCACTTCCGCCGTCGGCCCCCAGCCGATCGCCTCGCGCGCGATCAGCAGCGTCTCGGGAAAATGCGTCCGCACCTGCTCGAAATCGTGAAGCACGGCGACGACGGTACGGCCTTCGCCATGCCAGCGGCCGACGATGTCGAGGAGGTCGCGGGTGGTGCGGGCGTCGATGGCGGTAAAGGGCTCGTCGAGGAGGATGAGCCGCGCATCCTGCATCAGCAGCCGCGCGAAGAGCACGCGCTGGAATTGCCCGGCCGAGAGCGAGCCGATCGGGCGTTGCCCGAACCCTTCGAGGCCGACCGCCGAAAGCGCGGCCGTCGCCTTTTCCATCTCATAGCCGGCGACGCGGCCGAAAGCGCCCGCCTTCCGCCAGGCGCCGAGCAGCACCGTATCGGCGACCGAGATCGGGAAACGGCGGTTGATATCGGCCGCCTGCGGCAGGTAGCCGATGTCGGCGCGCGTCAGATGATGCTCGATGCGGCCGGTGGCGGGGCGAAGCTCGCCCATGATCGCCTTCAGCAGCGTCGACTTGCCGGCCCCGTTCGGCCCGGCAATGGCCGTCAGGCTGCCGGCGCGGAAGGCGCCGGAAATGTGGTGGACGGCCGGGTGCCGCTCATAGGTGACGGTGAGGTCGTGAAGCTTCAGGAGAGGCGCGCTCATGGCAGCATCACCGCCCAGCCGATCGCAAGCCAGAGAAGGGCGACGAGGACGAACACGAACAGCAGGCGGTTCGCCCCCGATCGGGCAAGCAGGCTGGGGGGAGTATCGCTCGAAGGAAGCATCGGCACGCCTTGCAAATGTAATAACGTTACACGTGTGTAATGTTATTACATTTATGGCGAAATAATGGCAAGGGGGTGCCGGCGCGGATAACAATCTTTGCGCATTCCCTGACATGCGCTATCATCGCGGCAAGGAGACCTGCCATGAACGTGTCGATCGGAAAGCGCTGGGAAGAATTCGTGGAAAAGGTCGTCGAGGAAGGCCGCTACGGCTCCGCGAGCGAAGTGGTCCGCGAGGGACTGAGGCTGGTGGAGGAGCGGGAGGCGAAGCTCGCCGGCCTGCGCCGGACGATCGAGGACGCGATTGCCGGCGGCGGCAGCCACACCGATGACGAGCTTGACGCCATGCTGGACGAAACTGAGGCGGACTTGCAAAGGCAAGGCTATTGACGTGCGGCGACTGCGTTATCTGACCAGCGCCCGCAACGACCTCGATGCCATTTATCGCTATCTCCGCCGGGAAGGTGCGAGCGCGGAGACGGCGCGCGGCTTTCTCGCCAAGCTGCGTAGAAAATGCGCGAGGATTGCCGCATTGCCCGGCCGTATGGGGCGCCCGAGGCCCGAACTGAGACCGGATTTGCTCAGTACGGCCTTCCAGAGCTATGTCATCTTCTTTCGCCACGCCGGCGATATCGTCGAAATCGTCAACATCCTTGAAGGCCATCGGGACATCGATGGTCATTTCGACGGAAATGAATAAGGCGGCCGTTGCCGGCCGCCTTCGGATCGGTTCTCGCTGAAACCAGAAATCAAAGCTGCTCGATCATCGCCGCGGCGGCGGAAACGGTGGCCTGGCCGGGGTTTTCCTCGACGTTGAGCGACTTGACGACGCCGTCTTCCACCAGCATCGAATAGCGCTTGGAGCGCACGCCGAGGCCGCCGGCGGAGAGGTCGGCGTCGAGGCCGAGCGCCTTGGTGAAGGCGGCGTTCCAGTCGGCAAGGAAGTGGATTTTGCCCATGCCGCCGGAGGATTGCGCCCAGGCGCCCATGACGTGCCAGTCGTTGACGGAGAGAACGGCGATGTCGTCCACGCCCTTGGCGAGGATGGCGTCGCGGTTTTCCAGATAGCCCGGCAGATGGTTGAGCGAGCAGGTCGGGGTAAAGGCGCCCGGCACGGCGAAGAGCACGACGCGCTTGCCCTTGAAGAGCTGTTCGGTCGAGATTTCGACCGGGCCTTCGGCGGTCTTTTCCTTGAAGGTGGCGGCGGGGAGGGTGTCGCCGACAGCGATGGTCATGGGTGTCTCCTCGTGGGTTGAACGTCGGCGGCGCTGCGGCCGCCTGCGTGGGAATCTATAGAGCACTTGCAGGCGAAGTGTGTAACGGTTTTCCGACCGGCATGCGTTTTTGGCGTCCGTCAGTCGATGGCGAACTGGGTTTCCATCGCGCGCGCGCCATCCACGACGAGAATGCGCCATTGCTTGCCGTGGATATCGTAGCCCTTCGGCAGCTTGCCGATGGCGATTTCGGTTTCGAAGGCGCGGCCGTCGCGCTTGCTGTTTTCCTGCTCGAAGAAGACGCTGGCGGCCGGGCCGGTAAGATAGACCGCGGGTGCTGCCTCGCCGGCCTCCGGCAAAGTGAGGCGAAGGGCGAGCCGCTTTCCGTCGGACGAAAGCGTGTGGCCGTCGAGCGAGAAATCGGCGGAAGGGCCGGCCGGCAGCGAGGCTTCGGCCGCGTTCACCACGCCTTGCTCCTGCGGCAGGAACAGGCTTTCCGCCGGCAGCGCCAGCGAGAAATCGGCCTGGAAGGGAATGCAGATATCCTTGCAGAGGCCGATGAAGGCGGAGAGCTGCAGCTTGGCCGGCTTGCCGGGCTCGTCGAGCCGGAAGCTCAGGGGCAGGGCGACCGGGCCGTCATAGCCGATCTCGCGAATGGAGCCGATGGCGATCGTCTTCGGCACCGGATAGCCGATGCTTTCGAGCGCCGCGCCGTTGCCGGGCGAGACGGTGATTTGCGGCGGGATGCCGCTCCGGCCGGGCTCGCGCCAATAGGTGATCCAGCCGGGCTTCGGCTCGATTTCGAGCGCGGCGCGCAGCCGCCCGTCCGCCTCCGGCGAAAGCGCCACCACGCGCATGCGCCCGCCTTCGTTGGCGGCCCAGTCGCTCATGGCGGCATGCGCCCGCGTGAGCATGGAAAAAGTGGCGGCAAGAACAAGGAGCGGCAGCCGAAGGTGCCGGCGAGAATTCGTCATCATGGACAAAGATTTACCGGAGGATGCGGACCACTACCATAAAGCTCGTGAAAAATCGTAGTCATTTTTGGTTGATTGATCTGTAACATTGCCCCATGTTTCCCTGAGGGGGCTGTGCGAGCGCCCTGCCAATCGGGAGGAACCGATGTCCCTGTCCACTCTGAAGAACAGACGCGAGCGAGGGTTTCTCGACGGACAGTTCCTGATCGCCATGCCCGGCATGGAGGATCGGAACTTTGCCCGGACGGTGATCTATATCTGCGCCCATTCGGACGCCGGCGCCATGGGCTTCGTCATCAATCGCCCGCAGGAGCTGACCTTTACCGACGTGCTGCTGCATCTGGACATGATCAAGGACGACGACGCCATCCTCCTGCCGCGGGTGGCGCGCGAGTTCCCGATCCAGACCGGCGGCCCGGTCGAAAGCGGCCGCGGCTTCGTGCTGCATAGCGACGACTACACCAGCGATTCCAGCATCCCCGTCAGCGACGATATCAGCCTGACGGCGACGCTCGACATCGTGCGGGCGATTTCCAAGGGCGGCGGCCCGCGCCGCGCCACCATGCTGCTCGGCTATGCCGGCTGGGGCGCCGGCCAGCTCGAAATGGAAATCGGCAACAACGGCTGGCTCAATTGCCCCGCCAACGAGGAGCTGATCTTCGACCGCAGCCTCGAGGACAAGTATGAGCGCGCGCTCGCCCTGATGGGCGTCACGCCCGCCATGCTGTCGATGGATGCGGGCCACGCCTGAGCGGTGGCAAAAACCCCTTCTGGCCTGCCGGCCATCTTCCCCACAAGGGGGAAGAAGACTCGCGGCGATGCCGCAAGTTAAGTCCCTCCCCCTTGTGGGGAGGGGTTGGGGAGGGGTCTTCTTACGCCCGCTTCGTCAGCGGAAAGCGTTCCTTGAGGAGCCGCAGCACTGATTCCGCGCCCATCGGCGGGCCGAAGATGAAGCTTTGGCCGTAGGTGCAGCCCATCTTGGCAAGCTCGACGGCGTCCTCTTCCGATTCGATGCCTTCGGCCACCACGCGCATGTCTAGTTCGCGCGCCATCGAGATCACCGAGCGCAACAGCACGGATTTCTTGTCGCTTTCGTCGCGCACCAGCGACTTGTCGAGCTTGATCGTGTCGAAGGGGAAGCGGGTGAGATAGGAGATCGACGAATAGCCGGTGCCGAAATCGTCGAGCGCGAGGCCGAGGCCGGCGCCCTTGAGCTTGGCGAGCACCAGCCGCGCCTGCTCGGGATTTTCCATCACCATCGACTCGGTCAGTTCGAGCTTGATGCGGGCCGGATCGCAATGGGTCTTCTGCAACAGCGCGCGGATGTCGTCGTAGAGGTCGTTGTTGAGCAACTGCACGCTGGAGAGGTTGATCGACACGAAAAGCGGCAGCTCGCAGGTGTGATGCTGCCAGCTCATGAGGTCGGAAGTCGCCTGCTCCATCGCGAACATGCCGAGCGGGCCGATCAGGTCTGAAGCCTCGGCGATCGGGATGAATTCGGAGGGCGGAATGCTGCCGCGCTTGGGGTGTTCCCAGCGCATCAGCGCCTCGAAGCCGGCAACTTCCGCGTCCTCCAGCCGGATGATCGGCTGGTAGACCATGGAAAGCTCCTTGCGCTCGACGGCGCGGCGCAGGTCCGTTTCGATCTGCAAGCGGTCGGTGCCGAAGCTGCGCAGGCCGGGGCTGAACGGCTCGACGCGGTTGCCGCCGGCGCGCTTCGCCCGGTACATGGCAAGCTCGGCGTCGTTCATCAGCCCGGCGGCGTTCTCCTGCTGGTCGACCCAGGAGCAGAGGCCGATCGAGGCGGTGAGAATAATTTCGCGGTTGGCGAAATTGATCGGCACCATGATCGCCTTGCTGACCGCATCGGCAAAATCCGCGACCTTCACCGGATCGCGCTCCGACACGAGGATCAGCCCGAACTGGTCGCCGGAAAGGCGGGCCAGCGTGTCCTGCGGTTTCAGGAGGCGGCGCAGGCGCCGCGTCAGGGCGATCAGGATGTTGTCGCCGGCGGCAACGCCGAGCGCGTCGTTCACCAGCTTGTAGCGGTCGATGTCGATCACCATCACCGTCGGCCGCACCAGATCGCCGCCGGGCGCCAGCGTCAGCACCGATTGCAGCCGGTCGAGGAAGACCTGGCGGTTCGGCAGGCCGGTGAGGTTGTCGTGCAGCGCATCGTGCAGCAACCGCTCGATGGAATTCTTCTGCTCGGTGATGTCGACCACCGTGCCGACGCAGCGGATGATCTCGCCGTCGGAGCCGAGCACGGGGCGCGCGCGGATCGCCAGCCAATGGAAATGGCCGTCCTCGGCGCGGATGCGGAATTCATGGTTCAGGCGGCCGCGCCGGTGTTCCAGGAGCACGTCGAGCGTCGCGCGGAAACGGTCGCGGTCGTCGGGATGCAGCCGTGGCAGCCAGTTGCGCGCCGGGCCGTGCATGCTGCCGGGCGAGAGGCCGAGCCGGTGGGAAATGTCGGGCGTCGTCACCACGCGGTCGCGCGCCACGTCCCAGTCCCAGACCGTGTCGCCGGAACCGGTGAGCGCCAGCGACCGGCGCTCCAGATCGGAGAACAGGCCCTGCTGGAAGGCGCCGCCGGCAAAGGCGTGCTGCATGACGGTGAAGCCGATCAAAAGGACGATCAGCACGAGGCCGCCGCCGAGCGCCGGCTGGATGATGTCGTTGTCGAGCTTGCCGGTGATCGTCAGCCACGCGCCGAAGAGCCAGACGAGGATCAGCACCCAGGCGGGCACGAGCAGGATGGCGCGGTCGTAGCGGTTGAAGCCGAGATAGACGATGAGCAGCAGCCCCGCGGTCGCCGTCAGCGCCAGCGACAGGCGCGCGATGCCGGCGGCGATCGACGGATCGTAGATCGCGACGCCGAAGAGCAGGGCAAGCCCCAGTATCCAGGCGAGCGTGACGTAGCCCAGATGCGCGTGCCAGCGGTTGAGGTTCAGATAGGTGAAGAGGAAGATCACCAGACTGGAGGCGAGCGCCACTTCCGCGCAGGCCCGCCATATTCGCTGGTCGCTGGAGGTGATGCTGATCAGCTTGCCGAGGAAGCCGAAATCGATGCAGACATAGCCGAGCACCGCCCAGGCGAGCGCCGCCGTCGCCGGCAGCATCGAGGTGCCCTTCACCACGAAGAGGATGGTCAGGAACACGGCGAGCAGGCCGGCGATGCCGAGCACGATGCCGCGATAGAGCGTAAACGCGTTGACCGTGTCCTTGTAGGCGTTCGGTTCCCACAGGTAGATCTGCGGCAGTTCCGGCGAGGACAGCTCGGCGACGAAGGTGATGACCGAGCCGGGGTTGATGGTGATGCGGAAGACGTCCGCCTCGTCGCTCGGCTGCCGGTCGAGCGCGAAACCTTCGCTCGGCGTGATCGCGATGATGCGCTGCGAGCCGAGGTCGGGCCAGAAGAGCTTGGAGTTCACCAGCCGGAAGTGCGGCGCGACGATGACGCGCTCGAGCTGCTCCTCCGAGACGTTGGCGAGCGCGAAGACCGCCCAGTCGCCCTGATGGTTGGGGGAACTGGCGCGCACCTCGATGCGGCGGCGGATGCCGTCGGCGCCGGCGGCGGTCGGAACCTGGAAGGCTTCGCCTTGGTTCGCGTAGATTTCCGTGGTCGCCGTCAGGTCGAGCGCGGTGTCGTCGCGGGAAATCTTGACGGGCTCGGCGGCCTGTGCGGTGCCGGAAGCCAGCACGATCAGCGCCGCCACCAGAAAGGCGGCAATCGCGGCGGCAAGCCGGTGGACCGATGACGACAGGGGCTGCACGGTCATCGCGGATCGGACGCCGTCGAGGGGCCGGCGTCGCACGCCAGCCTGGAAAACATCACATGGTCGCGCCACTGACCGTCGATTTTCAAATATCCGCGCAAATAGCCTTCCCGCTGGAAACCTGCCTTCTCCAGGAGCCGCATGCTCCGCTCGTTCTCCGGAATACAAGCTGCTTCAATACGGTGCAACTCAAGGACCGAAAAGATGTAGGGTATAACCAACTGAAGTGCGGCGAACATATGGCCCTGTCCGGAATAGCGCTCACCCATCCAGTAGCCGATCATGCAGCTTTGCGCCGCCCCGCGGCGGATATAACCGATGGTCAGCCCGCCGAGCAGGGTCTGCTTCGGCTTGCCGAAGATGAAGAGGGGGACCGCCTGGCCGGAATTATATTCCTGCTTGCCGCGGATGACGCGGGTGCGATAGGCGCCCTCGGTCAGCTCGTCGTGCCGCCAGCTCGGCTCCCAGGGTTCGAGGAAGCGCCGGCTTTCGGCGCGCAGCCGATGCCACTGGTTGAAGTCGGAAAAGCGGGGCAGGCGCAGGAGATAGCCGGCATTTTCAAGCTCGACGGTGTCCGGCTGCCGTGACAGGAACCGAAAAACCGATTTAGTCATCCGTCCAACACTCCCTGGAAGAAAGCGGCGTATCAGCCGCTTGCCGCTTTTGCGCCGGCCGCCGAGGTTGCCAGGGAAGCGGTGATGTCCTCCATCGGCGCCAACTGCTCCAGCGGGCCGATCGCCGACAGCGTCGGCACGGTATCGAAGAACAGGCGCCCGGCAAGGTCCGTCAGGCGTTCGATGGTGATGCCCTGAAGGCGCTCCATCATCTCCTGGTTCGGAATGGCGCGGCCGTAGAGCATCATCTGGCGGGCGATCTGGCCGGCGCGCGCGGCCGGGCTTTCCTGCCCCATCAGAAGCTGGGCGCGGATCTGGGCGCGGGCGCGCTCGATTTCCTGCTGCTCGATGGTCTGCGACGACTTGCGCAGCTCCTCGACGATGACGGGCACGAGTTCCGGCAGGTTCTCGCCGCCGGTCGCGGCATGGATGCCGAAGATGCCGGTGTCGGAAAAGCCCCAGTGGAAGGCATAGACCGAATAGCAGAGGCCGCGGAACTCGCGCACTTCCTGAAAGAGCCGCGAGGACATGCCGCCGCCGAGGATGTTGGCGAGAATCTGCGAACAGTAGAAGTCGCGGGCGTGATAGGCGCGGCCCTCGAAGCCGAGCAGGATCTGCGCGTCCATCAGGTCGCGCGTCTCGCGCACGCTGCCGCCGATATAGCGCGCGGGCTCGATGGCGATCGGGGCGGCGGGGGCGGTGGGCAGGCTCGCGAAGCGCTCCTCGACCTGCTTCACGAAGCTGTCGTGGTCGACCGCGCCGGCGGCGACGACGAACATGCGGTCGGTCGTGTAGTTGCGCTGGAGATAGCCGCGGATTTCCTCCGGCGCGAAGGAGACGACGGTCTGCGGCGTGCCGAGGATCGGCCGTCCGAGCGTCTGGTCGCGATAGGCGACCTCGGAAAACTTGTCGAAGACGACGTCGTCGGGCGTGTCGTTGGCGGCGTTGATCTCCTGCAGGATCACCTGCTTTTCCCGCTGAAGCTCGTCTTCCTCGAAGGCGCTTTCGGTCAGGATGTCGGCGAGGATGTCGACGGCGAGCGGCACATGGTCCTTGAGGACGCGGGCGTAATAGGAGGTCGTTTCGGTGGAGGTGGCGGCGTTGACCTCGCCGCCGACGTTTTCGATCTCCTCGGCGATCTGGCGGGCGGTCCGCCGCGCCGTGCCTTTGAATGCCATGTGTTCCAAGAGGTGCGCGATGCCGTGCTCGGCTTCGGTCTCGTTGCGTGAACCGGACTTGATCCAGACCCCGAGGGCGACGCTTTCCAGATGCGGCATCGTCTCGGTCACTACCGTCAGCCCGGATTTCAGCCGGGTGCACTCAACTGTCATCTTGCGTCTTTCTGCGTTTACCGCGCCTTGATCCGGGCATGGGAGCCGATGAAGGCCTTGAGGTCCTTAAGCTCGGGATCGAGGATTTCGAAACGCTCCCCCCTGTCCATCAGTCCAGCAAGCCACGTCGGAAGCGCCGGGTCAATACCGCAGGCGGATTTTACCGCAGCGGGGAATTTGGCCGGGTGGGCGGTGGCAAGCGTCACCATCGGGCTGGCCGGACGCTCGTTCTTGGCAGCCACGAAGGCGCCGATCGCGGTGTGCGGGTCGATGAGGTAGCCGGTTCTCGCAAGCGTGTCGCGGATGGTCTCGGCCACCTGCTTTTCGCTGGCGCGGCCGGCGCGGAAGTCGCGCTTGATCGCCTTCAGCGTGTCGGGATCGATGTCGAAACCGTTCGACTGTTTCAGGCTCGCCATGGCGGCCTTCACCTTGGCGGCGTCGCGGCCGCCGGCCTCGAACAGCAGCCGTTCGAAGTTGGAGGAAATCTGGATGTCCATGGAGGGCGAGGTGGTCGCCTTGACGGCGCGCATCTCGTAGCGGCCGGTCTTCAGCGTCCGCGTCAGAATGTCGTTTTCGTTGGTGGCGATCACCAGCCGGTCGATCGGCAGGCCCATGCGCTTGGCGGCGTAGCCGGCGAAGATGTCGCCGAAATTGCCGGTCGGCACGGTAAACGAAATCTTGCGGTCCGGGCCGCCGAGCGCCAGCGCGGTCGTGAAGTAATAGACCACCTGCGCCATGATGCGCGCCCAGTTGATCGAGTTGACGCCGGAGAGCTTGACGCCGTCGCGGAAGGGCGCGTCGTTGAACATCGCCTTCACGAGGTTCTGGCAGTCGTCGAAATTGCCCTTGATCGCGAGCGCGTGCACGTTGGCGGCGGGCGACGTGGTCATCTGCCGCTGCTGCACCGGCGAGACCTTGCCGTGCGGGAAGAGGATGAAGATATCGGTGCGCTCGCGGCCGGCGAATGCGTCGATCGCAGCGCCGCCGGTGTCGCCGGAGGTCGCGCCTACGATCGTGGCGCGCTCGCCGCGCTCGGAAAGCGCATGGTCCATCAGCCGCGCCAGAAGCTGCATGGCGACGTCCTTGAAGGCGAGCGTCGTGCCGTGGAAAAGCTCCATGACGAAGCTGTTCGGCCCGGTCTGCACCAGCGGCGCGACCGCCGGATGGCGGAAGGTGCCGTAGGCCTCGTCGATCATGGCGCGGAAGGTGTCGGCCGGGATTTCGCCGTTGGTGAAGGGCGACAGAACCGCGAAGGCGACCTCCTGATAGGTCTTGCCGCGCAGCGCCCGGATCTCCTTTTTGGAAAATTGCGGCCATTCGCGGGGAACGTAGAGCCCGCCGTCACGCGCGAGACCCGCGAGAAGCGCGTCGCAGAAGCCAAGGGCAGGGGCGTCGCCCCGCGTTGAAATATAGTCCACGGATCTTACCTCGGTTTGAAATCGGATTGGCTGGAACGATCGGGGCCTGCGGGGAAGCTTGGGGCAAAGCCATGGGGCCGATGCGCCCGGCGATTGATCGACGTTGAAAAGTGAAGCAAACGCGGCCTACCCAATCGATTTTTGATTGCGCCGCTGATATAGACCATCGCCGACTTTCATGAAAGGTCTGCCGGGGCATTCGGCGGATCGGTAATTGCGAAGGGTGAAATCATCGTGTCTGGCAGAATTGCGCGTCGTCTGATCTCGGTATCGCTGCTTGCGGCATTGGCCGGCTGCTCCTCGCTCGGGCTCGGCGGCGACAAGCAATCGGCATCGGCCGTGGTCGATCCGCAGGTGACGGCCGCCGGTGCCGCGCCGTCCGCCGCCGCCGCACCCGCCGGCGCGGCCCCCGCAGCCTCCGCCGGCGGCTATGTGGCCGGCAAGTGCCCGCAGGTGGTGATCCGCACCGAGGGCGCGGTGTTCCGCACCTATGCCAAGGGCGCCAAGGACGATCCGGAGAAGCTCGTCTACCAGGCCTCGCTCGCCCAGGCCACCCGCCAGTGCACCAGCGACGGCGCCAATCTCGGGATCACGGTCGCGGTCCAGGGCCGCCTCGTCGCCGGCCCGATGGGCGGGGCGGGCAAGGTGACCCTGCCGATCCGCGTCGCGGTGATGGACGGCGAAAAGACGCTCTACAGCGACGTCACCAATTTCACCGCCGAAATCCCGCCGGGCGAATCGACGGCGCAGTTCGTCTTCACCGACACCAAGATCTCCTCGCCGGGCGGCTCCGGCGGCTTCACCAACGTCTATGTCGGCTTCGACCAGGGTCCGGTAAAGGGCGACAAGGCGAAGAAGAAGAAATAACGGACCCTCTCAACCCTCCCCTTGAGGGGGAGGGTCGGACCGTCAGGTCCGGGGTGGGGTGATCCGCCAAACCCGAATACGCCGAGAGGGTGTCACCCCCACCCGCCGCTTCGCGGCGACCTCCCCTCTCAAGGGGGAGGTGGGAAGTCTTCTTTCCATATGTGATTGCCCTGCCCATGAGGGGGTGAAAATATGCCTCGCAGCCCAACACCGGCACCGCCATGAAAATCGGCGCGATCGTCAATCCGGTGTCGGGACGCGGCAAGGCGCGCGGCCTCTGGCCGGCGATTGCGGCGGTGCTTGCCGCCGAGGGCGCTAAGCTCGATATCCGCGAAACGGCGGGTGATGGCGATGCCGTGCGCCTTGCGCGCGGTTTCGCCGATGGCAGTGTCGATCTGGTGATCGCGGTCGGCGGCGACGGCACGATCGGCGCGGCGGCGGCGGGCATCCTCGGCTCGACCCGGCCGGCGACCGATTTTTCCTTCGTGGCGGCCGGCACCGGCTCCGATTTCGCCCGGAATTTTGCCCCCGCTCCCGATCCCCGCGCCTATGCCGAACGGCTCCTTTCCGCGCCGGCGGTTCCCGTCGATGCCGGGGTGATGACCTGCGAGGGGGAGGACGGGCGCGCGCTCACCCGGCATTTCATCAACATCGCGAGCTTCGGCGTCTCCGGCCCGATCGTGCGCGCCGTCAACGGCGGGCGGCGGGGCAGGGTGCTGCCCGGCACGCCGGTCTTCTTCCTGCATTCCGTCTCGCAGCTCCTGCGCTACCGCCCGCGCTGCGTCGGCTTGAGGCTCGACGGGATCGATCTTTTCCAGGGGCCGATCACCGCGGTCGCGGTGTCGAACGGGCGCTGGTTCGGGGCCGGCATGCAGGTGGCGCCGAAGGCAAGCCTGTCGGACGGCCTCTTCGACGTCGTCGTCATCCGCGGCGCGCGCACGGTTTCTCTGCTCAACGTGATGAACCGCCTCTACAGCGGCGCCCATGTCGACCATCCGCTGGTCAGCATCCACCGCGCCGGCCGCGTCGAGGTCTGGCCGACCCGCACCGACCGCAGCATGGCCGCGCTGATCGAAACCGACGGCGAAGCCCCCGGTCGGGTGCCGGCGAGGTTCGACGTGCTGCCGGGGGCGGTGAGGCTGAAGATATGAAGGTAGTGAGTAGGGATTAGTCAGTAGTCAGTAGTCAGCAGGGATTTGCGATCGGATCAATCTACTCCCTACTCCCTACTCCCTACTCCCTACTGACTACTCACTAAAATCCCTCACAAAACCCCTTCCCATTCCGCCAGCGCTTCCACCACGCCGGGCAGGTCGCTCATGCGCGAGATGACGGTTTCGGCACCCGCGTCGGTCAGGCGGTCGGCATGCGAGGGGTAGGTGTGCGAGGCGCCGGTGAAGCCGATGACGCGCATGCCGGCGGAGCGGGCGGCGTGGACGCCGTGCACGGAATCCTCGACCACGACCACCTGCGAGGGATGCATGTCGAACTGAGCGGCACCATGCAGGAAGATATCCGGCTTCGGCTTGGCGCGGTCCGGCCCGAGGTCCTTGGCCGAATAGATATGCGGGGCGAAGAGCGGCTTCAGGCCGACCTTGGTCAGCATCATGTCGAGCCGCGCGGAGGAGGAATTGGAACAGATGCAGCGCGGCAGCGGCAGGCGGGCGAGCGCCTGCGCGACGCCGGGGATCGCCTTCACGTCCTGCTCCAGCCGGACGTCGAGCAGCTTTTCGGATTTGTCGAGCAGGCTTGCCGACAGCGGAATGCTCGCCTCGCGCTCGATCTCGAACAGGATGTTCTGCCAGGTCATGCCGGCGAAGCGCTCGCTCATCTCCTCGGCGCTGATCGGATAGCCCGCTTCCGTCAATAGCCCGGACTCGACCTCGGCCGCGATGATTTCGGAATCGACCAGAACGCCGTCGCAGTCGAAGATGATGAGGTCGAAACCCGTGTTCATGATGGTCCGTATCCTTTGGGAAGATGACGCGGCTTTACACGATGGAGGCCGCAAGCTCAACCGGCGCGGCGGCATGGCAGGGGTGCGCGGGAGGGCCGGCTGCGGCGAAAATTTCCCGAAACCGCATCGCGCTTCAGGCTTTGGTAACCAAGTTGAGTAACCATACCGCTCAGTTAACGTATTGCGTAAGTGTATAGAGCGAGTATCTCAATGGCGTCAGTTTTCCCGCTTGCCGAACTGAAGAAGTCCGAAAAGCCGGCCTCCTGGATCGACACGATCATCAAGGGCGATTGCGTTGCCGCACTGGAAGCGCTGCCGAACCAGTCCGTCGACGTCATCTTCGCCGATCCGCCCTATAACCTTCAGCTCGGCGGCACGCTGCACCGCCCCGACCAGTCGCTGGTCGACGCCGTCGACGACGAGTGGGACCAGTTCGCCTCCTTCGAAGCCTATGACGCCTTCACCCGCGCCTGGCTGCTCGCCTGCCGCCGCGTCCTGAAGCCGACCGGCACGATCTGGGTCATCGGCTCCTATCACAACATCTTCCGCGTCGGCGCGACGCTGCAGGACCTGAATTTCTGGATTCTCAACGACATCGTCTGGCGCAAGACCAACCCGATGCCGAACTTCAAGGGCCGCCGCTTCCAGAACGCCCATGAGACGATGATCTGGGCGAGCCCGAACGCCAAGGCCAAGGGCTATACCTTCAACTACGACGCCATGAAGGCCGCCAACGACGACGTGCAGATGCGCTCCGACTGGCTGTTTCCGATCTGCAGCGGCGGCGAGCGGCTGAAGGGCGACGACGGCAAGAAGGTGCATCCGACGCAGAAGCCGGAAGCGCTGCTCGCCCGCGTCATCCTCGCCTCGACGAAGCCCGGCGACATCGTGCTCGATCCCTTCTTCGGCTCCGGCACCACCGGCGCCGTCGCCAAGCGCCTCGGCCGGCATTTCGTCGGCATCGAGCGCGAGCAGGATTATATCGACGCGGCGAGCACCCGCATCGCCGCCGTCGAGCCGCTCGGCAACGCGGAACTGACGGTGATGACCGGCAAGAAGGCCGAGGTGCGCGTCGCCTTCAACGCGCTGATCGAAAGCGGCCTCGTCAAGCCGGGGCAGGTGCTGACCGACCACAAGCGCCGCTACAGCGCCATCGTCCGCGCCGACGGCACGGTCGCCTCCGGCGGCGATGCCGGCTCCATCCATCGCCTCGGGGCAAAGGTGCAGGGCCTCGATGCCTGCAACGGCTGGACCTTCTGGCATTTCGACGACGGGCAGACCCTGCGCCCGATCGACGATCTCAGGGCGGTCATCCGCAGCGATCTCGCCAAGGCGGAGTAAGAGAGCCACCCTCTTTTCTTTGTACCTCCAGTTCAGGAAGAGGGGCACGGCGCTCGGGACGATGTTCCGGGCGCCATTCGTTGAGGTGAGACCCGATGTATCTGGCCGTGATCCTGCTTCTGATGTTCGTCCTGCCGGTCGGATCGGCCGTGTGGGAGGCGGGGCATTCCGCAGCACCCGAACTCATCGTCTCGGTCTGCAGGTGGTTCGTTTTCTGGGCGGTGGGGATAAGGCTGGCGCTCGCCGGCGTGCGGCAGGTGGCAAAGCCTGCCTTCACCGCCGGGACGATCTTCGGCGTCGGCGACCGCAAGGCGCTGCCGATCGTGCAGGAACTCGGCTTCGGAAACCTCGCCATCGCGGCGATTGCCGTTCTCTCCCTCTTCAAGCCCGGCTGGATGATCCCGGCGGCGACCGCCGGGCAGATTTTCTACGGGCTTGCCGGCCTGAAACACGCCGTCACGCCGGGGCGCGGCCGCCTGCAGACGATCGCGATGATCTCGGACCTGTGGGTCTTCGCCGTGCTGACCGTCGGCCTGACGGCGCTGTCGGTCTGATCAGACGCGGACGCCGTAGGCGGCCAGATCCTCGCGGAGCTTGGCGGCGCCGGTGAAATGGACGGCCTGCCAGCCGGCGGCCTTGGCGCCTTCGACGTTGACGAGCGTATCGTCGATGAAGATCGTCGCGGCCGGCTCCAGATCGAAGCTTTTGGCATGGGTCTCGTAGATCGCCACGTCCGGCTTGATCAGCTTGATGTCGCCCGACACCGTCACGCCGCGCGGCCGGTGGAGGAAGGGGAACATCACCTGCGCCTCGCGAAACGTATCGGAGGCGAAATTGGTGAGCATGGTGACGTCGCGGCCCTCGGCGATCAGCCCTTCCATGATCGCGACCGTATCCTCATAGGCGTGCGGCACCATCTCGCGCCAATACTGGCGGAACGCGCGGATTTCCTCGGCATGATCGGGATGCTCGGCGATCAGCAGCGCTTCGGCGTCTTCCCAGGTGCGGCCGCGGTCCTGCTCTATGTTCCACTCATGGGTGCAGACATTGGCGAAGAACCAGGCCCGCTTTTCCTCGTCGGGAATGACCCTCGCGAAGGGGATGTCGGGATCGTAGTGAATGAGCACCTTGCCGATATCGAAGACAATGTGCCGGATTTCCGTGGTCATGAATTGTCCCTTGATGTCTTTTCGAACGCGCGAGGAATAGCCTGTGCGATCGCTTTTTTCATGACGGTTGGCAAGGCCTGCCGCTCAAGATTTGTGACCGGCTCCCACCATCCGTCATCGCCGTCCGGTGCCGCCGTCACCTGCGCGCGCCAGACGGAGAGCCTCAGTTCGAAATGGGTGAAGACATGGGTGACGGTGCCCGACGGCGCCCAGTCGGCGGCGAAGGGTGCGGCCTCCGCCCCGGTCTCGCCGTCGATGCGCGCCGTCCATCCGGTGGTCGGCACCTCCGTCATGCCGCCGAGCAGGCCGCTTTCGGCCCGCCGGCGCAAAAGGATTTCGCCCTCGGCATTGACGGCGACGAAGGCCGCGCCCTGCCGCACCGGCTTTTCCTTTTTCGCGGCCTTCACCGGAAAACGCTCGGGCTCGTCGCCCGCGAGCGCCCGGCAATCCTCGCGGAAGGGACAGAGCGCGCAGGCGGGCCGCTTCGGCGTGCAGATCGTCGCGCCGAGATCCATCATCCCTTGCGCGAAGTCGCCCGGCCGGTCGGTCGGCGTCAGCGCCGCCACCTTCTGCCGGATCAGCGGCTTTGCCGCGGGCAGCGGCGTCGAAATGGCGTAGATGCGCGAGACGACGCGCTCGATATTGCCGTCCATCACCGCCGCCTGCCGGTCGAAGGCGATCGCCGCGACGGCGGCCGCCGTATAATCGCCGATGCCGGGAAGCGCCTTCAGCCCGTCCTCGGTATCGGGAAAGCGCCCGCCGTGGTCGCGCACCACCGCTTCGGCGCATTTTTTCAGGTTGCGCGCCCGCGCGTAGTAGCCGAGCCCCGCCCACGCCGCCATGACGTCCTCGTTCGGTGCTGCCGCAAGCGCCGCCACCGTCGGCCAGAGGTCGAGAAATTTTGCGAAATAAGATTTGACCGCCGGCACCGTTGTCTGCTGTAGCATCACCTCCGACAACCAGACATGATAGGGGTCCGGCCGGACGCCGCGCGCCGCCATCGGCGGCGATACGCGCCAGGGCAGATCGCGGTGGTGGCGGTCATACCAGGCTAGCAATCTTTGGGATAAGTGTATTAATTCCGGCAAGACAGGTAGAGCACTCCACGGACTCGATTGTATTGCTTCGTATAATGCATGTCGCGCAAAAGTGTGCAGCGGTTTTGCGATAACGACATGCATAAAAAGATAAAGAGCTAAAGCGTGGCAAGCGCATCTGAAAGATCGCGACACGCTTTAGATTAACCTTCGCCTTTTCAGTCAATGAAAGATTTTGATGAAGCTCATCGATAAGGACGGCAACAACCGGAATGTGCTCTTCGTGGTTGCGGCGCTGGCGGGGCTCTGCGGCTCCATCGTGACGATACTGCTGGCGCTCTCGGCCATCTGGGCGGCCATGTCGCTTGCCGTGCGGCGTTTTCCTTTTCGAATTGCCCGCAGCGACCTGATACTGGCGGGCGCGGCGACGCTCTATGTCGCGGTCAATCTGCTGACGGCCTTTGTCAACGGTCCGTCGTGGTCCCTTGCCTTGAAGCTCGTCCCCGTCCTGCTCTTTCTCTCGGCCTGGCTGATGGCGCCGAGGCTCCGGGTCTCGAACACGCTGGCGCTGTTCGATATCTTCGTGCTCGGCTCGGCCTTCTGCGCCGTGCTGGCGCTGCCGGCGGCCCTTTTTGAAGTGCTGTACTGGCATGAGCGCGCCTATGGCGGCGCCGGCAATCCTTTGCCCTTCGCGATGATCTGCTGTCTCTTCGGGCTGACCGCGCTGGTGAACGTCCTCCATGAGGCGAAATGGCGGCAGCGGCTCGGCTGGCTCGGATTCTGGGCGGCGGTCGTCTGTCTGATGCTGTCGCAGTCGAAGGGGCTGCTTCCCGTTATGGTCCTCGGCTTCGTCGGTTTCTGCGCGGCGTTCCGCTCCCGCCTCGGCCATTACGTCAACCGGGGAGGGCTGATCTCCGCCGCGATCGCCGTCGTGGTCGTCGCCATTGCCGCCATCCCCTTCTATCCGCGCCTCGAAATCGCCGCTGCCTTCGCCTCCGGCGATGCCGGCAGCGCGCAGGATGCGTCCTTTTCGGTGCGTATGACGCTGTGGAAACATGCGCTTCAGCTCGCCGAGGCGCGCCCGCTGCTCGGCTACGGCGTGCAGAACCGCCGCGACCTCATCGGCCAGCTCGGCCTCGAATACACGCATTTCCACAATGGCTACTTCACCGCGCTCGTCGATGCCGGATTGCTCGGCGTGGCGTCGCTGGTCCTCCTCCTCGTGGCGCCGGTCGTCGCCTGCCTCTTGGCGCCCGCCGACGAATGGCGCAGCCGGCGGCTGTTCGTCGCTTGCGTGCTGACGGCGACATTCGCCGTCGGCGGCTTGACGAACCTGATCTTTTGGCAGGACATATACGACAGCGTCTTTCTCTGGGTCGGGATCGTCGTCGTCGCTTCCGTGCCCGTGTCGAGAGGCAATCCCCTCGTGTTCGGAAAAGAGTGACCCTTTTGACTGCCGAAACCAGCCGGCCAATGACGAAACGCAGCGCCAGGCAGATCGCGGAACTGGCGAACGGCATCGTCGACCCGGTGCTGGCCCGCCGCGCCGGCATCAACACGGCGCTCCTCGGCTCCTGGGACGAGATCGTCGGCGAGGATTTCGCCGAATGCACGCGCCCGGAAAAGATCGCCTGGGCGCGCCGCGCCGGTGCTGAAGAGGGCGGCTACCGGCCGGGCGTGCTGACGATCGCCTGCGAAGGGGCGCGAGCGCTCTTCCTGACGCATGCCCAAGGCGAACTCATCCAGCGCATCAACGGCTTCTTCGGCTTTCCCGCCGTCCACCAGATCCGCATCGTCCAGAAACCGGTGTCGCTCGCCGTCAAGCGCTCCCGCAAGCCGCCGCCGCTGAAAGGCGAGGCCGCCCGCCGGCTTGACGCCATGATGGAGGGAATCGAGGGCGGCAAGCTGCGCGAAGCCGTGCTGCGTCTCGGAACCGCGGTGCTGGGCAAAACCGGGCGCTAGAAAAAGGCAAAGCCGGATGCTATATCTGTATAGCAGACAGGAGCGCGACCATGCTGGCCCTCAGGCTTCCGCCGGAAATCGAAGCGAGACTTGACGAGCTGGCCCGCCGCACGGGCCGGAGCAAGAGTTTTTACGCGCGCGAGGCGATCCTGGAGCATCTGGACGATCTCGAAGACATCTACCTTGCAGAACAGCGTCTGGAGGCCCACCGCCGGGGCGAGGGCGAAACCGTTTCCCTGGCCGACCTGATGACGCTCTATGGCCTGGACCATTGAGTTCCAGGACGCGGCCGAAAAGGAACTCGCGAAGCTCGGCCCGGACGCCGCCCGGCGCATCCTGAAATTTCTGCACGACCGCGTTGCGAGGCTCGACGATCCGCGCGCCATCGGCGAAGCCCTCAAGGGCTCGAAGCTCGGTGATTTCTGGAAGTATCGCGTCGGGGATTACCGCGTCATCGCCCATATCGAGGACGGCGTTCTTCGCATCATCATCGTGCGCGTCGGCAATCGCCGCGAAGTCTACCGGCGGTAATCGGCGTGCCGGGATCGTCCCTTACGGCGATTTAATCTCCGATGCCTTTGACAGGTCACAATTCTTTGAAGAAAGTTTGGTGCCGGTGCCTTGTTAGCGGCAGCACGCCGTTATATCGCATCAATCAGTTTGACCGCCCTTTTACGCGAAGGTGACTCTATGCCGATGCTCGACATGTCCATGACCAAACGCCGCCTTCTGGGCGGCACCGCCGCAGCGGCCTCCTTTGCGGCGTTCGCGCGCTTCGCCGATGCGCAGGAAGCGGAAAAGGCCGAGGTTCCGAAGCCGGAAGGCGACGTCGACATGGTCGCGCTGCTGAAGCCCGGCGCGCTGCCGGAAATGGCGCTCGGCAAGGACGACGCCAAGGTCACCATCGTCGAATACATGTCGATGACCTGCCCGCACTGCGCGCACTTCGCCGTCACCACCTTCCCGGAGATCAAGCAGAAGTATATCGACAGCGGCAAGGTGCGTTTCATCATCCGCGAATTCCCGTTCGATCCGCGCGCTGCCGCCGCCTTCATGCTGGCCCGCTGCGCGCCGCCGGAACAGTATTTCCCGATGGTCGAAATGATGTTCAAGCAGCAGGCGCAGTGGGCCGCCGCCGACGACGGCCGCGCCGCACTGCTGCAGATGTCGAAACTTGCCGGATTTACTGAGGATAGCTTCAAGCAGTGCTTGACGAACCAGAAGCTTCTGGATGATGTCAACTCGGTTAGGGAACGTGGCGGCAAGGAATTCGGCGTCAATGCGACGCCGACCTTCTTCGTCAACGGAAAGCGTTACGCGGGAGACATGTCGGTTGCTACCATGTCGGCGCTCATCGACAGCCTTCTCTGAACCGCGCCTTTTCGAAACGACGGGCGGCGGGGAAACCCGCGCGCCCGTTTTTTGTTTCTGCCGCACTCCCCTTCTCCCCTCGGGGAGAAGGTGGCCCGAAGGGTCGGATGAGGGGGCGGCGCGGCATTTTAAAGCCTTTTTCGTGCCTTCGGCATCCCCCTCATCCGCCTGCCGGCACCTTCTCCCCGAGGGGAGAAGGGCGATGTGGCAATCGCTTCATTCCACATGCGATACTCCTGTCACCGAACGAAGGGTGGGGAGCACCCCATGAAGTTCAACAGGCTGCGCCTCGTCGGCTTCAAATCCTTCGTGGAACCTTCGGAATTCGTCATCGAGCAGGGGCTGACCGGCGTGGTCGGGCCGAACGGCTGCGGCAAGTCGAACCTTGTCGAGGCGCTGCGCTGGGTGATGGGAGAGAATTCCTATAAGAACATGCGCGCCTCCGGCATGGACGACGTGATCTTCTCCGGCTCCGGCAATCGCCCGGCCCGCAACACCGCCGAAGTCGGCCTCTACCTCGACAATTCCGACCGCACCGCGCCCGCCGCCTTCAACGACAGCGACGAGATCCAGGTGACGCGCCGCATCGAGCGCGAACAGGGCTCGCTCTACCGCATCAACGGCAAGGAAGCCCGCGCCAAGGACGTGCAACTGCTGTTCGCCGACGCATCCACCGGCGCCCGCTCGCCCTCGATGGTCGGGCAGGGGCGCATCGGCGAGCTGATCCAGGCAAAGCCACAGGCCCGCCGGCAACTGCTCGAAGAGGCGGCCGGCATTTCCGGCCTGCATTCGCGCCGCCACGAGGCGGAGCTTCGGCTGCGCGCCGCCGAGGGCAATCTCGAACGCCTCGACGACGTCACCTCGCAGCTCGAAAGCCAGATCGAGAGCCTGAAGCGTCAGGCGCGTCAGGCGAACCGCTTCAAGATGCTGTCGGCCGATATCCGCGCCCGCGAGGCGATGCTGCTGCATATCCGCTGGGGTGAGGCCAAGGCCGCCGAGGCCGAGGCCGACAGCGCGCTCAACCAGGCGACCGTGATCGTCGCGGCGAAGGCGCAAGGACAGATGGAGGCGGCGAAGGCGCAGGCGGTCGCCAGCCTGAAGCTGCCGGAGCTGCGGGACGGCGAGGCGAAGGCGGCCGCCGCCCTGCAGCGCCTGCAGATCGCCCGCACGCAACTGGAGGAGGATGCCAGCCGCATCCTGCGCCGCCGCGACGAACTCACCCGCCGGCTTGCGCAGCTCGGCGAGGACATCCGCCGCGAGGAGCGCCTTGTCGCCGACAATGCCGCGATCCTCGCCAGACTCGACGCCGAAGAGGCCGATATTTCCGATCTTCTCGCCGATTCCGGCCGGCTCGCGGAAGAAACGCGCGACGCCTTCGAGGCCGCCGCCGAAAAGCTTGCTGAGAGCGAACGCCTGCATGCCGGGCTGACGGCCGAGCGCGCCGAAGCGGCTGCCGCCCGCCACCAGCTCGAGCGCGCGATCCGCGAGCTTGCCGACCGCCGGATGCGGCTTGCCCGGCAGATCGAGGAGGCATCCCGCGAGCTGGAATCGATCGACGCGCGCGTGGCGAGCCTGCCGGACCCGGCGGAAAAGCGCGAGCTTGTCGAGGCCGCCGAAAGCGCCGTCGAGGATGCGGAAGCGGCGGTCGAGACGGTCGAGGCGGCGCTGGCGCACACCCGCAGCGCCGAGGCGTCGCTGCGCCCGGCGGTGGATGCGGCGCGCGCGCGGCTGAACGCGCTGGAGACCGAGGCGCGCACCATCGCGAAAATGCTCTCGGCGGGCGCGGCGGCCGGCCGGTTTTCGCCGGTGGCGGAGGAATTGAAGGTCGATCGCGGTTTCGAGACGGCGCTGGGTGCTGCCCTCGGCGACGATCTGGAAACCCCGCTCGATCCGGACGCGCCGGCCCATTGGGCCGGTAACGGTGACGGCGCGGGGGATGCCGCCTTGCCGGAAGGCGTGCGGCCGCTGCTTGACCATGTCCGCGCCCCGGCGGCGCTGAACCGGCGGCTGCGGCAGATCGGCCTCGTTGCGGCGGAAGACGCGGCCCGGCTGATGCCGGGCCTGAAGCCCGGCCAGCGGCTGGTTACGAAGGAAGGCGCGGTATTCCGCTGGGACGGCCATGTCACCGGCGCCGACGCGCCGAGCGCGGCAGCCCTCCGCCTCGCCCAGAAGAACCGCCTTGCCGAGCTGCAGGCGGAAGTGGAGCTTGCCGGCGAGGCGCTTGCGGAGGCCGAAGACCGGCTGGCGGCGGCGGGTGCCGCGATCCGCGCCGAGGAGCAGCGCCTGACCGCCGCCCGCGACACGAGCCGGCTCGCCGCCCGCCAGCTGGGCGAGGCCCGCGAGGCGCTGGCGGCGGCCGAGCGCGCCTCCGGCGATCTCGTGCGCCGCCGCGATGTCGTCGCCGAGTCCTTGAGCGGCCTCAACGCGCAGATGGAAGAGCTTGGCATCCAGGAGGAAAACGCCCGCATCGAGCTTGACGACGCGCCGGACCTGTCGGCCATCGACGAAAAGCTTAGTGCGCAGCAGGTGGCGGTCGCGACCGATCGCGGCGCGCTGGCGGAAGCGCGTGCCCGCCACGAGGGGCTGAACCGCGAAAACGATGCCCGCCGCCGCCGGCTGCTTGCGATCGGCGAGGAGCGGGCGAGCTGGCGCCAGCGCGCCGCCGGCGCCGAGGCCCATATCCAGACCCTTCGCGACCGCGAGGAGGAGGCCCGCGAGGAGGCGGCCGATCTGGAACTTGCGCCCGACGAATTCGACGACAAGCGCCGCGCGCTCGCAAGCGAGTTGCAGAAGGCCGAGGCCGCCCGCCGCGCCGCCGCCGATCTGCTGGCGGAGGCCGAAATCGTCCAGCGCGAGGCCGACCGCCAGGCGGCGGTCGCCCTTTCGGAACTGGCGGAAAGCCGCGAGAAGCGCGGCCGCGCCGAAGAGCGGCTGGTTTCCGCCCGCGAAAAGCGTCAGGAGAGCGAGGGCCGCATTCGCGACGCGCTGAACGTCGCGCCGCACGAGGCGCTTCGCCTTGCCGGCCTTTCCGCCGACCAGACGCCGCCGGACTTGCATGAAGTCGAGCGCGAACTGGAGCGGCTGAAGATGGAGCGGGAACGGCTCGGCGCCGTCAACCTGCGCGCCGAGGAGGAAAGCAAGGAGCTGAGCGACAGGCTTGCCGCGCTGATCAAGGAGCGCGACGACGTGATCGACGCCATCCGCAAGCTGCGCGGCGCGATCCAGAGCCTGAACCGCGAGGGCCGCGAACGCCTCGTCGCCGCCTTCGACGTCGTCAATGCACAGTTCCAGCGGCTGTTCACCCATCTCTTCGGCGGCGGCACCGCCGAATTGCAGCTGATCGAATCCGATGATCCGCTGGAGGCGGGCCTGGAAATCCTCGCCCGCCCGCCGGGCAAGAAGCCGCAGACGATGACGCTTTTGTCGGGCGGCGAGCAGGCGCTGACGGCGATGGCCCTGATCTTCGCCGTCTTCCTCACCAATCCGGCGCCGATCTGCGTGCTCGACGAGGTGGACGCGCCGCTCGACGACCACAATGTCGAGCGTTACTGCAACCTGATGGACGAGATGGCTGCCTCGACCGAAACCCGCTTCGTGGTCATCACCCACAACCCGATCACGATGGCCCGCATGGACCGCCTCTTCGGCGTCACCATGGCCGAACAGGGCGTTTCCCAACTGGTTTCGGTGGACTTGCAGACGGCCGAGCGCCTGCGCGAGACGGCGTGAGCCCCGGACGCATCCAACTTCATTTGCTGCAACTCGATTTTTAAATTATTCAACCTCGGGAGGAGCAATGCCGAGGGTGGGGAATGGAACTGAAAACAAGGACGGACCTCGCGGTTCATAACGAGGTGAAGAAGCATCACGCTTCCTGGTGCAATACGCTTGCGGGCAACGTCGTGGTGGCTGGCGTGATCGCACCGATTACGGCCTCTCTTCTGAGGCACGACACAAACGCATTCACCTTATTTTTTGCGGTGCTTTACATGTTTGGTGCGTTTATACTTCATATCGTAGGCTACACGTTTTTGCAGGAGATCAAATCGGATGCCGATATTCGACCATCTGAATAGCTTCGACGGCATCTACGGGTTGACGGCGGTTCTCTTCGTCGCGGTTGCCGGTGCCTTCCTTCTTTACCGGTTCTACGTGCTGCGGCACTGAGCCGTCCTACGGCTACCGGCATTTTCGGCACAAAAAACCCGGCCGTGAGGCCGGGTCGTTTCTCTGTTCGCTTGCCGAACCGGCTTAGAAGTTGCGCTCGAAGCGCAGGATGCCGGCCCACTGGTCGGTGTCGGCGGCGTCCCAGTTGGTGTAGGAGACTTCCGGCTGGACCATCAGCATCTTGACCGGGTTCCACTGGACGTTGGCGGTGGCGGCGAAGATCTTCGAGTCGGTATAGGCGAACTGCGCGTTGGCGGTGAGCTTGTCGTTGACCGGCACTGTGAAGCCGGTCCACAGCGCCCAGTCGCCCCAGCCGCAATCGGCGCGGTTGACCGGGCAGGCGGAGCCGTTCGAGTTCAGGTTGGTGCCGGCATACTGGTTGAGCTTGTTGCCGTCGGTGTTCCAGCCGCCCATCAGGAAGGCCTTCACGCCGGCGATATCGACGTCGAGACGGGCCTTGATGGCGCCTTCCTCGACGATCGAATCATAGCCGCCCACGACCTTGAGGCCCCAGGTGCCGGCGGAGTAGCCGACGCCGGCGACGACATTCGGCGCGTAGTGGTTGAGCTTGGCGGTCTGCCAGTCGTTGGTGGCGGCCGGATCGGGATCGCCGAAATAGGTGGCGTTGTCGGCGGAGTTGGTGTCTTCCAGCGAAATCACCGCCGAGAGGCCGTTGCCGGTGTCGTACTTGTAGGTCAGCTGGTTGAGTTCGTACGGGCCGTCATAGATCACGTCGTCGTTGGCGACGTTGCCGGCATAGCCGACATAGAGGTTGTACTGCGAATCGAGCTTGCCGACGGTGAAGCCGCCGAGGCTGATATTGGCGAAGAGCAGCTTGGTGGTCGTGTCGCCTCCTTCGTTCCATTCCCAGCGCAGGATGGTGTTGGTCTTCAGCGCGCCGAATTCCGTGTCGCTCGCCGTGTCGATGTTCAGCTCCATGCGCTCATGCCACAGCGTGCCCACCTTCGCCGTCGGATTGTAGGCGTCGTGCCACTCGCCCTCGGTGCGCACCTTGCCGCCGATCTTGAGGCAGGTGTCCGTGCCCGGAATGAAGAAATAGCCGGTTCCGAAAGCGTCGCAGACGCGCACATAGTCCATGGGTTCCGGCTCGGCCGCCACGATCGCGTCCGCCGCGTAGGCGCTGGACCCCATGACCAGCGCCGCGGAGGCGCCAAGAAAAAGGCTCTTCATCATCTTTTGCTCCATTTCATGATTTCCCGGCGCCGCAACGCCCGAATGCGAAGCACGGCCTTGCGGCCGAAGCATCGATGATGGCTTGGGCCGCAAGGCCGATGATGGCAAGATGATAAGGCGATCAAACTATCGTGTGGCGGGGACGTTCTATATCAGTGTTGTGAAAATGTCGCGTTACGGCACATCTTAAGTCTAGCGATGGTCGTGCCGGCACTGGCCGTGATCGGCAAGCACCTCGATCACCCGGCACTGGTCGACGCGGCCGTGGCAGCAGCCCTCGATCATCAATTCCAGCTCTTTTTTCAAGGCGTTGAGGCTGCGGATTCGCTGCTCGACCTCCGCCAGATGCGCCTTGGCGATGGCGTCCGCCGTCTCGCAGGACTGGTTCGGCTCGTCCTGCAATTTCAGGAGCGCCCGGATCGCCTCGATCTCGAAGCCGAGTTCGCGGGCGTGGCGGATGAAGGCGAGCCGGTCGAGGTCGGAGGGCTCGTAGGAGCGCTGGTTGCCGTCGCTGCGGCCGGGCGGACGCAGGAGGCCGATGCCTTCGTAATAGCGGATGGTCGGAACTTTCACGCCGCTTGCGCGGGCGGCATCGCCGATCGTGATGCGTTTCATGATTTTTCGCCTTGCACCTATAGTCGCTAGAGGATGTAGGGAGGATGCGCCGGCAGAACAAGGAGACGGGCGATGGACGAAGCGGCAGGGGAAAACGGCGTCAGGGCGCGGTACCGCGTCGGCGGCATGGATTGCGCCTCTTGCGCGGCCAAGATCGACACCGCCGTCCGCGGCATGGCGGGCGTCGAGGACGTCTCGGTCTCCGTCGCCGCGGGCACCATGACCCTCCGCCACGACGGAAGCGGCGATCTTTCGGCCATCGAGCGCAAGGTGAAAGGCCTCGGCTATTCCCTGGCCGCGCTTGCCGAACGCGCATCAACGCCCGCCGCGCGCGACCATGCCGGCTGCTGCGGTCACGACCACGGACCGGCGGAGCCGCACGGCCATGAGGAGGCCGACCGGGGCCTGCCCTGGTGGCGGGGCGGCAAGGGGCGGCTGACGATCCTTTCCGGCGCGGCGCTGCTTCTCGCCTATCTCATCGGCCATCTCGTGCCGGCGATTGCGCCTTACGCCTTCATCGTCGCCATGCTGGTCGGCCTCGTGCCGATCGCGCGGCGCGCGGTGATGGCGGCACTCTCCGGCACGCCGTTTTCCATCGAGATGCTGATGACGATTGCCGCCGTCGGCGCGGTGATCCTCAATGCCGGCGAAGAGGCGGCGACGGTCGTCTTCCTCTTCCTCGTCGGTGAACTGCTCGAAGGCATAGCGGCCAGCCGCGCGCGCAAAAACATCCGGTCGCTCGCGGCACTCGTGCCGCAGACGGCGCTGGTGGAGGAGGGCGGCGGGACGCGGGAGGTGCCGGCAGCAGTGCTGAAGCCGGGCGCGGTCGTTCTCGTACGGCCGGGCGACCGGATCGCCGGCGACGGCATCGTCCTCTCCGGCGACAGCGCCGTCGACGAAGCGCCGGTGACCGGCGAGAGCACGCCGGTGCGCAAGGAGGAGGGGGCTCAGGTCTTCGCCGGCACGGTCAACGGCGAGGGCGTGCTGCGCGTCCGCATCACGGCGGCAGCCGCCGACAATACGATCGCCCGCGTCGTGCGGCTGGTCGAGGAGGCGCAGGAGGCGAAGGCGCCGACCGAGCGCTTCATCGACCGCTTCTCGCGCTATTATACGCCGGGCGTCGTCGCCGTGGCGGCAGCGGTGGCGGTCCTGCCGCCGCTGTTCTTTGTCGCGAGCTGGACGGAGTGGATCTACAAGGGCCTCGCGATCCTCTTGATCGGCTGCCCCTGCGCGCTGGTGATCTCGACGCCGGCGGCGATTGCCGCCTCGCTCTCGGCCGGCGCGCGCCGCGGCCTGCTCCTGAAGGGCGGCGCGGTGCTGGAAACGCTCGGCAAGGTCACCGCCGTCGCCTTCGACAAGACCGGCACGCTGACGACCGGCAAGCCGCGCGTGACGGATATCGTCGCCTTCTCGCTGTCCGAGGCCGATCTTCTTCGCCACGCCGCAGCACTGGAGGCCGGGTCCAGCCATCCGCTGGCCTCGGCGATCCTGTCGGAAGCCGCCGCGCGCGGGATAGCTGCGGCACCGGCTGCCGACGCGAAGGCGCTCGGCGGCAAGGGCATTGCCGCCACCGTCGGCGGGCAGGCCGTGTTCCTCGGTTCGCCGCAGGCGGCCGCGGAATTCGCAGCCCTGTCAGTGGACGAGACGGCGCGGATCGCCGCCCTCCACGACGAAGGCAAGACCGTATCCGTTCTCGTCGCCGCCGGCCGGCCGGCGGGCGCGATCGCCATGCGCGACGAGCCCCGCCCGGATGCCGCCGAGGGGCTGAAGGCGCTTTCGGCGGAAGGCGTGCAGACCGTGATGCTCACCGGCGACAACGAACGCACCGCCGCCGCCATCGGAAAACGGCTCGGGATTGCCGTGAATGCGGGGCTGCTGCCTGAGGACAAGCAGCGGATCGTCGGCGGGCTGAAGGAGAAGGGGCTGGTGGTCGCCAAGGTCGGCGACGGCATCAACGACGCGCCGGCGCTTGCCTTGGCCGATGTCGGCATCGCCATGGGCGGCGGCGCCGACGTGGCGCTCGAAACCGCCGATGCCGCGATCCTGCACGGCCGCGTCGGCGACGTGGCGCGGATGATCGCGCTTTCCAAGCGCACCATGGCCAATATCCGGCAGAACATCACGATCGCGCTCGGCCTCAAGGCGCTGTTCCTCGTCACCACCATCCTCGGCATCACCGGCCTCTGGCCCGCCATCCTCGCCGACACCGGCGCCACCGTGCTGGTGACGATGAACGCGCTCCGCCTGCTTCGGCCGGTGGAGTAGCGGCCATCGCATATGGTAGGAAGACCCCTCCCCAACCCCTCCCCACAAGGGGGAGGGACTTAACGTGCGGCGCCGCCGCGAGTCTTCTTCCCCCTTGTGGGGAAGATGGCCGGCAGGCCAGAAGGGGTCTAATTGCGCATTTTCCCGCCCCCGCCCCGTTATTTATGGTGCAATGCAACATTTTGCCGTGATTGGCGATTTTCATTCGTCCTGCGATGCACTAAGTTCGCATCGGGAGTGGGACGGGGATGATGACGAAGTGGGTTTATACATTCGGCGACGGAAAAGCCGAAGGCGGTGCCAGGGATTATGAGCGGCTTGGCGGCAAGGGCGCCAATCTGGCGGAGATGTGCAATCTCGGCCTGCCGGTGCCGCCGGGCCTGACCATCGTGGCGGACGCCTGCGCGGATTATTACCGCAACGGCCGCACCGTGCCCGACGTGCTGAAGGAGCAGGTCGCCGCCGGCCTTGCCCGGATGGAGGCGATCACCGGCCGCCGCTTCGGCGATACGACCCGGCCGCTCCTGATTTCCGTTCGCTCCGGCGCCCGCGTCTCGATGCCCGGCATGATGGATACCGTGCTGAACCTCGGCCTCAACGACCAGACGGTGCAGGCGCTCGGCCACGATGCCGGCGACGCGCGCTTCGCCTGGGATAGCTACCGCCGCTTCATCCAGATGTATGCCGATGTCGTCATGGGCCTCGACCACGAGGTCTTCGAGGAAATCCTCGAAGACGAGAAGGCGCATCTCGGCCACGCGCTCGATACCGATCTTTCCGCCGTCGAATGGCAGCACATCGTGTCGCGCTACAAGGCGACGATCGAGGAGGAGCTGGGCGAAGCCTTCCCGCAGGACCCGGCCGTCCAGCTCTGGCGCGCGATCGGCGCGGTCTTCTCGAGCTGGATGAGCGCCCGCGCCGTGACCTACCGCCTGCTGCACAATCTGCCCGAGGGCTGGGGAACGGCGGTCAACGTCCAGGCGATGGTCTTCGGCAATCTCGGCAATGCGTCGGCCACCGGCGTCGCCTTCACGCGCAACCCCTCGACCGGCGAGAACGCGCTTTACGGCGAATTCCTCGTCAACGCCCAAGGCGAGGACGTCGTCGCCGGCATCCGCACGCCGCAGAGCATCACCGAGGCGGGACGCATCGCCTCCGGCTCCGACCGGCCTTCGATGGAAAAGCTGATGCCGGAGGCTTTCGCGGAATTCCGCGAGATCTGCACGCGGCTCGAAGCGCATTACTGCGACATGCAGGATATGGAATTCACCATCGAGCGCGGCAAGCTGTGGATGCTGCAGACCCGCGCCGGCAAGCGCACCACCAAGGCGGCGCTGCGGATTGCCGTCGACATGGTCTCCGAAGGGCTGATCAGCGAGGACGAGGCGGTCGCGCGCATCGATCCCGCCTCGCTCGACCAGCTGCTGCACCCGACGGTCGATCCGCGCGCCCGCCGCGAGGTGATCGGCTCCGGCCTGCCGGCCTCGCCGGGCGCGGCGACCGGCGCCATCGTCTTCACCGCCGAAGAGGCGGTGGAGGCCGAGGCGGAGGGCCGCAAGGTCATCCTCGTGCGCGTCGAGACCAGCCCGGAAGACATTCACGGCATGCACGCCGCCGAAGGCATCCTCACCACGCGCGGCGGCATGACCAGCCACGCGGCGGTCGTTGCCCGCGGCATGGGCATCCCCTGCGTCGTCGGCGCCGGAACCATGCGCCTCGATACCCGCAACGAGCGCCTGATCGGCGTCGGCGTCACGCTGAAGCGCGGCGACGTCATCACCATCGACGGTTCCTCCGGCCAGGTGCTGAAGGGCGAGGTGGCGATGATCCAGCCGGAATTGTCGGGCGATTTCGGCCGCATCATGGGCTGGGCCGACCGCTCGCGGCGCATGACCGTGCGCACCAATGCCGACACACCCGCGGATGCGCGCGCCGCGCGCTCCTTCGGCGCGGAAGGCATCGGGCTTTGCCGCACGGAGCACATGTTTTTCGAAGGCGACCGCATCCAGGTGATGCGCGAGATGATTCTCGCCGACAGCGAGACGGGACGCCGCGCGGCGCTCGACAAGCTGCTGCCGATGCAGCGCTCCGACTTCACCCATCTCTTCACCATCATGCACGGCCTGCCGGTGACGATCCGCCTGCTCGATCCGCCGCTGCACGAATTCCTGCCGAAATCCGACGAGGAGATCGCCGAAGTGGCCGCCGCCATGGGCATGGAGCCGGCGCTGCTGCGCCAGCGTGTCGACGCGCTGCACGAGTTCAATCCAATGCTCGGCCATCGCGGCTGCCGGCTGGCGATATCCTATCCGGAAATCGCCGAGATGCAGGCCCGCGCCATCTTCGAGGCGGCGGTTGCCGCCGCCCGCGAGACGGGGGCCGCCGTCGTTCCCGAAATCATGGTGCCGCTGGTCGGCCTGCGCTCCGAACTCGACTATGTGAAGGCGCGGATCGACGAGGTGGCGGCCGGCGTCATCGCCGAGGCCGGCATGGAGATCGACTATCTCGTCGGCACCATGATCGAGCTGCCGCGCGCCGCCCTTCGCGCCCATATCATCGCGGAAGCGGCCGAATTTTTCTCGTTCGGCACCAACGACCTGACGCAGACCACCTTCGGCATGTCGCGCGACGATGCCGCCGCCTTCATCCCGACCTATCAGCGCAAGGGCATCATCGAGCACGATCCCTTCATCTCGCTGGATTTCGACGGGGTGGGGGAGCTGATTCGCATCGCCTCCGAACGCGGCCGGCGCACCCGCGCCGACATGAAGCTCGGCATCTGCGGCGAGCATGGCGGCGATCCCGCCTCGATCCACTTCTGCGAGGAAATCGGGCTGGACTACGTCTCCTGCTCGCCCTTCCGCGTGCCGATCGCCCGGCTTGCGGCGGCGCAAGCCGCGATCAGAAGCCGCGGCTGACGGCAGGCAGGCATCGGCCGCCGCGGCGCGGCCGCTACCAATGGCCGCGGCGATAATAGCCGCCGCCGACGACCACGCCCGGCCCCCAGAAGAAATCGTCCTGGCTGCCGTAAAGGAAGGCGCGATTGTCGGCGCGGCGTGCCAGATCCTGGTTCATCAGGCAGTTGGAAAACGCCTGCGTGCCCGGCTTGAAGCCGTAGCCGGCGCAGGCCGCCTCATCGGCCGCGCGCCGGTCCGCCGCCGTCTGGCAGGAGGCGAGCGCGAGGGGAAAGGCGATGAGGGCAAGCAAGGTGACGATACGCATGACGGGTCCGGATTCTCTGGCGATCGGCAATATTTTATTGCGGATTTGGCCGAAGGCAACGGCGATCACGCGATTTCCCATGGAGGACGGTCATCGTTCTGCACGTCAGGCGTGCAGCTTGACGTAAGCTTCGGTTGTTACCGTCCTTAGCGGAACACCAAGGAGGCGAAGATGATCGTCGGTGCGCAGCCCAAGGATATCCGGTATGTCGCCACCTCCGCCGCGACCCCGGCCAAGGCGGTGGACGACGGCATGGCGATGCAGGCGCTCGCCTCCCGGCTCGGCGCCTCCGTCCGCGCATCCGGCCATGCGCCGGTAGCCTCGCCCATTCCGCCGAGCCTGCAATACAAGCTCAATCAATCCAAGGGCCTCCCCATCGCCAAGCTCGCCGGCGAACGGCAAAAGGCCCGCTCGCGGCTCTCGCTCCTCCAGTCCACGACGGATGACGACGAAGAAATTGCCCCGGCAATAGCCGATGCCCAGTCCGAAATCGACGACCTGACGGCAAAAATCGAAAGCTACCGGGACACGCCCGCCTACACCGCATGGTCGGTCTACTGGAACGAAGACGGCAGCGCCATTCCCTATAGCGGGTGAGGCAAGGCCGGTTACCGGGGTGCAGCGGAGGATAGTGCGGGTACCCGATCGGAATCGGTAAGTTTCACGCCGAAATGCGCCGCCGCGTCGTTCAATATTTCCCTGAGCGCATCCATCGCCGGATCGAGATCATCCCTCTCGGCTTTGGCCGGCAGACGCCCGGCATCCTTGGGGTAACGATAGGTCGTGGCGTAGATGGTCAGGAACGTCAGCGGCGAAAACCGGGCCTTGAAGGCGTTGGCGTCCGGCAGCAGGTCCCGCAAAACATCGAGGCGATGCGAATCTCTTCTTTCGGCCTTGATGCCTTCGGAGGTCAGGAGGGCGAGGAGAATTTTCTCGGCGGCTTGCTGCGCATGATAGGCATCGTTTCGGTTGCCCTTGGCGGCGAGCATGTCTGCCGCTTCAAGGTCTTCATGCGCGAGACGCAGCGTGTTGGCGATATGAAGCTCAACGGACATTGAGAACGATGCCGTCATCCAGCATATGGCTGGCGGCCGAGTTCGCGACCGTCAGATCGGCGCGAAAATCGGACAGGCGCGTGCAGGACACATCCGCGTGGACGCCGGACCCTTCCTGGATACGCCAGCCGAACATCGGCGAAAACAGGCTTTCGGGGGCGTCATCGGGAACGATGACTTTCAGGTCCCAATCGCTCTGAGCCGTTGCCTCGCCCCTTGCCCGGCTGCCATAGAGAATGACGTCGATCGGATCGTACGCGTCCTTGATGCGGGCCAGCAGCGTGCCCAATGCAGGAAATTTTCCTGGGGAGGCGATACGCCCGCCAAAATTCTCTGCAACGACGCTCACAGGTCTACTCCGGCTAGAGTTATCGCCATCATATAGCCGGTCTGCCCGTTGTTTTCTATAGGAAACGGTCAGCTATGCTCGCGTTCGGGGATGCGCTCCAGCAGGTCGACGAAGGCGTTTGCGAAGCGGGTGAGGTGCGCGGTTTCCTCGTCCGGGGCCTGCAGGTGGATTTCCGCGCCGTCCTCGTTGAGGCAGGCGAGCATCACCCGCAGGTCTCCGTCTGCGTTCGGCACGCGGATGACGGCGATGCGGCGGCAGTCGGCGATCAGGCCCGCGGCCGGCAGGTCGAAGAGGAATTCGCCGTCGGCCGCATCCGCCGCCTTGCGCACGGCGTCGCAAAAGGCGTCTTCTCCGCCCTCGAAGCCTTCCAGCGACAGTTCCAGCTCGATCAGTTCGACCGGCAGCGTTTCCGTAGCCCTTGCGCCGACGCGGCCCTGGTGCGGCATCACGGCTGTTTCCTGTGGGAGCATCCTTCGTTCTCCTCAAGCTTGACCGCCGGTTTGCGCGAAAAGACGCAAAAACCGAAGTTTTGATCGCGGTCTTCGCACGTCGATCCCGCGCGCCGCGCAGTAAGAAAACAGTAGAAAACGGGACGAGCATGACCGTTTTTCATAATTTAAGCAAGTGCTCATGGTTTTGGCGGCCGCCCGCGACTGCGGGCTTGCGACAATTGCCGGCGGAGGCGGTTTCGTTTTCACCGATTCTGCACTACACAGGGTCTGCCTCCGGACGGCCCGGACGGCGCCGATCAGACGTGCCGATGAGCCCTTGATGAGCATTCGTTTCGACCGTCCCGTTTCGCACGTGGCCTATGCCTCCAGGGCGGTTGCCGCCTTTTCGCTGGTGCTCTGCCTGCTGGCGCTGCTCGGGCATCGCTTCGGCCCGCTCGCCACGCCCTACATGGTGCTGTTCCTGCTGGTTGCCGGCGCGCTGGCGCTTCTCGCCGCGCTGATGGCGGTGATGGGGCTCGTCCAGCTCTGGCGGGAGGGCGCGCGCGGCGGCGTGCCGGCCTTCAAGGCGCTGATTTATGCAGCACTGCCGCTGGCGCTCGTCGGCTTTGCGGGCGCGCGCTACGTGATGCTGCCCACCATCTTCGACGTCTCCACCGACACCGTCGACGCGCCGCAATGGCTGGCGATGCCGGACGCGCCGCAGATCTGGCTGCCGCGCGACATGGCGATCACGGCCAGGGAGCGCGCCGAGCAGGAGGAGGCCTATCCGGCGCTCACCGGCCGGCGCTACGAAGGCGCCAGCGACCGCGTCATCGAGGCGGTCCGCAAGGTGGCGAAGCAGAGCGGCATCCGCATCGTCAAAACCTCCGGCGGCGAGGCCGGCGGCCCGGACGTGGACGAGAAGCCGAAACGCCGGCAGGACAAGGACGGCAACGCCCCCGTCACGGACGCGCCCGATCTGGTGGTTCCGGTGCCGACGCCGCGGCCGCTGAGCGACGAGGTCGCGGCCCTCATCCGCCACAACACCGACGTCACGCTGCAGGGCGAAAAGCGCACGCTGATCCTTGGGCTCAATTTCGATGTGCTGATCCGGCTGCGCGAGGAGTCGGAAACGACGCTGGTCGATATCCGCGTCGCCTCGCGCTACGGGCCGCACGATCTCGGCTTCAGCGCGGCGATCGCCGAGGATTACCTGAAGGCGCTGGACGCCGAGCTTCTGGGGATCGCCGGCGGCTGATCCGCCTTGGGATCAATGCGCCGGCCGGTAGACGCCGAGGAGCGACGGCGGCCCGTCCGTCTCCACCATCTTCTTCTCGACCAGGTCCTCCAGATGCGCGAGCACCGAAAGCGCCGCCGCGCCATGCAGGCGCGGATCGGTCTCGCGGTAGATGACCTTGACCATGTCGGCAATCAGCCGGTCGCCGGCCCTGATGCGCTCCAGCACGGCGCGCTCGCGCATGCGCCGGTGGGCGCGCAAGCCCCGCATGAAGGATTTCGGCTCCGTCACCGGGCCGCCGTGGCCGGGAAAGAAGATGCGGTCGTCGCGGGCAAGCATCCGCTCCAATGACGCCATGTAATCGGCCATCGCGCCGTCGGGCGGGGCGACGATGGTCGTCGCCCAGGCCATGATGTGATCGGCCGAAAAGACAATGCCGGTCCCTTCGAGCGCGAAGCAGGCGTGATTGGCGGTATGGCCGGGGGTGGCGAGCGCCGTCAGCGTCCAGCCGTCGCCCTCGACGCTCTCGCCGTCGGCAAGGGTGAGGTCGGGCTTGAAGTCCATGTCCGCGCTCTCGGCGAAGGGATTGACCTCGCCGGCGTGGAGCGGCCGCGCGGCGCGATGCGGCCCTTCGCCGACGATCAGCGCCCCGGTTGCAGCCTTCAGGCGGCGGGAGAGGGGGGAATGGTCGCGATGGGTGTGGCTGACGGCGATATGCGTGACCTCGCGGCCCGCAAGCGCTGTCGTCAGCGCCTGGAAATGCGCCTCGTCCTCCGGCCCCGGATCGATCACCGCGACCGAGGCGCCGCCGACGATATAGGTGTTGGTGCCGTGGAAGGTGAAGGCGCTCGGATTGTTGACCGTCAGCCGCTCGACGCCCGGCGCCACCGGCACGGCCCGCCCATAGGCCGGCTCGAAGGAAAGGTCGAAATCGGGATCGTCTTTGGCCATGTCTTAACTGTACCCGGTCACCGGCATTCAAAGCCCGAGACCTATCACAGGCTTGGCCGGGGCGCATAGAAATATGCGCCCGCTCAAAACTTAATGATTGTGAGCCGCGGCGACCTTTGCTAATCAGGCGTCGATTTCGATGGCGCGGCCGTCGCGATCGTTCCCTGCTGGGGCGTAGCCAAGCGGTAAGGCAGCGGTTTTTGGTACCGCCATCCCCTGGTTCGAATCCAGGCGCCCCAGCCATTTTTCCTGAAAATAGTTTTGTCCGTTCGGACGCCGCCGACACGCCGCCTTGTCTTCGGCAGGTCATGAAAAAGCCCGCCGATTTTCACCGGCGGGCTTTTCGTATTCGCAGATAAAGCGGTAAGCCGCCTCAGCCCTGTGCGGGGGCCGGGGCGAGCAGTTCGGCGCAGTAGGAGCCGCCGTTGCTGCCGGGGCTGTCGCCGAGGATGCGGATGGCGCGGATCGTGTAGTCGGAGGAGGTGACGATATCGGCCTTGCAGCTCACATGGGCGGGGCGCGTCGCGACCTTTTGGCCGGCGGCGCCGCCGCTGACCGGGATGCGGATCGTCTTGTAGCCGCCGCGCCAGGTGTAGATGCGGCTGCCGCCTTCGTCGCGGTCGCTGATCGGCGGGCCGAAAGCGGCGAAGAAGCCGCCGGCCGACTGGCCGACCCAGCGCTTGTCGATCGGGCTCGTCGCCGGCGCGATCATGGAGGTGGCGGTGGTGCATCCGGCGAGAGCCAGCATCAGCCCTGCCGCGGCAAAGGTGCGGAGTGTCATCGTGTCGTCCTTGAAAATTTTGCGTCGCCCTATGGAGGCCGGCGCGGCCGCAATCAAGCGCCGCTCCGGCCTGTCCTGCCAAGCGCTCTAGCGCCAATAGGGCAAAAAGAAAATTGTCATTTCCATGAGATAGCGCGATTTGCGCAAGGTGTTGCCGCTTGTGCACGCTTGGGCGCGGTCGCTGAAAACCGCACTTGCAAGAAACTGACATATTTTTCGATCAGGGTGCTTGTGCTTGGAAAATGGCTGGTCTATAGAGGCGCCGCTGGTCACGGAGTGTAGCGCAGTCTGGTAGCGCACCACGTTCGGGACGTGGGGGTCGCAAGTTCGAATCTTGCCACTCCGACCAGCTTAAATTGCCGATCCCGAGCGGCTTTTTCGAAATTTCCCTGATTTTCTGCGGTGGCCGCCGCGCGCCTTGTGACGCGCGGAACTTGGCGTCTTACGGCCAGGCGTTGATCTGGAAGCCGGCTTCCATGGCGGCTTCCAGGAAGGATTCGCGGGCGGCGGCGGGGTCTTCCAGGCCGTGGAGCACGAGTTCGCAGCGGTCGAGGGCGGTCTGGCGGGTGGGGTGGTCGTCCTCGAGCCAGTATCTGCGCAGGCAAAGCACGGCGTCGCGGCAACTGATGATCCTCAGCACCCGTCCGGGCGCTTCCAGCACCACGGCTTCCTCCCACAGGCGGTCCTTTGTCAGAAAGGCCTTCATGCGCTTGCTCCGGCGCGCAGCATCCGGGCGGCGGCGGCGCGGGAAAGCATGCCCACCACATGGCGGTCGGCGTCGACGACGATCAGCCGGGTCAGATCCTGCTCGTCCATCTTGCGGTAGGCGTCCTCCAGATCGTCCTCCGGCTGGCAGACCTCGGTGCAGGGCTTCATGAATTCGTAGACCGAGGTGGTCAGCGCGCGGCCGCGGGCGACGACCGACGAGAGGATATCGCGGTCGCTGACCAGCGCCAGCGCCGTTCCGACCGGCGATTCCACCGGCAGGACGCTGACATCGAGTTCGGCCATCAGCCGGGCGGCGGACTGGGCCGAATCATTGGGCGTAATCGTCACCACCTGCTTCAACATGGCGTCATTCACATGCATCGTGTTTGCCTCCAACAGGTCCCCGCCCTGGATCGTGGCAGGAACAGCGATCTGTTCCATCGTTCCCTTGGCGAGCGTAAGATCGACGCGCGCAGGCACCAGCACCTGCACTGTCGAGAGATCGCTGCGGCGATGCCGAGCTTTGCGCATCCGTTATTCCCTCCGACGACAATGGAGAGGGCGGAGCGCCGCGCGCTCACCCTCCTTTTGGCAAACTCCGTCCGCAGCCGGATCGTTCCAAAAAAAGTGCATCGATTTTTCGAGGCGCCCCGCCGTCGAGACAGCCGGCGCGATTCGTTGTATCCCATCGCGCATGCGTGACGTCCGCCCGAGTCGGGGAGCGGCTTCGGACGGGCGCCGGCGGCGAAGGGAGCGCGGCCATGACGGTCATCGAGGAATTGATCGAGGCGCTGGGGCAAGGCGCGGTGCTGACGGGTGCCGCGATCGGCGAGCGCCATCGCAGCGATGCCAGCCTCTCCGGCCGCTCGCTGCCGGAGGCGGTGCTGCGCCCGGCAAGCGTCGAGGCGGTTTCCGCCGCCCTTTCCATCTGCAACCGCCATCGGCTGAGCGTCGTGCCGCAGGGCGGGCTGACGGGGCTTGCCGGCGGGGCCAATCCTGAGGCGGGCGCCATCGCGCTTTCGCTGGAGCGCTTTTCCGGCGTGGAAGAGATCGACGCGGCGGCGGCCACGATGACGGTCCGCGCCGGAACGCCGCTTCAGATGGCGCAGCAGGCGGCCGAGGAGGCGGGTTTCCTGCTGCCGATCGATCTCGGCTCGCGCGGGAGCTGCCAGATCGGCGGCAATCTGTCCACCAATGCCGGCGGTGTCCGCGTCATCCGCCACGGCGTCACGCGCGACAACGTGCTCGGGCTGGAAGCGGTGCTTGCCGACGGCACGGTGCTTTCCTCGCTCAACAAGATGATGAAGAACAACACCGGCTACGATCTGCGCCAGCTTTTCATCGGCGCGGAGGGCACGCTCGGCGTCATCACCCGCGCGGTCTTGAAGCTGAAGCCGCTGCCCGCCGGGCGCCAGACGGCGCTCTGCGCGCTTGCGAGCTATGACGACGTTCTGCGGCTTCTCGACCTCGCCCGCACCGGGCTTGCCGGCCTGTCCGCCTTCGAGGCGATGTGGGCGAGCTTCTTCCACTTCAACGCCGGCGAACTGGGCTTAAGCTTCTTCGAGACCGACCACCGCTTCGCCGTCATCGTCGAGGAGGAGACGCGGGCGGGCGACGGGGAAGGGGAGGCCTTCGACGCCTTCCTCGGCGCGGCCTTCGAGGAGGGGATCATCGCCGACGCGCTGATCGCCCAATCGGAAAAGGAGCGCGCAAGCTTCTGGACCGTGCGCGAAGGCGCCCCGCTCGACCGGCTGCCGTCGCTCGTCAATTTCGACGTCAGCCTGGCGATCGGCGCGCTCGACGATTTCGCCATGGCTTGCGAAGCCGCACTCCTCGAGCGCTTTCCCGGCGCGCATGTCTCCTTCTTCGGCCATGTCGGCGACAGCAATCTGCATATCGCCGTTTCGGTGGCCGGATCGACGGAGGAAACGCTGCACGAAATCGACGCCGTCGTCTACCGGCTGGTCCGCGATTTCGGCGGCTCGATTTCGGCCGAGCACGGCATCGGCACGCTCAAGCGCGCCTATCTCGGCTATTCGCGCAGCGCCGCCGAGATCGAGGTGATGCGCCGCATCAAGGCCGCACTCGACCCGAACGGCATCCTCAATCCCGGTAAAGTGATCCCGTCGCACTGAGGCACGTACACGATCGGCATCCGTCAATTTTCCGCCACACGCCCGACATGCGAGCGTTGCAAAGCAGTGCTATATACGGATTTGCTAATAAGGGAGATCCGACATGAGGGAGATGACGATCGCGGAGGTCCTGCGCGACCCCATGATCCGGCTGGTGCTTCGTGCCGACGGAACCAGCCTGAGCAACTTTGCCGATTTGCTGAAGACGGCAGCCCGAGACCGCGATGCGGCGCTTCGGCTTCCGCCCAAACCCCACTTCCTGCCGAGCGCGGCGGCACCCGCGCACTGACAACGCATCCCACAAGTCTTTCACCCGCGCGTGGCAACCACGCGCGGGTGTAAAATTTCGTCAGTATTTCGACGGAACGTAGAGTTCCGGCGGCAGCACCTTGCGCTCGTATTGCGGGTTGAAGACGCGCTCGGGCAGGGTGATTTCCTCATGCGGCACCGGCTCGTAGGGGAACTGCGTCAAGAGATGGTCGATGCAGTTCAGGCGCGCGCGCTTCTTGTCGTTGCCTTCGACGATGTGCCACGGCGCTTCGGGAATGTTGGTGCGGGCGAAGGTCTCTTCCTTGGCCATGGTATAGTTTTCCCAGCGGACGCGCGATTGCAGGTCCATGGGCGACAGCTTCCACTGCTTCAGCGGATCGTGGATGCGCATCATGAAGCGCATCTGCTGCTCTTCGTCGGTGATGGAGAACCAGTATTTGACGAGGCGGATGCCGGAGCGCACCAGCATGCGCTCGAATTCCGGCACGTCGTTGAAGAACTGCTCCACCTGGTCCTCGGACGCGAAGCCCATGACGCGCTCGACGCCGGAACGGTTGTACCAGGAGCGGTCGAAGAGCACGATTTCACCGCCGGCCGGCAGATGCGGCACGTAGCGCTGGAAATACCACTGGGTCTTTTCGCGGTCGCTCGGCGCGGGCAGCGCGACCACGCGGGCGATGCGCTGCGTGATGCGCTTGATGACGCCGCCCTTGCCGGCCGAATCGCGGCCTTCGAAGATCACGACGATCTTTTCCTTATGGTAGGCGACCCAGTCCTGCAGCTTGATCAGCTCCGACTGCAGCGCCAGCAGCGTGCGGAAATAGTCGATGCGCGGCATGGAGGGCGGATGCGCCTTGCGGTAGATTTTGCTGATTTCCTCCGAAAGGGCAGGCTCGGACAGTTCCAGTTCGTAATCCTCGTCGAGCGTGTCGGCGAGTTCCGCCTCCAGCCAGTCCTGTCCCCCGTTGCCGGTCAGTGTGCTCATCTAAGTTCTCCGATACCCGCGGCATCGCGCCGCAAAAGAATGTCTCCCGGCTTATGTCACGCTCGCATGACACAAATTTGAAACATAGGCGCTTTCCACGGCCAAGAGCCAGCGGCGAGTTCCGCGGCCGCAGCGCTGTTGACTTGCAACGCGGTTTTGGCTTCGATCGGGGTTGCGCCCAGGGGAGCGGCCGCGCCGGAGGAGCATGCATGCAGCGACATTGTGTTTCGTCCGCTTGGCAGACGCTGTCGCGGTGGCTGCTGCGCGCGGCGGTCGCCCTCGGCCTCGGGTTTTCGGCGCCGGCGGGGTGGGCGCAGGACAAGCCTGAGAACGCCTTCGACGGCAAGATGTCGTCGGAGCAGATCGACCGGCTGGTCGACCTCTGGCACCAGAATTTCTCCGGCGCGCACGACCTCATGGATCGCCGCGCCGCTTTCGAGGCGATGATGGCGGCGACGCCGGAGCCGCGGCGGGTGCAGACGCGGCATGTCGATGCGGACGGCATTGCCGCTGATCTCATTCTGCCGGCCCGGCTGCATTATTCGCCCGGCCGCCGGGCGATCCTCTTCGTCCATGGCGGCGGCTTCTATGGCGGGTCGCTGCGCACGCACCGCAACGTCGCGGCAGCCCTTGCCAAGGCCGCCTCCGCCGACGTGCTCCTGATCGATTACCGGCGCGTGCCGGAGGCCGTCTATCCGGCGCAGATCCAGGATACGCTGACGGCCTATCGCTGGCTGCTGGTCTCCGGCTACGATGCCGCAAACATTGCGATCGTCGGCGATTCCACCGGCGGCAATCTGGCGATCGAGGCGGTGCTGCGGCAGATGCAGGCGAAAAGGCCGCTGCCGGCCTCCGTCGTGGTGATGAGCCCGGTGACGGACCTCGCCCTGACCGGCGCCTCGCTCGACGAGGCCGGCGGCCGCGACCCGCTGGTCAGCCGCGCCGATCTCGACCTGCTCGCCAAATCCTATCTCGGCGATACGGCGCCCGCCGATCCCGAGGCATCGCCGCTCTATGCGGAGCTGAAGGGCTTTCCGCCGCTGCTCATTCAGGTGGGATCACGCGAGAGCCTGCTCGACGACAGCCTGCGGCTGGCGCGCAAGGCCGCCCTTGCGGACGTGGCGGTCACGCTGGAGATATGGCCCGGCATGGTCCACCAGTGGCAGCTCTTTCCCTTCTGGGTGCGCGACGCGCGGCGCTCCAACGACAGCGCGGCGGTCTTCATCGAAAGCCATTTCGCCGAGCATTGAACTCGGGCCTATATCCTTGCCGCTTTAGCGCTGCACCGCCCGCTGCGGCAGCGGCGGCATGATGTCGCGATGCGGCGCCTGTCCGACCATGGTCACCGCCAGCGCCAGCGAGAAAGCGGCGACGGCGACGAGCATGGCGAGGCCGACGAACCAGGTGCGAACTTGCATGGGCCTTCCTCCCGTTTGGGCGGATCGCGCGCGGCAATCGCCGCTCTTTCCCGTCAGACGGGGTGGCGCGGGTGTCGCGTCAGCCGGGCATGGCCCGAGCGCACCGTGGCGCCGAGGGCGACGCCCCAGAGCGCGCCCGCCATGCCGGCGATGATGTCGAGCGGCGGCTGGCTGTAGCCGGTCATCAGGCTGCCGATGAGATTGAAGCCGCAGACGCTGGCGATCATCGCGAGGCAGGCGAAGCCCGGCGCCAGCGGATAGGCAAGCCGCATCGTGAGGCCGGCGACGCCGAACGCCACGAGATGGCCGATCTCATAGGGACTGCCGAGCGCCCCCCGCCATGCGTCATGAAACAACGACGCGGCGGCAAGCGCTGCAATATAGGTCCAGGCTGCAATCTTGAAAACGCGATCCGACATGATGTCACCATACAGCAGTTGAAGGGCAAGTTCCAATTTCCGGCGGCATTTGCAACCGGCTATCACAACTTCGCCGCACACATTATATGTGGCCATGTAATGTAACGAGAACTTGAAAGGTTCCCCCGCCGCTGTTGCCCTGCACGACGAAAGAGGCGGATGCCCCGGCAAACGGAAAGGGGCCTCGCGGCCCCTTCCTGTCGTCAAATATCGCTTGCGGCGTTTGCCCAAAGCTCGGCGGCCTGCGCGGCCGTCAGGCGGCGGACGTCGGCTTCGTGGCGGCGGCTGGCGAAGACTTCGCTGGCCATCAGCTCGTCGGCGAGGTCGGCCGGCAGGGAGAGGATGACGCGGGCGTCGCTGCCGTGGATGCCGCCGAGTTCGCTGCGCTTGCCGCTGATCATGCCGCCGGCCACCGTGTTGTTGGTGTCCGGGTCGATCAGGATGAAGGAGCCGGTGGCGCGGTTCTGCTCGTAGGGGTCGAAGATCGCCTTTTCGTCGAAGACGAGGCGCACCTTGCCGATGGCGTTCATGTAGAGCGTTTCGACCGGAGCCCAGGCGCCGGTCTTCAGCTCCAGTTGCGCCACGGGCTGCACCTGCACGCGCTGGCGGCGGCTGCCGCTCTTCAGCCAGTAGCGCTTGCCCGCCTCGATGCCTTCCGGTTGCAGTGCCACGATCTGCGCGTCGAAGGAGAGGCCGACGTGCGGCTGGCTGTCGATCGACACGATCATGTCGCCGCGCGCCACGTCCACCTGCCGGTCGAGAACGAGGGTGATGGCGTCGCCGGCGACGGCGGCGTTGCGCACCAGGTCGAAGGTGACGATCTTGGAGACGTTGGCGACCATGCCGGACGGCAGGATCACGACGCTGTCGCCCGGCTTGACGGAGCCGCCGGCGACCGTGCCCTGATAGCCGCGAAAACTTTCGCCGGGGCGCGAGACGCGCTGCACGGAGAAGCGGAAGCCCGTCGACTGCGAGGAGCGGACGGTGGCAAGCTCCAGCGCCTCGACCAGCGTCGGGCCGCTGTACCAGGGCATGGCCGCTTCGCCGGAATAGACGACGTTTTCGCCCTTCAGCGCCGACATCGGGATCGCCGTGATCTGCTTGACGCCGAGCGACAGCGCGAATTCCTTGAATTCATGGCTGATCTTGTCGAAGCCGGCGCGGTCGTAGTTCGTCAGGTCGATCTTGTTGACGGCCAGCACGAACTGCTTGATGCCGAGCAGCGAGGCGATGGTGGCGTGCCGGCGCGTCTGTTCGAGGATGCCGGCGCGGGCATCGACCAGCAGCACGGCGAGGTCCGCCGTCGAGGCGCCGGTCGCCATGTTGCGGGTATATTGCTCGTGGCCGGGCGTGTCGGCGACGATGAAGGAGCGCTTGTCGGTCGAGAAATAGCGATAGGCGACATCGATGGTGATGCCCTGTTCGCGCTCGGCCTGCAGACCGTCGAGCAGCAGCGCGAAGTCGGGCAGGCCGAGATCGTTCTGCTTGCCGGTGGAATCGCGGCGCAGCGTCGCGGCCTGGTCTTCCTTGACGGCCTTGGTGTCCCAGAGCAGCCGGCCGATCAGCGTGGATTTGCCGTCGTCGACGCTGCCGCAGGTGATGAGGCGCAGCGGGCGCGTGTCCCGCGCCGACGAGGTGGCCTCGGCTGCCGGCACGGCGAGGGCGGTTGCGGTTGCAGCGGTCATCTCAGAAATATCCTTCACGCTTCTTCTTTTCCATCGAGCCGGACTGGTCGCGGTCGATGGCGCGGCCCTGGCGCTCGGAGACCGTGGCGATCTCCAGCTCGGCGATAATCTCTTCAAGGGTGGTGGCGTTGGAGCGGATCGCGCCCGTCAGCGGGAAGCAGCCGAGCGTGCGGAAGCGGATGAAATCCTCCTGCTTGGTTTCGCCTTCCAGGAGTTCCAAGCGCGGATCGGAGGCGGCGATCATCATGCCGTCGCGCTCGACATAAGGGCGCTTGGCGGCGAAATAGAGCGGCACGATCGGAATGTTTTCCGCCTGGATGTAGCGCCAGATATCGACTTCCGTCCAGTTGGAGAGCGGGAAGACGCGCACGCTCTCGCCCTTGCGGATCTGGCCGTTATAGATGTTCCAGAGTTCCGGGCGCTGGTTGCGCGGGTCCCAGCGGTGGTCCGGCGTGCGGAAGGAATAGATGCGCTCCTTGGCGCGCGAGGCTTCCTCGTCGCGCCGCGCGCCGCCGAAGGCCGCGTCGTACTGGCCGGCGTCGAGCGCCTGGCGCAGCGCTTCCGTCTTCATGATGTCGGTATAGCGCGCCGAGCCGTGCGTGAACGGCGTGATGTTTTCGGCAGCCCCGCGCGGATTGATGTGCTCGATCAGGTCGAGATCGTATTCCTTGACGATGTTGTCGCGGAACTCAATCATCTCCGCGAATTTCCAGCCGGTGTTCACATGCAGCAGCGGAAAGGGCACGCGGCCGGGATAAAACGCCTTGCGCGCCAGATGCAGCAGCACGGAACTGTCCTTGCCGATCGAATAGAGCATCACCGGACGCTCGAATTCGGCCGCCACCTCGCGGAAGATATGGATGGATTCGTTTTCCAGCGCTTTCAGATGCGGATCGAGCGGCGGCTTCGCGCTCTGGGGATTGCGCAGCTCCGTTTCGGGACGGCTGAGGGGCATGTCTTACTCCAAACTTGAAATAGGCGTCGTCCGGGAGGGACTGAAGTCCAGGATCGCCGATCTGGCTTGCGTGTGGCTGCCGCGATTGCGGGCCGCAGGCCGGCGGGAATTACGGCGCGGCGGCTTCCTCCGCGACGTGAAGGCCGCATTCGCGCTTCTCGTCGTTTTCCCACCACCAGCGGCCGGCGCGCTCCGGCTCGCCGGGCTTGATCGCGCGGGTGCAGGGCTCGCAGCCGATCGAGGGATAGCCGCGCGCATGCAGCGGATTGACCGGCACACCGCTCTCCTGGACATAGGCGCGGATGGCGTCGATATCCCAGTCGGCCAGCGGATTGACCTTGAGGAGGTTGCGCTCGGCGTCGTATTCGGCAAAGGGCGTCTCGGCGCGGTTGGCCGACTGGCCGCGGCGAAGGCCGGTGATCCAGACGGCAGCCCCCGACAGCGCACGCGCCAGCGGCTTCAGCTTGCGCACGCCGCAGCAGGCATGCCGCGCCTCGACGCTCTCGTAAAAGCCGTTCATGCCGTATTTCGCGGCATAGGCGTCGATATCGGCCTGCTCGGGATGGAAGCGCTTGATTTCGATATCGTACCGGCTTTCCGTCTCCGCGATCAGCGCGACGGTTTCCGCGAAGAGGCGGCCGGTCTCCAGCGTGGAAACCTCGATCGGCAGGCGGTGGATGCCGATTTCGGCGGCCAGCACCTGGTCCTCGATGCCGAGCGAGGTGGTGAAGACGGCGCGGCCGCCGAGCGACGCCACCAGCGACAGGCGGCCGGCAAGGTCGAGCCCGGCCAGCGTCTCGTTCAACTGGCTCGCGTCTTCGATGGGGTTGTTGGCAGTCATGGGGGATCCTGTCCTGATTTTGGCCGGAGTATCGCAGCTTGCGGCCGTTGCGGACAGAAAAAGGGATTTCGAAAGTCGGCAGATGCGGAGCAAATATCTCTACTCACGCCGGGGCAGCCGGAAAACCAGCCGCCTCGACCTGCGAGCGCTCCGATTGCGGCGCGCGTCCGGCGCCGGCAATGCCTTCAATCTCTATAATAATAGTAGAGTTATACACGCCGCTTGTCAAACGGAAACCGGAAGTGATGGCCGCAAGGCTGCGGAATGCGCGGTTTTGCGGTAGAGTAAGCGTTCACGGCCGCGAGTCAAAACAAGGCCAAGCCGCTTGTATTTGCAGGGCTTTCCTGCCTGTTCAAATTCCGTTCAGGCAAACCGTGCGAAGAACAAGCGATAACTTCCGGTTCGATCCGCCGATTGCGGGTCGTAAGTGTGTGTGGACGGGTTCGAAATGATCACCCAGAAAGCAAAATACGCGCTGAGGGCGCTGGCCGCTTTGGCCCAGTCCGACCCGGACGAGCCGATGATGATCTCCGACATAGCAGCGCAGCAGAAGATACCGAAGAAGTTCCTCGAACAGATCCTGCTCGACCTCAAGCATCAGGGCATCGTCGTCAGCCGCCGCGGCAAGCAGGGCGGCTATCTGCTCCTGAAGCCGGCCGACGAAATCACCTTCGGCGAAATCCTGCGCATCATCGACGGACCGATCGCGCCGCTCCCCTGCCTCTCGATCACCGCCTATCGCCGCTGCGACGATTGCGACGGCGAGCAGACCTGCGAAATCCGCCACGTCTTCGCCAAGGTGGCCGACGCCACCCGCAAGGTGCTCTTCACCACCACCATCGCCGACGCGGTGACGGTGCCGCAGGGCGCGGAAGTGACGCGGCTCTTGGCCTAGACCTGTTGCCTGCGCGCCGTTTTCGTGTATTCTGCATCGCAATTGCAATGCAGGAGCCTTGCCATGAAATCCGCGACCATACCCTCGCTCCGCGTCGATCCCGAATTGAGGGCGGCGGCGGAAAGCGTGCTGAAGGAGGGCGAAACGCTCTCCGCCTTCGTCGAGAATTCGCTGCGAGCGCAAATTCGCTATCGCCGGACGCAGGAGGAATTCATCGCCCGCGGCCTTGCCTCGCGGGAGGAGGCGAAGCGGACCGGAATATACTACAGCTCCGATGACGTCCTGACGATGCTCAAATCCAAGCTCGACGCCGCCAAGGCAGCCCGTCAAAAATGAAATATCGCGTCCGTTATACGGATGAAGCAATCGAAGACTTCGATCGGCTTTACGACTACCTGATCGTTTGGGACATTCCGCTTGCCGAGCGCGCCTATAAGGCTATTCAAGGCGCGATCGCGATGCTCGAAGATTTCCCCTTCAGTTGCCGCAAAGCCCCCGGCGAAAGCGCCTTTCTTCGGGAGCTTGTCATCCCTTTCGGTTCATCCGGCTACGTCGTCCTCTTCGAAATCGAGGATAGCGGGACGGTCACGGTGCTGGCCGTGCGCCACCAGCGCGAAGAGGATTATCACTGAGGAGAGGCATTTCCCTCAGTGTGCCGCATGCGCATGGGCGGCATCCTTCGCCACGGCGCGGCGTGCCCGGATGGCGGCGGCGATGAAGACGCGCGACAGGCCGTGGTAGAGCGGCTCGCGGGAAAGGACGCGCGAGGTCACGTAGCCGATCATCGCGACCGCCATGATCGGGATGACCGCCTGGTGGTCGCCGGTCATTTCGAGGATGATGACGAAGGCCGTCA
>Ga0153956_1000340_pt1 | contig 55798 bp, 50 predicted proteins | sample TSFL040MetaG_FD_104704 | JGI IMG/M metagenome (GOLD analysis project Ga0153956, IMG submission 104704) | Attine ant fungus gardens microbial communities from Florida, USA - TSFL040 MetaG | ecosystem: Host-associated > Fungi > Mycelium > Unclassified | place: USA: Florida, Wekiwa Springs...
CGGGTTGCGGTCGCCGGAGAGCCGATACAGCAGCGCCTGGTCCTCGCGGGTCGCATACGCGACGCGGGAATCCGGTTCGGTGTCGGGGATCTGCGGCGCGACCGCCCGCTGCCCGGGTTCCCCGCCGAAGCCGCCGGCCTTGCGGATGACCAGGGTGGTCAGCGTCTCGACGACCAGTTCGGAGGTCTTCGAATCGGTGCCGCGCGCCCGCAGCATCACGACGGCGTTCTTGCCCTCGCCCTTGTCCTGAATGTCGGCTACCTCGGCCACCACCTGCAGGCTTCCGGCGGGCGGCAGCGGCGCGAACAGTCGTACCTCTTGGGAGCCGTGCAGCAGCAGCGCCGGGTTGAACGTGCCGATCTTGCCGACGGCCGCAAAGCCCATGCAGCAGATGACGGCGTAGGTGGGCAACACCTGCTGCGGGGTGTCATGGCTGTTCTCAGTGGTGAATGCCAGATCGGCTGTTCCGGCGCCAACCCCGAGCGCATAGAGCATGGTGTCGCGATCGGTCCATGCGAACGGCATCGGGTCGGCGGTTGCGCCAATGGCCGTCGGGTCCAGTGCCACGGATTCTCCTTCACCTCGGACGAATTGGCCTCCACCATTTCAGCAGAACCGGTCCCGTCAGCGCCATCCACACGGCAGGCTGTCGAACATGGGGAAGCGCATCTGGAACCGCACCGGCACCCTGTTCGCACTGTTGGCGGCGGCGCTGGCCGCAGTCCTGATGCTCAGCGGCTGTTCGGGGACACCGCACCCGCGCAACATCACCCTGACGCTGGTCCGGCACGCCGAATCGGAAAGCAACGCCGCCGGGATCCTCGACACGTCGGTGCCCGGTCCGGGACTGACCGAAAAGGGCCGCGTCCAGGCTCAAGAGATCGCAGATCAGCTCTCCCGCGGTCACCACGACGGTGTCTACGCCTCGTCGATGGTGCGCACTCAGCAGACCGCCGCCCCGCTGGCCCGCGAACTTGGCCGACAGGTGCAGATCCTGCCCGGGCTGCGAGAGATCAGCGCCGGTTGGTTCGGCGACCAGCCCCAATCGGTGGCCAATTCGGCGTATTGGCTTGCTCCGCAGGCATGGCTGCACGGTGACCGGACCGCGGCCATCCCCGGCTCGATCGACGGCAACCAGTTCAACGATGAGTTCGGCGCCGCGGTCCAGCAGATCTACGACTCCGGCGACACCAACCCGGTGGCATTCGCCCACGGGGCGTCGATCGCGACGTGGACCCTGATGAATGTCAAGAACCCCCGCGATGAGCTGTTGATCGACCATCCACTGCCCAATCTCGGCAAGGTGGTGATCACCGGCAACCCGGCCACCGGCTGGAAACTGTTGGACTGGGACGGAATTCGCGCATTCTGACCTGGTGCCGATGAGCACGTCTGATAGCTCCGATGTTCCGGCCGGCTGATCGCAGACGAGGCGGATCCGCACGTGCTCGCCGCCCAACGGTTTCGGTCGATGACCGGGATGGTCGCCTATCTGGTGGCGGGCGTGATCGGCGTGGTGTGGTCGCCAATGGTCGCGTTGGCTGTGTTCGTCGTGATGCCGGCGTTCTACGCGCTCAATATTCCGGGCATGACCCGGCGAGACTCAACTCACCATTGACGTAGCCGACCCGAGCGACCACCATAGCCGCATGCGTTATGTCGTTACCGGCGGTACCGGGTTTATTGGACGGCGGGCGGTGGCCCGAATTCTGGAGCACAGTCCCGATGCGCAGGTGTGGGTGCTGGTGCGCCGCGCCTCGCTGGGCCGCTTCGAGGCCCTGGCTGCCCAGAACGGTCAGACATGGGGCGAGCGGGTCAATCCACTGGTCGGCGACCTGACCGAAGAGAATCTGGGGTTGACCGACTCGGCACTCACCGAACTGGGCGACATCGACCACGTCCTGCACTGTGCGGCCATCTACGACATCACTGCCGGCGCAGCCGAACAGCAGGCGGCCAATGTCGAGGGCACCCGCGCAGTGATCGGGCTGGCGAAGCGGCTCGACGCCACCTTGTCGCACGTGTCGTCGATCGCGGTGGCCGGCGACCACGCCGGTGAGTTCACCGAGGACGACTTCGACATCGGCCAGGAACTGCCGACCCCGTATCACCAGACCAAGTTCGAGGCTGAAGCGCTGGTGCGCTCGACGCCGGGACTGCGCTACCGGGTATACCGGCCGGCGGTGGTGGTGGGCGATTCCCGCACCGGCGAGATGGACAAGGTCGACGGGCCGTACTACTTCTTCCCGCTGCTGGCCAAGCTGGCCGCACTGCCCCGGATCACCCCGATGGCGGTTCCGGACACCGGACGCACCAACGTCGTTCCGGTCGACTACGTGGTCGACGCGCTGATCGAGCTGATGCACTCCCCCTCCTTCGACGGGCGGACCTTCCACCTGACCGCGCCGAAATCCATCGGGCTGCCCGACATCTACCGCGCCGTCGCGCGAGAGGCCGGGCTTCCGCCGCTGCGCGCCACGCTGCCCGGCGCCATGGCGGCCCCGGTACTCAACGTCCGCGGACGAGCCCGGGTGTGGCGCAACATGATCGCCACCCAGCTGGGCCTGCCCGCCGAGGTGCTCGACCTGGTGAACCTGCGGCCGACGTTCGTCGCCGACGCCACCCGCGCCGCGCTGGCCGACAGCGTCCGGCTGCCCGAGTTCGCCGACTACGCACCAGGGCTGTGGCGGTATTGGGCGCAACACCTGGATCCCGACCGCGCCCGCCGTGACGATCCGGCCGGGCCTCTGGCCGGTCGGCACGTCATCATCACCGGGGCGTCCAGCGGTATCGGCCGGGCCTCGGCGATCGCTGTGGCCGAGCGCGGCGGCACGGTCTTCACGCTGGCCCGCAACGGAGCGGCCCTCGACGAGTTGGTGGCCGAGATCCGGGCCTCCGGCGGGCAGGCATACGCATTCGGTTGCGACATCACCGATTCGGCGTCGGTGGAGCACACCGTCAAGGACATCCTGGGCCGGTTCGGGCACGTCGACTATCTGGTGAACAACGCCGGCCGGTCGATCCGCCGCTCGGTGGTCAACTCCACCGACCGTTTCCACGACTACGAACGAGTGATGGCGGTCAACTACTTCGGCGCGGTGCGCATGACGCTGGCGCTGTTGCCGCACTGGAGGGAGCGCCGGTTCGGGCACGTGGTCAACGTCTCCAGCGCCGGGGTGCAGGCCCGCAATCCCAAATACAGCGCGTACCTGCCCAGCAAGGCGGCGCTGGACGCGTTCGCCGACGTGGTCTCCACCGAGACCCTGTCGGACCACATCACCTTCACCAACATCCACATGCCGCTGGTGGCCACCCCGATGATCACACCGTCGCGCAAGCTCAACCCGGTTCGGGCGATCAGCGCCGAGCACGCGGCGGCGATGGTGGTACGCGGGCTGGTCGAGAAGCCGGCCCGCATCGACACCCCGACCGGCACCCTGGCCGAAACCGGCAACTACTTCACGCCCCGGCTGTCGCGCCGGATCCTGCACCAGCTCTATCTGGGCTACCCGGACTCGGCCGCCGCGCGCGGTGTGGCGCCCCCTGAAACTGTTACACCTGTTGCGGCACAACCGACTTGGCAGATATCACGCAGACCGAAGCGGCCGTCGCGGGCGATCCCCCGGGTGCGAGCACCCCGCCCACTCAGGCGGGTAGTGCGGCTGGTGCCAGGGTTGCACTGGTGAACCGGCGCTCGTGACACTGCCCGTCTTCGCCGACTTCGATACCGGCGTCGACGACACGGAGAACATCACGGCCCGGCGGTGTTCTTCGACCGGTTCGTGCAGCGGGTCAGCGCATTCGCCCGCGTTCTCCCACCGAACGTGTACTGAAGGCGATTTCGGAGCCGAATTTTCGTCCTGAGTACACGTTCGGCGGGGGAGCGCCGATCGGGCAATGGCCCGGGTTCACTCGTACACCCCCTCCAGGTACCACCGCCGCAGCCGGTAGCACAGCAGCAGTGCCTGCCCGGGCGCTGCACTTCCCGGCGCATCCTCCAGCAGCGCCTGAACCCGGGCGGTGCGCCCCGATCCCGGCCCCTCCCGCTGCGGGTCCCACCACCGCTCGTCGACCAGCCAGGGGCCGGCCCACCAGCGCAGCCGATCGTCACGACCCCGGGCGACCAGCCACGCCGGGTCGGCAGAGAAGAATCCCCGGCCGGTTACCCGGATCGGATTGCGTTCGGCATCAAGCAGTTCCACCGGGTCGTCGAGCAGTACCGCCGGTGACGGCTCGGGGAGCCGGCCGGGCCACGGCTGGCGCGGGTCGGCCAGCGGCACCGGCTCATCCCCCAGTGGGGTCAAGGTGATGCGCTCCGCGGGGCCGCGGCCGCCGGAGAGCACCGGCACCCGAACCGCTTCGGGTCCGAGCAGGCTCTGCACCCGCACCAGGGCACGGCGGGCACGCAACCGGTCCTCCTCCCCGAGGCCGCCCCACAACGGTAACTGCAGCGCCTCGGTCGCCGAGAGCACCTCCACCGGTTGCAGTCGCAGCAGCGTCACCGGGCCGGTGGGCCGGCCGGAGGCGACGCGGCTGTTCAGCCAGCCGTCCAGCTGCCAGCGCACCCGATCCGCGGTGGCGTCCTCGGTCAACGGCTCGGCACACCGCCACACCCGGGTCAGCTCTTCTTCGGTGTCGGTGACGGCGTGAATGGCCAGCCGGGTGCAGCCGACCCCGGCGGCCATCAGCGTCCGGTGCAGCACACCGGCCAGGGAGCGGCCGGCGAACGCCGCGGCGTCGACCCGGTCGATCGGCGGATCGCAGTGCAGCACGGCCTCGAGATCCGGCGTGGGCTCCCGCCCGGACGGCCCGCGTTCCGGCTCGGCGCGGGAGAACCGGTGCGCGGCGAGCGCGTCGGGGCCGAACCGCGAGGTGACATCCGGACGGGGCAGCGCCGCGAATTGTCCGATGGTCCGAATGCCCAAGCGCCACAACAGGTCGACCAGGCCGTCTCGCCCGGGACCGGACAGGCTGGGTTCGGCGGCCAGCTGCCGGATCGACAGCGCCGAGAGGAATCGGGCGTCTCCCCCGGCTGGCACCACGGCGCCGGCACGTGCGGCGAGCACCGCGGTGGAGAGCCCGTCGGCGATCCCGACCTGGCATTCGACATCGGTCGCGGCCACTGCATCGACGAGGCGTTCGGCGGCTTGCTCCTCAGAGCCGAAGGCTCGCACCGCACCGCGCACCGAAACCACCAGCAGCCCGGGCCGCAATACCTCAGCGGCCGGCATCAGTTCGTCGACCGCAGCCAGGACCGGCTCGAACAGCCGGGCATCGCGATCGGTGTCGGTAGCCACCACGTGCAGTGCCGGACAGCGGGCCGCCGCTTCTCGGCGTCGCAGCCCACGCCGCACCCCCGCCGCACGGGCGCCCGCCGAGCAGGCGATCACCCGGTTGGCCAGGGTGACCGCAATCGGCGCGGTGGGCAGCAGCCCCGCCGCGGCGGCCGCGGCGACCGCGGGCCAGTCCATGCACCACAGCGCCAGCACTCGAGAGTCGGCCATGAGAAGGCTCGCTACCCGGCCCTGGTTCGTCCAGCCGCGCCGCGTCCGGCGGCCCGCACCTCGAGCCGCACCGCGCCGATCCGCCCGAACCCCGGAACCGAGGCACAGCCTGTCGTCTCATAACCGCTCACTCGGGCATCCAGCTGCAGTGCCGTGCCCTGCCAGGTGCCGCCGGAGACCAGCAGGGCGCAGCCCCGGTGCCGCGCGCGGGCCAGCACCACCCGGGTGCGCGCCGGCGGCACCGATCGGCCGCCCAGTCCGAGCACCACCAGATCCATGCCGTCCATCAGCACCGTGGCCACCTCCACCGGGTCGTTACCGGGGTCGGGGATCACCGCGAGCCGGCTCAAGTCGGCGCCCATCTCGGAGGCGGCCAGCAGCCCGAGATCCGGCTGACCGACGATGGCTGCGTTACCGCCGGCCGCCGTCACCGTGGCCACCATGCTCAGCATCAGCGAGCGGGCCCCCGAGAGCACCGCCACCGTGCCGCGCGGCAGTCCGGCGGGCAACACCCCGGCCAACAGCGACGGGACGGGCAGGGCGGCTTCGAAAACCGGGCCGGCCGGGGCCGCTGCCGCCGACGCTCCGGCCCCCCGCCGGCCCGCACCCACCTTGCCCGACACCGCCGCCATCTGCCGACGCAGCTGTTCTAGCTGGTCGGCGCGATTTTCTCTGGAGCTATGACGTTGCCCCAAGTCCACCGCCGCCGTCATGATCGCCTCCGGAAACACTCGAATATGTTCGAAACTATGTTCGATTGACCCGAGTGAACACTCCCCCACCGACAACCGTCAAGCCGGATCTTCCGGCGGCGCATCAACGGCCTCTCACGCCCCATCAGCACCGCACCAAGGCCCGCCAACCGCCGACGATTGGTACAGAGTTCAAAATATGTAACACTGTTCCGCATGACCCAATCCGTGGAGTCCGACGCCGCTACCGACGCCCTGCCGCTGGGACCGCAGTCCCTGGTGTGGCGCTACTTCGGCGACAACCGGATGTTCTTGATCGGGCCGCGGCCCGCGGTGCTGCAGAACATGCTCGCCGAGCTCGGCCAGGGCGTGCTGGATCACTCGGTGTTCTTCACCGACACCGCCGCGCGCATCAAACGTTCGCTGCCACCGATCTTCATGACCGTCTACGGCTCCGAATCCGACCACCTCGGCCAGCAGGTGCGCGACTTCCACCACAACATCAAGGGTTTCATGCCCCCCGGGCAAGGAAAGGCAAGTCGGTATCACGCCCTGGATCCCGAGACCTACTTCTGGGCGCACGCCACCTTCGTCGAGCAGGTGCTGTACTTCGCCGACACCTTCGTCAAGCGGCTGACCCCCGCCGACAAGGAGCAGATCTACCTCGAATCGAAGACCTGGTATCGCCGCTACGGCGTCAGCGACCGGGCGATGCCGGCCGACTACGCCGCGTTCGAGCGCTACTGGAATCAGATGCTGGACAAGGTTCTCGTCGACCACCCGACCGCCAGGTATGGCGTCGGCTATGTCACCAAGGGCTTCCCCTGCCCCAAGGGAGTGCCGCCGATGCTGTGGCGGCCGATCTCGATGGTCTTCAATCCGCTCGCAGCTTTTCTCACCACCGGCGGTATGCCGCCGAGCACCCGCACCCAACTGGGCCTGCCGTGGAGTGATCGCCACGAGCGGCGCTATCAGCGGTTCGCCGCGGTCTGCCGGTCGCGGCCGGTCAACTGGGCGTGGGATCATTTGCCGATGCGACTGCGCTACAACCAATTCGCCTATGCCGGCTACACCCGGGACTGACCCGGCGACCACCGCCATCCTCGATGCCGCGGTCGTCGAGTTCGAGCAGCACGGCTTCCGTCGGGTCGCGCTCGACGACGTCGCTCGCCGCGCCGGAGTCAGCCGCACCACCATTTACCGCCGGTTCGCCGGCCGTGACGAGCTGGTCGCCGCCGTCATCGACCGGGAGAATGCCGTGCTCTACGACGACATCGCCGCCGAGCTGAAAAACTCTGGCCCCCAGTCGAATTACTATGTCGAGGCGTTCACCTCAGCGATCATGCAGTTTCGCCGGCATCGGGTGCTCAACCGGATGATCACCGACGAGCCGGCGCTGGCTCTGGCGCTAGGCCAGCGACACTACGGCGCGATCGTGGACCGGATGTCCGAAGCGCTGCGGGTGATCTTCCCGGCCGGGTTCGCCGAACGCATCGGCCCGCAGGTGGTCACCGAACTGGCCGACACCATCCTGCGCTACGCCGCGATGGCACTGTTATTGCCGTCGCGCGAACCGCTGGATTCCGCCGAGGACATCCGCAGATTTGCGACCGTGCATTTCCTGCCGAGCCTTCCCGCAGCGCTGCGCACCGTGCCGGTGTAGCGGCTATCCCACCCGTCAGAGAGCCGCACCGACCCCCATCGCGGCGGCCACCTCGGGCATGTACCGCTCCGCGAGCAGGGTCGCGATGGCCTCGACATCACTGGCCAGTGGATACATGTGGCGATATTGCAGCACCTGTTTGCCGATCAACCCGAGTCGCTCGGTGAACGTCGGCATGCGGCCCGGATCCAGCAACGGGGTGTTGAACGGCGCACAGTCGGAACGCTGAAACTCGAAGGCGGCACTGATCCGCGGCGCGGCTCCGAGACGGCTACCGCGCCCACCCCAGTGCAGCACTGCCTGATTCCAGGCGAACATGGTGCCCGCCGTGGCCGGCAGCGCCCGAATGTCCTGGAGATTGCGGACCACAGCGTTGTCCGGCCCGTCCCATCGACGCTCGACGAACCGATCATCGAGATGGGCGGGCAACATGTACATACATCCGTTGAGCGGGGTGGCATCGGTGAACGGGAGCCACACGGTCAGCGTGTGAGGCGAGTTGTCGTCATCGAGGGTGTTGATCAGCTTGTCCCGGTGCGGTCCCCAGCCCACGGCGTTATCGCTGGGGTTCACATGCCAGACCCAGAAGTCGGGCAACGCCTGGTACCCCTCGCCCATCACGCTGGACAGGAACTCCGAAAGCCCCTGGAAAGCCAGCCACAGCTCGTCATAGACGAAGGCGAAAGCCAGTGGGATTCCTTGTTGGAACAGCGTCGACACACCCGCGCGAATGGGCGCGATAGCCGCTTCCGGCAGGGCGTCGGGGACCTGGACGTAGCCCTCGCGCTTCAAATTGGCCAGCTGGGTGTCGAGCTCACCGACCGCAGCCGATGGGCGGGCACCCCCGGCTTCTATCGACATTCCCGGACACAGCTGCGTCCAGAATTCGCGACGTTGAACGTCGGCAGCCGAAAGCACAGCGGTCATCGTGGCTACTCCCACTCAATAGTGCCGGGTGGTTTGCTGGTGACGTCCAACACTACGCGGTTGACCTCGGAAACCTCATTGGTTATCCGGGTTGAGATCCGCTCCAGCACCTCGTAGGGCACCCGAGTCCAGTCGGCGGTCATGGCGTCCTCGCTGGACACCGGCCGCAGCACGATCGGATGGCCGTAAGTCCGGCCGTCGCCCTGCACACCCACCGAACGGACATCGGCCAGCAGCACCACCGGGCACTGCCAGATCTGGTGGTCCAGACCGGCGGCGGTCAACTCCTCGCGGGCTATCGCGTCGGCCGCCCGCAATGTCGCCAGCCGCGGGCCGGTGACCTCGCCGACGATCCGGATGCCCAGACCGGGACCCGGGAACGGTTGGCGGGCAACGATCTCCTCCGGCAGTCCCAACTCGCGTCCGACCGCACGCACCTCGTCTTTGAACAGCAGCCGCAGCGGCTCGACGAGGCTGAACTTCAGGTCGTCGGGCAGCCCGCCGACGTTATGGTGGCTCTTGATGTTCGCGGTGCCGGCCCCCCCGCCGGATTCCACCACGTCCGGATACAGCGTGCCCTGCACCAGGAACTGAACATCGTGTTCTCCCAAGGTGTCTCGCACCGCGCCCTCGAAGGCCCGGATGAACTGGCGCCCGATGATCTTTCGCTTGCCCTCGGGATCAGACACCCCCGACAGCGCGTCCAGGAAGACGGCGGCAGCATCTACAGTGACCAGCTTCGCGCCCGTGGCGGCGACGAAGTCGTTCTGCACCTGCTCGCGCTCCCCGGCTCGCAACAGCCCATGGTCGACGAACACACACGTCAGCCGGTCGCCGATGGCGCGCTGCACCAGCGCCGCGGCCACCGCGGAGTCCACCCCGCCGGACAGTCCGCAGATGGCGTGGCCGTCGCCGATCTGTTCGCGCACCTGCTCGATCAGCGCATCGGCGATGTTGGCGGGCGTCCAGGCCGCGTCGATGCCGGCGAACTCGTGCAGGAACCGGCTGAGCACCCGCTGCCCGTACGGGGTGTGCAGCACCTCGGGGTGGTACTGCACCCCGGCCAGCCGGCGGGCGCGGTTCTCGAATGCGGCCACCGGCGCGCCCGCGGTACCGGCCACCACGGTGAACCCGTCCGGCGCGGCGGTCACCGCGTCGCCGTGGCTCATCCACACCGGCTGAGTGCCCGGCAGACCCGAGTGCAGTTCCCCGCCGGTCACCGTCAGTTCGGTGCGGCCGTACTCACTGGTCCCGGTGTGCTCGACGGTGCCGCCCAGCGCTGCCGCCATGGCTTGAAAGCCATAACAGATGCCGAACACCGGAATGTCGAGGTCAAACAGCGCCGGATCGAGCTGGGGGGCGCCCTCGGCGTAGACGCTGGCCGGTCCGCCGGACAGCACGACCGCCAACGGATCGCGCGCGGCGATCTCTTCGACAGTCGCGGTGTGCGGGAGAACCTCGGAGAACACCCGCGCTTCCCGAACCCGGCGGGCGATCAATTGGGCGTACTGCGCGCCGAAGTCGATGACCAACACGGGGCGAGAAGATGGTGATGACACGCAAAGAGTGTAGTGGCGGCAAAAGTCAGCCGAGCCGACGGCGGGCATGGTGAAGTGGAGGCACACCGGATCGCCGGAGGGAGAACACGTGCTGGGTCTGCCCGAAACGGTGCGTGCCTGCCTGTTCGACCTCGATGGAGTGCTCACCGACACCGCAAGCGTGCACACCCGCGCCTGGAAATCCATGTTCGACGCCTACCTGTCTGGGCGCGCCGAACGCACCGGCGAGCCGTTCGTGCCGTTCGACCCAGAAGGTGATTACCGGCGCTTCGTCGACGGCCGAAAGCGCGACGACGGGGTGCGGGCGTTTCTGGCCAGCCGCGGCATCACGCTGCCCGACGGCGCCGACGACGACCCACCCGACGCCGAAACCGTGCACGGACTGGGCAATCGCAAGAACGAAGCGTTTCGGGTGACGCTGAAAGCCGACGGGGTCGAGGTGTTCGAGGGCTCCCGGCGCTACCTGACGGCGGTCACCGATGCCGGCCTGGCCACCGCGGTGGTGTCGGCCAGCGCCAACGCCGGCGAAGTCCTGGCGCTCACCGGTCTGGAGAAGTTCATCGGTGAGCGAGTCGACGGTGTGACGCTGCGCGCCGAACACATCGCCGGCAAGCCCGCACCGGACTCGTTCCTGCGGGCGGCGCAGCTGCTCGGTGTCGCCCCCGCCGCGGCCGCGGTGTTCGAGGACGCGCTGTCGGGGGTGGCGGCTGGTCGAGCCGGTGGGTTCGGCTTCGTGGTGGGCGTCGACCGGGTGGGCCAGCGTGATGACCTACTGAGCCACGGCGCCGACGTCGTCGTCGCCGATCTGGAGGAACTGTTGTGAAAGCGGGCCGATGATCTCCGAGGATTACTTTCCGATCGAACCGTGGCAGATCCGCGAAACCCATCTGGACCTGGATCTGCTCGGGCAGACCGAGTCCCTGTTCGCACTGTCCAACGGACACATCGGCCTACGCGGCAACCTCGATGAGGGCGAACCGCACGGTCTGCCCGGCACCTACCTGAACTCGTTCTACGAGGTGCGGCCGCTGCCGCACGCCGAGTCCGGATTCGGCTACCCGCAGGCCGGGCAGACCGTCGTCGACGTGACCAACGGCAAGATCATCCGGCTGATGGTCGACGACGAGCCGCTGGACGTCCGCTACGGCGAGCTGATCGAGCATGAGCGGATCCTCGACCTGCGAGCCGGCACCCTGACCCGCCACATCCACTGGCGCTCACCAGCGAAAAAACAGGTCAAGGTGCATTCGACCCGACTGGTGTCGCTGGCGCACCGCAGCGTCGCAGCCATTGAATACATCGTTGAGGCGATCGACGAATTCGTCCGTGTGACAGTGCAATCCGAGCTGGTCGCCAATGAGGACCAGCCGCCGACCTCCGACGATCCGCGAGTCGCGGCGATCCTGGAGAACCCGCTGGAGGCCGTCGAACGCGAGAACACCAACACCGGCGCGGTGCTGGTGCATCGCACCCGCGCCAGCGAACTGATGATGGCCGCGGCCATGGATCACGAGGTTGAGGTACCCGGCCGAGTCCAGGTCTCCACCATGACCATCCCCGACGTGGCGGCGACCACCGTGGTGTGCGGTCTGCGCCCCGGCCAGAAACTGCGCATCGTGAAGTACCTGGCCTACGGCTGGTCCAGTGAGCGGTCCCGGCCCGCACTGCGCGATCAGGCCATCGCGGCCCTGACCGGTGCCCGCTACAGCGGCTGGCAAGGGCTGGTCGACGCCCAACGTGCCTACCTCGACGAGTTCTGGGACGGTGCCGACGTCGAGGTCCACGGCGACCCGGACTGCCAGCAGGCGGTCCGCTTCGCGCTGTTCCACCTGTTGCAGGCCAGCGCCCGCGCCGAACGCCGTGCCATTCCCAGTAAGGGTCTGACCGGCACCGGTTATGACGGCCATACCTTCTGGGACAGCGAGAGTTTCATCCTGCCGGTGCTGATCTACACCGCTCCGCATGCCGCAGCCGACGCGCTGCGCTGGCGGGCGACCACCCTCGATCTCGCGCGCGAGCGAGCCACCGAACTGGGACTGTCCGGCGCGGCTTTCCCGTGGCGGACGATCCGCGGCCAGGAGTGCTCCGGGTACTGGCCGGCGGGCACCGCCGCCTGGCACATCAACGCCGACATCGCGGCCGCATTCGAGCAATACCGGGTGGTCACCGGCGACCACACGGTGGAGCACGAGTGCGGGCTGGCGGTGCTGGTCGAGACGGCGCGGCTCTGGCGCTCACTGGGGCACCACGACCGGCACGGAGTGTGGCACCTGGACGGGGTCACCGGCCCCGACGAATACACCGCGATCGTCCGGGACAACGTATTCACCAACCTGATGGCAGCCCACAATCTGCACACCGCCGCGCAGGCATGCGCCCGCCACCCCGACGCCGCCCACGAGCTCGGGGTCACCAACGAGGAGATGGCCGGCTGGCGGGACGCGGCCGACGCGGCGTACATCCCCTATGACGAGGAACTCGGGGTGCATCCGCAGTGCGACGGCTTCACCACGGCCGCCGAATGGGACTTCGACACCCGCAACGCCTATCCGCTGCTGCTCAACGAACCCTATGTACGGCTGTACCCGGCCCAGGTGGTCAAGCAGGCCGATCTGCTGCTGGCCATGCAGTGGCGCAGCCACGCGTTCACCGCCGAGCAGAAGGCCCGCAACGTCGACTACTACGAGCGGCGCACGGTGCGAGACTCATCACTGTCGGCCTGCACGCAGGCGGTGATGTGCGCCGAGGTGGGACACCTGGAATTGGCCCACGACTACACCTACGAGACGGCGTTCGTCGACCTGCGCGATCTGCACGACAACACCCGCGACGGCCTGCACATGGCGGCGCTGGCCGGAACATGGATCTCCTTGGTGGCCGGGTTCGGCGGCCTGCGTGACGACGCCGGCGTGCTGGCGCTGGATCCCGCACTGCCGGATGGAATCTCACAGCTACGGTTCGGATTGCGCTGGCAGGGATTCCGGGTGACGGTCGACGCCAACCACAGCGAGGTCACCTACACCCTGCGCGATGGCCCCGACGGCCGGCTGACGATCAACCATGCCGGAGAGGACATCGAACTGAGCACGCAGTCGCCGACGACGCTGCCGGCCCGTCGGCGTGAACCGCTGCTGCCCATCCCGACGCAGCCGCCCGGCCGCGAGCCGAAGCACCGCCGGGATGTCGCGCGGTGATGTATCAGGCGATACCGGACGACCAGCGCAGTGCACCGAAGGCGCTGTCCGGCACCGCCGGGTTCTTCGGCGCGATCGGGTCCAGCCGCCGGTAGGCCTCGCCCTGGGCCGGCCGCAGATCGGCCTCGCCCTTGTTGGGCCACAGCGACGCGGCCCGCTCGGCCTGCGCGGTGATCGACAGGGACGGGTTGACGCCCAGGTTGGCCGAGACCGCCGCACCATCCATCACCGCCAAGGTCGGGTAGCCGTACACCCGCTGGTAGGGGTCGATGACGCCGTGCTCGGGACTGTCCCCGATCGCCGCCCCGCCCAAGAAGTGTGCGGTGAGCGGGATGTTGAACAGCTCGCCCCAGGTGCCGCCGGCCACGCCGTCGATCTTGGCGGCGATACGGCGGGTGACCTCGTTGCCGACCGGAATCCAGCTCGGGTTCGGCTCGCCGTGGCCCTGCTTGCTGGTGTAACGGCGGATGCCCAGTTTGCCGCGTTTGGTGAAAGTGGTGATCGAGTTGTCCAGATGCTGCATGACGAGGGCAATCACCGTGCGCTCGCTCCAGTCCTTGGGGTTGAGCAGCCGCAGGATGTTGCGGGGGTCTTCGCGGCCCTGGTGCAGCAGTTGCCTCCAGCGCGGCACATCGGTGCTTTTTCCACCCCCCGGGCTTGGTCCGTCCGTCATCAAGGTCTGCAGCAGCCCCATGGCGTTGGAGCCCTTGCCGTAGCGCACCGGTTCGACGTGGGTGTCGGCAGTGGGGTGAATCGAGGAGGTGATCGCCACGCCGTGGGTCAGGTCCAGATCCGGGTTGACGCTCAATGTCGCCGCACCCACGATCGATTCGGAGTTGGTGCGGGTCAGCACGCCCAGCTTGTCGGACAGCTTGGGCAGCTTGCCCTTGTCGCGCATCTTGAACAGCAGTCGCTGGGTGTTGTAGGTGCCCGCGGCCACGATCAGATACCGGGCGGTGAAGGTCTTGCGGTGCCGGCGCGCGCGCAGGCCGGTTCGCACCGTCGTCACCTGCCACAGCCCGTCGGCGCCCTGCTCGAACGCCGTCACCGTCGTCATCGGATGCACCTGTGCGCCATTCGATTCCGCCAGATGCAGGTAGTTCTTGACCAAGGTGTTCTTGGCGCCCCAGCGGCAGCCCGTCATGCATTCGCCGCACTCGATGCAACCGGTGCGCTGCGGGCCCGCGCCGCCGAAGAACGGGTCGGCCACCGTCTTGCCCGGCTCCTTGACTCCGCTGGCGCCGTCGGGGCCGAAGAACACCCCGACCGGGGTGGCCACGAACGTGTCGCCGACCCCCATCTCGTCAGCGACCTGCTTGACGATGCGGTCGGCGTCGGTGAAGGTCGGGTTCTGGACCACGCCGAGCATCCGCTGGGCCTGGTCGTAGTGCGGCGTCAACTCGGCCCGCCAGTCGGTGATGTGCGCCCACTGCTTGTCGGCGAAGAACGGCTCCGGCGGTACATAGAGCGTGTTGGCGTAGTTCAACGACCCGCCGCCGACCCCGGCGCCGGCCAGCACCATCACGTTGTTGAGCAGGTGGATGCGCTGGATGCCGTAGCAACCCAGCTTCGGCGCCCACAGAAACTCGCGCAGATGCCAGGAGTTCTTGGCGAATTCCGCGTCGGTGTATCGGCGTCCGGCTTCCAGCACGCCGACGCGATAGCCCTTCTCGGTGAGCCGCAGCGCGCTCACGCTGCCACCGAAACCCGAGCCGATGATCAGGACATCAAAATCAGGTTCGTAGTCAGGCTCCATAGCTCACAGTATGGACCTACTGGCGAGTAACCGGACCGGATAGGCGGCCCTAACCACCTTTAACAACCGGTCAAGAACCGACGGTCAGACCGACCTTCTGGAACTCCTTGAGATCGCAGTAGCCGGCCTTGGCCATCGCGCGGTGCAGCCCGCCGACCAGGTTCAACGAGCCGAACGGGTCGTCGGAGGGGCCCTCAAGCACCTGCGCCAGGCCGGGGCGCTCCCCGTAGGCGACCTGCATCAGCGCGCCGCGCGGCAGGGAGGGGTGGGCGGCAGCCGACGGCCAGTACCAGCCGTCGCCCTGCGCCTCGGCCGCGCCCGCCAGCGGCGTGCCCAGCATCACCGCGTCGGCGCCGCAGGCGATCGCCTTGGCCAGATCCCCGGACGTGTGGATGTCGCCGTCGGCCAGCACGTGCACGTAGCGCCCGCCGGTCTCGTCGAGGTACTCGCGGCGCGCAGCCGCCGCGTCGGCGATCGCGGTGGCCATCGGCACCGAGATGCCCAGCACCTCATCGGAGGTGGTCACCCCGGAGGTCGAGCCGTAGCCGACGATCACCCCGGCCGCGCCGGTCCGCATCAGGTGCAGCGCGGTGCGGTGGTCGATCACCCCGCCGGCCACCACCGGGATGTCCAGTTCGGAGATGAAGGTCTTCAAGTTGAGCGGTTCCCCGGCCCCGTCGCGGTCCACGGCGACCCGCTCGGCGGAGATGATGGTGCCCTGGATGACCAGCAGGTCGACGCCGGCGGCCACCAGCGCCGGGGTCAGCGCCGCGGCGTTCTGCGGGCTCACCCGCACCGCGGTGGTCACTCCGGACTCGCTGATGCGCTTCACCGCGGCGCCGAGCAGCTCGGGGTTCAGCGGCGCGGCGTGCAACTGCTGCAGCAGCCGGATCGCCGCCGAGGGCTCGGGTTCTTTGGCGGCCGCTTCGACTACCTGGGCGATCTTGGCCTCGACATCGGCGTGGCGGCCGATCAGCCCCTCACCGTTGAGCACACCCAGTCCGCCGAGCCGGCCCAGCTCGATCGCGAACTCCGGGGAGACCAGCGCGTCGGTGGGGTGAGCCAGCACCGGCATCTCGAACCGGTAGGCATCCAGCTGCCAGGCGGTGGACACGTCCTTGGAGGAACGTGTACGCCGGGACGGCACGATGTTGATGTCGTCGAGCTCATAGGTGCGACGGGCGGTGCGGCCCATGCCGATCTCAACCATGTCACGCATGGGCGATCAACCTCATCTCTCCGCGAGACCGACGTTTTGCAGCAGAAGTTCGAGAAGCGAGCTGCAAAACGTCGGTTTCGACGCTTAACGCACGTAGTAGTTGGGGGCTTCGACAGTCATGGTGATGTCGTGCGGGTGGCTTTCCTTCAGACCCGCGGCGGTGATCCGCACGAACTGCGCCTGCTGCAGCGCCTCGATGGTGGCCGAACCGGTGTAGCCCATCGCCGCCCGCAGCCCGCCGGTGAGCTGGTGGATGACCGTGCTCAACGGGCCGCGGAACGGCACCCGGCCCTCGATGCCCTCGGGCACCAGCTTGTCCTCGGAGAGCGCGTCGTCCTGGAAGTAGCGGTCCTTGGAGTAGGACTTGGCTCCTCCGCGGCCCTGCATGGCGCCCAGCGACCCCATCCCGCGGTAGCTCTTGAACTGCTTGCCGTTGACGAAGATCAGCTCCCCGGGCGACTCGGCGGTGCCGGCCAACAGTGAACCGAGCATCGTCGTCGAGGCGCCGTCGGCCAGCGCCTTGGCGATGTCTCCGGAGTACTGCAGTCCACCGTCGGCGATCACCGGCACACCGGCCGGGGCACAGACGGCGACGGCCTCCATGATGGCGGTGATCTGCGGGGCGCCCACCCCGGCGACCACCCGGGTGGTACAGATCGAGCCGGGGCCCACCCCGACCTTCACCGCGTCGGCGCCGGCCTCGACCAGCGCGGCGGCTCCGCTTCGGGTGGCCACGTTGCCGCCGACCACCTCGACCCGCGCCCCCACTTCGGCCTTGAGCTTGCCGACCATGTCCAGCACTCCGCGGTTGTGGGCATGCGCGGTGTCCACGATCAGCACATCCACCCCGGCGTCAACCAGCGTCATCGCCCGGACCCAGGCGTCGTCGCCGACACCCACCGCGGCACCGACGAGTAGCCGGCCGTCACTGTCCTTGGTGGCCAGCGGGTGCTGCTCGGTCTTGACGAAGTCCTTGACGGTGATCAGCCCGGTCAGCCTGCCGTGGCCGTCGACGATCGGCAGCTTCTCGATCTTGTGCCGGCGCAGCAGGCCCAGCGCGGCGTCGGCGGAGACACCCTCCTGCGCGGTGATCAGGGGCGTCTTGGTCATCACCTCGGCGACCGGCTTGTTCTGGTCGACCTCGAACCGCATGTCGCGGTTGGTGATGATGCCAACCAGGGAGCCCTTGTTGTCGACGACCGGCAGCCCGGAGATCCGGAAGCGGGCGCACAGCGCATCCACCTCGGCCAGGGTGTTCTCCGGTGTACAGGTGACCGGGTCGGTGACCATCCCGGCCTCGGACCGCTTGACGGTCTCGACCTGGCCGGCCTGTTCGGTGACGGGCAGATTGCGGTGCAGCACGCCCATGCCGCCGGCGCGGGCCATCGCGATCGCCATCCGGGCCTCGGTGACGGTGTCCATCGCCGAGCTGACCAGCGGCACCTTGAGCTCGATGTTGCGCGTGAGCCGACTCGCGGTGTCGGCGGTGGCCGGCACCACGTCGGACGCCGCCGGAAGCAGCAGGACGTCGTCGAAGGTCAGCCCCAACATCGCGATCTTGGGGGACTGCCCATTGAGCGCGCCACCGGCGTACACCGCATCATCTTGCGGGCCCACGACATATTGGCCGGTCATCGGAGCGCTGACCTCTGTTTTGGACAACCAACGGCCATCTGGGAGCCTCCACTACAAAGCCGGGGTGAGAAGTCCATCTTAATCGCGGCGCGCAGCTGCTTTCGCCCGCCACCACCCTTGACCGCTGGAAGGGCCCGTCGGCCCACCGCCCACTGGCGTTCTGTCATGGCGACTGCGTACCCTGATGGGCGTGCGTGACCACCTGCCACCCGGTTTGCCGCCCGACCCGTTCGCCGACGATCCGCTTGACCCGTCAGCCGCATTGGACGCCGTCGAACCCGGCGAGCCGCTGGACCCGCAGGAACGGACCGCAGTCGAGGCCGACCTCGCCGATCTGGCGGTCTACGAAGCGTTATTGGCACGCCGGGGAATTCGCGGCCTGGTGGCGTGCTGCGACGACTGCCAGCAGGACCATTACCACGACTGGGACATGCTGCGCGCCAACCTGCTGCAGCTGCTCATCGACGGCACCGTCCGCCCGCACGAGCCGGCCTACGACCCGGTGCCGGACAACTACGTGACGTGGGACTACTGCCGCGGCTACGCCGATGCATCGCTCAACGGGGCGACCAGGGAAGCCGACGGCTACCGCTGATCAGGGTCGCCGCCAGTTTCCACCGCGGTGGACCACCAGCTCTGCGGCGTCGTCTCGCAGCCCGCGCAGCTCTTCCGCCGAGTACGTGCTGGCGGCGTCGTTCAAATCGGCCAACATGCACGCCAGCGCCCATCGCAGGGGAATCAGCCCCAGCCGATCGGTGTCCTGCAGCGCGTCCTCGGCCACGACGCGCGCTCGATCGAGGTTCCCCGCACAGCACAGCGCTCCGGCCAGCACCACCTGACTTTTCACCCGGTGTCGCACCATGCCTTCGCTCACGCGCTCGCACGCCTGCTCGGCATGGCGCACCGCGGTGGCTCCATCGCCGGTGACCATCGCCAACTCTGCGGTCACCCAGTGCCGACGGACCGCCAGGCGCGGCGGGGCGGCGGACGGCTCCGGCGCGACCCGGCCCAGCAGTGCCGCCGACGCCGCGAAACGCCCGAGGCCCAGGGCGTCGGCGGCCAGCCCGACCAGGGCATCGGCGCGGGCCTCGAGGTCGACTTCGCGGTCATTGAGGGCCAGTGCCAGCGCCCGGCCATCCAAACCGCGGGCCAGGTCGTGCCCGCCGAGTTGGCGCAGGAACGAGCCCCGGGTGCTGTGCGCCAGGGAGGCCAGCGGGCCAGCCGGCACCTCGCGCAACAACGCCGCCAGATCGGCGGCGGCGCTGGCATACCTCCCCTGCCCTCCCGCGGCGACGGCGCGCAGCCACCGCTGCCGGGGATTGGTCGCCTCGGGCAGGGGCCAGCGACCGGGTTCATCGCCGAACGCGGCGGCCACTAGGACTGCGTTGGGGTCCTCAATCATCGCTGCGCGACGTTACGCGGTACCGCCTTCGCATAACCACTCCTCAGAATGCGGAATAACATCCACTCTCACGGAAACTCCACCCGTTTAGGCCAGCCTTTCTTAACCATCACGTTGGTATTACTTCAGATCGTTTAGTTACCGTCCCCTCGGCGCCGGAAGACAGCCGGCGCCGTTTTACGCGCACCACCCAGACACCGCTCGACAAGCCGCATCCCAAAGATCCGGCCCGAACAGCGTTTTGAGAGGGGTTCCCATGCCACAGGTTGAGCAGTTGCCCGGCCGCAACGCGGACGTATGGGATTGGCAGCTCAGGGGAGCATGCCGAGGGGTGGATTCGTCGGTGTTCTTCCCGCCCGACGGAGAGCGCGGCCGCGCCCGAGCCCAGCGTGAGCAGAACGCCAAGAAGTGGTGCCGCAGTTGCCCGGTACTGGAGCAGTGCCGGACGCACGCGCTCGCGGTGGGTGAGCCCTATGGCATCTGGGGCGGCATGTCCGAAGCCGAGCGGCACGCAGCACTGCGCTGCAACCTGCGCCCCAGCGGCTAATTACTTCCCGACCGGCCGCGGCATTCACATCCGCGGCCCGTGGGCACCCTGAGCAGCCCCCGGTTAGCCGGGGGCTGTTCGCTCACCGCAGCTCCCCCGACGACGTGATCGTGCGTACAGCAGCGGCCTCGTCGCTGAGTTGAGCGCGGATCGCTCGATTCTCGCGATCGCAGGCCACTTGCGTCATTACGCTCTTCTTTCGGCAGCCCCGCGGCTGCGAGGGCAAGAAAAGCGAAGAGAGCGAAGAGAGCGGGGAGAGCACTGTGAAAAAGCACCTGCTATTCGGAACCGTCGCAGCAGGGTTCGCCATAGGCGTCATCGGTGCACCCATCGCGAGCGCTGACGACGAGGGATTCCTCAATGAACTGCGGTCCAATGGATTCCCGGGCCTGACGCTGGGAGACCAGCAGCTGCCCGACGGCGTGGTGGTGGCCAACGGTTGGATGGCCTGCAACCGGCTGCGTCTGGGCGAGAAGCCCGAACAGACACTGGCCCAGGTGAGTCCGAACGACGTCGAAAAGGGACGCATGCTGATCAATGCCGCGCAGCATCACCTGTGCCCCGAAACCCTCTGAACCCGTCGCTGAACCCACTGGGATTCAACGGTGGTTCAACCGGTTCGACAGTCTGGATCAATGCGGTTTTCTGCGGCGGGCCGCCAACAGCGGACTGTTCGAGAGCGTATTCGACTCTCTGCAACTGTTTTTCAACAACTTCTTCTGATCGCCCCCACGGTGACGCCGGCGACCGGCCACTGTGTCGGCCAGTTCCCGCAGCAGGCCGGCGTTGGCGACATAGGCGTTGCCCAGCACGGCGGCACGGATCTCGCGGTCGCGATCGTAGGTCTGTCGATCCATGATTTCTCCTTCTCGCGGGCATGAGAACTCTAGACGTCAAAAATGAGAATGTGATATCCCTATGCAATACACAGGGGGGTTCTCATGGCTCAGGTAACAATGCGCAAGGGCAAAGGTGCTAACACTGTCGGCCGCCTGGCCACTGTCAGCATGGTTCTCGCTGCGTCCGGCGCAGCGATCATCCAATCCGCCGGGACCCCGCTGGCCGAGGCGGCCCTGCTGGCCACCACCGGTCCACTGGCGGGCAGCCAGACCGCACTGATCCTCGGCGGAACCGGCCAGCCGACGCCGTCGCCGGAGTACGCGCGCTCCGCAGAAGAGCTGTACCTCAACGCGCTGGGTTTCAACGGCGGCTCGACCGGCTCGATGGTCTGCCACATGGACGGCACCGACCCGTGCAGCGCCCCGCTGCAGGTGCTGACCACGCCGGAGCTGTTCCAGCAGAGCAACGCTGCCGACGCGCTCAAGCTCGTCCTTGCCGTGGAGAACGAATTCAACGCCAACCCAGGCGCTTTCGACGCCGACCACCCGCTGACCATCTTCGGCTACTCGCAGAGCGCCACCGCCGGGTCGATGGCCATGGCCCAACTCGCGGCGTACGGAATCCCTAGCGATGCACTACATTTCGTATTCATCGGAAATCCCTCCAACCCGGACGGCGTCTGGCAACACCTGGAAGCTGCCATGGACGCGACACTGGGCACCAAGTTCACCGATGCCTTCCTCAGCTTCACCGGTATGGATGACAGCATCGGCAGCTCTACGCCGAATGACCTGTACCCCACCACCATTTACAGCCTGCCCGCCGACCCGGTGGCCAACTTCGTGGACTCCTACGCCGAAAACGGCCTGTGGGGCGCGCTGCTGAACATCTTCGGCCCGCACGTGGAGTACCTGGGGCTGACCTCCGAGCAGATCGCCGACGCCACCACCGTGACCGACGGCCTGTTGACCTACGTCAACATCAACGATGACGACATCAACGGCTTCGACTCCTGGCTCAACGCGCTGTTGTTCAACGGGGTCGCCAACAGCGATCCGCTGCAGAGTCTGTGGGACTCGCTGATGCTGCTGTTCACCAACTCGTACTGAGCTCAGCCGGCCTTATCCGGACCGGACTGCGCTGCGGCCTCAGCCGTGCGGAGCTTCGGATATCTTGCTGTCCGGCCGTCCCAGCGTCTTGCAGTAGGTCGCTACCGACAGCCGCGTTGCCGAGATCTCCAGATTCGATGGGTCGGCACCGCTGTTGTCTTTGAGCATCTTGGCGATTTCGTCGTCCTGCTTCTTCTGGTCTTGCTCGATGAAGTCCGTGCACTTGGTGTTGCCGCCGGTGTTGATCACCTGTGAGGCCGAGCAACCGCTGGAAATCAGCACACCCAGCGCAAAGGCAGCAAACGCAACGCTTTTCATCATCACCACTCCCTACGCCTCACGCCCGAAGAGGCGCAGCAGCCAGAGCAGGATGACCGCACCCAAGATTGCGGTGAACAAGGTGAACCACCAGCCGCCACTCGCCGTGTCGACGACGAAGCTGAGCAGGAACCCGCCGATCAACGCTCCGACGACGCCCACGACTACGTCGGCGAACAGACCATATTTGGTCTTCATAGCCATGCCCGCGATCCAGCCGGCAATAGCGCCGATCACGATGTAGCCGATCCACCCCACACTGGTCAACGTTGTGGAACGGGCCAGGAATTCGGTGGCCGCCACTGCGTTCATGGTGATCTCCTTTTCGACACCCTTAGCGCCGTTGAAGTCAACGCCGCGGAGGGTTCATACCCGTTCTGCTCGGCGGCTAATCACCTATCGCTGCCATTCATCGTTGCACCGGAAAATGAATTGATAACCGATGCATAGATTTGCCCGCTCCGAGTTATCCCGAGCCCTTCGGCAGGTGGTAGGCAAACGACCGCTCCTGGCGCTGCTTCATCTTCTCCAGGCACTCGTGGTGCTTACGGGCGTGGTACGCCAGCGGGAAGTAGGTGAGCCGGTCGGGCAGTATGCGATAGGCGATCCGAATGGCGGTGTAGATGCGGGTGAGCTGACGCTCTTCCTCCGCGCTCCAGGTGACACCGAGCTTCTCGCGAAGACGCGGGTCCAGCAGCCCGACCACCGACAGGTAGTTGAACCGAATGGCGGGTCGTAGCGCGGCCTGCACCACCGGCGCCAACAGTTTCGGCACCGTCGGCGGCAGCTCGGCCTTTCCGGACCGCAGGTCTGCGATCAATTGGAGCGCCTGCGGTGTGCCACGCAGGGTGTCGATCATCCGCTCGTAGTAGTCGGCCATCTCCTGCTGCGTCTCGGGGTAACCACGCATAGGCACGTGCAGCAGTCGAGCCAGCCGGCGGTTGTCGCGCAGCAGTTCGTCCTTCTCGGCGTCGGTGAACTCGCGACCGATCATCAGCCGCCCGGCCTGGGCGTTGATGATGTAGCCGGTGGCGATCACCCACTGATAGGACTCCGGGTGCAGCGCGCTGATCTGCTTGCCGGTTTCGGCGCTTTTCATGGTGATCGGCTTGTGCAGGGCGCGCACGCGATCGCCTTCGGCCTTGGCCTCGGTTCCGCCGTAGGTCCAGCGCAGCACCGAATCGACCGACCGGATCGCCCGGCCACCCGGGTCCCCGTGGAAGGCCGCGGAGTAGCGGCCGGTGACCTCGGCGATGACCGGGTGCATGGCCTGCATCATGAACGCCGCACCTTCGAGGATGAGGAAGGTCCATCGCCCGGTGTGCTCGGCGGTCAGTGATTGCGGCGGAATGAGCTCGATCTGCTCGAGATCCTCGATCTCCTCGATCTGCTGGGCGGCCTCGTGGGCCTCGGGATCGGGTGTAGACGTCATCGGATTCCCCTGCCTTCCCTTGCCATCTGATCCTGGCGCCGACGCTAATGTGCACGTACGGTCGCATACAAGTCGCGTTAGGAGGTCAGGTGAGCGTACATAATCCCAGTTCACGGCGTCGCAAATCTCCGCAGCAGGCGCGTTCCCGTGAGATGGTCGCAAAAATAGTGACGGCGACCGCGTGGCTGCTGCATCGGCACCCGCCCGAGCAGATCACCACCAACCTGATCGCCGAGAAGGCAGACATCAGCAAGGGATCGATCTATCAGTACTTCGCGAACAAGGAGCAGATCATCGATGCCGCGGTGGAGCGACTGGCCGCCGAACAGGCACCCGCGATCGAGGACATGCTGCGGGCGATCACGCTGGACCGGCCGGTCTCCGCGATGGAGGCATCGATCGACATCCTCATCGACTACACGATCGCCAATCGTCGGTTGATCCGCTATCTCGCCCAACGGCCCGATCATCTGCGCGCGTTCGAAAACATCTCCGGCCTCAACGCCACCTTGTTGGCGATGACCACCCTGCATATGAGCCACTACCGCAGCCAATACCGCGATGAACTGAGCCCGAACGCGCTGGCCTGGTTGTTCTTCAACATGGCCGTGGCGACCACCATGCGCTACATCGAGTCCGACGATCCCATCTCGCTCGACGAACTACGTGCCGGCCTGAAATTCGCCTCGGCCGGATTACTGGCGCCCAGCCCGTTCGGTTAGCTCGCGCCCGCCGCGATCACCTCGTTGACTTCGACGGCCCGCTCGGCCATCTCGGCGTGTGCCCGATCCAGGGCTTCGGCTTGGTCCTCGTCGGCCTTCATCAGCGCGTCGATGTTGAATCCGGCCATGTCGAGCACACCCATGTCCCGGAACGCCTTCTGCACCTTCGGGCCCCACAGTCCGATGTCCTTGACGATCGGCACAATCCGGCTGAACAGGTGTGAGCGGAACTGGGTCATCAACGGCGACGCGTCGACCCACTGCGCACACTCGGTGACGTTCAGGCCGAGGGTCTCAAAGACTTCTTCGCCCCGGAACCGGTCGCGCATCAGGTAGCAGGCGTCCACGACGAACTCTTCGCGCTCGTCGCGCTCCTTCTCGGTCAGCGCAGAGTAGTAGTCCTTCAAGGAGATTCGGCCGAACGCCACGTGGCGGGCCTCGTCCTGCATGACGTAGGCCAATATCTGCTTGGCCAGCGAGCCCTCCGCCGACACGTCACGCAGCACGCCGAACGCGGCAAGCGCAAGCCCCTCGATGAGAACTTGCATGCCCAGATAGGGCATATCCCAACGAGAGTCACGCAGGGTGTCGCCCAACAGCGCAGTCAAGTGCTTGTTCACCGGGTAGACCATCTCGGCCTTGTCCTGCAAGAACCGTGAGAACGCCTCGACGTGCCGGGCCTCGTCCATGGTCTGGGTTGCGGCGTAGAACTTCGCGTCCAGATCCGGGACGACCTCGACGATCTTGGCCGCGCACACCATCGCCCCCTGCTCGCCGTGCAGAAACTGCGAGAACTGCCAGGACTGATGGTGCTGGCGCATCTCGGCGCGACGCTTCTCGTCTGCGGCGTCCCAGATCGGGCTGCCGAACAGGGGATGAAAGTCGTCAGGGAGCCCGAGCGGATTCATCGGGTCGACATCTTGGTCCCAATCGATACGCAACTGGGCATCCCACTGCTTGTCCTTGCCCTTTTGATACAGCGACAGGAGCCGGGCCCGGCCGTCGTCGTACTCCCAGGTGAAGCACGCGTCGCCGGCACTGGGGACCTGCCAGGAATCGGACGCAGGAACCTGCGTGTATTTGTCCTTCGTGGTCATGAGCTGCCGCCTTTTACCGGGTGTGACCAGTGGTCTTATGACGTGTATCACACTGCGCCGCGTGCGGCGGCGCGTCAAGCATGCCGGGGCGGCTAGCTCATGCGACGCCGATCCGAAGCCCGACTCCTCATCGTGGGCGCGCCGGGTCAGGGGCGGCTGCCAGCCCCCACACCGCCGACGCCGCCCTTACCGGGAGTCGCACCGCCGTGGGCAGTGCCGGGAGCGCCGCTTTCACCGTGCATAGTGCCCGACGCACCACCAGCACCGCCGGCGCCGCCATCGCCACCGTCGGTACTGAAGTGGACGGGAGGAAAGTCGTACGTGGCGCCCTTGCCGCCGTCGCCGCCGCTTCCGCCGCTCCCGCCGCGCCCCGTGGCACTGTCGCCACCGGTGCCGCCGCTACCCCCGTCGCCACCGGTTCCCCGGATGTTGCTTATCGCGCTCTCGCTAGCGCCACCGGTGCCACCATTTCCGCCGCGCCCGCCAGCCCCAGTACCGGCGCTGGCACCACCCGCGCCGCCTTGGCCACCGTGGCCACCGTTGATCTTTCCGGCACCAGCGGCACCGCCGGCGCCGCCGTTGCCCCCGTTCCCCGCGGTGTGACTTCCGGTGCTCGAACCTCCAGCGCCGCCGACGCCACCGTCGGCTCCGTTGCCATTGTGGAGATCACCACCGGCGCCACCCTGACCGCCATTGCCGCCATCTCCGCTGACGCTGTTGCCCCCGGCACCTCCGGCACCGCCGGTACCCGCGGTGGCAGCACCCTGATTGGTCGTTCCGCCGTTGCCACCAGCGCCGCCATTGCCGCCAGCCCCAGCAATCGCGGAACCCCCGGCGCCTCCCGCGCCACCTGCACCCGCAAATCCATCGTCGCTACTGCCGCCGGCGCCACCGGCGCCACCGGTCCCACCTTGGTTATCCCCACCGTCAGCGATGCTGGTGGCTGCACCGCCGATACCCCCGGCACCGCCGGCACCCGCGTAGCCCCTGGCAACACCGCCGGCGCCCCCATTGCCACCAGCGCCGGCGTGGTAGCCGGTACCGCCGTTGCCGCCGGTACCGCCGGAACCTCCATTGCCCCAGCCGGTCTCGCCGCCAGCGCCGCCGTTACCGCCACTGCCGCCGTTGCCGCCGTTGCCGATCACCCCAAGTGTCTTACCGCCGAGACCGCCATTGCCGCCGTTGCCACCGGATCCGCCGTTGTCGCCGGAACCGCCGGGACCGCCCGCTGATGACCCGGCCATGCCCACGCCACCTTGGCCGCCGTTGCCGCCGTTTCCGATCGATTGCGCGTTGCCGCCATCACCGCCGAGACCCCCGGCGTAATCGCCGTTGGCACCGATCCAGCCCGCGCCGCCGGTGCCGCCGCTACCGCCATTGCCCATCAACTGACCACCGGTACCGCCGTTCAGGCCGGCGGTGGCCTCGGTCACGGTGCCGTCATTGAGCAAGGCCGCTGCCCCGTTGCCGCCGGCACCACCGTTACCGATCAAGCCCGCATCGCCGCCAACGGTTCCCGCTGCACCAACGACGACGTCGCGGTTCTGGTCCAACAACACCCCGCTGCCGCCATCGCCGAACAGCCAGCCGCCGTCTCCGGCGGCGACAACGTTGCCGGCATCATCGAGATGCGCCCCCACGCCATTACAGATGAGGCCGCATGAGTCGCCATAGGCGAACAACGGGTTGATCAGGTCAAAGATGCGGGTCGCGACGACCATCTCACCGAGACCATGGATCGTGCCGTAGAGCGCGCTGTATAGGTCCACGAGACCCTGGTCCGCCGCAGCCAATGGGTCGGTGGCAGCCGCGGCAGAAGCATCGAACCAGCCGCCAAAATCCCAATTGGTGGCCGAAGTGACGCCGAACGAGTCGATCAGCGAATCAACGACGTCGTCGAAACCGAAGTCTGCCTGTGCAGTCGGCGCAGTCTCCAGCGGAGCGATCCCTAGCGCGACGAAGGCGCAGACCAAGCCACTAGTTCCGGCCATGCGGCGGCGGGCGGCGTCGTTGCGGGCGGAAGGCATACCGGAGATCCATTCTGTGAAATTACTGTTATTAAGGCAATTAATTGCTGTGCGCTCCGCGAGGATAACGGCTGACGCGGTCGTATGCAAACGCCCGTATGCCCCCTGCGTTGCAACAGTCCTACATCGGACACGAAAACACCCCCGGCCCAAATCGTGGACCGGGGGTGCTTTTCGCGCGAACTACCTAGTGGGCGTGCCCGTGATGCCCGTGGCCGGCGTGCGCGTCAACCTCGACGGGCTTCTCGACAACCGCGGTCTCGGTGGTCAGGATCATCCGCGCCACCGACGCGGCGTTGAGCACCGCTGAGCGGGTCACCTTGACCGGGTCGATGACACCGTCGGCAACCAGGTCGCCGTAGGACAGCGTTGCGGCGTTGTAGCCCTGCCCGGCCGGCAGCTCGGCGACCTTGCTGGTCACCACCGCTCCGTCCACGCCGGCATTGGTGGCGATCCAGTACAGCGGCGCGCTCAGCGCGGCGGCGAACACCTCCACACCCCGCTTCTCGTCGCCGGTCAGCGAGGACGTCAGCCCCGACAACGCCGCGCGGGCCTGCACCAACGCCGCGCCGCCACCGGTGACGATGCCCTCCTCGACCGCGGCCTTGGCCGCCGCCACCGCGTCTTCGACCCGGTGCTTGCGCTCCTTGAGCGCGGTCTCGGTGGCTGCGCCGACCTTGATCACGGCCACGCCGCCGGCCAGCTTGGCCAGCCGCTCCTCGAGCTTTTCGCGATCCCAGTCCGAATCGGTCGCCTCGATCTCGGCGCGCAGCTGCTTGACCCGTCCCGCGACAAGGTCGGCACCGCCAGCTCCATCAATGATCACGGTGTCGTCCTTGCTGACCACGACCCGGCGGGCCGTGCCCAGCACGTCCAGACCGGCCTCCCGCAGCGTCAGACCCACATCGGGGTTGACCACCTGGGCGCCGGTGACAATCGCCAGGTCCTCCAGGAACGCCTTACGGCGGTCACCGAAGTACGGCGCCTTGACCGCAACGGCCTTGAGCGTCTTGCGGATTGCGTTGACCACCAGGGTCGACAGCGGCTCGCCCTCGACGTCCTCGGCGATGATCAACAGCGGCTTGTTCGCCTCGACGACCTTCTCCAGCAGCGGCAGCAGATCCGGCAGCGAGCTGATCTTGTCGCGGTGCAGCAGGATCAGGGCGTCTTCGAGGACGGCTTCCTGTGAGTCGAAGTCGGTGACGAAGTACGCCGACAGGAAACCCTTGTCGAAGCCGACACCGTCGGTGATCTCCAGCTCGGTGGACAGCGTCGAGGACTCCTCCACACTGACCACGCCGTCGGTACCGACCTTGGTCATCGCCTCGCCGACCAGCTCACCGATCTCCATGTCGCGCGAGGACACGGTGGCCACCTGCGCGATCGACTCCTTACCGGAGACCGGGATGGCCACGGCCAGCAGTGCTTCGGAGACCACGTCGGCGGCCTTGGCGATGCCGGTGCCCAGCGCCATCGGGTTGGCGCCGGCCACGACGTTGCGCAGCCCGCCGGAGACGATGGCCTGGGCCAGCACGGTGGCGGTGGTGGTGCCGTCGCCGGCCACGTCGTTGGTCTTGGTGGCCACCAACTTCACCAGCTGGGCGCCGAGGTTCTCGAACGGGTCTTCCAGGTCCACGTCGCGGGCCACGGTGACGCCGTCCATAGTCACCGTCGGGCCGCCGAAGGACTTGGCCAGCACCACCGTGCGGCCGCGCGGGCCCAGTGTCACCCGGACTGCGCCAGCCAACTTGTTCACACCGGCTTCCATCACCCGGCGTGCGGCCTCGTTGAACTCAATCTGCTTGCTCATAGCTGTTTAAGCCCTTTCTCTACGCGTGCCGCCCCGGACATCACCCGTATTACGGGGATCTCCGGGGCGGGCACGGTGGTTGCTTTGTGGCTACTTGCCGACCTACTTGCTTACAATGGCCAGCACGTCGCGCGCGGACAGGATCAGGTACTCCTGGCCGCCGTACTTGATCTCAGTGCCGCCGTACTTGCTGTACACGACAACGTCACCCTCGGCGACGTCCAGCGGGATCCGCTTGCTGCCGCTCTCGTCCCACCGGCCGGGGCCGACGGCGACGACAGTGCCTTCCTGCGGCTTCTCCTTGGCAGTGTCCGGAATGACCAGACCGGAAGCGGTCGTGGTCTCGGCCTCGTTGGCCTGAACGAGGATCTTGTCCTCGAGTGGCTTGATGTTCACGCTCGCCACGATTGGAGCCCTCCACATTGTCTGGATGCGACCCGGCCGATGCCGAGCCCATCGGAACGTACTTACTTTAAGGTGTTCGGCATTCGTGCGAGCCCTCGCGTCGTCGTCGCGGGTGCCGAGCGAGAAACCGACCGACTGCCACCTAGCACTCTATACATGAGAGTGCTAGCACTCAAGGTGACCCCGGTGCCGAGATCACGCGATCTGGCCCTGCACCACCGGCAGACCCGGATTGGTGGCCACGTCCAGCGGCGACGGCGCCGCCCCGGCGGCGATCAGATGCGCGGCGAACGACGCGATCATCGCCCCGTTGTCGGTGCACAACCGCAGCGGCGGGATGCGCAGCGTCAACCCGGCCGCCTCGCAGCGCTGCTGCGCCAGCTCGCGTAGCCGGGAGTTGGCGGCCACCCCGCCGGCGATCAGCAGGGTACCGACCCCCAGATCGGTGGCCGCGCGCACGGCCTTGGCGGTCAGCACGTCGGCGACCGATTCCTGGAAGCCGGCCGCCACGTCGGCGGGGACGAAGTCGGGGTTACGTTCCACATAGCGGGCCACCGCGGTCTTCAGGCCCGAGAAGCTGAACACGTAGGGGTCGTCACGCGGGCCGGTCATGCCACGCGGGAACACTGGGATCTCCGCGGCCTCCCGGCCGCAGGTGCGGGCCAGCTCGTCGAGCGCCCGCCCGCCCGGATAGCCCAGCCCGAGCAGCCGGGCCACCTTGTCGTAGGCCTCCCCCGCGGCGTCGTCGACGGTGCTACCCAGCTCCACGATCGGCTCCTCCAGCGACCGCACGTGCAGCAGGTGGGTGTGGCCGCCGGAGACCAGCAGACCCACGCACTCCGGCAGCGGGCCGTGGGCGTAGACGTCGGCGGCCAGGTGTCCGCCCAGGTGGTTGACGGCGTAGAACGGCACTCCCCAGGCCGCCGCGTAGGCCTTGGCCGCGGCCGCGCCCACCAGTAGCGCCCCGGCCAGGCCCGGCCCGATGGTGGTCGCGACTACATCAGGCTTGTCCACCCCTGCCGTTGCCAGCGCCCGCCGCATGGTCGGGCCGAGTGCCTCCAGGTGTGCGCGGGATGCGATCTCGGGCACCACCCCGCCGAACCGGGTGTGCTCCTCCACGCTGGAGGCCACCTCGTCGGCCAGCAGCGTCAGTGTGCCGTCGACTTCCAGGCGGGTGATGCCGACACCTGTTTCGTCGCAAGAGGATTCGATGGCCAGGACTACTGTCATGAGCTAGCCTCCCGCCGCATCGTGTAGGCGTCGGCGCCGTTGCGGTAGTAGCGCTTACGCAGTCCGGTCTCGACGAAGCCGACGTCGCGGTAGAGCGCGATCGCCGGAGCGTTGTCGGTGCGGACCTCCAGGTACACGACGCCGCCGTCGGCGTAGGCCAGCAGGTCGGCGAGCAGTCGCCGCCCGATGCCGCGCCCCTGATGTGCCTTGTCCACCCCGATGGTGTGCACCTCGTACTCGAACGGCGGGGTGCGCCCAAGCCGCGCGATTCCGCCGTAACCCACCACGGCGTCACCGATTCGGGCGGCGACGTAGTGGCTGTCACGCGCGCCGATCGCCCGGCTGAACGCCTCGGCCGGCCACGGGTCATCACCGGGGAACAGTTGCGACTCCAGCTCGGCGCAGCGTGGCGCATCGGAGTCCACCAGTGCACCCAGCGCCACCGGCGCAGCGGCCGTCGCCGGCGGTTTGGCGTCGGGGCGGCGCAGATACAGCGGCACCAGCGATTCCGGTACCTCGTTCCAATCCCGCACCGCGGCAACCAGTCCCGCGGGAGTCGGGTAAGTGATGTCGAGGGCCGGCAGGTCGAACAGCTCGGTGTGCGCGGGCGAGCCGGCCACCGCGACGGCATCGGCGGGATCGACGTCGGCCGGGGCGCATACCGCTGGGCCCGCGACCCGGACGCCGTCGCGATAGCGCGCCCAGTAGACCTCCCGACGGCGGGCATCGGTGACCACCAGCGTTGTTGCGCCCGTGCGGACCCCGATCGCGTCCAGGCTGCACACGCCGTACACCGGGATACCCAGGGCGTGCCCGTAGGCGGCGGCGCTGGCCATCCCGACCCGCAGGCCGGTGAACGGTCCGGGTCCGCAACCCACCACGACCGCAGCCAGATCGGCCATGCTCAGGCCGGCATCGGCCAGTGCGCCCAGCACATTGGGGGTCAGTCGTTCGGCGTGAGCACGGGCGTCGGGGGTGACCCGCTCGGCCAGCACGGTGTGCCGGCCCGTCTCATCTAGGGCCACTAGCCCTGCGGTCACGGCGGGGGTGGCGGTGTCGATGGTGAGAATCGCTCCGGTCACGGCGTGTGCCACCGCCAGGTCGCGGTACGCGTCTCCGAATCCACGGCACGGTCCAGCCGGATGTCGAGGTGTCGGTCCGAGAGCCGCTCGGCCAGTCCTTCGCCCCACTCCACCACGACGACGGCGTCGTCTAGTTCGGTGTCAAGGTCCAAAGAGTCCAGCTCGGCCGGCAGGTCCAGGCCCGACTCGTCGAGGAGGCGGTAGAGGTCGACGTGAATCATCGCCGGGTTGTCCGGGCGGCGGGCCCGATGCTCGCGGGCCAGCACGAACGTCGGCGAGGTCACCGGACCGTCGACATCGAGTGCGGCGGCGATCCCCTTGGCCAACACGGTTTTTCCAGCCCCCAATGGTCCGGACAGCACCACCACGTCGCCGGCTCGCAGCTGTTCGCCCAGCCGCGTTCCCAACGCGACGGTGTCCTCGGCGGTGGCCAGCATCGCCTCCTGCGGATCAGCCACTGCGCCCGGCCTTTCGGCGCAACCGGTGCGTCAGCATGCCACGGCGCGGGGTGGCCCGCTCCACCAGTCGCACCAGCGCCTCGTCGATGACATCGGGTTCCTCCAACTGCACCAGATGCCCGGCCCCGGGCACGATCACCAGCTCACAATCCCACAACGTGGCCGCCATCGCCCGCGAGTACCCCGGCGGGGTGAGCAGGTCCTGGTCGCCGCAGGCAACCAGGGTAGGGATCTTGGTCAGCGTCGCCAATGCCGCACTCTCGTCGTGCACTTCCAGGGCGTGCAGGAAGCCCACCATGGTGGCGACCGGAGTCGAGTGCATCATCTCCTCGGAGAACGCCACCACACTCGGGCTGATCTGGTCAGTGCCGTAGGAGGCGGCACGCAGGATCGGTGCGATCACCCCGCGCGCCGCGCCGCGGCCGCGGTGCACCAGCTTCGGTGCGTACCGCACGCTGAACTGCACGGCTTCCAGCGCCGGGTTGCGCAGGATCTGGCCCAGCGGGGACCGGGAAACCCCTTTGGCGGCCGACGATATCAACGCCGCACCGACAATCCGGTCACCATAGCGCTGGGGAAACTGCCGTGCGTGCGCCAGCACTGTCATGCCGCCCATCGAATGCCCGACCAGCACTATCGGGCCGCGCGGCACGGTTGCTTGCAGCACCGCCTCCAGGTCCTGACCGAGCCGCGGCACGGTGTAGGTGCCCGGCGGGGCGATACCGGAGTCGCCGTGTCCGCGCTGATCGTAGAAGACCATCCGCACCTGATCGCCCCACTCGGCCGCCAACCGCGCCCGCTGGAAGTGAAACGACCCCATCCGCAGGCAGAATCCGTGCGCGAACACCACAGTCAACGCGGCGTTGCGCGGACCGGTGTCACGCACCGCCAGCTCGACTCCGTCATCGGTGACCACCACCGAGTCATGATCGTGTTCGAGGATTTCGAAATCCTCGTCGGCGTAAGCGTCTTCGGCGGTGGTACGTCGTGTCACCGACCGGACGATAGTGGTCCCGGCGATGGTGCCGACGGCGGCCAGGCCGGCCATCCCCGCGAGCCAGCCACCGGCCCGCCGTGCCCTGCGCCGACTACCGGCCATCGGCGCCCCGATACGTCCTGGCCACCCGTCCACGTGGGCTGTTGACCACCTCGTAGTGGATGGTGCCCAGGGCGTCGGCCCAGTCCTGGGCCAGCGGTTCGCCGTCTGCTCCGGACCCGAACAGGATGACCTCATCACCCTCGGTGACGTCGACGGGACCGGGACCCAGGTCGACGACGAACTGGTCCATGCACACCCGCCCGACGCTGTGCCGACGCCGGCCGTTGATCAATACGTCGAACCGTCCGCTCAGCGGTCGGAACACTCCGTCGGCGTAACCCATCGGCACCAGTGCCACGGTGGTGTCGACCGGGGCGACCCAGGTGTGCCCGTAGGAAACCGCCTCCCCAGCTTTGATCGGACGGACCAGGACCACAAGCGATTTCAGCGTCATCGCCGGAATCAGACCCATGTCGCCGCGCTCGGGGATCGGACTCAGGCCGTACATGGCGATGCCCGGCCGGACCATGTCGAAGGCCAGATCGGGGCGGGTCATGGCCCCAGCCGAGTTCGCCAGATGGGCGACCGGGAACTCCAGGCCCTGCTCGCGGGACACGTTCAGGAGATCCGAAAAGCGTTGGGCCTGAACATCGTTGACCGGGCTATCAGTCTCGTCGGCGCAGGCAAGATGCGACATCAGGCCACGAACCCGGACAGCGTCGTCGGCGACGGCTCGCCGCAGCGCGGTCACCAGCGCCGGGAAGTCGGCGGCGCCGATGCCGTTGCGGTTCATACCGGTGTCCGCCTTGACCGTGACGGTCGCGGTCTGTCCCGTGCGCCCCACCGCGTCGAGCAGCTCGTCCAGCTGCGGCACCGAGGCGACCGCGATCTGCACGTCGGCGGCCAGGGCGGGAGCGAAGTCGGTGTGGGGCCCGTGCAGCCATGCCAGCACCGGTGCGGTGATCCCGGCCGCTCGCAACGTCAGGGCCTCGTCGACGGTGGCGACGCCGAGTTCGGCCGCGCCGGCGGCCAGCGCGGCGCGGGCCACCTGGACTGCGCCGTGGCCGTAACCATCGGCCTTGACCACAGCCATCACCCCGGCGGCGCCGGCATGTTCGTCCAGCACCCGCACGTTGTGGGCAATGGCGTCGAGGTCCACCAGCGCCTGCGCCAGCAGGCCGGACGTTCGGGATACGGCAGTCATGTCAGCTTCGATTGTCCCAGAACCTCCCAACCCGGCCCGCCGGATCGCCGAGTGTGCGGTTTGATCGGCTCTAACGCCGTTTTGCGACGGAGAACACACACTCGCCGGGACGGCTCAATGGGCGAAGTGCTGCTGATCGTCGTAGTGGCCCGCCGGCTTGAGCCTGTCCAGGGCGGTCACCGATTTCATGATGTCGTCGAACAGCGCCCGGGCAAGATCCGCCGACAGCCCCTCCCGGACCACGACACGCAACACCACGACGTCCTCGGCGCCCTCCGGCATGGTGTAGGCCGGCACCTGCCAGCCGAACGTGCGCAACTCGTGGGACACGTCGAACTCGGTGTAGCCGCGCTCGCCGGCGAGACGGAAGCTGATCACCGGGATCGCCGAACCGTCGCTGATCACCTCGAAGTGCTCCGATGCCGCCAGCTGATGCGACAGCCAGCGGGCGGTGTCGGACAGGGTCCGCATGACTTCGGTGTAGCCGGCGCGGCCGAGGCGCAGGAAGTTGTAGTACTGGCCGACGACCTGGTTGCCCGGCCGGGAGAAGTTCAGCGTGAACGTCGGCATGTCGCCGCCCAGGTAGTTGACCCGGAACACCAGCTCCTCGGGCAGATAGTCGGCGCTGCGCCACACGACGAAGCCGATGCCCGGATAGGTCAGCCCGTACTTGTGGCCGCTGACGTTGATCGAGACCACCCGCGGCAGCCGGAAATCCCACTTGAGGCCCGGATGCAGGAACGGCACCACGAATCCGCCGCTGGCCGCATCCACGTGCACCGGCACGTCCGGCCCGCCGCCGGCGGCGAGGGTGTCCAGTGCCGCGCAGATCTGCTCGACGGGTTCGAGCTCCCCGGTGTAGGTGGTGCCCAGGATGCCCACCACCCCGATGGTGTTCTCGTCGACCGCATCGATCACCTGCTCGGGGGTGATCACGTAGCGGTCCTGACCCATCGGCAGATAGCGAGGTTCGACATCGAAGTAGCGGCAGAACTTCTCCCACACCACCTGGACGTTGGAGCCCATCACCAGGTTGGGGGTGCGGCCCTTCCAGTCGTCACCGACCCGCTGGCGCCAGCGCCACTTCATCGCCAGCCCACCCAGCATCACCGCCTCGCTGGACCCGACGGTGGACACCCCGATCGCACTGGCGGGGTCATCGTCGCGCAAGTTCTCGGCGTAGAACAGGTCGGCGACCATGGACACGCAACGCTGCTCAATGGCCGCGGTGGCCGGGTATTCGTCCTTGTCGATCATGTTCTTATCGAACGACTCGGCCATCAGCGCCGACGCTTCGGGGTCCATCCAGGTGGTGACGAAGGTGGCCAGATTCAGCCGGGAACTGCCGTCGAGCATCAGCTCGTCGTGGATGAAGCGGTAGGCGGTCTGCGGGTCCATCGGGTCGTCGGGCAACCGCAACGCCGGGACCGGCGAGGTGAACATCCGGCCGGTGTAGGCGGGAGCGATGGCGTGCGCCGGCACGGACGGGTGGGAATGGGTCACTGCGACTCTCCTCTATAGCTGGGCCAGGGCGGTACGGATGTGGGCCAAGATGCGCGAGGCCGACGTCGGGGTGTCGCCGGGTCCGGGATCAGCGGCCGAGGCCGCGGCCGCACGGGTATGCACGAACGCGGCGGCGGCAGCGGCCTGGGCAGTGGGCAGACCGCTGGCCAGCAGTGCGCCGATGATTCCGGACAGCACGTCGCCAGAGCCTGCGGTGGCCGCCCACGACCCACCGGACGGGTTGAGGTAAACCGGGCCGGACGGATCGGCGATGACGGTGACGTTGCCTTTCAACAGCACCGTGCAGCTCATCTTCTCGGCAAGGGCGCGGGCAGCGCCGACCCGGTCGGGCCCGGGCGGGTGCCCGGCCAGCCGGGCGTACTCGCCGGCATGCGGGGTCAGCACCGTCGGGGCCTTGCGGTCGGTCACCAGGGTTGGGTGGGCGGCCAGGATCGTCAGCGCATCGGCGTCGACGATCACCGGCAGATCGGTGCTGAGCGCGAACCACAGTGCGGCGGCAGCCTGGTCGCCGGTGCCCAGACCAGGCCCGACCGCCCAGGCCTGCACCTTCCCGGCGGCCGCCGGGCTGGGTGCGGCGACCACTTCCGGCCAGTGCGAAACCACTTGGGCATCAGCGCTTCCGGCGTAGCGCACCATCCCGGAGGTGGCGGCCACCGCTGCCCCGGCGCACAGGATCGCCGCGCCCGGGTAGGTCGCGGAGCCGGCCAGGATTCCGGTGACGCCCTGGGTGTATTTGTCGTCGCGCGGGCCGGGCGCCGGCCAGCAGGCCTCGACGTCGGCTGCGGTCACAGAGTGAATGTCGGTGTCCGGCAGGTCCAGGCCGATCTCGACGAGTTCGACGCGTCCGCATTGCCCCAGTGCGTGCACCGGTTTGAGGCCGCCGAAAGTGACGGTGAGAGCGGCGTGCACCGCGGGCCCGTCCGCCGCCCCGGTGTGCGGGTCCAAACCACTGGGGATATCGACGGCCACCACCGGAATGCCCGCCGCCTCGACTGAGGCGAAGACCTCGGCGGCGTTCGGCCGCAACGGGCCTCGCCCGGATATTCCGACCACTCCGTCGATCACCAGATCCGTTGCGGGCGGCACGGTGTCAACGATCCGGCCGCCGGCACGTTTGAACGCCGCGAGCCCTTTGGCGTGGGCGCGCTCGGGGTCGAGCAGGATGGCGCTGGCCGCCGCACCGCGCCGGCGCAGCAGGGTGGTCGCCCACAGCGCGTCGCCGCCGTTGTCACCGGAGCCCACCACCGCGCACAGGTTGCGCCCGGCTACCCCGCCGGTGCGCGCGGCCAGTTCCCGAGCGATCGCGGTCGCCAGACCGAACGCGGCCCGGCGCATCAGCACCCCGTCAGGCAGGCTCGCCAGCAGTGGCGCCTCGGCGGCGCGAATCGCTTCGACGCTGTAGTAATGCCGCACGTGCCCTCCTCGCCTGCTCGCGATTGACAGGCTAGTGGCCGCCGGCGTCGCTCGGGTGATGTCGCAGCGGATGGTGCGGGTGAGTCAGCGGGTAGCAGCACAATCCGATCACCAGGGCGGCGGCATGGCCGATCGCGGTGAAGTCGGGGTTGATGAGCAGCGGCACGGTGAAGATGACCACCAGGCCGGCCAGGTAGGCCCACCGCCACGGCCGACGGATCCGATAGGTCAGCACCGCCATCACACCGACCAGGAAGTAACTGACGCCGATGTCGCGGGCATAGGTCAACCGCTCCGATTCCCGGTGCAGGTGGATCAGCACGTAGAGCGCACCCTCGCTGACATAGGTCGCCCCCACGTGGGAGAGCAATCCGACCAGAAGCCAGCGCAGATGCCCCAGCCAGTGTTCGGCCGGCGCCAGAAACAGGGTGAACAGCACCAGGTACGGCGACCAGTCCTTGCCGTCGATCCACAGCAGGCTGGAGACCAGCACCTCCAGCGGGTCGGTGGCCAAGTGGTGCAGGTTGGTGGATTGCTCGACGAGCATGGTGTGCAGGCGCCGGCCGACCAGGTGTTGGATGACGGTGGTGACTCCCAGCACCGCCAGCCATAGGTAGGTCAGTGGCGCGGTGTGCACAAAGTGCCACACCGCGGCCAGGCGCGTTCTGACGTCCGCCACGGCGTACAGCGTCGCATGGTCAGTGCAGACACGGACAGCCCAAGCGCTGATAACGTCACATGCACGTGAGGCCCGTCCGCCTGTGACCGGCCCCGATGGGATGTGGGGGCATCAATGAGCGAACCGTACGGTCCGACACCCAATCCGTACAACCAGTCCCAATTTGCGCCGATGAACCGGCCCATCCCGCCAGTCCCGAGCGGGCAATACCCGCCGCCGCCTGGGCTCAGCGGTCCCCCACCGGGATCACCAGGGCCCAACCGCAGCAAGACGTGGGCGCTGTTGGCCACAGTCGCCGTGATCGCGGTGATCGGCGTCGTGCTCACCGTGGCCCTGTCCGGGCGTGGCCAGCGCGACACGGCCAAGCCCGCCGCAAAGACGCAGACCTCGGCGACGGCGTCGGCATCCTCGGACAAGGCACCGGTTCCGGTCTCCAAGATTGAGGAGTTGCTGCCTCACCAGGAGGCGCTCGCCGCAGCGGTGGCCGATCCCGAACTCGGCATGGTGATGAGTGGCGAGGGTATGGATGAGGTCACCGTGGTGGACGCGGACTGCCAGGGCATCAGTTCGGTCGCCTCGGGACCCGTCTACGCCGGTACCGGTTGGACCGCGATCCGCTGGCAGCGCTGGTACAGCCCGCCCGACATCGACACCCACGACCTGAAGCACGGTCTGCTGGTATCGGTGGCAACCTTTCCGCGGGCGGAGAACGCGCAGGCCTTCTACGCGAAGCAGAGCGACAAGTGGAAGCGGTGCGCCGGCCGCACCCTGAACATGACCGTGACCAGCGGCGACAATGAGCAGCGCGTGTTCTGGACCGTCACCGACGTCACCGAGTCCGATGAGCTCGTCAAGACGACTGCCATCAGTGAAGGCGGCGGCGGCTGGTCCTGCCAGGACGCACTGACCATCCGCAACAACGTCGTTGCGCAGGCCGATGTCTGTGGCGACAGCATCCCGGCCAATGCGGCGCCGGAGATCCTCGGATCGATCACCCCGAAGGTCGACGCGGCCGGCTGAGCCGACGACGCTCGGGTCCCCGGCGCCGCCTGTCACACGCCCCTTGATTGGCACCTGCGCCTCGCGTATCGTCCGATTCAATTTCGCGTCGAACAGTAGCGAATACAGGGAGAGGGCCGAGCCGTTGCGCAACCGCTACGCCGGGGAACCGTTCACCACCACCGATTCTGAGATCGCCGCCGCCTTGGCGCAGGTGTCCGTCCCCACCTTGTTGCTGTCGTGCGTGCACATCACCGGCGACCCCCGCTTCATCCGCGACTTCAGGCAGAACGGGATCTTCCTCAACGAGATCCAGGGGTTCATGTCCGAGGAGGACAAGGCCCGCGCCCGCGCCGAAGCGCTGTCGGTGATCGTCGACTACCGCGACCGCGGCTGCCCACAGCCCGCTCCCCTGCCCGCCGAGCTGGTCAAGGAGATGATGGACTGGGCGGCCTGCGAGACCGTACCGGATGCCTACCTGGGGTTGCTCTCCGAAGAACTCGATCTCGACGGTGCCGACCCGCGCGCTCCGGCACCGCTGGACCCCTCGCGTGCCGCGGAACTGCCGGTGGTGGTGATCGGCTGCGGCGAATCGGGCGTGCTGGCCGGAATCCGGCTCGCACAGGCCGGTATTCCCTTCACGATCATCGAGAAGAACGAAGGCCCGGGCGGAACGTGGTGGGAGAACGACTACCCGGGCGCTCGGGTGGATGTCGCGAACCACTTCTACTGCTACAGCTTCGAACCCAACAACGACTGGGGACATTACTTCGCCGAGCAGCCCGAGCTGCGGGCATACTTCACCGATCTGGTCACCAAACACGGCCTGACTGAACATATTCGCTGGGGCACCGAGGTCACCGACGCCGTCTGGGACGAGGACAGCGGAACCTGGGCTTTGACCACCCGCACCGCCGACGGTTCGGTGTCCACGCTGCCGGCGCGCGCGGTGATCACCGCGGTCGGTCAGCTCAACCGGCCGCATCTGCCCGACCTCGACGGGGCGGACAGTTTCGCGGGACGCGCGTTTCACTCCGCGGCGTGGGACCACGGTGTCGACCTGACCGGTAAGCGGGTGGCGCTGATCGGGGCGGGTGCCAGCGGATTTCAGATCGCCCCCGCGATAGCGGAAAAGGTGCAGCACCTCACGGTGTTTCAGCGCACCGCACAGTGGATGTTCCCCAATCCGATGTATCACGACGCCGTCGACGACGGGGTGCGCTGGGCGTTGGAGCACCTGCCGTTCTACGGCCGCTGGTACCGGTTCCTGCTGCTGTGGCCCGGCGCCGACAAGGGCCTGGAGGCTGCCCGCGTGGACCCAGACTATCCCGACCAGGACTACGCGGTGAGCGAGATCAACGCCCTGGCCCGGCAGATGTTCACCGGCTGGATCACCGATCAGGTGGGCGACGACGACGAGCTGCTGGCCAAGGTGCTGCCCGACTATCCGGCGACCGGCAAGCGCACCCTGCAGGACAACGGCACCTGGCTCAAAACCCTGCGGCGCGACAACGTCGAACTGGACCGCACCGCCATTCGGCGAATCACCCCGCAGGGTGTGGAGACCGAGGACGGCGTCCACCACGAGGTGGATGTGATCGTGTACGCCACCGGCTTTCGGCACACCGATGTGTTGTGGCCGATGCGTATCACCGGCCGCGACGGCACCGACCTGCATGCGCTGTGGGGCAGCAAACCGTATGCGTACCTGGGCATCACGGTGCCCGGATTCCCGAACTTCTTTGTGCTCTACGGACCCGGCGCGCATCTGGCGCACGGTGGCAGCCTGATCTTCAACTCCGAGTTGGAGATGCGCTACATCGACGCCTGCCTGGCCAAGCTCGCCGGCGAAGGACTGCACTCGATCGAGCCGACCGTGCAGGCCGCCACCGAGTGGCATCAGGCCACCCAGGCCGCGATCGCCAAGACGGTGTGGGCGCATCCGGCGGTCAAGCATTCCTACTTCAAGAACGCCGACGGCGAGATCCACACGGTGAGCCCGTGGCGGCTCGACGAATACTGGTCGGCGGTGCGTGAACCCGATTGGTCGCAGTTCGTCATCGCAAAAGGAGCGCTGAGTTGAGCGGAGTTGTCGTCACCGGGGCAGCATCGGGAATCGGCCGCGCCTGCGCCAAGGCCCTGGTCGCCGAGGGCCGCCGGGTTGCGTTGTGGGACATAGCCCCGGCGGTCCAGGACGTAGCCGAAAGTTTGGGGATGCCCGGCGCGGTGATCGACGTGTGCGACGATGCCGGCATGCCCGCTGCGGTCGCGGCAGCGGCCGAGGCACTGGACGGAATCGACGGGCTGGTGCATGCCGCAGGCCGGGTGTTGCCCGAACCGGTGGGCGCCTACACCGCCGAATCCTGGGATGCCGTGCTGGATGTCAACCTGCGCGCGCAGGCGATGCTCGTGCAGCTGATGCTGCCGCATTTGGAGTCCGTCGCCCGGGCCGGCGGCGACCCCGCAGTGGTCGGTATCTCCAGCATCGAAGGGTTGACCGCCAACCCGTTCATCCCCGCCTACTGCGCGTCCAAGGCCGGCCTGCTGGGGCTGACCAGGTCGATGGCCGCCCAGCTGGGCCCGGCCGGAATACGGGTCAACGCAGTCTGTCCCGGCTTCATCGAAACCCCGATGCTGCAGATCGCGCTCGACGTCGAAGAAGTTGCGGCCGGTTTCGTGGCCGCTGCACCGCTGGGGCGTATCGGCCAACCGGCCGAGGTCGCCCAGGCGGTGGCGTTCCTGATGTCGCCGCGGGCGTCGTTCATCACCGGAACCCAGATCGTCGTCGACGGTGGAGTCACCGCCCGGCATCCGTGACGGGTCTAGAAGACCCAGCTCTGCGGTGCGGCGATGACGAAGCCGTGGGCGACCACCGGACTCAAATTGCCGGGCACCTGAGGCTCCCTGAGCACACAGACCAAGTCCACGGACGGCGGAACCCCGCAGACCATCGACTCGGCGGGTGAGAAATCCCAAAACACGATCTTGTGGCCCACCGGAAGCTTTGCGGCCGGCTGGTTTGCGGCCATCAGAGCATCCGGCGGTGCGGGAAGGAAACGCGCTGGGATGCTTTCCTTGCCGTAGATCCCGGGCAGCTCGACCGCGCCGGCGTCCAGCGGGGCTCCCGGAATATCGCCCGCGCAGTTGACCTCATGGGTGATCCTGCCCTGTCGCACCCGGCAGACCAGTCCGGAGTCGGTCGCGAAGACCACGTTGGGGATCTGCTGCAGGTCACTGACTGACGCGGGCGGCGGCCCACCGGCGTCGATCAGGGAGTCCACGTCGGGGACCCCCGGTGCCGCCACGGCGTTCGGCACCACTGTCAGCACGGCCACCGAGGTGATCGTCACTGCCAGTGCCCGCCGCGATACCAAAAGCCTCCCCATTCGCCGTCAAACGTCCAACCTACGAGCGGCGGGCTCGCGGGTCAACGTCGCCCGCAACCGATCTACGCGCATTGGCGGATGTTTCCCGGCTTCTGAGCCGGAGATAGTCGACTCAGGCGACAACTGAAAGGAACCCCGATGAGCACACACCGTGGAAACCATGCCGTCGTACTCGGCGGCAGCATGGCTGGCATGCTCGCGGCTCGGGTACTCGCCGACGTCTATGAACACGTGACAATCGTGGAGCGCGACCCACTGTGCGACAGCCCCACTCCACGGCGCGGTGTACCACAGAGCGGTCAGGCGCATATCCCGCTGGCCCGTTGCACGCAGATCCTCGAAGAACTGTTTCCCGGGTTTCTCGATGAACTGCGGGCTCGCGGTGTTCCGACCTGGGATGACGGCGATCTGAGCAGGTTGTGCGTCAAATACCTTGGGCATCAGACGGTTCAGCACGGGACGCTGCCCGACACCGTGGCGAACTCGCTGCACTTTCCCAGTCGGCCGCTGTTGGAATACCACGTCCGCCGCCGATTGAGGTCCATCGTGAATGTCGCGATCCGCGACGGGCATACCGTGCAAGGCTTGATCGCAACCAACGCCGGAGACCGGGTAACCGGCGTCCGAGTCAGAGACGGCCACCAGCAGCGGGAACTGGCGGCGGATCTGGTGGTCGACGCGACCGGCCGGGGATCTCGCACCCCGGTGTTTCTGCACGAACTGGGCTACCGAAGACCTGCCGAAGACGAGCTGACGATCCGACTGACCTACGCCAGCCAGCTCGTACGGCTCCGGCCCGGCGCAGTGCCGGAGGATCTGATCCTCATCGGCCCACAACCGGGCCGGCCCACGACGTTCGCCTGCACAACCCAAGAAGATGGAACTGCGATGGTGTTGGTTAGCGGTATGAGCGGAAGGCAACCACCGGGCACACGGGAGGAGCTGATCGCCTTCGCCTCCCCCTTCGCGCCGGCGCACGCACTAGCCGCCTGGGCGACGGCAGAGCCGTTGAGTGAGGTGGCCCGGTACCGGGTGCCGTCGAGCCGGTGGCGCCGCTACGACCGGATGCGCCGGTTCCCGCGAGGGCTTCTCGTGGTCGGCGACGCGATGTGCAGCTTCAACCCGATCTACGGCCAAGGGATGACCGTCGCCGCAATAGAAGCGCTGGTGCTGCGGGATTGTTTGGCCCGCGGCGATCAGGACAGGCCGCAGCGATTCTTCCGCGCCGCGGCGAAGAAGATCCGGGTGGCCTGGCAGACTGCGGTCGGCTCCGACCTGGCATTACCCGAGGTGCAGGGGCACCGCCCGCTGTCGATGCGGTTGACCAACGCCTACCTCGATTGGGTGATGACCGCCGCCGAGACCGATCCGCTGGTCTCAGGTCAACTCGCGCGGCTGACCGGAATGGTCGACCCGCCCCTGCGGCTGCTGCGGCCGAGCTTCGTCGCGCGAGTGGCGCAAGTCCATCTCGGTCTACGCGCATCGGCTGATGTATTGCCGCCCGTAGCCGTTCGATGCTGACTAGCATGAGCGAGACTCCGCAGGAGACGATGGCGTCCTGGGACTGGAGCGCGATCAGCGTGAACGAACTCTTACCGACCGGTACCGTGACGCTGCTGTTGGCCGATGTCGAAGGGTCCACCCAACTTTGGCAGACCGCACCCGAAGAGATGAGCGAGGCGATCGCCGACCTGGATCGCACGCTGTCCGAGTTGGTCAGCACCCACCACGGCGTGCGCCCGATCGAGCAGGGCGAGGGCGACAGCTTCGTGATCGCGTTCACCCGCGCCTCCGACGCCATAGCGTGCGCGCTGGATCTGCAGCGGGCACCGCTGGCGCCGATCCGGCTGCGAGTCGGAGTGCACACCGGCGAGGTGCAGCTGCGCGATGCGGGCAACTATGTCGGCCCGGCCATCAACCGCACCGCCCGACTGCGCGAACTGGCGCACGGCGGCCAGACCGTATTGTCCGGCACTACAGCGGATCTCGTTGTCGACCTGCTTCCCGATGAGGCGTGGCTGACCGATATGGGCACCCACGCGCTACGCGACCTCCCCCGTCCCGAGCGGGTGGTCCAGCTGTGTCATCCCGACCTTCATAACGAGTTCCCACCGCTGCGTGCCCATGCAGCCGCCGGCGTGCACCGGCTGCCGACCCAGATCACCAGCTTCATCGGACGAGCCGACGAGTTGAACCATGTCCGGCAGCTTTTGGACGCCAACCGGATCGTCACCCTCACCGGTTCCGGCGGAGTCGGCAAGACCCGTCTGGCAAGCCAGGCCGCTGCCGCAGTTGCCGATCGCTATCCGCACGGTGTCTGGTACGTGGATTTGGCGCCGATCACCGACCCGGGCCTGGTAGCGGTCGTGGTGGCCCGGTCGCTGGGCCTGCCCGATCAGCCGGGCCGCTCCGCGGTAGACACGCTCGTACGGTTCATCGCCGACCGGCAGCTACTGGTGTTGCTGGACAACTGCGAGCATCTGCTCGACGCGTGTGCCGCAGTCATCGACGCGGCGCTGGGTGCCTGCCCGGCATTCACCGTGTTGGCGACCAGCCGGGAACCCATTGCGGTAACCGGCGAGCAGGTTCTGCGGGTTCCTCCGCTCGCCATCGAAGACCAGGCCGTCGAGTTGTTCTGCGACCGCGCTCGCCTCGCGCTACCCGAATTTACCGTCACAGCCGACGACGCCGCCACGGTGAGTGAGATCTGCCGCCGCCTTGACGGCATGCCGTTGGCCCTCGAACTCGCGGCCGCTCGAGTGCGCGCCCTGACGCTGACCGAAATCGTTGACGGCCTGCACGACCGTTTTCGCCTTCTCACCGGCGGCTCGCGTACCGCTGTGCGCCGCCAGCAGACACTGCGGGCATCGGTGGATTGGTCGCATGCGCTGCTGAGCGAACCCGAGCGGGTGCTGTTCCGGCGACTGTCGGTGTTCCCGGGCGGCTTCGACCTCGACGCCGCCCAGGCCGTCGCCGCCGGAGACCAGGTGCACCGCTACGAAGTCATCGACCTGCTGACCCTCCTGGTGGACAAGTCACTGCTGACGACCGAAAACGCCACCGGGCGAACACGGTTCCGGCTCTTGGAGACCGTGCGCCAATACGCTCTGGAGAAGCTGGGCGAATCCGGTGAGGCCGACGTCGTCCGAACCCGGCACCGCGACCACTATGCCGCCATCGCCGTCGCACTGAACGCACCCTCGGTTGCCGGCCACGAGCGCCGGCTCAACCAGGCCCAGACCGAGATCGACAACCTGCGGGCCGCCTTCGCCTGGTCGCGCGATACCGGCGACACCGAGCATGAACTTCTGCTGGCGTCGTCGCTGCAACCCCTGTGGCGCAGTGGACGCCGTCACCAGGAAGGGATGGCTTGGCTCGACACGGCCCTCGCTGACCACGCCGCCCACCCTGTCGGGATCGATCCGGGGCTGTTTGCACGCGCGCTGGCCGGCAGAGCCTCGTTGGACGCCATCGTCGGTATCACCGATCGCCCGGATCGCGCCCAGCAGGCGCTAGCCATCGCTCGCGACATCGGCGACCCGGTGCTGCTGGCCCGCGCGTTGGCTGCCTACGGCGGAATCTGCGCCTACAACGCCCCCATGGCGGTACCTCCGTTGACCGAATCGGTGAGCCTGGCCCGCCAGACCGGCGACACCTGGACCCTGGCCGAAGCCCTGACCTGGCGCAGCTATGCCGCAGCCATGGGCGAAGGCGACCCGGGCAAGACTCGCACCGCCGGAGAACAGGCGTGGGCTCTTGCCGACGAGACCGGCGATGGATACCTCTCCCGCACCTGCCGATGGTTCCTCGGCCTCGCCCATACCTTTCAAGGCGACCTCGACACCGCCGTCGACCTGCTTCGCGGTGTCGTCGCCGAAGCGATCGAGGCCCACGACAACCTCAGCGAATGCACCGCCCGGGTAGTACTGGCCAACACATTGGCCTACCGCGGTGACGCCGCCCCGGCCCGAGCCAACATCGAGGCGGCCGTCGATCTGGTCGATGCCGAGGTCAACCCGGGCCATGCGGGCATCACCTACGCATCAATGGCTTTCGTCAACCTGTCCGCCGGCGACATCGAGGCGGCTCAACCCGCCAGTGATACCGCAACCCGGTCCTACGGCCCTAGCCAGGCGGGAAGCATCCTGGACCCCAACATGGCCGCGCAGATCGCCTGGCTCCAAGGCGATCTGCCCACCGCCCGCAGCTTGGCGGACGCCGCAACATCGATCACCGGGGGCGCATACCGTGCGATGGCACTGACCACCCGCTACCACATCGCGGTCGAACAAGCCGACATCGAACAAGCCGAACGCGATGCCTACGATGCGGTGAACACGGCCGCTTCCGTCGGAGCTCACCTGTTCATTCCCGACGCCCTGGAATGCGTCGCTTCATTGTCCACCGTCGGTGATCGGGAGGCGGTCCGACTGTTCGCCGCAGCCGACGCGGCGCGATCGCGGATGGGCACCATCCGTTTCCCGATCTACCAGCCGTGGGTCGGTACGTCGCTGGAAGATCGGCGAAACGTACTGGGCGATGACGTGTTCGACGACTGCTGGGCCGACGGTGCAGTGCTGTCCGTCGAGGAGGCGATCAGCTACGTGCAACGCGGACGCGGCGAACGGAAACGCCCATCGAGCGGCTGGGCCGCCCTGACCCCGACCGAGCTGGACGTGACCGCACTGGTCGGCGAAGGACTCGGCAACAAGGAAATCGGTGCGCGGCTGTTCATCTCACCGCGGACCGTACAAACCCACCTCAGCCACGTCTACGCCAAACTCGGCCTGACATCGCGCGTACAGCTGGCACGAGAAGCGCTTCGCCAGGCGAATATCGGAACATCGGACCCACGAGACTAAGCCGGCTCGGGTTTCAAGTCGCGCCACCAGCAGAAGATGAAGACCATCATCGCCATCACCAACGCGACGATCACCCAGAGTGTGACCGTGACGTCGATCCAGGATCCGATCGGCGGAGCATCAGGCAGCGCGTTTCTCAGCGGGACCACCGCGAAAAGCATTGCCGCATACCAGGTCGTCATCGGCGGCTGGAACTTGCGCCAGCCCAGGAACGTCAGGTTCGCCACGATGACGCCCACCAGGGCCAAGGAGATCAGGACACCTACGATCACGGCACCGAAAGCCATCGTGCTCGGTGACCGGCGCAGGGTGATCCGGTACGGGCCGCCGTCGTCGCGATCGCTGACGATCTCGTTCTTCCAGCCGGCGATGTGGTCGACGAACGTCACCGACATCCGTTCCGGCATCGTGGCGTTCCCGCGGACGACGTCGACGGTGATCGGCCCAGTCTGATAGTGATCGAACGGCCACTTCGCCGAATTGCCCGAAATGGTCAACGGGACCGGGAACTCACCCGGCACCACGCCCTTGGTCCAGGTGCGCTTCGTCGGTGTGACCGCGGAGTGCACCGCGATGCTCAGATCTTCGGTGAGCCCGTGCCTGACCGGATCGAGAAGTTCAGCACCCGGGGTGATGGTGACCTTGCCGGTCAGCGTGCCCTTCACCGTCTGGAGATCTTCGATGTCGATGGTCACCGTCGTGCCATCGGATGACGCCAGACCTTCGGTGAGGTGGCGCGGGCATCCACACCCCGCACGCTCATACAGCGCAACGGTGACGACGTAGGACGCGACGAAGAAGATCGTCATGCCGAGGATCAGAAGCAGCCTGGGCCGGTTGATGTGAACAGCAGGATCAGCGTTGGACAAGCCTGTTCTCCCTCACTCGGTCAGCTTGATGGTCGACAACAACCGCTGCATCGTCTCATCGTCGCCGCTATCACCGCCGAGTTTTCGACGGACGAGCGACACATAATCGAGCTGCTGCAACCAGATTCCGGCGCTGCCGGGAATCTGTTCCGCGCTAAAAGACTTCGCTGTGCGGCGCCGAGATGACGAATCCGTGCGTCACCGCCGGGCCGGTCTTCGCGCCGCTCTCGCGCGGGGCCTTGAGCACACAGGCCACCTCGGTACCCATCGGAGCGCCGCAGACCAGCGATTCGGTGGGCGAGAAATCCCAGAAGACGATCTTGTGCCCGGGCGCCAACATGATCGACGGAACCTTCGCGGGATCGCCCAGGAGACCGGCGGGCGCCATCGGCATGAACTGCGCTGGGCCGTTGCCGTCTGCATAGACGGTCCCAAGGCTCACGCTGCGGGTTCCCGCTGGGGCGCCAAAGAGATTCCCGGCACAGACCACATTGTGCGTCACTTTCCCGCGGCTCTTTCGGCAGGCCAGACCCGACGGGGTGGTGAATGCCAGATCGGGGATTCCGGTGAGGTCAGCAACCGAGCCGGGCAGCGGACCGCTGTCGTCGAAGAGCGGATCGAGGTCGGGGATCTCGTTTGCCGCACCGGCATTCGGTACCTGCGCAAGCACCGCCATCGCGGCGCACGCCACCGCCAACAATTGTCGCATTGAAAGCTCCCGCTACTCGACGGTGACTGACTTGGCCAGGTTACGCGGTTTGTCCACGTCGTAACCACGCGCCTGCGCCACCCCGGCAGCAAACACCTGCAGCGGGATGGTCGACAACAGCGGCTGGTACAGCGTTGACACCGCAGGGATTTCGATCAGGTGGTCGGCGTAGGGGCGCACCGTCTCGTCGCCCTCCTCGGCGATCACGATGGTGACAGCACCGCGGGCCTGAATCTCGCGAATGTTGGACAGCAGCTTGGAGTGCAACATCGCCGCGTTCTTGGGTGATGGCATCACGACGATCACCGGAAGGTCGTCCTCGATCAGCGCGATCGGACCGTGCTTGAGTTCGCCGGCGGCAAAACCCTCGGCGTGCATGTAGGCCAGTTCCTTGAGCTTGAGCGCACCTTCCAGTGCCACCGGGTAGCCGACGTGGCGACCGAGAAACAGGACAGCACTCGACGACGCGAACTGCCGCGCCAACTCGGCGACCGAGTCGATGCCTTCCAGCACATGCGACACCAGCGCGGGCATCGCCTCCAGTTGCCGATACTCGTGCTCGACCTCGTCGGGGTACTTGGTGCCCCGAGCCTGCGCCAGTGCCAGGCCGACCAGGTAGTTCGCGGTGATCTGCGCCAGGAACGTCTTCGTGGACGCGACGCCGATCTCCGGTCCGGCCCGGGTGTAGAGCACCGCGTCGCACTCCCGTGGAATCTGCGAGCCGTTGGTGTTGCAGACCGCGAGCACCTTGGCCTTCTGCTCCTTGGCGTGCCGAACGGCCTCCAGGGTGTCGGCGGTTTCGCCGGACTGGCTGATCGCCACCACCAGGGTGCTGCGGTCCAGCACCGGGTCGCGGTAGCGGAACTCACTGGCCAGCTCGACTTCCACCGGCAGCCGCGTCCAGTGCTCGATCGCGTACTTGGCCAACAGGCCGGAGTGGTACGCGGTGCCGCACGCCACCACGAACACCTTGTCGATCTCGCGCAGCTCCTGGTCGCTCAGGCGCTGCTCGTCGAGCACGATCCGACCGTCCTCGAAGTGCCCGAGCAGCGTCTCGGCCACCGCGGTGGGCTGCTCGGCGATCTCTTTGAGCATGAAGTACTCGTAGCCGCCCTTCTCGGCGGCAGACAGATCCCAGTCGATGTGAAATTGACGAGCGGCGGCAGTGTCGTCGTTGCCGTGGAAGTCAGAGATGCGGTAGCCATCGGCGGTGATGACCACCGCCTGGTCCTGACCCAGCTCGACGGCGTCACGGGTGTAGGGGATGAACGCCGCCACATCCGAGCCCAGGAACATCTCGCCGTCACCGATGCCGACCACCAGCGGGGTGGATCGACGCGCCGCCACGATCGTGCCCGGTTCGTCGGCGTGGGCGAACACCACAGTGAAGTGCCCCTCCAGCCGGCGGAGCACTGCCAGCGCCGAGGCCACGAAGTCCCCGGCGGTGTCGCCGTCCCGGTACTGGCGCGCCAGCAGGTGGACGGTCACCTCACTGTCGGTCTCGCTGGTGAACTCCACCCCGGCGAGTTCCAGTTCGTCGCGCAGCACGGCGAAGTTCTCGATGATGCCGTTGTGCACCACGGCGAATTTGCCGGCCGCGTCGCAGTGCGGGTGGGCGTTGTGATCGGTGGGACGCCCATGAGTGGCCCAGCGGGTGTGGCCCAGCCCGGTACCCCCGACCAACAGCGCCGGATCGGTCGCGGCCAGCTCGGCTTCCAGGTTGGCCAGCCGGCCGGCACGGCGCCGGACGGTCAGCTGCCCGATCCCGTCGACGACGGCGATTCCCGCGGAGTCGTAGCCGCGGTATTCCATCCGGCGCAGAGCCTCGACGACGACGTCACGAGCAGGGCGTTGCCCGACGTAGCCGACGATTCCACACATAGCTGCTCAGGGTAGTGCACCGGCGGTCGGCCCCGGGCAATCGTGCAGGTCAAGCCGTCGGCAGCGACTCAACCGGAGCAGTCGACGGCGACTTCGAGGGCACGACAGATCTCACGCATTCGCGCGTCGGCCAGCCGGCCCAGCCGACTGACCAGCACCGCGATCGAGACGCTCTCCACCGAGTCCAGGTTCACGGCCGAGCGCAGCGGAATCGGATCGGTGTCCGGGTCCAGGAGGACCTCACTCGCCAGCCCCCGGATGGTTGTGGTGCACGGTGCGACCAACGTCCGGCGGAGCCGGGGAATCGCCGCATCCCGGGACAGCACGACAACTGGCCGTCGACCGATTTCAGGCAGCTCGCACCACCACAATTCACCGCGTGCCGGAAGGCTACTCACGAAGCGCCGGCCGCCTGACGCCACGAGGCCAGATCACCCCACACGTCGGGCTGATCGGCGGGGTGCTGGTCGTAGGCGGCGTAGCCGGCGTCGATTTCGGCGGATCGGTGCGCTGCCAGTAGTGCCGTCAGGGCCTCATCGACCAGTGCGGCGTCGGTGCGGGGCGAGCAGATGCGCCGCGCGGAATCGAGGAGCTGGGCGTCCACCGTCGTGCTCAAACGAATGCGAGGCATGCCACAAGTATGCCACAGATATGCCATCAAGGGCGGGTCCACCGAGTGACACATCGTCGATCCCGTCATGCGCTACCTTCACCGAATGGCCAGCATCAAGCGCCTTCACGCCAACTTGATCCGTCCGGGCCCGCACCGGGTGCTGCGGGGCGATCTGGCCTATGCGGGCCTGGCCGGCGTGGTGTACACCCCGGCGTCGGGCTACCGACTGCCCGCGGTGGCCTTCGGCCACGACTGGCTGACCGGGGCCGATCGCTACGCCGGGCTGCTGGAACACCTGGCCTCGTGGGGCATCGTGGCGGCAGCCCCCGACACCGGGCGGGGGCTGGCACCGTCGGTGCTGGATCTGGCCGCTGACCTTGGCCGCGCCCTGGAGATCGCCACCGAGGTCCGGTTGGGGCCGGGTCGAATCAGCGTCGACCGCAATCGGCTCGCGGTGGCCGGACATGGGTTCGGCGGTTCGGCCGCGGTGTTCGCCGCGACATCATTGTCGGTGAAACCCAAGGCGGTGGCCGCGATTTTCCCGACCGTGACCACGCCTCCCGCCGAGCAGGCGGCGTTGACGTTGGATGTGCCGGGCGTGGTGTTCAGCAGTCCCGACGACCCGAAAGCACTGCGGTCCAACGCGATCGAGCTGGCACACGCCTGGCAGACTTCCACCCTGCGAGTGATCGACAAGGTGTCGCCGGCGGGCCTGCCGCAGGGCCGCCGGCTGACCGGGTTCTTCGGTTTGCCGACCTCGGATCGACGCACGCAGCGACGGGTGCGGGCTCTGCTGGCCGGATATCTGCTGGCACAACTGGTGGGCGACAAGGCGTTCCGAGACTTCGCCAACCCGCAGATGACCCTGCCCAAGACCCAGGCACTTGACGCCCTGCCGGAGCCGGTGAGCCCGGAAGAGAAGATCGCCGCACTGTTCAAGTAGATTCAGCGGCCTGCACGAAAGCGATGACCTGTCGATTGAACTGCTCAAGATCGCTCAAGTCGTCGAGCCGGGACGTGACGATCTCATCGGAGACCGCTACGTATTCGTGAACGAGGACGTTGCGGAATCCGACAGCTTTCCTCATGGAGTCGGCAAGTTCGGCGGTGAGCACATCGTGCAGGCCTAAGGTCTTCATCGCGTCGCCGTTGTCGGCGGGAGGTCCCCAACCCTGCGAGGAGCAGATGTGCTGTGCAACATCGACACACGCTTCGATGGACGTGACGAAGGTGTACTTCACACCGCGCAGCCACATCGGATCGATACGACGGTCTTCGCTGGCGGCGGCTTCACTTCGCAGCACTCCGAGGTTGTCGGCGAGTGCCCGCAGCAGGCGCAGAACACGGATTTCATCGACCACGACGCAGCACCGCTTCGGCGAACTCCCGATGCGCACGCGTCAGCCGCGGCAGCTCGTCAAGGTAGATTTTTCGCGTTGTCGCTTCCCACCGCACCCGGGCACCGGCGTCGCACTCGAAAAGCAGCTTCCCGTCCAGCGCGATCCTCCCGGCTAGTTCCAGCGGCGCACTGTTGAGTACCAGCAAGTCGACACAGGCAGGCAGGAGAACCTCGAAAGCGTCCGGAGGCTGCGCGTCGAAATAGGCCGCGATGTCGATATCGGAATCCTGCCTTGCGGTCCCGGTGGCTCGACTGCCGTGCACATAGGCGAATACAGCGCCACGCTCCTGCAACGCCGCGACCGCAGCCGCGATCCGCCCGTCGACATCGTCCACGGCTCGATTGTCCATCAATTCGACGGAAATAGGCACGGCTGCGGGCGGGCACTTCTGCGCGAGTGTGCGTGAATCCGGTTCCTGTCTCGGCGTGTCGACCGGAGACACGCACGCTGGCGGGGGTACCCCGAAACGGCCACGGTCGCCGAGTCCGAAGGGACCCGGCGACCGTGGTCGCTCCGTGCCGTCGGCTACGTGCCGGGCGTACCGCCCGAGCCCGGGCTTCCGGCGGTGCCCCCGGTGCCGTCGACGCCGGGCGTTCCGGTACCGGTTGCTGCACCGCCCGCACCCGCCGCGCCGGCTCCACCGGCGGTGCCACCGGCGCCGGCCGCACCGCCGGTGCCGTTGCCGGCACCACCCGTGCCGTGGCCACCGCCGTTACCGCCGGTCCCGCCGTCGCCGCCGTCGCCGCCGTTGCCGCCGTTGTAGCCGTTGCCGGTGGTGGCGTTGGTGCCGCCAGGCCCGCCTGTACCACCGGGGCCACCGTTACCGCCTGTACCACCGGCGCCACCGTTACCGCCGGTGCCGCTGGTGGAGGCGCCGCCCATTCCGCCGTTACCGCCGGTGCCGCCGCCATTGCCGTTGCCGGCGTTGCCGCCCGCGCTGTTGGTGTTGCCGATAAACGGAATGCCGCTGGTGCCGTCGGCACCGTAAATACCCTGGCCGCCGTTGCCCCCGTTACCGCCGTTGCCCCCGTTACCGGCCGCGGCGCTGCCGCCGACCCCGCCGTCGCCCGCGCTGCCGCCGGCCCCGCCGGCCCCGCCGTCACCGCCGTCACCTCCGTTGCCTGCGTCGACCGACCCTGCCGCGGCGCCTCCGGCGCCACCGTTACCACCGGTGCCGTTGTTGCCGCCACTGGCAAAACCGCCCCATCCGCCGTTGCCCCCGTTACCGCCATGACTCGTGCCGAACCCGCTGGGGGCACTGGTGGTGGTCGGGGTCTCAACACCGCCGCTGTTACCGCCGGCGCCGCCGCTACCGCCGACCCCGCCGTTACCTAGGATTCCCAGGCTTCCCACACCGTAGCCGCCCTGGCCACCGTCGCCGCCGTTGCCGCCGGAGGCGGTGCCGTCACCGCCGTTGCCGCCGTCACTGCCCACACCGGCGGTCCCGCCACTGCTGGCGCCGCCCTGGCCGCCCTGGCCGCCGTTGCCGCCGATGCTGACCACGCCCGCGCCGGTCGCGCCGTCGGCGCCGTCCGTGGCGGCACCAGCGTTACCACCACTGCCGCCGGAGCCGCTACCGTAGCCGCCGGCGCCGGCGTTACCGCCGTTACCGCCGATACTCCAGATGGTGGTGCCGTCATGCCAGCCCAGCCCCTTGCCCGCCGCGCCACCGTCGCCGCCGCCGCCGCCGTCGGCGCCTAAGCCACCGCCACCGCCGCCGCCGGCGTTGCCGCCGCGCAGCGTCCCGTCGCCGGCGTTACCACCGTTGCCGCCCACACCACCGGTGCCGGAGTCGCTGGCGCCACCCGTACCGCCGCCACCACCGTCACCACCTGTGGTCGCGACGGTGTTGTCAGTGGTGCCACCGCTGCCGGCGTTTCCACCGTTACCACCGACACCGCCGGTGCCGGAGTCGCTGGAGCCGCCCTGCCCGCCGCTTCCGCCTGCTCCGCCGGTGCCCGTGGCGCCCAGCCCGCCCGCCCCGCCGTTGCCGCCGGAACTGCCGGTGTTGGACCCTTGCGACGAGCCGCCCTGTCCACCCGAGCCACCCGAGCCGCCGCTGTTGCCGTCGCCGGCCTCGCCGCCGTTACCGCCGTTGCCGCCATGCGCGCCACTACCACCGGCGCCACCGATACCGCCGCCCCCGCCGTTGCCGAGGTAGTCGCCGCCACCGTCCTGGGCCGCATTGCCACCGACACCACCGTTGCCGCCGTTAGCGCCGTCGCCGGTCGTGCCCTCGCTGCCGAAGAACGAGCTGGCGTAGTAGTTGGAACCGCGGGCTCCACCGGCACCACCGTTGCCGCCACGACCGCCGGCGCCACCGGCCAGACCATTGGTTGCACTGCTGGTGCCGTTACCACCGTTGCCGGCCGCGCCGCCGGCGCCGCCCTTGCCTCCGTCGCCGAACATGTAGCCACTGCGGCCGCCGACGCCGCCGTCGCCACCCTGTCCACCGCTCATACCCGTGCCGGTGATGTTCTCGGTTCCGTTCCCCCCGGCCCCGCCATTCCCACCGCCACCGCCATTGCCCACAAACCAGGCTCCCGCCGCGCCGCCGACACCACCGCCGCCACCGACTCCGCCCGCAGCGAC